>MWWK01000241.1_pt1 | contig 10592 bp, 11 predicted proteins | sample 1047241 | NCBI WGS metagenome assembly MWWK01 (sample SAMN06349964, study PRJNA376086) | soil metagenome | isolation source: BG12-3 sample Antarctic (ecotone) soil | place: Antarctica | reverse complement strand
GTTTTTAATCAAATATATTTTTATATAGAAAAAACCGCCACCACTTTTCTGCCGTCTGTGGTGGCGGTTTTCTTATCAAGTTTCAAAGGGCGAAATTTTCAAAATCAGCAACGAGATTTTCAAAACTCACAAAAAAAATCGGTGCTGTTTTTTTAATTTTATGCTGCGCGGCGATCTGGCTCGGCTTCTTCTTCAGCTGTCGATTTGTTGGCTTCTCGGTCAATCGAAACCACGTTACTTTCGGCTTTGCTGTATTCGATCATAATTCGGCGGCGGTTGGCGTGGCTGCCTCTGAAAACTACACTCGGCGAAAGAAAAATCACTCCGGTCTTACGCTTTATAATTCCGTGCGCTTCTAAAATTTTCAGCGTCTGTGAAATTGTATCTTTGCTTATGCCTGTATCTTCCGCCAGTTCCCGAACGGTTTTTATAATTGCGTTATTGCTGCGTTCGCGGTTTTGAATCAAATGCAAAAGCAATTTAATTTTTTGATTTCCGAACTCGTCAATCGCTGTTAATAACTGTCCAACCCAAAATTTATCAAAATTAAAATCTGCGTCCTCAATCCGTATCACGTTAAATTCTTCAAATTCTCCGGTTGCTCGGTTCATGTATGTTTCCGTTCCTATTACCTGCGTTTTTTTTGTAGTTGATTTGCTCATCGTTTTTTGTTTCTCCTCTGTTTTAATGAAGCCTTGTTAACTTCTTGTCCGTAATATATTCGTTATGAATTATTATGTCAAATCTTTTTTTTGTATCAATCAAATCAATACAAAATTATAAATCTTCAATCAGAAAATTAAAACTTTTGTATAAATCAAATCTATACAAAGCAACCGAAATATCAGTCATTAAGGTGGCAAAAACTCGGACAAGCTAAATCAAGTAAATATAATAAATACAACACTTAACCCATTTTTTTAATATATTTACTCTTATCTAGTCTTTAAGGGTTCTGAATTATTAAGAATGAAACCCGTCACGGAAAATCGGCGCAAAGCCGCCGAACGCTAAACCGCTTTTTCCTACAATTCGCCGAATCAAGTTGAATGGTGAAAATTAGCGGCGTGCGGCGAATTTAAGAAGTTATCAAGGTAAAAGGTATGTGTCGGTTAAGGTTTCCGGTGAAAACGGGCTTGTGCGCGGTTCGTGGGGCAAAGGCGGCATCAATTTGTTCTTATACGTCAAAGTTATTTTGTTATATCTGGGAAATTTCGCCTCTTGGGTCAAGGTAATCAGAAATTTTAGGCGCGGATGATGATTCTTCTTCTTCCGGTCTTTCAACAATCCACTTTGCTTCTGAAAAGCTCGGCGGGTTGCCCAGCTGCTCGTTTCGCTTCCGCTCGCGGGCTTCACAAATGGCGTGAATTTCGGGCTGGTGGTTCAGAATATACTGCGCGGCGTTAAAATTTATAATTTCAATTTGTTCATTGCTGCTTAAATGTTCGTTGCTATTTTGTTTGGCGGCGGTTCGCGGGCTTAATTGAATTGCCCGCGCTTCAGCAACCATATTGAAAGCTGTTTTGTTCAGAACCTTTCCGGTTAAAATTCTCCATTCCAATTTTGCCATTTTGCTTCTCCTTATCTGCCTCTGTCGTAATCATCATCACGGTCGCGCTGGCGGTTTATATTTCGATCTGGTAGTTCTCGTTCAGCCAATTTTTCAAGGCTGTTAGATAGTTGGTCAGCTCCCCGAATTGCTGCGTCTGTTGCTGAATCTGCTCGATCAATTTCTTGTTCGCTGCTTCTAAGTTCAAGTTTTGAAATGTCAGCTCGTTGCTGGTTGAAATTAATATTTGATTTGCTTTGTTCAAAGCTGCGTTCGCTTTCAGCAATTCCCGTGTGTCCAATACTAATTGGCTGTTTATCCGCTCGATCTGAATCTTTGTCAAACCCATGTTGTTTATCCTCTCGCGCTCTTATAATTTCTGCTTTGTTATCGGTATGTCTGGCAGGTTTGTTTTCCGGTAATTCTTTTTTACCTTCTGCGCCTTGTGTTCGTTCGTATTCTTCCCGCTTCCATTCAAAGGTTTCACGTTTTTTGGTTGTATATTCCCGTTCATATTCCGTTCCGTATTTTTTATCGTATTGCTGCGCCCACTTTTCATCGAGCGTATAAAAATCTTTTGGCTGAATCTGCGTTTTCCGGTCTGTTTCAACGTCTCGGCAATCAAACCAAACGTGAATATGAGTCTTGTCCTGGTCTTGATGAATCGAAACTATTGCTTTTTGATTTGGAAAGTTTTTATCTAAAAATTTATGGGCTTCTTCCTTTGCAATTTCGGTTTCCTCTTTTCTATCGAATGAAAGAATCATGCGGTTATGGTTTCTCGGCGTTCCACGTTCATTGCCAATTATCCGCGCTTCTTCTTCAATTTCACGTTGTTCTGCAAAGTTGATGGCGTTGCTTTTGGCTTGGGTGCGGTCATCGTCTCGAAGCTCGTCCAAATTGTGAAAGCTAATTGATTCGCAAGCTGAATCACGGGTTATGTAGTGAACATTTGCGCTGCTGGCGGCGGGGTTACATTTATTTTTATAAATACAAATACTCATAATTTTATCCGTTCTTTTATCTCGGCAACTAAGCTGAGAATTAAAAGTCCTGCCTGTTCAAATCGAAATTCGTCGGGCAAAGATTCGCCGGTCTTTCTGGCTGAATTGGTGGCGGTTGTCAGCTGGTTCACGTTGTTTCCCAAGTGGTTAAGCTGAACAGTTAATTTTGCTAAAAGTTCGCGTTCCTCTCGGCTCGGCGGCTGGCGGTTTTGGCTGCCGGTTCTAGCCAGAAATCTTGAAACTGATGTTCCAACGGCGGCAGCGTTTTTCTCCGTCTTTTGTTTTTCTTCGTCGGTAAATCTCACCGTAATTGCAATTCGATTTGTTCGCATAAAATTCACTTTGTTCGCTTCTTTGCTTTGGCTCTTTCTTCTTTTTTGCTTCAGCAAAAAACAAGGTTTGAACGCGCCGCTTTTTTTGCTTCAAAAAAAGTGGTGGCGGTCAAAATACCTTGCCCTCACTCTAAAAGCTACAGTTATAATAGCTCTTACGGTGTTTTAAATCAAAATTATTTTTTTATAATAAAAACCGCCACCACTTTTCTGCCTCAAGTGGTGGCGGTTTTCGGTAGTGGGTTAGTTTGAAATATTTTTAATCTTTAGACAATTCGTTTTCAACTATTGCCGCAATGCTTTCGGGATTGAGATACACTTTTTCTAAAATAGATTTTAGTTCTACCTTATTTCTTTGTTTTGCGGCATTCTCAAAATCTTCTAACAATCCCGAAAGGTAAAGTCTTTCGTTGACAGTCATTCCAGAAGCCTCTTTTTCAGTAAGCTGTGTTCGCATTCGGAAGTCCTCTAAAATTAATTTCAAACTGACCCACTATCCGGTTTTCTTATCAAGTTTCAAGGGGCGAAATTTTCAAAATCAGCAACGAGATTTTCAAAACTTACAAAACAAATCGGTGCTGCCTGTTCAAGTTCTCACTACGCTGGCGGCAGAAAGTTTTGCCTGTTTTTTCTTTGCTCGTTCAGCCAGCCGCTTGTTCCATTCTTTACCAACTTTTTCAAATTCTGCCTGCGCTTTAATCAGGTCAGGGTCAGGGTCAACCATATCGAATATGTTGCTTAGTCCAAGATGTTTTACGTCATCAGGGTCGAAGAAATAATTTACAAATTTACCGTTGTGAAAGATTCTCACGAACACGGTATTTTCCTTGCTGGCGAATTTATCCAAAGTTTTTACGTTTTCAGTTGTTGTATTAATTTGGTATCTCATTCTTCTATTCCTTCTTGTCGGGTTCGGCTTCCGGCGCAGCGTTCAGCTCTTTTGCTTCGGGTTCTTTTTCCGCTCCTATGTTTCTAAATTCAAACATGATTCGCATTCGGCTGTCGTGCGTGCCTTTGAAAATCATACTCGGTGAAAGGTATATAATTCCAGTTTTTCGCTTTATCAGCTTATTTTTTTCTAAAATTTGAATTGTTTCCGAAACTGTTGGGTAAGAAATTCCCGTTTCGGTCGCAATTTCCTGCAGCGTTTTGGTAACAATATTGTGAGGAACGATTTTCTTCTTAAACAAATAACTTAAAATCTGAATCTTCTTATTCCCCAACTCGTTCAAGCTGGTTAAAATATGTGCTAGCCATATTTTTTCAAAATTGGTGTCCGTCGCCTCTTGGTAAACAACCGGCACATTAAATTCTTCTCCGGTGGCAACCTCAACAAATGCTTTTGTGCCGAAACTTAAATTTCCTTTCTTCATAATAATTTTTAACCTCTCATAATGTTAGAATCTAATACTTTTATCATTATAATCTTTATGTTCTTATAAAGTCAAATTTAATAATATACCCAGAAAAACCTTATAATATACCCAGAAAAATTTAATACTCATTTTTCCTATAAACCTAATAAATAGAATAACTTAACCTATTTTTTTTATAAATCTGCTCTTATCTATGTATTAGGGGTCTTGTTTTTTCTTAGTTTTTAAGCTGAATAATCTAAAACCGAAACCCGTCACGGAAAATCGGCGCAAAGCCGCCGAACGCTAAACCGCTTTTTCCTACAATTCGCCGAATCAACGTGAATGGTGAAAATAAACGTCGTGCGGCGAATTTAAGAAGTTGGCTAGGTAAAGGTTAGGTAGGTTAGCTTTTTAGGTTAAAACAGGCTTGTGTGCCGTTTCTGGGGCAAAGGCGGCATCAATTTGTTGTTATATGGGAAAGTTATTTTGTTAGGTCTGGGAAATTTCGCCTCTTGGGTCAATGTAATCAGAAAGCTTTGGCGCGGATGATGCTTCTTCTTCTTCCGGTCTTTCAACAATCCACTTTGCTTCTGAAAAGCTGGGCGGCATTCCTAACTGTTCGTTTCGCTTACGTTCCCGCGCTTCACAAATAGCGTGAATTTCGGGCTGGTGGTTCAAAATATACTGCGCGGCGTTAAAATTTATAATTTCAATTTGTTCGTTGCTGCTTAAAGCTTCTTTGTTATGTTGTCGGGCGGCGGTTCGTGGGCTTAATTGAATCGCCCGCGCATCAGTAATCATAGTGAAAGCTGTGTTGTTTAGAACTTTTCCGGTTAAAATTCGCCATTCTAATTTTGCCATTTTGCTTCTCCTTATCTGCCTCTGTCGTAATCATCATCGCGTTCGCGGCTTCGGTCTAAATTTCTATCTGGTAGTTCTCTTTCAGCCAGCTGGTCAGCTGTTTTAGATAGTTTGTTAGCTTCTCGAACCGTTGCGTCTGTTGCTGAATTTGAGCGGTTAATTTCTTGTTCGCTGCTTCTAAGTTCAAGTTGTGAAATGTCAGCTCGTTGCTGGTTGAAATTAATATTTGATTTGCTTTGTTCAAAGCTGCGTTCGCTTTCAGCAATTCCCGCATGTCCAATACTAACTGGCTGTTTATCTGTTCTATTTGAAGTTTTGTCATGCCCATGTTGTTTATCCTCTCGCGCTCTTATAATTTCAGCTTTGTTATCGGTATGTCGGGCAGGTTTGTTTTCCGGCAATTCTTTTTTACCGTCTGCGCCTTGCGTTCGTTCGTATTCTTCCCGCTTCCATTCAAAGGTTTCACGTTTTTTGGTTGTATATTCCCGTTCATATTCCGTTCCGTATTTTTTATCGTATTGCTGCGCCCACTTTTCATCGAGCGTATAAAAATCTTTTGGCTGAATCTGCGTTTTCCGGTCTGTTTCAACGTCTCGGCAATCAAACCAAACGTGAATATGAGTCTTGTCCTGGTCTTGATGAATCGAAACTATTGCTTTTTGATTTGGAAAGTTTTTATCTAAAAATTTATGGGCTTCTTCCTTTGCAATTTCGGTTTCCTCTTTTCTATCGAATGAAAGAATCATGCGGTTATGGTTTCTCGGCGTTCCACGTTCATTGCCAATTATCCGCGCTTCTTCTTCAATTTCACGTTGTTCTGCAAAGTTGATGGCGTTGCTTTTGGCTTGGGTGCGGTCATCGTCTCGAAGCTCGTCCAAATTGTGAAAGCTAATTGATTCGCAAGCTGAATCACGGGTTATGTAGTGAACATTTGCGCTGCTGGCGGCGGGGTTACATTTATTTTTATAAATACAAATACTCATAATTTTATCCGTTCTTTTATCTCGGCAACTAAGCTGAGAATTAAAAGTCCTGCCTGTTCAAATCGAAATTCGTCGGGCAAAGATTCGCCGGTCTTTCTGGCTGAATTGGTGGCGGTTGTCAGCTGGTTCACGTTGTTTCCCAAGTGGTTAAGCTGAACAGTTAATTTTGCTAAAAGTTCGCGTTCCTCTCGGCTCGGCGGCTGGCGGTTTTGGCTGCCGGTTCTAGCCAGAAATCTTGAAACTGATGTTCCAACGGCGGCAGCGTTTTTCTCCGTCTTTTGTTTTTCTTCGTCGGTAAATCTCACCGTAATTGCAATTCGATTTGTTCGCATAAAATTCACTTTGTTCGCTTCTTTGCTTTGGCTCTTTCTTCTTTTTTGCTTCAGCAAAAAACAAGGTTTGAACGCGCCGCTTTTTTTGCTTCAAAAAAAGTGGTGGCGGTCAAAATACCTTGCCCTCACTCTAAAAGCTACAGTTATAATAGCTCTTACGGTGTTTTAAATCAAAATTATTTTTTTATAATAAAAACCGCCACCACTTTTCTGCCTCAAGTGGTGGCGGTTTTCGGTAGTGGGTTAGTTTGAAATATTTTTAATCTTTAGACAATTCGTTTTCAACTATTGCCGCAATGCTTTCGGGATTGAGATACACTTTTTCTAAAATAGATTTTAGTTCTACCTTATTTCTTTGTTTTGCGGCATTCTCAAAATCTTCTAACAATCCCGAAAGGTAAAGTCTTTCGTTGACAGTCATTCCAGAAGCCTCTTTTTCAGTAAGCTGTGTTCGCATTCGGAAGTCCTCTAAAATTAATTTCAAACTGACCCACTATCCGGTTTTCTTATCAAGTTTCAAGGGGCGAAATTTTCAAAATCAGCAACGAGATTTTCAAAACTTACAAAACAAATCGGTGCTGTCTTTATGCGGTTTTGGTCAATCGTTTTTTTCGGGTTGGAATGGCGTTGAACCTCTCCCAATTTGCCTGCGCTTCTAACAAGTCCGGGTCAGGATCAATCATGTCGAAAATTGTGCTTAGTCCTAAATTTCTCACGTCGCTGGGGTTGAACAAATAATTTATAACTTTGCCGTTGTAAAAGATTCGTATAAACATTTCATCTTCCTGTTTGGCAACCTTATCTAAAAGTGCCGCGCTTCCCTTATTAACAATTTTATACTTCATTTTTTTATACTCCTGTGCGGGCTGCTTCAATTTTAACTTTCTTTCCTTTTTTATTTTTAAGTGCAAAACCAGGTATGTTTGCCACGTCCGAAGCTGTAGCCGAATTTAATTGCTTTGGTTTGGCTTCTTCCTGCTCGTTCTGGCTAACTGCTCGATATTGAATCAAAATGTTCATTCGCTTGTTATGCCCGCCTTTGAAAATTACGTCGGGGCTAATAAAAATTACGCCTATTTTCCGTCTGATAATTTTATTTTTTTCTAAAATTTTCAGCGTTGTATTAATTGTGTTTTTATTAATTCCCGTTTCTTTTTCAAGTTCTCGAACCGTTTTCAAAACTGTATTATTGCCACGATCTCTAGTTGAAATTAAATGCATAAGAAGCTTCATTTTCTGGCTTCCGAACTCGTCAATGGCAAACATGATTTGTGTAAGCCAAAATTTATCAAAATTAAAATCTTGTTCCTCTTGGCTAATCACGTTCATATCTTCCAGCTCGCCGGTTTCCGCGTCAATATATTGCTTTATTCCAATTACTCTTATCTTTTTTGAAGTTGGCATTGTCTTGTCCTCTCTAAAATAAAAATTCTGTCCTAATTCTAACAGTATCTAAAAACTAAGTCAAAATTTCTAAAAATCTTGGCTTTTATCCTAAAAAATTAGGAATCTTGTCCTAATTTAATTAATACAAATGAACTAATAAATTAGGCAGCAATGCCTAAAATATTAGGCACGGTATTTTCTTGTAAATTTAATGTTCACAATAGTTTAACCCACTTTATAAAAAAATTTACTCTTGTCTATAGTTTTAGGGTCTAGTTTTTTTCTTAGTTTTTAAGCTGAATAATCTAAAACCGAAACCCGTCACGGAAATGCGCTATGCGCGAATTTCCTAGATTTTGCCCCGCTCAGTTGAATGTGGGCAAACTTGAATGTGGGCAAAATGAAGAAGCTATTAACGAAAGGGTTAGGTAGGTTAGCTTTTTAGGTTAAAACGGGCTTGTGTGCCGTTCAGCGGGCAAAGGCGGCATCAATTTGTTGTTATATGGGAAAGTTATTTTGTTAGGTCTGGGAAATTTCGCCTCTTGGGTCAATGTAATCAGAAAGTTTTGGCGCGGATGATGATTCTTCTTCTTCCGGTCTTTCAACAATCCACTTTGCTTCTGAAAAGCTCGGCGGCATTCCCAGCTGTTCGTTCCGTTTCCGTTCCCGCGCTTCACAAATTGCGTGAATTTCGGGCTGGTGGTTCAAAATATATTGGGCGGCATTAAAATTTATAATTTCAATTTGTTCATTGCTGCTTAAATCTTCTTTGTTATGCTGGCGGGCGGCGGTTCGCGGGCTTAATTGAATTGCCCGCGCTTCAATAACCATATTGAAAGCTGTTTTGTTCAGAACCTTTCCGGTTAAAATTCTCCATTCTAATTTTGCCATTTTGCTTCTCCTTATCTGCCTCTGTCGTAATCATCATCGCGGTCGCGGCTACGGTTTATATTTCGATCTGGTAGTTCTCTTGCAGGTATTTTTTCAATTGTGTTAGAAAGTTCGTCAGCTCTTTGAATTGCCGCGTCAACTGCTGAATCTGCTCGATCAATTTCTTGTTCGCCGCTTCTAAGTTCAAGTTTTGAAATGTCAGCTCGTTGCTGGTTGAATTTAATATTTGATTTGCTTTGTTCAAAGCTGCGTTCGCTTTCAGCAATTCCCGCATGTCCAATACTAGTTGGCTGTTTATCTGTTCTATTTGAAGCTTTGTCATGCCCATGTTGTTTATCCTCTCGCGCTCTTATAATTTCTGCTTTGTTATCGGTATGTCTGGCAGGTTTGTTTTCCGGCAATTCTTTTTTACCTTCTGCGCCTTGTGTTCGTTCGTATTCTTCCCGCTTCCATTCAAAGGTTTCACGTTTTTTGGTTGTATATTCCCGTTCATATTCCGTTCCGTATTTTTTATCGTATTGCTGCGCCCACTTTTCATCGAGCGTATAAAAATCTTTTGGCTGAATCTGCGTTTTCCGGTCTGTTTCAACGTCTCGGCAATCAAACCAAACGTGAATATGAGTCTTGTCCTGGTCTTGATGAATCGAAACTATTGCTTTTTGATTTGGAAAGTTTTTATCTAAAAATTTATGGGCTTCTTCCTTTGCAATTTCGGTTTCCTCTTTTCTATCGAATGAAAGAATCATGCGGTTATGGTTTCTCGGCGTTCCACGTTCATTGCCAATTATCCGCGCTTCTTCTTCAATTTCACGTTGTTCTGCAAAGTTGATGGCGTTGCTTTTGGCTTGGGTGCGGTCATCGTCTCGAAGCTCGTCCAAATTGTGAAAGCTAATTGATTCGCAAGCTGAATCACGGGTTATGTAGTGAACATTTGCGCTGCTGGCGGCGGGGTTACATTTATTTTTATAAATACAAATACTCATAATTTTATCCGTTCTTTTATCTCGGCAACTAAGCTGAGAATTAAAAGTCCTGCCTGTTCAAATCGAAATTCGTCGGGCAAAGATTCGCCGGTCTTTCTGGCTGAATTGGTGGCGGTTGTCAGCTGGTTCACGTTGTTTCCCAAGTGGTTAAGCTGAACAGTTAATTTTGCTAAAAGTTCGCGTTCCTCTCGGCTCGGCGGCTGGCGGTTTTGGCTGCCGGTTCTAGCCAGAAATCTTGAAACTGATGTTCCAACGGCGGCAGCGTTTTTCTCCGTCTTTTGTTTTTCTTCGTCGGTAAATCTCACCGTAATTGCAATTCGATTTGTTCGCATAAAATTCACTTTGTTCGCTTCTTTGCTTTGGCTCTTTCTTCTTTTTTGCTTCAGCAAAAAACAAGGTTTGAACGCGCCGCTTTTTTTGCTTCAAAAAAAGTGGTGGCGGTCAAAATACCTTGCCCTCACTCTAAAAGCTACAGTTATAATAGCTCTTACGGTGTTTTAAATCAAAATTATTTTTTTATAATAAAAACCGCCACCACTTTTCTGCCTCAAGTGGTGGCGGTTTTCGGTAGTGGGTTAGTTTGAAATATTTTTAATCTTTAGACAATTCGTTTTCAACTATTGCCGCAATGCTTTCGGGATTGAGATACACTTTTTCTAAAATAGATTTTAGTTCTACCTTATTTCTTTGTTTTGCGGCATTCTCAAAATCTTCTAACAATCCCGAAAGGTAAAGTCTTTCGTTGACAGTCATTCCAGAAGCCTCTTTTTCAGTAAGCTGTGTTCGCATTCGGAAGTCCTCTAAAATTAATTTCAAACTGACCCACTATCCGGTTTTCTTATCAAGTTTCAAGGGGCGAAATTTTCAAAATCAGCAACGAGATTTTCAAAACTTACAAAACAAATCGGTGCTG
>MWWK01000240.1_pt1 | contig 10592 bp, 4 predicted proteins | sample 1047241 | NCBI WGS metagenome assembly MWWK01 (sample SAMN06349964, study PRJNA376086) | soil metagenome | isolation source: BG12-3 sample Antarctic (ecotone) soil | place: Antarctica | reverse complement strand
AACGGCTCTGTTTCGTTCGTTTGATAAACGGTCTTTCAATTCGAGTTGACCTGACAAAACAATTTGCACGAGTTTCTGCGTATTGGTTTCATAATTCAAAAGAGAGCGAACAAGTTCCAACTGTTTGTTATTGACGTTTTGTGCTTCGTCAATAAAAATTACGACGTTTTTATCTGCTGCATATGTTTCGACTAGAAATGACTGCAAAGCATCCTGCTGTTTCTGAAACGAGCGTTCGGGCTCGAGTTTAAAGTCCATTGCAATACTTTTGAGCATTGCAAATGGGGAAGGAAAACTTGGGGTCGGTATAAGAGTGGTTACCGCATCTTCACGCGCCGAGTATTCGCCGTATAAAAAACGTAGAATCGTTGATTTGCCAAGACCGATGTCGCCCAAAACGCATGTCAAACCTTGCCTTTTATCAATGGTAAAACGTGATTTATGCACAACCGCCCGTAGAGAATCGGTCAAGTATAGGCTATTTGGATTAGGCGAAATCGAAAATGGTGTAAAAGAGTTGTTAGTCATAGCAATCTATGCTTGTAACATAACAAATTGATTAAATCAATGATAATTTTAATCAAAAATAAGCAAAAGTATGTTAACTTTTACTTTTATTTGAAAGGGTAAAGTCGAAATGGATATATTTAGACAGTGGAAAAGATAAATTTGAATTTTTTACGCTTGTAAAATAAACCTAAATTCTGCTCCAAGATTAGCAAAATTCAATATCGAAACGCAGATCGCATGCAGTTAAGCGCATAACGTTTTTAGTCGAAATTACCATAAATACATTCTTTCGCTTTGTCCATCTATGCTAAAATGCCGGTAATGAAAGCGTTCAACTTTAAGGTCAAGCATCAGACAATAGTTGCCAGGCTTGAATGAATGTTCAGTTTATGTCGTGAACTACTAAGGGAATGCTCAAAATGAAGGTTAATCAAGTCGCCCCATACAATCTTCAAGACATCAGCGAATGTGATGAGGCAACACTGGGCAATACCGAAAATATTTATCGCCAATTGGCTGATCTTTCTCCCGATATGATGACTGTTCTTTGTGAAGGACGCTTTGTCTATATCAATCCTGTGGGAGCCAATGTTCTCGGCGTAACGGATCCAAAAGAGCTAGTAGGAAAATTACTGCGCGAAGTATTATCTGCAGGTGAGTCTGACTTTCTTTTGGAGCAAGTCCATTGTGCTTTAAATAAAAACCAAATTCATAGATTTGAATATAGTTTGCAATTGGACGAAACGAGAGTTTGGTTCGATGGTAATATTTCGCCAATGTCACAAAATTCGGTCGTCTGGACTGCTCACGACATTACGAAACACAAACAGGTTGAGCAGGAGAAGGAACGGCTCAACGCTCAAATCGAGAATCAGCGGCAGCGACTCGAAAGTATCTTTGCTAATGTCCCCGGAGTGGTATGGGAAGCCTGGGGCGAACCCCATGCAGATACGCAATGCATTGATTTTGTCAGCGAATATGCTGAAACCATGCTGGGTTATAGTATTGAAGAATGGCTCACAACTCCTAACTTCTGGCTTTCGATTGTTCATCCCGAAGATAAGGAAAGCGCAGTTTTGAATGCGGCTAAAACGTTTGCGAGCCGAAAGGCTGGAACAAACCATTTTCGTTGGATTGCCAAAGACGGCAGAGTAATTTGGGTTGAAGTTAAATCTATTGCTATTTGTGATGAATCAGGCAACCCGATTGGTATGCGCGGCGTGGCGGTGGACATTAGCGAACGCAAGCAGGCAGAAGAACTCCGGTTAAGGCGTGCACGGCAATCGTCTTTGCGAGCTGACATGAACGTCGCTCTCGCGCGACAAGAATCGTTACAAGGAATTCTTCAACAATGCGCTGAAGCGTTAGTGCAAAACCTCGATGCAGCCCTCGCTCGTATTTGGATGCTGAATACAGACGAAAATATGCTGGAGCTTTGCGCCAGTGCAGGGCTCTACACGCACCTTGATGGAGTGCACGCACGTATTCCCGTGGGCGAATTAAAAATCGGTATGATTGCCCAAGAGCGTAAGCCATATCTAACCAATAATTTCCAAAATGATCGACTTATCAGTAACCGGGAATGGACTGAAAAAGAAGGAATAGTTGCCTTTGCGGGTTATCCGCTGATGGTTGAGAATCGATTGGTCGGCGTGATGGCAATGTTTAGTCGCGAGACGCTTGCCGAAGATACACTGGAAGGATTGGCAGTCTTTGCCGATAACATTACGCAGGGTATCAAACTAAAGCGAATGGAGCAGGCATTAGCGCAGAGTGAAGCACATCTGCGGCAATCACGCAGGCTTGAATCGGTTGGGAGGTGGGCAGGCGGCATTGCACATGATTTTAATAATATGCTCACCGTTATCAACGGTTATAGCGAGTTGTCCCTCCGTCGCTTGAAGAAAGATGGACCCTTACGCAGCAATATCGAAGAAATAAAGAAAGCCGGAGAGCGTTCCGCATTGTTGACTTATCAACTTTTAGCTTTTAGCCGGCAACAAGTCCTCAAACCCGAAACGGTTGACCTTAACAAAGTAATCGGCGAGATAAGTAATATGCTGCAACGACTCATAAGCAAGGATATTCAACTCATTACTCGTCTCAATTCTAAGCTGGGTTACGTTGAGGCTGATCCCGGACAGCTTTCACATTTAGTTATGAACTTAGTTGTTAATGCACGAGACGCAATGCCACACGGCGGAATCCTCACGATAGAAACAAAAAATTTTACGATTGACAAGGAAGTTAAAGAATTCGCTGAACAGCATATTTCCGTTTTCCGTCAAACCCGGGGAATACATCAAACTATGTGTCAGCGATAACGGTATCGGTATGGACGAAACGACGCAACAACATATATTTGAGCCGTTTTATACCAATAAAAATGTCGGTGCAGGAACCGGATTGGGACTCGCTATGATCTATGACATTGTTAAACAATCGGGCGGGCATATTTTTGTAGACAGCAAAGTCGGTAAAGGTACAATTTTTAAAATTTACCTGCCGCGTGTTGATGAAAAAGTTAAATTGTCCAGGAGGGGAAACTTATTTAAACAGATTCTAAAAGGAACGGAAACTATACTACTCGTCGATGATGAAGATATAGTGCGTGCGCTGACACGCCAAATTCTTGAAGGAGGCGGGTACGAAATTATTGAAGCTCGCAACGGCATTGAAGCTCTTTCAGTTTTTGAGAAGCCGGGCTGTAAGATCGATTTAATGATAACGGATGTAGAGATGCCGCAGATGGGCGGGCGCGAGTTAGCAAAAAGGCTGGCGACCAAACACCCTTCGACGCGCATATTATTCACAACAGGTTATTTGGATGACGAAACCATTCGTTCAGATGAGCAAGAATTCGGCACAAACTTTATTGAGAAGCCATTCACTCCCGAATCATTAACACAGAAGGTTCGGGAGTTGTTGGACATTGCGAACATTAGTACGGTGCATAAAACCTAACGATTGTTCCTTCTTTGGTGTTAATGCACACCCAGACAAACAGAAAGGCGTGACTAGCTTGAATGTGCTGATCACGCCTTTTTTCTATTTCATCTGCCTCGCCTCTTCATCCCACCCGCTGGTGCGACCCGTGGCAAGCGGCATCTCTCCGAAGAGAGATGCCGTCTATTCAAATCAGTTCCGTTAAAAGAATCTGACTCGTTTACGTGGCTTGATTGTCGGTCCGGTTCCTGCCGTGTTGACAAACTGCACTTCGTTGACACCGTTGATCATGCTCGTGAACGTCGCTGTTCTCGTGCCCGTGTTCGTGACTAATCCACCGGTCGGTGATGTAATCCCGCCCGCTTGGATAAAAGTCGAACCAAACGTCGTTTCTTGAATCGATATCGTCGAGCCGACGTTGAACGAGTTCAATCCGTTGATTTGAGCGCCGCTGAACGGTCCTGAAACGAAGTCGCAGAAACCATTCTGTTGCGTCGAGCCGGCTGGTGCCTGCGGACCTGCGAACACTGTCGTGGTCGAGCTGAACGGTGCAAGCAAGCCGCCTTGCGTATCAGCTGTTGTTGTAAAGGTGAACGGTGTTCCGACTGCTACGCCTGTTCCGGCAACTTTACAAACCTTCAAAGGCACAGGAGCGAATGCGATATTAACGAATTCCACTTCGGCTACTTCTCTGGTCACAGGAACCGTTACTGTTCTCTGCGAGTCAGTGTTACCTGTCGTCGGGAAGAACGGAACGCCTGGTTGACGGAGTAATGGTGAAATAGTATTCGGTGATGTACCTGCTGCTGAATTGTTTCCCGTTGGGTTACTTGTAGTTACAGTTCCTCCTGTGGATCCCGCTGCGTTACCGCCGGCTGTAATGATACCCGAAGACGACGTGATGCGCGAAACTCTGACTTCGCCAAAGTTTGCTGTTGCACCGGTTTCGGTGATCGTTGCCGCTGTATCGACAACAAACAATCCGAGAACGTCATTACAGAATCCGCCGTTTTCGACTGGTCCTGCAATTACGGTTACGTTTTGCGTTGTAACTGTACCGCCTTGCAGTATTGCACCAGTTCCACCAGTTCCGCCAGTTGTACCACCAGGGGCAGGGGTACTACCTGTTCCAGGTCCGGTTACTCCACCAGCTGCTCCTGCTCCACCGGTCATTGCTGTTCCACCACCAGTCGGAACTGTAGTTCCACCGGCAACAGGAGTAAACGGCACTGTGCCGGTAACGATAAAGTTGAAGTTTTGTCCAACTGTGATGCCGGGTCCGGCAATCTTACAAATCTTCAGCGCTGCCGGAGCAGAGCGGTTGTTAAAGAAGACTGTCGTTTGAACAGCTGTTCCGCCGGCACCCGTGATGCCGCCGTCAGTACCTGCAACAACATTTACGGTTGCACTACAGCTGCCGTCGGCGTTGACAACGAAACTGACCAATCTGTTTGTCGGAGCAGCGGTGCCCGGTGCCGTGAATACGTTGGTGCATAAAAATGCAGGAACATTATTTATAAGGCGCGGTAATTCATTGATTGTTACTACACCATTTCTCGCACCTGTCGAGCTTGATGCAACGACAGCAATCGGACCGGTACATTGACCGACCGGAACTGTGAATGGATTCAACGTGCCGCCAACATTACCACCAGTGGTGCCAGTTGAACCAATAACGCCAGATGAACCACCGGTCGTATCGCCCGAACGCAGCCCAGTAATCGTGAAATTGAAGAAGCCTGTGACGCCTGAGTCTAAGCCTTCTTTACAAATTTCAATAATCGCCGTGATTCCGAAGCGGTTGGTGAATTCGATTCTGATTTGATTGGCAATGCCGCCTTCACGAACAACCACGTTTGCGGTGAAGTTCGGAAGATTAGCACTGACCAAAGCAGTTGTCGGTGTTTGTCCAAGCGTTCTAACCTGAACTAATTGGAAGTTACCGTTGAAAGTGCCGCCTTGCAGTGTGCGACCCGTCTGCAATTCCGTGATCGTTTGCGGACCGGTCGGAACTACTAATGGACCTGAACATCCGCCAACCGGAACTTCTGCAATCAAACCGCCAACTGAGAAGCGGAATATTCTATTTTCCAATCCTGTGGTCGGAGTAGTAGTTCCCGCAACTGGAGTAGTATCGAGTTCTTTACAGATTTCGAGGACACCGGTTTGCTGCGGTCCGAGGATCGCGTTGCCGTCCACTGCCACTTCGCCTTTGACCGACAAGACTCGTCCGTCTACCGTTGTGTCAGCTCCGACGCCGATGTTGTTGCGTGCAAAAACGCTGCCTTTGAAGTCGACTCCGTCTCCAATCGTTGCCTTGTCATTCGAGACGAAGAAAACGCTGCCCGCTTGCGCGTCGTTATCAAGTCCGATGCTCGCTCCGCTCTTGACATTCAAACCGCCGGCGATTCTCAAAACAAAGACCGCATTCGGATTGCCCTGCGCGTCCATCACCAAACGGCTCGACAATTCACCCGATGCCAGACAATAGACGCCCGGTGCAAAGGTCTTGCCGTTCAAATCCGTGTCGGCAACCTGCGTGCACGGCAGTTGATTGATCGCCGAAAACACGTCAGCCAAATCTTTACGATTGACGTCATTGCCACCAGCCGTGCGATAGCCGTTTGTCAGTGTCGAGCCGCCTTTTCCGGCAACTCCGTTTTCACTGTAAACCGCCACGTCCGAGACTGATTTAAGGTTGAGTGCATACGAGATCATCTCGCTTGTTGCAACTTCCTTATCAAGTCCTTTTTGAGCTGTCACTGTGCCTGCGCTCGGCACCAGCATAAAGCCCATAGCAAACAACGCTACTATTGCGATGTGCTTGATAAAATATAAAGTTTTTGTGTTCATTTGTAATCCTTCCTGTTTTTTTATTTTGGTAATTCTTCCTTGTGTGTATACTGCACTGAACCGGCAGCCGTTATGAAACTTGTGTATCTAGCCGGGACAGTGTGCGGAAGAGTTGTCTGCAAAACCCGCCGGCTAAGTTTCTATTGGGGTACTGGCTCAATACAAGGGAGAGAGCCAAAAATTAATTTACTGTAACTGTAACAGAAGTATGAATAAACATACTTCGTGTGTTGCTCCTGTAAAGTATTAAGTTAAGAGTTAGCTCATCGGTAAAAGGCAATCTTTGTGCCAACTTAGCGGATTAATTATTAATTTATTGTTAACCCAATGGTTGATCATTGAAAAATCCTTATATATTTTTGGATTATTATCAAAAATAGTTATTAATAGGCGCAAAGGGTAGGTATATCTCCTTAGTTATAAAGCTATACGAATTAGAAAAAAATAATTTTCTATACGTTTTATTCTTGAAGGTATGTTGTCTTTGGCGATGAAAAATGAGCGCGTGATCCGAGTTTTGCAATAATTATCCAAAATTTCGGATAATGCAGGAAATTTTTAAGGACATAAAACAAATAATATGAATGCCTTACTGCCTACTTTGCGTACTCTAAAAATTGCTCATTAATTACCATTCGCAACCAAGTTCAAATTTTTGATCTCTTCGTTGACCGTCAGAGCTTGTGAGGTAAACTCGTAATGTTTGGCTTTGATTGATAAATTATAGGTTTTGCCAACCGCTATACCTTCAAACTGATAATAACCGATTGAATTTGTATAAACCGTTTGAGTGTTGCCTTCGCTGTCAGTTAAATTTAACATCGCGCGAAAAATACCTCTGCCCGAAGTTGATCTGACGCGTCCGCGAATTGTGACGGATGGAGCTATCGGTGCAGACGGTGAGATTGCTATTCCAAACGGACACTCGCCGGCGGGTGCATTAGCAATCACGGTATTGTTTGCCGTATTTATGACTGAGACAGTACCTGGATTGATGTTCGTTACATAAGCGCGACCGCCGTCAGGGGTAATCGCTGCTCCAAAGGGGAAAATTCCGACCGGAACAGTCGCAACTACAGTGTTAGTCGCCGTGTTGATTACTGAAACGCTGGCGGACTTGATATTCGGCACATATGCGCGAGTGCCGTCAGGGGTAATCGCTACCAACTCAGGACCGCTCCCGACAGGAATAGTAGCAATCACATTATTAGTTGCCGTGTTGATTACCGACACGGTATCAACTAGATAGTTCGTGACATAAGCACGACTGCCGTTGGGTATAATCCCTATCGCAACGGGAAAATCTCCAACCGGAACAGTCGAAATTACGGTGTTGGTTGCCGTGTCTATAACCGAAACATTATCGGAATCAGAGTTCGCCACATAAATGCGCGAGCCGTCAGGAGTAATTGTTATTCCGCGGGGAGAGGCGCCGACACTAATAGAACCAATCACGGCGTTGGTTTCGGTGTTGATTATCGAGACGCTGTTGGAAGCCCCGTTCGTTACATAAGCGCGGGTGCCGCTTGGGGTGATTGCCACTCCAAATGGGCTACTCCCAACAGGAATAGTAGTAACCACGCTGGTGGTTGCCGTATTGATTACCGAAACCGTATCGGACAAATAATTCGGCACATAAGCGCGAGTGCCGTCGGGTGTTATTGCCACTCGGTAAGGACCGTTTCCAACGATAATAGTTGAAGCAATTGTATTAGTTGCCGTATCTATAACAGTCACTGTATTGCGACAATGATTCGTCACATATACACGCTGAGGCGTCTGCGCCGCTGTATTCGAGAGTGTTCCAGTTAGGAGTAGAGCAAGCAATATGAACGACAAACGTTGCCATACAGATGTATTAATGCCGATACAGTTTTTGATACATTTCACAAGCAGGTGAGAGTATGATGGTCTGAAATTTGTCACCATAATTTATTTCGCTTTTACTTTCAATTTTCTACCAAATGAAAATCTCCGGCATCTAAAAATTGTATATCGATTTTAGTTTACTAGATTTACACACTCGATAAACGCAAACATTGAATGTGAATCAAGAGTAGAAAATTAGCAGACAGACAATTATTCGGTAATATTTGTTTATGCTAATAACCAAACTAATCGAATTATACTGTCTGATCTGCCATTTCTACGATACGAAATCTGTTTTGAAACATCAACGCCTGAGTAATTTCAAACCTCGATTTACCGATCAGGAACTGATGACCTGTTATTTTTTCGCTATGCTGAACAATCACCATCAGATTCGGGAAATCTACGATTATATCAGCCATCATTGGTCTGAGTGGTTTCCTGATTTGCCAACTTATCAAGCCTTTAACAATCGCCTGAATAATCTGTCCGCCTCGTTTGCCATTATTGCCGACCATCTGCTGCAAGCCAAACTGCTGAACGGGGGCGAGAGTTTTTCCGCCGATTCAATAATTGACTCTTTTCCCGTGATGCTCTGTCGCGGTAAAAAGTCTAAATCTTGCCGAACCGCTGGCGAACTGGCTGACTTCGGATACTGTTCAAGCAAAGATATTTATTATTGGGGCGTGAAATTACATAATCTGGCTGTCCGCCGAATAAAGCAGTTGCCGATACCGGCGGCTGTCTTTCTTTCTCCGGCTTCAACTCACGATCTGATTGCTTTCAAACAGGCTGATCCGCATATTCCGACTGACAATCTGTTTGCCGATAAGGCTTATTCGGATCAGGAACTAAAACTTTATTTGCAATCGAAAGGAGTTACTTTGTTGACTCCGCCAAAAAAGAAGAAATACGACTTGCCGCAATTTTATGAGCCATTGTGGTCAAAGTTCGTTTCATCTTTCAGGCAGCCGATTGAAGGTTTCTTTAAATGGCTCAATGACAAAACCGAATATCAAAACGCTTCAAGAGTTAGATCTATGAATGGTTTGCTGGTTCATTGCTATGGCAAACTAGCTTTTGCCGGTTTGCTTCTTTGTTTCTACTCTTGATTCACATATTGAATATAAATATATGATAAGTTTTGTTGTTTGGAAAGCAATTGATGTTTCTACTTGTCTTTTCAAATACTGCTCAATTTAAAAGTTCAGTGTCAAAAACGTCCGTTTTTGACACTTCACAATAGTTTTCCGAAATTACCCTGTAAACTTCTTATATTCCGTCTTAAAACTCTGTCTCACAATGTATGTCGCATTTATTGCCTGTAACACTAGCTTATGAGACAGATTTCCAAAGATAAATGTGCCAATCAAAATTGTTACAACGCCAATCTCCCGGTTATAGAAAATGCTGAAGAGATTCTGCACTTACCACAATCCCTTCAGCATAATTAACGAAATGCGTGTTTGATTGATTTAATGACTCTTGGCTTTCGACTTTGCCGGCGTCGGCTTGCCTTGTTTTGAAGCATCTACGGGAAAGCCGCGTTTCTGCATTAGCGCTTCGATTTTCGGGTCGCGACCACGGAAAGTGCGATAAGCATTTGCCGGGTCGATTGTGTTGCCGACCGAAAAAACATACTTGCGAAGGCGTGCGGCGACGGCTTTGTCATACGGTCCGCCCGCTTCGACAAATGCATCGTAAGCGTCAGCTGATATTACGTCAGACCAGATGTAGCTGTAATAACCTGCCGAATATCCGTCGCTTGAAAAAACGTGACCGAATTGCGGTGTGCGGTGACGCATAACAATCTCGCCGGGCATTCCGAGTTCCGTCAGCGTCTTGCGCTCGAAGGCGTCCGGGTCAATTTTCTGCGAACCGGCAAGATGCATTTTCATATCGACCAATGCGCTCGCCAGGTATTCGACTGTCGAAAAGCCTTGATTGAAATTTGAAGCGCGATTGATGCGGTCAACCAGATTCTGTGGAATTGGTTTTCCGGTTTGATAATGAACGGCGAATTTCTGCAAAACTTCAGGTGTTGAAAGCCATCGTTCTAAAATCTGCGAAGGAAACTCGACGTAATCGGTAGCGACCGAAGTTCCTGATAACGAAGGATAAGTTACATTCGAGGAAAGACCGTGCAGCGCGTGACCAAATTCGTGAAACAAAGTTATCGCATCGTCCCAGGAAATCAGCACCGGCTCGCCCGGTTTACCTTTCACAAAATTCGAGTTGTTCGAAACAATCGTCGTGATGTTGCCATCCACTCGTTCCTGATTCCGATAAGCATTCATCCACGCGCCCGAACTTTTACCTTCGCGTGCAAACGGGTCGAAATACCATAATCCGACGTGTTTTCCGGTTGTTTTATCTTTTACTTCCCAGACTCGAACGTCCGGGTGATAAACAGG
>MWWK01000239.1_pt1 | contig 10600 bp, 12 predicted proteins | sample 1047241 | NCBI WGS metagenome assembly MWWK01 (sample SAMN06349964, study PRJNA376086) | soil metagenome | isolation source: BG12-3 sample Antarctic (ecotone) soil | place: Antarctica | reverse complement strand
CTTGTCGAAGCCCGGCAAGCCACTCACGAGCCATTGCAGCAGGCAATTATCGAGCGCGATAATGCACTCAAACAATTCAATATATTGAGCGCAAACGCTGCTAACGCGCACGAAAATGTGAGGCAAAATTCCATCGAAATTGGCGAGCTTACACGCGAACGAGACCGCCTTATTTATCAAACCAAAACCGCCAGCCGATAGGAGAAAAACAATGACTGTATTCAAAAGTGAAAAAGATAAAAAAGAATTTGTCGCCGCGTTTCGCAAAATGACGATGTCCGGCGCGATAAACAAAGACGTGGCAATCGCCAAAATCTTGCGCGATTTTCCGCATTTCTTTCGAATACCGGACGAGGACGAAGTCAAGCGAAATTTTAATGATGTATTGAATGCCGAGATACGCTCGCGTGCGCGGCAAACGAATAAATTTACAGATTCTTTTTTCGCTAAAGCCAAAGAATAATTCCACCTACCGACAAGAAAACCGCTCAAAATCCGCATAACATCCGCCAAAATCACCCCTCGCACCAAAGCCGCAAGCATCAAAAACTCGCGGCTTTTCCTTTCTTTTTCGCCGAAAATCAAATTCAAGCACCGGCGGATGTCAGGCAAGCATCATTTGAAAATTTAACTGAAACCTTTTGTTTATCGAACAAAAACGCATAATCCAAGCCGCAAGATACCTGAGTGCTCCATAAATCATTTAGTAATACTAATTTAGAAAGGAGGAAAAGAATATGAACAAACAATTTTCGGTAAAACTATGCAGTTTACCAACAGATACGCGCAAAGCAGCTTATAAATGTTCTAAAGATTAGGGTTAAATAAATCGCAGTAAGAATCCCTTTGGTATTGAAAAGTGTTTAGCACTGAAATCATTACCATATGGTAACGTCTCGACCTGTACCGTAAGAATCCCTTTGGTATTGAAAAGTGTTTAGCACTGAAACGTAAACCTATGTTTACGTTCTTGACCTGCTCCGTAAGAATCCCTTTGGTATTGAAAAGTGTTTAGCACTGCTTCAAATTTGTCACGCGTGACAAATTTAGGGGAGTAAGAATCCCTTTGGTATTGAAAAGTGTTTAGCACCAGGGGTTTCTAAAACGGCGGATTCCGCCGTTTTAGGTAAGAATCCCTTTGGTATTGAAAAGTGTTTAGCACCAGGGGTTTCTAAAACGGCGGATTCCGCCGTTTTAGGTAAGAATCCCTTTGGTATTGAAAAGTGTTTAGCACTGAAATTTCTTCCATTGGAAGAAATTTTAATCTGCTGGGGTAAGAATCCCTTTGGTATTGAAAAGTGTTTAGCACCGGAACAGGTCAAGACTACGCCCAATGGGCGTGATTTGTAAGAATCCCTTTGGTATTGAAAAGTGTTTAGCACGGTTTTTGAGCTTCGTTCTGATTCAGAACGAAGCTGTAAGAATCCCTTTGGTATTGAAAAGTGTTTAGCACTAATCGGTGTAGGTGAAACGTAAAACTTGTTTTACGGTAAGAATCCCTTTGATATTGGAAAGTGTTTAGCACCCAGTGAAGTCAATTCAGAAACTGAGGTTTCTGAATTGGTAAGAATCCCTTTGATATTGGAAAGTGTTTAGGACGTATCACGGCAAGGCTTTCGCGCTAAAACACGCTCACAAGGCAAGCAAATAGACTTAGGCAGCGGGATGACGGCTCAAAGTTAGTGATTACCGAGTGTCGAGCCTATGCGCGGATGGGTTGAATTTTATGTCATCTAACATAAATTTGACTTATACAGGGCGAGCCTATGCGCGTGTCGGTGTAACGTTTTTATTCGGCGACCGCCGAAAAAAATAGAAGTCGGCTCTATGTGCGTGTCGGTGTAACGCGGCGCACAATTATTTTGCAATTGATTGCAAAGTCGGCTCTATGTGCGTGTCGGTGTAACGAGCGAATGTGAAAAAATCGCCAGTGGCGATTTGTCGGCTCTATGCGCGTCTCAAATACTATAGTTTTTAGGGCGCGCCGGAACCGTGTCTCTTTCAATGTCTCAAATGAGAAGTCTTGTAATGCCTAAGACATTTTGAGACACGCTAATGAGTAGATTCAGATGCCGATTTTACTCGCCAAAAATAAGCCGCAAGGTTTGACGCTCACGGCTTTTGTGTTGTTTAGTTTGAGCGATTAAGTCAATTTAATTATAATCTGGCAACTTCGACGGTTTCTTTTAACTGTTGCCCAATTCTGTAAGCTACTTCTCTGTCCCAGTCGTCCCAAGTGCCTTGAACTGTAAAATCTATGTCAAGTTTTACTTCCCGACCGGTGCGATGCGATACGCCGAAGCGTTCGTGCTTGCTGATTTCTTTTTTGTTTAACGTGGCACCGACCCAGAAAAGCCTGCCGTGTCCGTTCATTTCCACATATTTTCTATTTGTCATTTTGTTTTCCTCCGTTTGTTTTTTTTAATTTATTCCGTTAAGTCAATTTAATTTTAAGTAATCCGGTTTTAGCTAATCCGTCCAGAGCGATTAGCGAATCGTATTCGGGTAACTTATCCACCACACTTCTTGCAAGCACGGATAATTCTTCTGCGGATTGTCGTGCGTGAGATTGCCAGGCAATCCCGTTGATTTCATCAGCCGTCATTTCCAGAGCCAAAGCCTTTTGGTTGTCCGGTAGATTTGAAATAAGAATTTCTTCGATTTGTTTTGTGTATTCAGATATGTTCATTTTGTTTTAGCGCGGTTTATCCGATACCGCGAAACGTCCGTAAAGTGATAGTTTATGCCGTTTGTCTTTGCCGTGCGGGCGCGGGCGCGTGTCTGACTTCTAAATTTCTTGGTTATAGCAAACCGCTTGAATGTTTATTGTTGCGTCCGTGTCTTTGAATTGCGGCTGAACGGCTGATGAAAGCAATTCCAGCGCGTCGGCGATTCGTTCTAATTGCGCGGCGATTTGTTTTAGTTGCTCTTCGATTTTTTCGATGCGTTCAAATATGCCGTTCGTTTGGTCGTTCTGTAATTCTGTCATTTTGTTTTAGCGCGGTTTTTATCCGATACCGCGAAACGTCAAATTCGGGCGTAACTGACTCACAACTAAGGCAGCCCGCCCGCACCCGCGAAATGAAAATATAAAAGAAACGCGGGGAAACTTTCAATAGATGTTGATTGTTATTGTTCAATTGATTCTTATTCCCGCTATGCGCTCCGCTTTGTGTTCAATTGTCGGCTTGAGATACGTGATTTCTTCGGCTTGGACCGGCGCATCTTCCGTTTCCAGATAAATGCGAACCAAACGGCTAGCGGCTCTGTGGAAACAAGGCACGCCTTGCAAAAACGCACGGCATTGACACACACCGTTTGACGTGTAGACACCATCAGTTTTTTGCGACCAGATGAGCAGGGATTTGTCCTCAGCCATCCACGACATAAAATTGCCATTTTCTTCAATCTCGGCGACGGCTCTGGCAATTGCATTGACCCATCTTTTCTTTGTTGGCGGGTCCGTTACGGTTAATTCAACCTTGCTCAATGCGGCGGCGATAACCGACGCGAATGTTTGTTTGTTTTCGATTTGTAGCATTTCTTTCACTCCAAAAATTAGATTTGATTGAATGTTTCAATCTGTAATTATTCTACACCTAGACGCATTTAATAGTCAAGCTAAGATTTCATCTTGACGAAGTTTGTCTTTATGGTTTATTATCGAAGGGATGAATAAATTAATCGGCACAAATGAAGCGGCGGAAAAGTTAGGCGTGAGTTTGCGGCGCGTCCAGCAACTAATTGAATTAGGCACGCTCCCGGCGCAAAAAATCGGACGTGATTATTTAATTCAATTAAAAGATTTGAGCAAGGTTACGATTTACGGCAAACGCGGGCGACCTAAGAAAGTAATTGCAGAAGATTAATTTTGAGCAAAAGAAAACGGCTTGGGTACGAATCAAGCCGTCTCATCCAGTTCTTTGAAAACTGAATATCTAATTAAGTAAAATCAGTCTATCAAATCTTTTGATTTACCCGCAAACGCCTGTGGTGTTTTGCATTCGCAGGTTAGCTGCGGGCGAATACAGTTAGGGCAAAAATCTATACCGTTATCTTTATAGTATTTCTCACGTTTCTTCCGGTTTATTTCTGCTTTATTGCTAAGGTGATATTTCTTTCCGCTTAGTGTTTCGACACATTTTTTACTTCCACAACTTATAGCGTCTAACCGTTTCGCCCAAAAGAAAAGGCTGCAAAACGGGCAAATACGAAAACGCCTAGCGTCTAACCGTTCCTTGATAATTACGCTTAGCGGAGAATTATCGTCAAGTCTGATTATTCCGGTATTTCTATTGGTTTCAAAAAGACTGTCTTTTATTTCATCAATCAGAACAAGGTTGCCGCCTGCGACGTAGCTAACCCCGTCAATGTCCGTGTTAAGACTGGTTAACAGCTGCCGACAAGGTATTGCTTTTTGTAGAAGGAACATAAATAAAATATTGAGCGGGTAAATGCCGCGAAACTCTTCACCGTCTATCAAGTATTCAATCCAGCCTTTTTCGAACTCTTTTGGCGGTCTTTTAGAAACAGCGTCAAAGAGTTTCCCTTTTTTTTGCTGGAGCGCAGCCTTCGGGCTTAACGGTTCACCGTTCAAAACTTTCTGCAGCCATAGATGTTTATCTGCAAAGTTATTCGGCAGCGTAGCAATTATTTCAAAGAAATATTTCTTCTGCTTTTCAGAACCTTCCGGATAGTATTTGTGGTCTAACGAATAACCCGCAGGTATTGAGTTAGCAAAATCAATTATTTGCTGCGCGCTTGCCGGACAGACAGAAGTTTTCTTATAGTTTCTCATCAGTCTTAGTCACCTCATACTTAGCTAAATCTTTTTTGCTTGCATATTTAAAATAACCTGTTTATACTAGACATTATTGAACGATTTAACGATAACAAAAAGTAGTTCATAATACAAATACAAATAGGACGAAAGGAGAAATAATACAATATGCCGGGAACAATTCAAGAAACCAGCCAGCCGCTCGCGTTAAGCGTAGAAACCGCCAGCAAATTGTCGAGTTTGAGTAAAGTTTTTTTACGCCTCGAGATAAAGAGAGGGAGGCTGCGCGTCGTACGTCCGGGAGGCTCGCGACGTATCGTAATTTTAATGCCAGATTTTTTAAATTATTTAGATGGAGGAAATGATGAACCAAAATAAAAAAACCGCCGTTTTCCACAACGACGGCTTAAGTAACAATTTTAACGAACATTCGAAGTATAACAAATCCGACGAAAAAAAACAAATTGTTTTTAACTTTGGCACTCCGCCAAAAATGACCGTCACCTATGGTCGGAAGGCGACGCGCTATGCATTCCCTTTGCGGCAAATTGTCTGCGACGTTTGCTGCGCGCCGCTTTACATCTACAGCGAAAATTTTATAGCGGCATATCTCGACGAACGAGCAGAGTTACCGCCTTCACTTTGCGACACCCATCTTTCTGAAATCGAGTCGGAGGTGAACACATAATGACGATTCAACAATTCAAAGACGCATTCGACGCGAAATGTGTCGAATATCAAATTGCCGATGACGGCTCGATAAGCACAGACTGCGCGGCTTGCTCAAACGAGGGCAGGACGGTGAAGGCTAAAATCTTTCCGAACGGCAACTACGGATGCCCACGATACACCGGGACGGAATCCTATGAACACCGACGAGAAATGCTTTCCGCGTGGGATTTAGAGCCGTCTTCTAAGCCTGCGTCTTTTATGTCCGAAGAGATTCTCGACGGAAAACTAACCTTTGAAATTGGACGCGGCGAGCGCGGCAAACAAAAAATAACAGCGCGTAACTGTGATTCGGTTTTGCATATAGACACATTTAATTTAGCCGACAGTTCGGCGCGGGTGAAATTCCTAAAAAACTTAAACTTGAGCGAGCCGGACGGAGTAGTCGCATGTCAGACTTTAATTAACCTTGCAGATAAATTTTCCCGTGTTGATGCGGCAGTTGCCGACGACGAGAAAGAACCAGTCTTGACTACGTTTGTAGTTCTTCAGGACGGTCGGGTTGTCGAAGAGACGACCTCCGGCTTTGCCGTGTATGACGAAATAACAAAGCAAACAAACATTGAGAAATCAGTCGTCGATGAAGACGGTAAAACCTACAAACCGCTATTAAAAGCGGAGCGTGCCGACAAAATCGGATTGTTTATGGCATCCGGCGTCGAAGAGTATTACACCGAACCGCAGCTCGACGGAGACATCTTAAAATTCATTGAAAAATACGTCGACATCAGCGAACAGGACAGGGAAATTTGCAGTAAATATGTTCGGATGACATACCGAATTGAATCACTGAATGAGGTTCCCTATTTGCACGCAGTCGGACTTAGCGGCAACGGTAAATCAAGATTTACGCAAACGATTGGGCTCCTCTGTTATCGTCCGCTGTTCTCGGTCGGTATTACGGCCGCCGTGCTTTTTCGAACCGTTGACGCATTCCATCCGACGTTGATAATTGATGAGTTTAACCCTATTACATCAAGCGAAGACACCGAAGCTGTCATCCAAGTTCTAAATGCCGGTTACCAGAGATTGACGCGCATCCTTAGATGCTCGAGCAAAGAGTCTAACTTTATGCCCGAAGGTTTTGACCCGTTCGGCGCGAAGATTTTATCCGGCTTGAAAGTAACCGATTCCCAACCGTTTCAAAGCCGGACGCACCCGGTCAAAATGGAAGAAACGAAGCGGAACGATATACCGCTCCAACTTCTGCCGGAAATGCTGTCAGAGGCGCAATCTATCCGCAACAAGCTGTTGCTTTGGAGACTGCGGACATTTAACCAAACGCTAGCAGAACGTCTCAAGTCTGCGGAATCGGAATTGAAAGCTAGAGGCGGAATATCGAAACGGCTTATTCAAATTTCCATCCCGCTGTATGCCTTGATCGACTCCGACGAAGTAAAAGACAAATTCGTCGCCCAACTTCAGACGCGGACAAGAGACGTTATTGATGAACGGTCTCAATCGCTGGACGCAAACCTGGTTAGAATTATCCACTCACGGATATTTACCGAAGACGAAGACGGCAATCTGAAATATGTCGAATATGCGCCGGAGATGATAACGGGTCAAGATGGAAAACCTGACGAACGTCTGACCACTTCGGCAATCACCGACGAAATAAATTCCGACTTGCCGGAAAAGAGAAAACACACACCGGATCATATAGGTAAAGTTCTATCCGGCATCGAGTTAAAATCCGACCGAATCACGCGCCGTAAATCTCCGAACTTTCAAAAACGAGCCGTGAAATTCAATCGCGGACTGCTCTCAAAACTGTTCGTTAAATACAATCTAGCCATTTTGCCAGATTTCAGTGACATCAGTGACATCAGTGACACAAGTTCAATAGAATCAGATACTTATCTGATGTCACTAGAGGAAGGGCAAGGCGACGTAGTGACATCAGATAAACCGTTGAAAGCAAAGGAAGTTAGCTCACTGATGTCACTGATGTCAGCAGATTCCGGGAAAACAGACAAAAAAGTTAAAGAGGGCACTTTTGAAGAAAATCAAGACGCTGAGATTTGTAACTTAATCGCACTCGACACCGAGACCGAACCGTTTAATAAAAAACTTGGCATCACTCCGCGCAACTGCAAAATGATCGGCATGAGTTTGTCTCAAAACGGCGAGCTTGCCGACTATTTTACAGATAAAAAATCGTGGGATTTTATGATGCCGGACGACGGACAAACAGTCGTTTTCCATAATGCAAAATTTGACTTCGGAGTTTTGCATCGTGCCGGTTTGCCCGTCCCGAAAAAGTTTGAAGACACGCTTATCGCATCGCATCTTTTAGACGAAAACAATGCACACGGTCTCAAACCGATGGCAAAAAAACATTTAGGAATCGATGACCCGATAACTTTTGACGAAGCCGACAGGATGCGTCTGCTCGACCCGGAAGTCTTTGCCGAATACGCCCGCAACGATGCGCGGTATACATTTCAACTTTGGGAGAAATTCCGAACTGAACTGGACGAACAGGGATTAAAAGAAGTTTACGAAATGGAAAAAGCAATTCTTCCCGTCGTAATGGCGATGGAAGAGCGCGGAATGAAGCTCGACATAAAATCTTTAGCGACGATTGAACGCGAAGTTAAAGCAGAATCGGCGCGACTAAAAACTGAGATATTCGAGCTAGCCGGAGTAGAATTTGAATTAAATAAACCACGCGCAGTAGCCGCGATTCTCTACGACAAGTTGAATTTGAAATGTCCGAAGGAAACAAAGACTGGAGCGCGGAGCGTGGACATCGAATCACTAAAAGAAATCGCGCATCCGGTTGCAGTCAAATTGGCGGAGTATCGCAAAATTGACAAACTCGCCAACACTTTCATAAAAGTATTGCCGAAGCACGCCGACGAGAACGGGCGCATCCATCCTGAATTTAAACCGTTGGGAGCAGTTACCGGGCGATTTAGCGCGGCAGACCCAAACGTCCAGCAAATACCGAGCAGAAGCGAATTAGGAAAAGCTATCCGGCGTGCTTTCATTTGCGAACCGGGCAATAAATTAATAGTTGCCGACTTTTCGCAAATGGAGCTTCGAGTATTAGCGCATTACAGCCAAGACGAAACACTGCTCAATGCCTACTGCAACGGCGCAGCGACGGACTTACACAAACTCACAGCGCAAAAGATGTTCGATAAGATAGATGTCAGCAAAGACGAGCGCGGCATTGCCAAAATGATAAATTTCAGCATAGCCTACGGCATAACCGATGTCGGACTTTATCGAAAACTAACGGCAATCGGAATTGATACTACGCCGAAGGATTGCAAACGATATATCGCGGATTATTTCAAAAGCTATAACGGAGTGAAGCGTTTTTTAAGTCAAGTTGAAAAAACTATCCGCGAGCGCGGCTATGTCAAAAATCTGTTCGGACGAAGACGACGACTTAAAGGCAATAATTCTAAAGAAATCCGGCAGGCTCAAAACTTTGTCATTCAAGCAACATCCGCCGACTTGGTGAAACGGGCAATGGTATCACTAGCGGCGAAACTTCCCGAAGGCGCACAACTTATTTCGATGATTCACGATGAATTAATTGTCGAATGCCGCAGCGACCACGCCGAAGAGGTTCTCGGCATCGTCGTTGACGTAATGCAAGACACGCCGGAAGGATTCACGGTTCCGATGACAGTCGACGCACACATCGTCAAATGCTGGGCGGACGCTAAATAAATGAATGGTAAGCAAGCCTTTGACAATAAAAACGCGCCACAGGACGCGCAAAAATCAGAAAAATTAAACAAACAGGAGAAAATACTATGAACTTAAACAACGAACCAAACGAAGCGAACCTTCGACAATTAGAAGAAAGAATCGTTTTGCAGGCAATAGCTGAAATGAACCACGAAAGCATCGAACGGGGCGGGCGTCCCAAAGTTATTTCATTCCAAAAGGACGGTAAAACGTATCACGCTGTTTATGACGCGCTTTCGCGGGAGCAAATCGCGGAGCTGCGAGAACGCGGCGTCATCTTGTAAGTATGGCAAATAAAAACGCCTCCTAGAGGACGCAAAAATAAAAAGGAAAGACGAAATGAAACTAACAATATCGGAAAAAGCAGTTGCGGCTATTAACCAATTAAATCAAACGGCACTATTGATGCACCGTCAAATGAAATCGGGCGAGCTAAATCGGGAAGTGGTTGACCGAGCCTATAACTCGGCACGCCGAAAAGAAGCGATTTCGCGGAAATCTCAATACGCAGACTTCGGCGCGTGGGCGCAGCTGGATGAATATCACCGCTCCGGTTTGGAGCTTGAGCTTGACGTAGCAAGTGACCGATTCGACAGGGTATTAAAACATTATGCAAAGGCGGTGGGCGCAGATTTTACGCCCGCCGAATAAAAACGCCTTGTAGACCCTGTATAAATGCAAATTTACTGCGAAGTAACTGTGAAAATTATGGCAAATATAAAAAACCTCAAACCATTCAAAAAAGGCGAAGACGAACGCCGAAACACTTTAGGACGCCCGAAAAAAACACTCTTGAGTGAAGCCATTCGTGAGCAACTTTCCGAAGCGATGCCGAACGCGCCGGAGCGAACTGTTGCCGAAGCGATTGCCCGCACATTAATCCGTGAAGCCATAAGCGGCAACGTGCAGGCGATTCGGGAAATCGGCGACCGAACCGAAGGCAAACCAAAACAAGCGATTGACCTTGACCTTGACTTACAACTTGACTGGCGAATACAGGCGCAAAAATATGGATTATTACAAAGCGACATTATCGCAGAGGCACAACTACTCATTGCAGAATCCCTTACTGATTCAAGCGACGAATAACGCCGTCAAAAAGCGAATTAACCGGGAAAAATTCGATGCCGTGCTGATGGCTAATCGCGCCGGATTTGTGCCGGACGACTGGCAAGCCGACTTGCTGCGGTCCGGCGACAAACAAATGATTTTGAACTGCTCACGGCAGTCGGGCAAAAGCACGGTTTGTGCGGTTTTAGGCGTGCATCAAGCGGTTTACACGCCGGATTCATTGATACTTTTATTGTCGCCTAGTCTGCGGCAAAGCAGTGAACTATTCAAAAAATTGAGAAATGTTTTTAACGAAATTTCATCGCCGGC
>MWWK01000238.1_pt1 | contig 10605 bp, 8 predicted proteins | sample 1047241 | NCBI WGS metagenome assembly MWWK01 (sample SAMN06349964, study PRJNA376086) | soil metagenome | isolation source: BG12-3 sample Antarctic (ecotone) soil | place: Antarctica | reverse complement strand
GAATTAATTGTCATATTTTGCCTTATAATCAGGCGATTGGGGCATTGTCGGAAAAGAAGACAAACAAGAGAATGAATTTCCACTTAAAAACGGTTCTAGGGTGCATTCACAAAACCCCCACCTCAGAGTGCCTCTTACAGATTTAAAATGATCCTAGAGCATTTAAAGGCGAAAGAAAGGGTATTTAGAGCCGTTGTGTTGCATTCCTGAAACAATAATTCACTTTGTTTCACGAAGGGATTGACAACAGGAAGAAGATATGAGATAATATAATCAATGGAGATAAAGAAACACACAAATAATTTGTCTACAGATTCTAACCAAACCGCTTTCTCTGGCGGTAGTGTGTTTCCTTATTTCCATTCTTCAGTTACTATCTGTAAATATTTCCTTCAACCCATAAAATTCCCACTATACAAGGGGTTTCATATGATTTCACACGAAATTAATTTTAAGATTCCGCCGGTGTAGCTCTTAGGTAAATAAATTTTATTTATCTGGGGACTCATCTTCGGACAGCAGAAACGAGCGAGTTACGCATAAGCGCAGCTAATACTATTAGTGCGTTTTCATCCAAACTCGATGACCGGGACTGCCGAATCTAAAAATAATTTTGGAGATAAGTCATATGAACAAAAAGAACAAAAAGAGTAAAGAAGAATTTGTTAAGTTATACGTTCCGGAACTGAGGCAGCTGGTTGAATCCGGCGATGAAAAGATGTGTCTCGTGATGGCACAGTGTGAGTACTGGTTTGGACACAAGCCTGACGGGTTCTACAAATTCATGTCACCAGCCAAAGGTGATAGCCCTGCTTATCGCGAAGGAGACAGCTGGACTGAGGAAATGGGAATGAGCAGTACAAAAATCGCCAACGCCCTGAAACCAATCTGCACCCACTATCCATCTTATACTGCTTATAAAAACGAAGCAGGAGATAAATTCAAAGGCAAATTCTACTGCAGTTACTATCACAAGCCGTCACATCAAACTCATTATTTGAGAGATCACAATAAAACTAACGCGGCATTGAAAAGTCTATCTCTTGAGAAGCGGTCAACAATCTTTCGGGAAAAGCATTCTTCTAAAGTTCGGAATGGTGAAAAGGATTTCTCTGGAGATACAGAAACTGGTTGTCCTGAGATCATAGAAGCTGAAGTCGTATATACAAAGAATACTACAAAGACTAGCCAAGAGAATAACTCAGATGAGACACAAGAGAGAGAAGACAGCTCTCACTTTTTCCCAGACGAAATCAAGAAAGAAGAAGAAAACAAGGACGCTATGAAGGAAGAAGAAGAAGAAGTGTATGAACCTTCTGGTGACAGCGTGGATTCTCTTGATAATAGAAATTCTGTTGTTAATGCCAGAAATAGCTGGCAGAGTCGGCAAAAATATCCAGTTCCGTTTCCCGCTGATTTTGAATTAACCGAAGAAATGATTCGGTGGGCAGAAAGTAAAAAACCAGAAATAGATGTTCAAGAATCAACTGAAAAATTCAAGATTCATCATGCCGATAATGTTAGCGACGACTGGTTAAAAAAATGGAAGTTATGGATTATGGGTGAAAGAACAGTAAAAGGAACGAACTATCCTCCAAGAAAGCCTAGCCAAGGTGATATATACAGAGAACACTATAAACGTATGAAAGAACGTGAGAATTCTGAACAATCTGAACAAGTTGTAAACGAACCTGAACCGGAAATTAGTAAAACTATCTCACCTGAAATAGGGCAAATTCGTATAACAAATCCACATGCATTAGCTATCGCAAAGGTCAGTTATCAAATAAAGCCATATCTGATGCATCGAGATTCGTTGTATGCGGCTTATGAAGATTATTTATCAAAAAATAACAACTCATATTCACAACAAACCTTTGATGAAGGGCTAAAATATCTGTGTGGTATGAGAATGTTCCAGTCTTATTTTAAGGATTATGAGACGGTCAAGTTTTTCAGGACACGAAACTCTCGCTCCTTTGTTTAGTTTTAATTTCTAAATGTTTCTCAAACTCCAGCGGGCTTTGGTAATTTAAGCCCGAATGAAGTCTGACCCGATTATAATAGCCCTCGATGTAACTGAAGACTTCCGACCGAGCATCTTCAACCGATTCAAAGATGCCGTCCTCGACCAACTCCGCCTTGAAGCGGGAAAAGAAGCTCTCGGCTTGGGCATTATCATAACAATTTCCTTTCCGGCTCATTGATTGGCGAAATCCACCGATGTAAAGCAGACGGCGATATTCGACCGCCGCATATTGGCTTCCTTGATCGGTGTGGATAATCGCGCCTTTGCCGATCAAATCATGCCGTCGCGCCTGATTGAAAACATCAATTACTAACTGCGCCGTCATATTTGGCGAAACTCTCCACCCGACAATCCGGCGCGTGTATTTGTCCTGAAGGCACGCCAGATAACAAAACGCGCCGTCTCGCAGCCGCAAATAAGTGATGTCGCCGACTATCACTTCGCCTTTCGCCGTCGGCGCATTCGCCCCGTCCTGCAAAAGATTCGCACACACCGGCAGCCCGTGCTTTGAATCAGTCGTCTGCGGCTTAAATGAACGCGGTTGAATCGCCCGCAAACCTTCACGCCGCATCACCTTTTGCACCGTGGCGCGTCCGATTTTTAAGCTCGCCGCAATCCGGCGCGTTCCATACCGACGGCGATTGTCAAAGAAACATTCCTTAACAGCCGCAGCGCAGCCGCTTTGCCGAAAGGTTTGCCGACCGGCGTAAAGGTAATAACAAGAACGACTGACCTTCATCACGCGGCACAATAAGCGAATCGGAAACGCCTCTTTCTGACTTTCAATGAACCGGTATCTTTCTAACTTCCTCGCCCGAAGATAAGCGCCGCCTTTTTTAAGATGTCGCGCTCCATCTCGACTTCCCGCAGCCGCTTTCTCAACTCGATGACTTGACGCTCGGCATTCGAGGCACTGGAAATTTTCGCCTGCTTCCACTTATGCAGCAAAGATTCGGCAACGCCTAATTCACGCGCCAGCGACGCGACCGATTGCCCGTCAAGAATCTTTTTGACAGCATTTTGTTTAAATTCATCATCATATTTTCGCATCATCTCATTTTACAGAGAGTTTTGTGTCCTGTTAATTAAACCACCTCATTATTATATTAACTTGTTTGAATGTAACTTATGTCCAGATTGGAGAATACTGACTTGGGAAGAAATTTCTGAGGCTGATATAGAAAGTCACAGGCAAATTATTAATTTTATAACAGAGAGGGTTCTGGTTCTGGATGATGTGGTGGAAGAGCAGTTTTCCAACATAAATGTAAAAGAACTAGAGTTATTTATAAATGCAGCCGCAACATTTAAGTTGCTGGGTGAAAAAAATCATTACTTTTATAACGCTGAACGATACAAATCAAACTCTGGTTATAAGGAAGAGGTAGATAAAAAACTGCAAGAATTAGGGCTGTTAGATAATCAGTAAGAATTATATGCAGGAGTAAATTAAGTTTTACCTTACAGCGTAAAATCTTGAAAATTAGGAAAACTTGCTAGTGGTTGTAAGTGTTGAAATATAATGGTTTACGGCTAAACTCAGATAATGTCTATGGTAACCCCAGGCAGCTCCTATAAAACCCTGTCAGATAGCTTTAAATAGCCAGGAAATAGGGTCATAGGCTGCTGGCAAGATAGGGTGTTAGTCAGATGCAGTTCTCATTTTTACATAGGGTATGGGGGTCATCTATGGCAGATAAAGGTGGCCCGATTTTGCTAGGTGAGACCTACTTTTGAAGACTTTGGCTTTGATGTAAATATCTGATATGGCATCTTTTAGGCTGAATCACCGGATAATACAGATGATAATTATACTACCTGAGAGAATTTCTCCAGACATTTCCCTCTAAACGCTGTGATATATAGACTTAGACTATTCTGATAGGTTACCCATATTAACCTCTCTACAGCAGCCTGAACACTCATATAGGGCTAGTAGATGAGGTGTTTTGCCTACTGTCTCTGTACTCACGGAAAGATTCTAGAATTTCAAAACTGTTTTCGGACAGGCAAATTAATTGTTCTACAAAATCAATTTATTTAGACGTTTTCCGTCTGGAAATTTACTAGGTTTTTGGACATGGCAAAATTGGAACAATTGGGATGTCAAAAAACCCTGCAAAAACAGTTTTCATAAAACACTTATTTTCCGGCGGTTTTTAGTTTCAATTTCAAGGTGTCAGAAAACTCTAGTTTTTTGACATCCCTTCCACTTACTTTTGATGTCTAGTTTCATTACTACCAAATAGATCTGACCTGAGTACTTATCATCAGCATACTTACGGTGGAAAGTTCATGCGCCGGAGTAGATCTTGAAAACGCGGGTCTGAACGCAATGGGTCAAACTCAGCGGCAGTTTTGATATATTGCAATTGCGCATCGTGTTCGGCAAAGGCTTTTTCAAGTGATTGAATTGCTGCTGCTTTGTCCCCGAGCGCGGTGTAGAGAATTGCCAACTCGCCGGTCGAGACGTATTCCTCGCTTGTTTGCAGTTGCTTGAGAATTTCTTGTGCTTTTCCGCGTTCGCCTGCATGAGCGTATGACGCACCGAGAGAAATTTGTATGCTTGAACTCTCACCGGCAAGACGTAGTGCATTTTCATAAGCGGCGATAGCTTCCCGATGCAGCCCCTTTCCCGCATAAGCGTAGCCTAAAAAAACATGAGTTGCTACGTAATCAGCGTCAAGTTTAAGCGTCTTCTGCAAGACCTCAATCGCCTCATCGTAACGGCGTGCATTTTGTAACTGTGCGCCAACGCCGACATTCGTAACCATAGAAAACGGATCCAGTTCTCTGGCGAGTTTAACTTCCCTGATAGCTTCGTCATGTCGTCCTATAACACTTAGATAAATTGAGTAGCCTCTGTGCGCATCACCAAAATTCGGATTTAATTCAAGTGCACGTTTGAACTCTGCTTCAGCCGCCGCCCAATCCCATGCATTCATATGAAGACTTGCCAGCATGAAGTGTGCATACGGAAGGTTCTCATCTAATTCTAATGCCTTACGAGCCGCTGCGTCTGCCTTTCGGAGGACTTCCTTGGGGTCAACTGCGCTAAAATTTGTAAGAATGTAGTAATTGAAAGCCATTTGTGCGTAGGCAAGAGCATAATTTGGGTCAACTGCTACGGCTTGTTGATAATACTCATTTGCTTTCTTGTGGTCATCTGGTTGCCCCTTGTTAAAGAAATAGTTTCCCTTAAGTACTAATTCATAAGCTTGCAGATTTAAAGTTCCACGCTTTTCAATTTGCTGCTCTTGCGCTCCGGAAAGTTTTAACCGTAATTTATTAGAAACAGTTCGAGCAATTTCCTGCTGGACTAAAATTAAATCTGCCGCTTTACGGTTGTATTGCTCGCTCCACAATTGACGATTTTCGCTTGCGTCTATCATTTCAACACGTATAGTTAAGTCATCACCAGCTCGAATGACTTTTCCCATCACCAGGGCTTTAACTCCAAGATTATTCGCAACCTCTTGGACGTCAATATTTGGATCTCTGTATTTAAAACTTGAACTGCGAGCAGTGACTTTGAGTTGTGGTAATTGTGAAAGATGATCAATCAAATTTTCGGAAATACCATCCGAAAGATACTCGGTATCCGGTTCAGATCCTGCATTAGTAAATGGCAAAACCGCTATTGAATTTATTGCAGATTGATGGCTTGAAGCATAGTAAAGATAGTAAGCGAGACCAATAAGTATTGTGAGTAAAGCTGCAAATGCGAGTCCAATACCCGGTTTACCTAAGCCATATTTAGCACTCGATGTCTGATGTGTACTGCTAATTCCAGCTGTTCTCGATGCTGAAGGATGCGTTAGCTGCTCGCCACTTAATCCTGCAATTGCTCCGCTCACCTTATCTGGAGAAGTGGAACGCTCTAGCTCTGCTTCAAACTCCAATCGCTGTTTCACACTTCGCAAATCTGTGAGCAGTTCCTTTGATGTCTGGTATCTCTCTTCTTTGTCTTTTCTGAGAGCTTTACTGACGATCCATTCGACGTTTTCGGGAAGCTTCGGCGCATAGCGGGCTAATGGAACAGGCTCTCTTTCTAACACACCAACGATAATGTCGCTGGTTGTTTCACCTTCAAACGGAGCACGTCCAGCTGCCATTTCGTAAAGTACTGCACCGAGAGCCCAGATGTCTGTTCTCGCATCTACAGGTTTACCACGCGCCTGCTCTGGTGACATATATTGAGCAGTTCCGAGTACCATTCCCGGTTCAGTCTTAATGCCTGATCTAGTGAGAATGCGCGATGTTTGACGCTGTTGTTCCGCCAGCTTTGCTAATCCAAAGTCAAGAACTTTCACATAGCCATCGCGACGGATCATAATATTCTCAGGCTTAATGTCGCGGTGAGTAATACCTGCTTCATGCGCTGCAACTAATGCCGAAGCAACTTGTATTGCTATGTCAAGAGATTCACTGAGTTTGATCTCGCCTTGTCCTAGACGTTCTCGGAGCGTGACGCCTTCGACAAATTCCATAGCAATGAATGGTTGATTGTCTTCTGTTTCACTTACCTCATAGATCATGCACACGTTCGGATGTGACAGAGCCGAAGCCGAACGCGCCTCCTGTTCAAAGCGACGAAGTCTTCCTTTATCGTTGCTCAGATAACCGGGCAGAAGCTTTAGAGCTACTTTTCGCCCTAAACGAGGATCATGAGCAAGATATACTTCTCCCATTCCACCTTCACCAGCCAGCGACACAATCTCGTAACGACCGATCTTCTGCCCCGCTTCTAGCTTCTGTTCATCTCCAGCCAGATTGTCAGCTGCATCTTCAACCGCCGGAGACTCCATAAAGCTATCGCTGTCATCATCTGATTCGAGCAGCGATTCTACCTCTTTACGCAGCTCGTTATCTCCGGTGCACTCTCGATTAAGAAACACCTGACGCTCATTCGCTTCGAGCTCTAAAGCAGAATCGAACAGTTCTTTGACACGCTTCCAGCGTTCGGTCGTCATAGCTCGTCTTCCTCCTCATTGCTGCCGCTGCCGCCGCTAATCTCACGGCGCAGCATTGCTTTGGCAATCCGCCAATCACGTTTGACTGTTGCTGTCGAGATGCCCAGCACTTTTGCCGTTTGTTCGATTGAAAGCCCGCTGAAGTAGCGCAACTCGACAATCCGGCTCTGCTGCTCATCAATTGCAGCCAGCCGGTCAAGCGCTTGATCGAGCGCTATTAAATCCATGCCGCGACCGCTTCCGGCTTCAACCTCCATCGCGTGACCCAAGGTGACTTTGATCATCGAGCCACCGCGCTTCTCGCGATGCTTTCCTTTAGCATGATCGACCAGAATGCGGCGCATCATCTGCGCGGCAATGGCAAAGAATTGTCCGCGGTTCTGCCAATTCATGCTGTGCTGTTCGATCAGCCGCATATACGCTTCATTGATTAGTGCCGAGGCTTGGAGCGTGTGATCAACTCGCTCTCTGCGCAGATAGCTTGCCGCCTGACGACGCAGCTGGTCATAGACAACCGGTATCAGTTTATCTAAAGCATCACGGTCACCGTCGCTCCAGGCGAGCAGCATTTGAGTAACGCTCTGTGGTGAGTTTGTCATTACGCAATCCCCCGCTTTCAAAAAATACATTATGGAAACTGCCAAGAGAATAAACGCTTTTTCTAATCTAAGTCAATAAAAATCAATAAGAATGTCAGAGCTACATCACTCGATCAAAACTAAACAGAAAAAAGATTATCGAATCGTGAGCCAGTTTCTCCAAGCGCATCGCGTAAACAAGTAAGGGCAGTAATCGAGCTGTCCTGACAGGTAAGCAGAATCAAAGGACAAACAGCCTGGAAGATATGCTTTCAGAAAATTTACAACAACTACAAAGCCAAAAATAAAGGCTTTAACAAAATAAAAAACAAAAGGAGAAAAAAAGATGACAAACTTAAAAAACACAGCAACGACAATCGCTTTAGCAGCAGTTCTAATGGTCGGAACAGCTTCGGCAAACACAGAAATTACAAATCAAAATGCGCCACAACAAAAACAATGCACGGTCAAGGACACGAACGGAATTATAGGTATTGTGGAAAGCTTTATTAAAGGATTTGTTTTGCGTATGCCACGGATTTTTTACGCAGCGGAAGGAGTTTTTGACAACAAGGCTTCGAGTTGCACCGAGCACCATATGCTCATGCCAAAAATTCGGCTCTAGTTCCAGAAATGATTCTATTGCGTCCATACGGACGCAAACAAGCATAACAAGCACACCGGCGAACCGAAACAAGATTCGCCAAACGTCTTGCAGCAAACTGCTAACCAACACACCAAACGAAGCCGTCAGTATTTAAACTCACGGCTTTCTCTTTTTATTGGTTGTTCGGATTGTTTGTTTTGTTTGCCTTAATTCCATTTGCTTGCCGCCTGACGACGCAGCTGGTCATAGACAACCGGAATCAGTTTATCTAAAGCATCACGGTCGCCGTCGCTCCAGGCAACCAGCATCTGGGTAACGCTTTGTGGTGAGTTTGTCATTACTGCAATCTCCCGCTCTTTGAAGAACACTTTGAAAAACGCTTTTGTAAAATTGCCAAGAGAATAAACGCTTATCCAAGTTCAAGTCAATAAAAATCAATAAGAATGTCAGAGCTATGTCACCGAATCAGACCAACTCAAAAAAAGTTTTGACATTTGTGAGCCAGTTTCTCCGAGTGCGTCGCGTAAACAAGTAAGGGCAGCAATCAAGCAGTCCTAAAGAAAAGAAAAAAACTAAAGATAAAATTAAAAAAGAAAAAAAGGAGAAATCATCATGAACAACACAACCAACAACAGCAAAACAAACAACACCGAAATCGGTAACAACATCAACTGCAAATCGCAAAGCGCCAATAACGATCAAGACACCAATCTGAAAAGTCATTCTATTTATCGACGATTTTTACCCGGGCTTTTAATGCTTCTGCTAGGTGTAGTTATATTGAGCGCGCCCGTGGCGGCTAACGCCCAGATCACCTATTACGCTCTGCCGAATGGTGTATATGTCGACAAGTTTGATGAAGAAGTATTAATGACGGGTTACCCTGATATCTACGCATATCCAGGGTGGTACGTTGGCTATCGCCCTGTTCTCTACAAACAAGATCATTGGGGAAATTGGAATCCAAGGCAATTCGGTGCTTTCCAGTGGGGTATGGTTGACAACTCGTCTATATGGAGAAGCGGGCAGCTTATTCCTTTTAATATGATCCCTTTGTTAAGTGGAAAATACAAGCTCGCTTATGAATTGTATTACTGGGACGGTGCAAGGTGGGTTTTACAAGTTAATGAGTGGGCTCCCGGTATCGAAGCTTTTGCTCAGAATCTTTATGGTGTGACTTATAATGGATTTTTTGAAGAGCTTATTTACCCCATCTATTATAACCCGTAATAACCAGCTCTATGTCGGCTCAAACAACCACCGCACGAGCAGAAGTTGCGCCAGCGGACGAGAAGCAAGTGTGTCAATTAGTAATGAGAGAGTTAGAAGCGTCTATCTAGCTCTCTTATTTACGTCCGATAACCACTTAACATTGCCCCAACATCTAGGGGATATAAGAATCAATAATAAATTCAGTGTTAAACGTGAAAATTGCACTAAAATTTCTGAACTCAGAGGTGATGTCAAACAGGTGCTCTTACCAGATATTGATTTTTCAATCAGACACAAGATATTGTAGTTTTGACTTTGAAAAGGGGAATGCGTTTTACACGCCATGGCACAAGATTTTGTGCTTTTGCCGAAAAAGTGAGGTATTGTCATTTCATAATTGATGTTATCAGACGCGCTTCTTTATCCAATTCACTAACTACGGGTGTTTGGAAGAATTTTCCTGTTTTAACTCTTGTGTTAGCCAATCCCAATCTTCCTGGGTGTAACTGTCCTGAAAGCTCATGATAAATTCGTTTTGTCCTTTATCTAGGTATTCTCTCATTGTTTTCAGCACGGTTTTTCTTCCCTCTTTTGATAATGGCTCGGCTTGATACTCTTCGGCTGATTCTGTTCCACTCGACTTCCCTACTTTAAGAGGTTTGCTTGTTTTGGATTTCACTTCCGCTGATTTTGTTGAAGCTGATTTACCTAGAAGTCTGCGACGAAGATGCTCGGTCAAAAATGCTGGAACATTTGATACTGATTTTGTTCTTGCTGCGGCGATTTCAAGTTCCATTACGAGAAGTTCGGCTAATTCTTCCCACTTGCCTTCTTCATCCTTTTTTAATCCCCTTTTTGTCAGTTTGCGCGAAGCCTCATTCATTTGAGCTGCGAATTTCGCCAGCGCGTCATCATCAATTATTGTATTAGTCTTTAAAGAAGTCTTAACATCGTTGTAATTGATTGATTCTAAAGGCACTTGAGTTAGGTTAGTTCGACCAATTTCTGGTCTAACTGGTTCAACCAATTCTTGCCTAACTGGACTAACCGAACTAACTGGTCTATCTGGTCTATCTATAGATGTAAGATTTACCTCTTCTGGAGTGAATATTTCATAGATATTTCCACTTGCTTCACCAACAGCAGATGTTTTATTGATTAACCCTATCTGCTGGAGATACTTCAGTCCATTTTTAACCGTATTTA
>MWWK01000237.1_pt1 | contig 10626 bp, 10 predicted proteins | sample 1047241 | NCBI WGS metagenome assembly MWWK01 (sample SAMN06349964, study PRJNA376086) | soil metagenome | isolation source: BG12-3 sample Antarctic (ecotone) soil | place: Antarctica | reverse complement strand
CGACGATCTCCGCTTTGCCGTTGACCGTGAGCACGAGCGGCTTTTTGCTTTTCTTGATCTTCTTCACATACTCGGCGGTGTTCCGTTTGAAGTCCGTGAGCGATTGAATATCTTTTAAGCTAATCATGGAGCCTCCATCACACCTAATCAGAATCTAATTTGATGCTACGCTGATTTTGCTATTTAGGCAATAAAATAAGCCGAAAAGCCTGCTGCGACAATCCGCGACAAACTTTTGGCGCGAAGCGTCGCCCTTGCTTCTGCGGCTCATAGTTTCTTGATGAAAAGGTCTAAATCCGCTCGCTTGATGCGCCATGCCCTGCCGACTATCTTGGCAGCTAACTTCTTTGTGTTTATTGCCTCTCGTAGAATCTGGCGCGAAAGTCCGGTGAGCGTGCTTGCTTCGTCGAGTTTCAAAAGGGGTTTATTCTCAATGGCAACCTGCGGGTGAGAGTGGTTAGCAGGTTTTGCCCCGTCTGTGATGAATCGTTGAAGCGCAGTTAAAAATTGCGGCGCGTCAATGCGCGCCAAAGCCGTGTCGCGCGTCGTCGCCTCTGGCGCGGTGACGGCTGGCTTTACCGTCTCCGCTTCCATCTCCTGCTTGTAGCGGGCGATCTCGTCGGGGTCAAATGATGCTTCTTGCTTGCCTGATTCGCCTCGCTTGTAGGTGACAGTTAGCTTTCCTGCTTTAACAGTGCGTTGAAGGCTTCTAACACTAATTCCTAGCTCATCGGCGGCTTCTTCTCTGTTCATGGAAACCGCTTATAGCACATGGGCGACGCTTCGCGCCAAACATTTGTCGCGGATTGTCGCGGGTAGGTGAAAACAGCGCAAAACTCCATAATAGAGCTTATCAGCCTCGACGCTTGTTAGCGTTTGATACAAAATGCTCCGGTCAGGTGGTAAAAGTCGCCTCACAGTGTTGTTAGGCCGCCAATGGCGGTAAAAGTCAACAATGGTCGAATTAGACCGCCAGTAGCGGCCTAAGAGCGTTAGGCTCTAACGAATTATGAATCTAAGCACCTAGCTGTTTTACTATCAAAGTTTCTCAGCTTAATTTCTATTACAGCGTAATTTAAGTTCTTACAAATTGCGTTTTGCTGCAAGCGTGTTATGTCAAAGTCTGGTGATGACCATACTCGGGAACACTATAAAAACTTCGATTACAGAGTACTATTGATTAGACCTTTGAATTTGGAGTAAACTCTCCTCGCTTTGTTTAGGCGAAATATGAGGAGACCTGAAATGCATAAATTAATATGTGTGGTTATAATTGGGTTGCTAACTTTCACGACTGCTTTTTCACAAGAATGCTCTAAATTGCTCAGTCAAGGCATTTATGACTTTGAGTCAGGTGCAGCAGACTTAAAGACCGCTAAATCCTACTCTAGCTGGTTTTGCGACCAAAAATTTTCGACTTCTAGTAAAGCTAATAGTTTCGGTGCCTCTATCGGCTTTCCTTTCAAAGATGCGCCAATAAAGTTTGGGTTTAATTCAAACTCTCAAAGTTATAAACAATGGCAATCGAGTTTTTGCTCTAATGTGCAACAAAATGAATCTTTACAAAGCACTGTTCGGAGTCATTTACAAACCGTCAACAGTGAAATTGTCAGAGCCTTTGATTCATGCGTTAATGCAAAAGGATTTCACGTATGGCTTGAACGCACGGATGATCCTAAAGTTTTTAAATTTGTTGGTCGTTTCAATTCACCCGGTAGAGACTTCCCGGAAGTAAAAATTGATACGTTTGATACGGGGGACAATGTAGATTGTACTGAAGAACCCACAACAATTTCTAATGTTTGGCGGACTCGTTGCACTAGGAAGAATGACGAAGGTGTGACCCTTGTAGTAAATGCAAACTGGTTCCCTACGGGCGGAGAAAACCTAACACTTCCACCAATAGCAAAGTACACTCCACCACCTCCTCCCGCTAATGTCGCTATTGATACGATCATTTGTAGCGGAAGAAATTGCGACTTACCTCACATAAGAGATGGTAAACAAACTGGTCAATGGCAAGTTGCGCGTTGGGAAAGTACCAGAGACAAGACAAAAAACTTAGGGCCGCAACTTTCGTTGTCAGATGAGATGTCAAAGAGGCTTTTCTGTAAATCAAAAAGCGAGCTTACAGCCACTGATTTCGCCAGTAACATTCAAAGTGTCGATTTTGCAGTAACAGATAACTCAGAACAGGCAAGATTCTTCGACTTAAACGACCCTAAAACCTCATATTTCGATTGGTCGTCTAATGGATCGTTCTCTTTTATAAACAATTATGAAGGGCAAGCAAATCATCACATAAGATTGTTAATCATACTCACCCTAAAAAGAACTGATTGCCTAAATAAGTAAAGCGTGTTGAGCCATAAAATAAAGGCGAGCCTAACAAATCATTGGACGTGAGGGCGAAACAGCTACTTTCTTATCAACGTCGTCCGTTATCCTTAGCTTGTGTGTATTAGGTTTCACCCCACGTCATCTCAAGCATTCAAACATAATAGGGCTTATCGGACACGGATTAACCCGCAACGAGGCGAAGGAGAAAACTACGAATGAAAATACTTATAACGATTGCGATGCTGTTGATGCTCAGCGTGGGAACACGCGCTCAATCAGTAAGAGAACCAACCAAGGGCGATTTTAAACTATTCTGCGACGAAATTAGTCTTGCACCCAAAGGTCCAACAGGATTTAAAGCAAAAACGAGTTTTCAATATAATTATGAATACGAACTTTGGGTAATTGCGGGCGTAGATCCGAACATAGACACAATTGATACAGCCAGATTTAAGATTCAGAAATTCTGGAACAAATACAAGTATAAATTTATTTGTAATGACACTGGTTTCAGGGTTTTTTACGGCGGTTTAATGAAATATAGTGTCCACCTGAACTTTAAAGATCTTATAGAAACTCTTATTATGAGTTACAACCTTGATATAAATTTTCTCGACATTGAAGATGGTAAAAATGTGCTTGATTTCATTGATGATGAAATCAAAAGACTAGGAACCATTGGGACTGATACTCGTAATTACATAAGACAACTGAAAGATTTTAGAGACACCTTAATAATGTTCGGAGCGAAAAATGGAGCCGAAGTCAGAAGGGAAGAAAAGTGGACAGCCGAAGATCATTTTAAGGCGGCAATTTCTTTAAAGTCCGATTGGGGTGCAACAGATAATCAATATTATCAAGCTGCTTATCATTTCAATAAGGCTATCGAAATCAATCCGAAGTATACCGATGCTTACGTTGCTCTCGCAAGACTGCTGCTAACTGACTCGGAGAACTCTGCAACAACGGAACTTACCGCAGCCCTTGAACTCAATCCGAATAGCATTGAGGCGTATAAACTAAGGGCGACGAGTTTTTGCAGATTAGGCAAAAAAGCGGAAGCCGCCGCTGATGAGAAAAAGGTGATCGAGTTGGGCGGAAAAGTTGAGCAGAAATGTCAGTGATGCTGACGCTGGTAATGAAACGCCGTGTCTAACAACGACATGCACCCGACCGCGAATAGCGTAGCTCTCATCCGCGAGACTTGCTTCAATTCTGCGGTTCGTCGCGGCGGGTGATGCCGAGCATTCAAACATAACAGTCCTTATCGGACTCCCTTTATTTCGTCCCTGTGTCGGTGTTCGTCGCGGCTCTCATTTTCGAGCATCAAAGCACAAGATGTTGTGATCGGCTCTCGCACTCTCAAAGCCGCATCGTGACAATTAGCGGGTGTTTTTCACGAAAGCGTGAAGCACAACATATTGCGCTCGCTTTGCTTCAAGCGGCGGCTGTAAAATTCAACGCCCGCGCCGCTCCTAAACTGCCCGCGTTCGCTGTTCTCGGCGGCTCGTCGTAGTAGCCTTTAGCAAGTCGCATTGGTCGCCGGTTGCCCGTCCTGATGATCGCCTCGTCCTCTCCAATTCGCATAACTTCATCGGGCGTTAGAAGTGGTCGCCGGTGTTCCGTCCTGCTGTGCGATTTTGAAGAAACTGATTCAAACACGCCCGCGTGCGTCGTACTCTCACGCTCAACTACTACCGTCGCATCGCCTAACATTCGGCTGACGTATTCCGCCGTCTGCACGTCCAGACCATGCAACGCGATTTTAGTAGCGCAGTTGGTAATGATCGTCTGCGCGTTCGGTCTGCCGTAACGTGCCTCAAGCTGTGCGAGTGATTGAACGCCTATCCAGATCGCAACCCCTCGACCGCGCGCAAGGCTGATCGTCGTCGGGAAGTCTGGAATAGTGCCGATGTTGGCGAACTCATCCAGCATCATTGTGATCGGCACTCCCTGAATCCCTGCCGGCACTTCTTCGCCTGCGACCTGCTCAAGCAACACGGCAAAGAACAAACTCGTTAAGGGTCTGAGTCTCGCTATGTCCTGCTCACGTAAGCACCAATAAACGGCGACGGGCTGGCGGCGCAGTTCTCCAAAGTCAGGCGGCTCAAAGCTCGCGCTCGTGAATCTCGCTACCTTCTCATCACGCATGAATTGCAGTTTCGACGCGACGGCGGGAACGATTGAACCTTTAATGCGCGGGTCGGTTTGCGAAAAGATTATAGCTTGTTCGCGCGCCGTCTCCGATGGTGACTCTAAAAGCTGCTCTAATAATTCCTCTGGCTTCTGCCTCGTGAACAACCTATAAGCCGTTAAAGGCGTCGGGCTGTCAAGCGTGCTCGCGTGGGCGAAGATCGCCGCGAGATATGACGCCTCCGCATCAATCCAAAATTGATCGATCTTGGCTGTGTTGCCGCTCTCCATCACGGCGCGGGCGCATAGCTCGGCTATTCGCGCATCCCTGCATAATGGTATCCAGTTAAAGCCCTTGCTCGCTTCCGGGTCGGCTGGCGCGTAGCGGCGCGCTCTCCTGTGAAAGCCGCTCGTGTAATTCCATAGCTCTGATTTCGGGTCAGTGACGACAAGCGAAGCATCACGCGCGGCTGCACAGTTGGGAAGAAAATAACCTCTGCTCTTGCCTGTGCCGCTCCCGCCTAAAATGATTCCATGTTGCGCCGTCGCCAATCGTGGCAAGGCGACAACCGCGCGCCCGTCCTGCGCGCCCGCGCTCAAGATAAAGCTGCCAGGCGCAAGCTGTTCCGTCGGCGTGGTCAACTCGGCTACTTCGCTCCGGGTCGCAAAGCGAGCCGTGCCGTGAAAGGCTGCGGGGTCGTCCCGTTCGCTCTCGTTCGGTTTCGTCGCTGCGAGGATGCCAGCTATCAGCGCAGACCACCCGAAGATTGCAGACACGGCGCACGCTATAAAGCCGATTGAAAAATAGTTATCCCAAAGGTGCGGATATTGATAATTGGTGCTTTGTTGGGCTAGGTAAATCCACGTCAACGGCCACACGAGAAAACCGGCGACCGCCGGAATTAAAATCAAGATGTGCCGTGAGCTTTTTAACTTCATCGCTCCTTACTTCCCTGCTCGGCTCTTACCTGCTGCGGTCAAAGTCGCGCTCTCTAGTGCGCTCTTTCTCCTGCTCCTGTTTGCGCTCCGGCTTACGCTCGAAGGCTTGCCCGCTCGTCTCTCCGATGACGTAGGCTTGCGCCAGTTCTTTCTTGATTATTTCGCGCGTCGAGGCAATGGTGGGCGCGTCTTTGTGCTGCGCGATAAAATCCCGTTCCTCTGCGGTCAACACGGGGCGCGGTCGCCCGCCGTACTCTTTAACGTGCTGCTTTTCTGCCTCGCGCATCTCCTGTCGGATAGCCTGTAGCTCTTTGCGGTCTGCTTCGGCGTTCTCTCCTGTCTCGCGCTCCTTCAAGCCGATCTCCACGAGTTTGACAAGATACTGCGCCTGCCAGCGTCCCGCGTTGACTCTCTTGGCTAATCGCTCGTGCGCCGCGTCTCCTACCTGCGGCGATTCGTTGCGGGGGTAGATAAATTCGTCGGCGCCGGTTCGTTCCCTATTGCCGGTGGCGCGCTCGCGCCGCTCTCCTGCCCGCGTTGGTTTAACTGAGTCTCGATCTGCCTGATTTGCTCCGGCGTCATGGCCTGCGACAAAGCCCGCCACTTGCTCGCGTCCTCGATTAACTGCCGCGTCGGTGACAAACTCCATAGCACTAAGCACCCGATCAAAAGCCCCGCTAAGATCGTGCTCAGGAACATCGCGCCCGTCACTTTTAACATGGTCATGCGCGGCTGCCCCTGCCACTTGTCCAGATAGGCGCTCAGGCGTTCGCTCTGCACCGTCGCCGCTCTGACGTGGTTGGAAAACTCTCTGTTCATCCCCTCGTTCCTGTCCAGCATCGTTTGCAGGATTTGCGCGCGTTTGTTCTGCTCGATGGTCTCGGACTTCGCCCGTTCGATCATCGCCTTTAGCCCGGTTACTAGCGGCTCGATCTGCGCGGCTACCGCGTCCGGGCTGCTGGCGGTCGCGCTCGGCTGCGGCGGCTGGCTGGCGAGGGCTTCCAGCCGTGCCGTGATTGACTCCAAGCTCTCGGTCAGTGCTGCGAGGTGTTGCGCCTGCTCGCTGCTCTCGCGCCGTAGCTGGCTGTTCTCTGTTAGTAGCTCGTCGTTGATCGTCTCTAATTCCTGTTTGGTTGGCATGATTCAATCCGTATTGCTTGGCGTGCATCTCGCGCCGTTCCTGCACCTGATTACGCTCCCGCGCCGCGCGCTTCGGTCTTGGGGGTGGGACTTCGCCGCGCTCCTTCGCCGCTCGCGCCTCGCGCATCCAGTCCCGCCATTGCTGCTTTTTCTCTAAATGCTCTTTCTCAATCTCGCGCCCGAACTCCTGCCCGTAGATGCGCGCCCAACGCTCATCAAGTCGCCGGTGCGTCTGCTGGTTGAAATGCAGTTTCTTATCATCCGTCCCTCTGGCGGCAATGTTCACATGAACGTGCGCGTTATCGGTGTCGCGGTGGATCGCGGCGATGGCTCGCGCCTTCGGGAAGTTCTCGGCTAAATGCGCGTCCACCATTTCGCGGGCTTTCTCATCTGTCACTTCCCGGTCAAAAGAGTATATGGCGCGGTAGTGGGTGCGCTTCTCGCCTCCGCCGCGCTGCGGTCGCTCTAGCTCGTCCTCTTCAAGTTGGCGCGCGTACTCGCGTAAATCTCCGGTGCGCTCCTTGTAGCTCATCCCCTGCTCGTCATGGTCGGGGTGCGCGGCGTACTCCGGTACGTTCTGCGTCCAGACTCTTTCCTGCTTGCCTTCGGTGGCGCGCTCGCGCGTGATGTAGCGCGCGTGATCGCCCGCCGTGCCGCTCCTGCCTACTTTGATCGTGACGAACGCCCCGCCGCTCATCCTTTGAACTCCTGCCCTATCTCATTCATCACGCGCTCGACCTCGCGCATGGCTCGGTCAAGGTGCTGCTGAGAGTAGCCCTGATAACCGGCGTTCATCTGGTGCGCGATCTGGTTGATGTTGACGCCGATTTTCCGCGCTTCAAATAGCAGACGTTCGACGCGCTCACGCTCCGGCGTTTGAATCATCGCGCCGTCTCTTAGCCCGCGCTCGATCAAGTATTGCGAGACGGACTTATAACCAAAGCTCGCGGCGCGCTCGTGTAGTTGTTCCAGTTCTGCCGGTGTGGGTCTGACTGAAATGTTCTTGCGTTTACCGTTTGATTTGCTGGCGGGCTTGCTCCCGTTCTTCCTTGTCACTTGCTCCCCTGTTCCCCTGAGTGTGAGGCTGCTTTAATCTCCGCGTTAGCGGAGCAGGATGCCTAGCACGCGCCAGCGTGCGTCGGGCGGCATTCTGTCTGTCACTGAGCGCAGCGAAAGTGACGGCAGAATGCGTATCCTGCCATCCCTATCATAGTAGCTGCATAAATATCTACTCGCCTCTTGCGCTACTTTTCGTTACCATCATACGAACGTCAAAGTTTTATTTCAACGGTTGGGAAAGGGTTTTCTGTGATGAGTAATGAGGGTGCAAAGCAAAAACGCGGACAGGCTCGGCTGCTAGATCGGTTCACTAAACAAAAGCCTGCGTTCAAGCCATACAAGTTCGATCTTGCTACCGATGTCCACGAAAGATTAGAAAAGCTGGCAAGTGAAACGGGAATGACAAAAGACGCTATCAATGATGCGCTCAACTATGCCGTGCGGTCGTTGGTTACTCGGTTGGAACGTGAGGCGCGGGCATCCGGTGACAATGCTCAAGCGTCGGTGGCTGGTTCTGAATCGTAGCGGCTCCGGTCGTGCTATGGCTCAAACTGTCGGCTCTGCCACTCTTCAAGGTTCGGCTCGTTGAAATAGTCTCTGAACCGCTCAAGTTGGCTCTGCTCGTCGTCGTAAACTCGGAGCAGGATTTTCTTTGCTTGCCCTTTGCTCGTTGGGTCTGCTTCTAGCTCGGCTCGCTTGGCTGCGGTGTCGGCTAAAAACGCGCTATAAGCCTGTGGCTGCTTTTTCTCGGTCTGCCCTGCCCTGCCCCTTAAAAAATCAAAATACGCGGCTCTACGGGCTTCCTCGTCTCTCTGGCGTGCTTCGTGGGCTTCCCTCTTGGCTTGTGCTTTTCTAACTTCTTCCTCTTTGGCTTGGGCTTCTGTGATGGCTTCCGGTAGTTGGTGATTCTCTTTGATGGCGACGATGAGCCACGCGGCAAGGTCTTTGATCTTGTTCAGATTTCGATAGGGCAAGGCGCGTAGCTGAAGCTCGACCGATTTCCGGTAGTCCCTGACTAGCTCGCTGGCCGTCGCCTCTGCAATGTGAAAGCTGGTTAGCTTAGGTACGAGAGGGTCAAGCTCCTGCGGCTCTGCCTCGCGGACGATCTGCGCCGGTGGCGGCTGCTCCGGCTCGGTCGTGGCAGGCAGTAGCGGCGTGGTTGTCTGTTTCGGTCGCTGCATCGCGCGGGGCTTGGTCGCTTCCCGAAATTCTGCCTTTGCTCTGCATCCGGGCGTGTAGAACATTATCCAGTCGGGTTCTCCGCTCTCGGCTCGCTGCTCCTGAAACTCGACCTTTGCCAAGTAACCGGATTTCAGGTGCGGTGCGTGAACCTTGTACATCTGCTTTTTGAAATGCTCGTAATCGAAATAGCGGGTCTGTGGGGCGCGAGTGCAGTAGTAGGAATAAAGCATCTTGGCGCGTGGTCGCTCATTCCTGAGCGCGGCGAACATCTGAAAACTTATCAGCTCATAGAATCGCTGCGCTCCGGGTGAAAGTTCTCGTAGATAATCATAATCAAGGGGGCGGATTGGCGCGTTATTGAGAACGTCCCTATATGAACGATGAAGCAGAATATAAACGGCGTCGGCTTTGCTGCCGCTTGGGAGTTTTTCTCCGGTAAATATAACCCCGTACCGGGTATCAGAAATTTCTGCTGTGCGCTCTGTACCATCGCTTCCTTTGTAGCTTCTTTTTGCGGTGATATATGCTCCCGCGTTTTGGTGAAGTGCTCTTTTAATACCCTTTCTATTCTTTCCGCTATCAGCTAATCCAAGTTCATCGCCGATTTCTTTTAAGCTGCCTAGCTTAATAATTTCTGGTAGTGGTCTTGGTGCTTCCTCAATTCTCCGATTTACTATCAGAGTATCCACTTTGTAGGCGAGTGCTCCGGGTTGGCCGTGTTTGTTGTTGTAAGAGACTTCCCAATTGGTTTTGACTTCTCCGACTTCGTTCCGCTCTCTGATTTCAATACTGATCTCGCCTCGTTTCGCTAATCGGTGAATAGGGAAGCGTGATAGAACCGTCTCGGTTCGGATAGTATTGATGGGTAAAAGGTCTGTGCTTTTTAGCTCTTGGTTCATTGCAAGTTCTCAAATACAACAACAACAAATGGTCTGTTGTTGTTGTTTAAGAAATGTCTAAATACTGTCTGTAAAAATCCAGCGTCCGATAAAGTAATGTCTTTTCAACACTTAGCCAACCTTTTTTCTCTATATCGTCTCCCCAAAGTGCCAGCCTTGTCTCCCCAAAGTGCCAGTTTCGTCTCCCCAAAGTGCCAGTTTCGTCTCCCCAAAGTGCCAGTTTCGTCTCCCCAAAGTGCCAGCCTCATCTCCCCAAAGCGTGCGGTGCGTCTCTCCAATCTATGGAGGTCAAAAGCATCAAAGTTAGTATTCTTCGCTCTCGCCTTCTTTGATCTCGCTGGCTTCGGCTCTCGCTCGTGCGCTGTGCCAGATGCGAAAGATTCTGACGACATCCTCGCCCGCCTTTTCGTCGCGCGTGATGGCAAAGAGTATCCGGTACACTCTGCCGCGTTTGCCGTAAAAAAGTTGGCGTATCTCTTTGCCTAAGTCTTCGCTCTCCGGCGCGAGTGGGCAGCGCGTCGGAAAGTTCTCAAGCGAAAAGACGATTTCTAAAAGCCCTTCGTACCATTCACCGGCGCGGGCTGGTGAATGCTCTTTAAGCCATAGATACGCCTCTTCAGCATCGGCGAGGGCTGGCAAGGAAATATCAACGCGATATGTCATGCTTTTGCCGTAGCTCCTCTAAGGCTTCGCGCGCTGGTCTGCCTTCGCCGCGCTCGAAGCTCTCCATGCCTTTGCGAATCGCTTCTACTGCTTCGACGCGCTCGATACGCTCAAGCATGGCTTCGTAGGCTGCGGCGTCCTGTACGACGATCTCCGCTTTGCCGTTGACCGTGAGCACGAGCGGCTTTTTGCTTTTCTTGATCTTCTTCACATACTCGGCGGTGTTCCGTTTGAAGTCCGTGAGCGATTGAATATCTTTTAAGCTAATCAT
>MWWK01000236.1_pt1 | contig 10631 bp, 9 predicted proteins | sample 1047241 | NCBI WGS metagenome assembly MWWK01 (sample SAMN06349964, study PRJNA376086) | soil metagenome | isolation source: BG12-3 sample Antarctic (ecotone) soil | place: Antarctica | reverse complement strand
ATCGAAGGCAGATTACAAGAGTTAGTTCAAACTGAAACCGGACGTTTAATTTCTACCTCAATGCTCAATATGCACGACGATTCTTACAATTTTTTGAAGCAGTTTCAATTCCATCAAAAAGAAAAGGGAAGCGTTATTTTCCGTTTCGTTCCAAGAATGAATTTTACCAACGATAATTTGCGAGATACGCAAGCCAAACTGCAAAGTAAGTTAGGAAACGATATTGTTTTGCAAATGGAAGCGGTTGAGGAAATTCCATTGACAAAACGCGGAAAACATCGTTTGTTAATTCAAGAAATGGATTTGAAATACGATCATCCCTCTTTGGGCAGGGCAATTAATTTATGAAGTCAACAGTAGCGGTTGTGCGGGCGGAAAAAGCGGAATATGCTGAGAACGCGCCGTATCATCCATCTGAAAAATTTCCCGAATATCCGTTTGGCGAGCATCTTTCGCCCATACCGAATTACATTTATACCGGTGTTAGAAAATTATTTTTTGAACTTGGCTATGACCGCGAAAACTACGGAAAGATTGAATGGAATCCGCTCGAATTTTTAATTGAGCCCGGAATGACGGTAGTGTTGAAACCGAATTTTGTTCGTAGTCGTCATTATAACGATAAAGATCCCTTTGGAATGATCACTCATCCTTCCGTTTTGCGAGCCATCGCGGATTATTGTTGGATTGCGCTTAAAGGCAAGGGAAGAATCGTGATTGCGGATGCGCCGAACTTTGATGCGGATTTTGACGAACTGCTGAAATTAACAAAGTTGCCGGAGGTAGTTGACTTTTACGCTTCCCACCCGGGTCCCGGATTTGCGGTTTTTGATCTTCGAGACTATTGGGGCAAAACAAGATTACCGTTTTTCGAAACCAGACACATGGCTTCGTGTCAAAGAAAGCTTCCCGGCGATCCGGAGGGAAACATTGTCGTCAATTTGCGCGAAAAAAGCGCGCTTTATAATCATCCGCATCCTGAAAGATTTTACGGCGCGGTTTTCGACCGTCAGGAAACTATCAGCCATCACAGCGGCGAACATCAGGAATACGAAGTCGCGCGTACGGTGATGAATGCTGATGTCGTTATCTCCGTTCCGAAAATGAAGGTGCATAAGCGTTCAGGCGTTACCCTCAATGTAAAGGGGCTGGTCGGAATCTGCACGAATAAGAATTTTTTAGTTCATTACATACTGGGCGAGCCCTGCGAAGGCGGGGATCAATTCCCTGACCAATTTCTGTCGCCCAAAGAAAGTAAAACCGTTAAATTTGAACGGTGGATGTATGACCATTTTCTATCGCATCGTTCGATACCTTTAGAGATGGTACATAGATTTATCTTCGGCGTCATTTACCTGAAAATCGGGCAAAGAATAGGATATAAAATTCCTAAAGAAAAACGGATTTTTGAGCCGGGAAATTGGTATGGTAATGATTCGACGTGGCGCATGGCAACCGACCTTTTGAAGGTCATTTATTTTGCCGACCGAGGGGGGAAGCTTCACAATCGAAAGCAGAGAAGACTTTTTTCTGTAGTGGACGGAATTATTGGCGGAGAAAATAAGGGTCCGCTGCTGCCCGACCCAAAACCGGCAGGGGTTTTGGTCGCCGGAGAGAGTTATCTGGCGGTGGATCTTGTGTCTGCAAGATTAATGGGATTCGACCCGCATAAGTTAAATGTCTATCGTTACCTGCTGAGTGATAAACAGTTTGATTACGAGATTGACTGTCTCGAAGATATTGAAGTGATATCTGACAATCCGGGGTGGCAGGCATGCCTTTCGGACAAGAAGAGCAGTTTTTTATCCTTTAAACCATATCCAAGTTGGATTGGGCAAATTGAGATCAACGGGAAGGAGAATGGTCATGAGCGATAGAGTTTCGGTGGTCGGGTTGGGGAAACTCGGCTTGGGTTTAGCATTGTGTTTAGCTGATAGCGGCATTGAAACCGTCGGAATTGATGTTAGCGAAACGGTCGTCAATTCAATAAACAACGGAATTACGCCGGTAATCGAGCCTCAATATCAAGAATTAATCGAAAAACTCCGACATAAGTTTCGTGCTTCTTTGAGCCACGCCGAAGCCATCGAAAAAACGGATATAACTTTTATATTGGTTGCCACGCCGAGCATCGGCGACGGTAGATTTTCTAATCGTTATGTTAAATCGGCTTTAAAATCTTTGGCGGAAGCTTTTGGGAAAAGCTCCAAAAAAAATCATTTATTCGTAATTAGTTCGACGGTTGTTCCCGGTTCAACCGAAAAAACTTTTATACCCTTAATCGAACAAATTTCCGGCAAAAAATACAAAAAAGATTTCGATGTTTGTTTCGATCCGGATTTTGTCGCTCTTGGTACGGTTATAAAAGATTTTAAAAATCCTGATTTAGTTATCATCGGTGAAAGTTCGCCTGACGCCGGAGAAAGAGTCCAGACACTACATCGTAAAATGTGCGACAACGAACCGAAAGTGGCGCGGATGTCAATTATCAGCGGCGAGGTCGCCAAGGTCAGCCTTAACGCCTACATCACGATGAAAATCAGTTTTGCCAATACGGTTGCAAATTTATGCGAGCGGATTGAAGGCACGGATGTTGATGCGATAACCAACGCCATCGGGGCGGACAGACGTATTTCGCCTTTTTATTTGCGTGGGGGACTGGCGTTTGGGGGAACTTGTTTTCCAAGAGATACAAAGGCTTTTATGACAATTTCGCGGCAATACGATATCGACCCGATTTTGCTCTCTGCCGTGGAAGATGTGAATGTCAGACAGAATAAACATTTGGCAACTGTTGTTAAAAAGTATTTAGCGGAAGAAAATAAAGTTTCCGTTCTCGGCATTGCTTTTAAAGATAAAACACCGGTCACAGAAGCTTCACCTGCCGTAAACTTGATACAAGAATTAGTGATTGATGATGTTGATGTAATGGTTTTTGACCCATTGGCAATGGAAAACGCCCATTCAATTTTCGATGACGAAATCAGTTATGCCAACTCGATTGAAGAATGTTTAACGAGTTCGCCAGTTTGTGTAGTGACTTTAATGTCAAAAGAATACAAAAAAGCAATAGAAAATTTTTCGTCTGCTAAACCCCTAACAATTGTTGATTGTTGGCGGCAGATTGATGCAAATAAGGTTTCGAAAAATATAAAAATAGTTGCTATCGGACAAGCTGAAACTACGAATGACCAAAGACAGGAATATCTTGCGGTTGGCAAAAAATAACCTTACAAACAAAACGTGTCTGAAAGAAAAGTCATTAAAATTGGAATTACTTCGCCCGTGCATAATCGCCGAGAAATTACGCTGATGTGCTTGCGTAGTCTAAGGCGTTTAAAAACCGAAAATTTAAAAATTCACATCGTGATAGTTGATGACGGGTCAAGTGATGGGACAAGCGAGTCAATCGAAAAAGAATTCCCCGAAGTTGAACTTGTCAAAGCCGACGGTAATTTATGGTTTACCGAAGGAACAAATGTTGGCATTCGCGCTGCCCTAAAGCAAAACCCCGATTATCTTCTGTTAATAAACGATGATCAGGTTTTTGACGAGAATTTTTTGCAAAAAATGGTTGAAACGGCGGAAAGATATCCGCAATCGATCATCGGTTCGCTGCTGCTTTTGTGGGATACGCCGCACAAACTTTTCCAAGTTTCTCCGAAGTGGAATACATGGCGAGGAGGCTGGCAATTATGGGAGCATCAAACGATTTGGACAATTCCAAAAAAACCCTGGGAAGTGGATATTATAGTGGGTAACTGCGTTTTAGTCCCGATTAATGCGATTCGGGAAGAAGGGTTGATGGACTCAAAACGCTACCCTAATTTCGGAGATGCAGAATATACTCCGCGACTTAAAAGAAGAGGTTGGAAACTACTGATTGACCCGCGAGCCAGAGTTTTCTGCCAACCAAATACGATTCCGAAAAAAATAACAAATATGTCTTTGCGGGAAAAAGTTGATGCCCTTTTTTTTAATCTCGGACATATCCAAAATCTACGTAGACGTTTTTACACATATCTCGATAGCGCGCCTACAAAATTTGCGGGTCTTATTGGATTTATAATATTTTTTATGAGATTAGGATGGTATAAATTCACAGGAAAATCAAAAGAGCAAAGCAAGCGAGAAACAGACATTTCAGTAGTATTTGCAGAAGCTATTGTGAAGGATTAAGTACCAACCGCAATCATAGAAATAATTTAACTTAAGTAAGTGGACAGAATAATTTTATAGATATTGAAAAATCTTATATGCTGGTTCAATGAAAAAGAAATTTATTGAACTCAACGAAGTTGAAAAGATAACTTTACAAGAAGGAGAGAAAAACGGCAAAACGAGAGCTTTTCGAGAACGGTGTCATTGTCTTCGATTAAGTTCGGAAGGTTATCGGGTGAAAGAATTGGCGAGTATTTTTCGAGTTTCCGAAATTTCAATTTACACTTGGTTCAAGCGCTGGGAGACGGTCGGAATCGTTGGTTTAAGGGACAAAGCGGGACGTGGCAGAAAGGCGATTTTACAAGTCGAAGATTTAGCCGTCATCAAAGAAAAAGTGCTGGAAAATGCCCAAAGGCTGAAAGTAGCTCGCACGATCTTGAAAGAAGAATTGGGACGGGAGTTTTCAACTAAAACCTTGAAGCGTTTTTTAAAAAGTTTAATTGCCGATACAAAAGATGGCGTAAATGTTTGAAAAGACGGCAATGTCCGATTGAGCAAGAGAGCAAAAAGGAAGCCTTGGCAGAATTGTCGGCATTAGAAGCCGCTTCTTTAATCGAAGTTTTTTACGGAGATGAAAGTGGATTTTGGCAAAATCCGGTGATTGCCAGCGCGTGGCAATTTGCGGGAGAAGAGATTCGACTATTGGCGGAAAAAGGCAAACGATTATCGGTTTTCGGTTTATTGAATCAAAAGTGTCAAGGAAAGTTTTGGGCAAGTGAGAAAACCATCAAAAGCGAGTTTGTGGTTGATTGTTTGGAAGAATGGATGAAGGACAAAACGAATAAACCACGAGTTTTAGTATTGGATAATGCGCGGATTCACCGTTCCCAAAAGATGCAGGGGAAATTAGCCGAATGGGAAGAAAAAGGTTTTTACATTTTCAATCTTCCGCCTTATTCGCCGCATTTGAATATCATTGAAATATTGTGGCGAAAAATGAAATATGAATGGCTCAAGCCGGAAGATTATCTTTCATTTGAGAAATTAACCGAAGCTATCAAAGAAATCCTGAGCAATTTAGACGAAGAATACAGGATTAACTTTAAAGACAGAGTATTTATAAAATAATTCTGTCCTTCTACTTATGTTTATATTATTTTTGGTTGCGGCGCGTTAATTTTATACCGCAAATACAATATTTATCGCGTCACGCAAAAAGGTCAGCAAATCGGTGCGATTCTCTGGGCTGTTTTTATTACGGGCGCGCTTAAAACCTTAGCCAATATAATTTTGCCTTTTTTTGGCTTTTTTGAATTACTGCCGTTTAGTTCAATTTTCGTTTTACCGGGAGTTTTAATTTACGCTTATGCAATCTCCAACTTCAAATTATTTTCTCTCCATACCGCTCTTAATCAATTCCGCCTTTTTCCGATTACTTATAAAATTGCATTGACTACCGCTTCTGTTGCAATAGTTAGTTTTATTATATTTCAAATACCCATCGTCTGGTGGTCTTTCCAAGACGGGACATCGTTTGAATCCTGGCGCAAGTATTTAGTATTTAGTGTTGTTTCGGCTCTTGTTCCAAATATCCTTTTAGTTCTTTTAATTGTGCGAACAATTTCGCGTCCGCTGCAAAGAATCACTCTTGCCGCTCTTCAAGTGAGAGACGGGGAATACGGAAAGGAAGTTGATTTGCGAAAAAGTAATGACGAAATCGGACTTCTGGCTGAGTCTTTTAATGAAATGAGCCGCAAGATGGCGAATGATATCGAACAACTCAGGCAATTGAATGAACAGCTCATTCGCACCGAAAAACTTGCCGCGATGGGAACTTTGGCGGCGGGCGTCGCGCACGAAGTAAACAATCCGCTGGCTTCAATTTCTTCTTTAATCCAAATGCTGCAGTCAAAGCAGGATATTGATTCGGACACGGGCGATAAATTAAAACTTGTCTCGGCTCAAATTCAGCGTATTTCACAGGTAACCAATGATATGATGAATTTTGCGAGGGTTCGTCCGGACGCAAAAATTTATCTTGACGTTAACGACGTGATCAAAACAAGTCTGAGACTGGCAAGTTTTGATAAATCTTTTCAGAATTTAAGGTTAAAAAGTACTTTTGATAAAAATCTACCAACAGTATTGGGTGATTTTGACCAGCTCCAACAAGTTTTTTTGAATCTTTTCCTCAATGCCCGTGATGCGATGCCAAACGGCGGTGAACTTCTCGTGGCTACGACATTCGATAAAGATTTTATCAACATTGAAATTTCGGATAACGGCACCGGAATTGATGAAAGCAATTTTAAGCAAATTTTCGATCATTTTTTTACAACAAAACAGACCGGTCAAGGAACCGGATTAGGTTTAGCGGTTTGTTATGGAATAATTACGGCTCACGGAGGCAAAATTAATTTCTTTCCAAATAAAACAAGCGGAGCAACTTTTTTAATTTCATTGCCCATCAACTGAGAGGTAATTTTTTAGCTTAAAGCTTTAACTTCTGAAAACTATAATTTTCCATAAAATTGAAGTTGTTCGCCTCGAATATTATTTGCCCGTTTTTATTCTTGACAGAAAAGCCGTTTCGTTGCACTTTTATCTAACCATTTTTAACTTTTTAAAAAGGAAAATAAATGAAAAAATATATTTTCAGTTTCTTATCCGTCTTTCTGTTTTCAAATTTGATTTTGGGACAAGAAAAACCCGTCGCCTTTATCAATGCCAAAATCATACCGATTGTCGGTCAGCCGATAGAAAACGGAGTTCTCATCGTGCATAACGGTCGCATCAACGCGGTCGGTGATGCTCGCACAGTTCGTCTGTCTTCTGATGTGCAAACAATTAATTTGGAAGGAAAAGTCATAATGCCCGGGCTAGTCGATTCACATAGTCATATCGGCGAAGGCGCGGGCGCGGACGGCTCAAGCCCGATTCAGCCTGACGTTCGGCTTTTGGATTCGGTCAACGTCCGCGCTTCCAGTCTTCAGCGCGCGCAATCCGGCGGAATTACAACCGTCAATGTAATGCCTGGCTCCGGTCATCTCAATAGTGGACAAACGCTTTATTTAAAGCTGCGCGACAGTGCCAATAAAATTGAAGATTTATTGATTTATGACAAAAGCGGTAATTACGCGGGCGGAATCAAGTTTGCCAATGGGACAAATTCAATCCGCGCGGGCGGCGGAAATTTTCCCGGCACCCGAGCTAAATCGGCGGCTTTGGTTCGTGACCAATTTATCAAAGCGCAAGATTACCGCGAAAAAATTAGAAGAGCAGGCAAAGACACCACGAAAATTCCGCCGCGTGATTTATCAATGGAGATGCTTGTTGAAGTTCTTGAAGGCAAGCGCGTCGTCCATTTTCATACGCACCGGCACGACGATATTATGACCGTTTTGCGCCTTCAGAAAGAATTCGGTTTCAAGGTTGTGCTGCAGCACGTCTCCGAAGCGTGGAAGGTCGCCGACGAAATCGCCAAAGCAAAAGTTCCGTCTTCGATAATCATAATTGATTCGCCGGGCGGAAAGCTTGAAAGTGTTGATTTGAAAATGGAAAATGGTGCTGCGCTTGAAAAAGCCGGCGCGCTCACCGGTTTTCACACCGACGATTATATTACCGATTCGCGTTTCTTTCTGCGTTCGGCAGGACTTGCCGTGCGAGCCGGGATGTCACGCGAAAAGGCTTTGTACGGAATGACAATGGCAAACGCGATTATGCTCGAAATGCAAAATCGCATCGGTTCACTCGAAGTTGGCAAAGACGCGGACTTTATTGTTTTATCGAGCGACCCTTTGAGCGTTTATACGCACATTCTGCAAACTTTTGTGGAAGGTAAAAAGGTTTTCGACCGAAGCGACCCGAAAGATTACTTGATTTCAACAGGCGGTTACGGCGCAAGCGACGACCGTGAAATTCATATCGATTGTTTCGATGGTGATTTGGGAGGACAGGAATAATGAAAACAGTTATCAGTCATCAGTTATCAGTCATCAGTTTTTCTATAGGTCTTTGCGCCCTGGCGGGATTTCTTACACTTTTTTCTATCGGTTCTTTCGCCCAAATTGCCGTCAAAGGTGACACCGTCTGGACGATGGCGGGCGAGCCTATCACCAATGGTGTCATCTTAATCAAGAACGGTAAAATCGAAGCCGTCGGCTCTGCAGCCAAAATCGACATTCCGAGCAACTACCGTATTTTCAACGCCAGAGTTGTCACTCCCGGGTTAATTGACGCACACACTGTCGTCGGACTTGCAGGTTATCTCAACCAGCCGCACGACCAGATGCAGATTGAGGCTTCTTCACCGATGCAGCCGGAACTTCGCGCGATTGACTCGTATAACACCGAAGAAAAACTTATCGAGTGGGTTCGGAGTTTCGGTGTCACGACCATTCATACCGGACACGGACCGGGCGCATTAATTTCCGGGCAAACGATGATTGCCAAAACCTTCGGCAAAACCAGCGATGCAGTCGCACTCGTGCCAACCGCGATGATTGCCGTTTCTTTGGGCGATAGCGCATTGGGAACCGGCGGAAAGTCGCCCGGTACACGCGCCAAGCAAGCAGCAATGCTCCGCGCCGAATTGATAAAAGCGTTAGAAGCCGTGCGCAAAACCGACAATGCGAAAACTAACCAAAACAATCGAAACAATTCACCCAACCGCAATTCCGGCAACAATCAACCGGATAACAATGATAATAGCCCGAACGTCAGCAATCCGAATTCTTCTCTGAATAATCCACCGCCGCAGACCGCTCAAAACACGGGTAATCAAAGTTCAGCTCCGACTCAGACGCCAACCGATCTGCGCTCTGAAATGATGCAGAAAATCGTCCGCCGTGAATTCCCTCTTCTCGTTACTGCGCATCGCGCCCAGGATATTATGACTGCGCTTCGTATAGCCAAGGAATTTAACCTCAAAATTGTTTTGGACGGCGCTTCCGAAGCACACAGCGTTATAAACGAAATTAAAGCTTCCGGTTTTCCCATTATCGTTCATCCGACAATGTTTCGAGCGGGCGGTGAAAGCCAAAATCTTTCCATGGAAACAGCTTCAAAACTCAAAGCTGCAGGAATTCCTTTTGCATTGCAGAGCGGTTTTGAAGGTTACGTGCCGAAAACCCGCATCGTTCTTTTCGAAGCGGGGGTTGCCGCGGCAAACGGGCTTTCGATGCGCGACGCATTAGCTTCAATTACGATTGATGCGGCGCGTATTTTAGGTCTTGAAAAACGTATCGGCTCAATCGAAAAAGGCAAGGACGCTGATTTGGCAATGTATGACGGCGACCCGTTTGAATATACGACGCACTGCGTTGGCACGATGATCAACGGACAGATGGTCAGTGAAATTATTCGATAAATTAATAAGCCAAAATGAAATGTGTCGCGTGCGGAAGCACAAATTTATTGGAAGGAAAGGTTCTGGATGAAACCGCAGCACAAAACTTAGTTTCATCCCACGCGATGTATCGGTGTGGAAAGCTGCCTTTGGTATTGACGTTCGAGAAATTTCAGCGCTGGGATGCCTTCATTTTGGTCATTTACATTTAAATGTAAATTTTTCCGATGAAGACAGGCATCGCTTTTTGGAATTTGAAGGACAACAACCGGATTTATTGAACAGAATCGAATCCGAATAATCAAGACTAATATCATTTACCTCAATTTTCATAATTCTTTTTAACGAAGGCTCTAATTTAATGTTCGGTTTCTCCGTTTATTAAGTTTATAGCGTGCGGCAAAACAAGTTTGATAACTTCAAAACACTCACTCACGCCATTTGGCGAACCGGGCAGATTGATAATCAAAGTATTTCCACGAATTCCGCAAACTCCGCGTGAAAGCATCGCCATCGGCGTTTTTTTCAAAGTTTCAGAACGCATTGCTTCCGCTAAACCCTGTGCTTCTTTTTCAATTACTGAGCGTGTCGCTTCAGGGGTATTATCACGCGGCGAAAACCCCGTTCCGCCGGTCGTGACGATTAAATTTGCGTCCTCGCGTTCCGTCAAACTATAAAGTGTCTGACGCAAATCTTCAAAATTATCTGAAACAATAATCTTTTCAACTATTTGCGCGTCCATTCCTGAAAGTAATTCGACAAGCGCGGCGCCGGAAGTATCATCATTTTCGGTGCGCGAATCGCTGACGGTGACAACGATTGCTCGAATCTTTTTACTATTCGCCATATTTCATATAATCCTTAAGCCAACATCTATCCATCACAACCAGAAGTCCGGCGTCAGAGGCGCGTTTTGCGGCTGCTTTGTCAATCACGCCTTCCTGCAACCAGACGGCTTTCGTGCCAATTTCAATCGCCTCGTCCACCACTTTCCCGACTTCGTCAGAACGGCGGAAAATATTAACCAGGTCAACTTTTTCTTCAACCGAAGCAAGATGAGCAACTGCCTTTTCGCCTAAAACTTCTGATTCGTTTGGATGGACGGGTATCACTCGATAACCTT
>MWWK01000235.1_pt1 | contig 10647 bp, 15 predicted proteins | sample 1047241 | NCBI WGS metagenome assembly MWWK01 (sample SAMN06349964, study PRJNA376086) | soil metagenome | isolation source: BG12-3 sample Antarctic (ecotone) soil | place: Antarctica | reverse complement strand
GAAGGAAAACACAAACGGGATTATAGAAAAACGCCGGGACGCGCTTCTGGAACGCTTTCCGCACGCAGTTTTTACGGATTTATCAGGGAAGTCTTACACGATTGAAGATTGCCGCCGAAAGTTTCGAGTTACTACGCTGGCAGATACCGACAACGGCGCGTGGTATTCAAAGCGGATACCGTCAAGGCAGTCGCCCGGCGTGCTTGATATGTTACGGGAATTAGAACGCGCTGCGGTGTCTCAGTCGATTCCACTCGACGCTGACGCAAGTATGCGCACGCCGTCCAAATCAATAACCCCTCGTTATCCACTTCCTGACATCGCGCCGACTGTAAAGGCAAAACGCTTGTCTAGTTGGGAATTGTTTAACAGTTTTTGCAGTCTCTAAAACGGAGGTTGATTGAGACAGTTTTAAAAGTCTCAAAAGAGACAAAAGGCAGTAAAAATCGTGTATTTTAAGCCGTCTCAAAAACAAAATATCAAAATCGGCAAACAGTAACGAGATTATGAAACAAAAGAAAATTCAAACAATCGGACTCGCAGCAATTCAAACGAGTGTAACCCGGTCAGACATTGAAACGGCGCGGCAATCGCTCGCCTTTGCCATTGGCGCATCTGTGGACGTTTCGGGCGTGGTTTTGAAGCGAGTCAAACGAAGCGGCGAGTGCAAATTGATAATCAACCCGGACAATGCCGCAATGCAAATAATTGCAGATTGCAACGGCGACGAAGAAACCGTTATCACACGCAAAGTGCGAAAAGGTTCGCTTGTGCAGATTCACGGCAGATTGTTGTCATTTGGTAATCAGTCGGTCTGTCTCTCAGATTGCCTATTGGATTGTCCTTAAAATGTCCGCGAATGTCCGTAAATGTCTATGAAAACAAATCAGGAAAACGCGCTCAATGCTTTGCTCGCTTCTGCTTCAATATCCGACGCGGCGATAAAATGCGGATTGTCCGAAAAGACGCTTCGACGTTATTTGGCAGACGCGGATTTTCAAAAAGAGTTTAGATCGGCGCGGCGAATGGTGTTTGAACAAAATATCGTTCGTTTGCAATCGCTTCACACGGGCGCGGTTGACGCGCTGGAGAGAAACTTAAATTGTGAGAATCCGTCGGTTGAAGTTCGCGCCGCGCAAATCATTATCGAAGGAAACCGCAAGGATTTTGAAACGCTCGATATTTTAGAACGCCTGGAGATTTTAGAAAAGGAAATTAACAACAATGAAAACAAAAAGCAGAGTTACTAATTTGGAACAAACCCGGCTGAATTTGCAGTTTGGCAGATTGATTGAAAGTATCCGCGAAATTCCAGCCGACACCCTCAATGATTTATTTAACCGGCTGGGAAACGAACGCGAGCGGCGCGGATTGGTTGAAAAGCCGGAGATTGAAGCTGCGAAAAGTCTTTTTTGCCATTTGACCGAAAATCAGAATATGACCAATGACGATGCTTTGCGGCACGTTTTGGAGGCGGCAAAGGCAAGTGGCTTTGCACTAACAAATGATGATGTTTTAGGTTGAAGCTGCAAGAGAAAATAGAAGATGAATATTCAAAAAAGATTGAAAAAGATGGAAAGGGAAATAATCACAGAAGATAAAAATCAAGCAGCCTGGGATTTTTCACGACTGACAAACGAACAATTGGAGAATCTCATAACATTGCACGAGAGTAGCGATAAAGCCGAAGTGATTAAATACACGAAACAGTTAATTGATGAAGGTCTTTTGATGCGGCACACATTTTAGAGGAAAAACTATGAACATTTTCAACCGACTAAAGAAGCTCGAACAATCAACCGACGATTCAACCTTTTGCGCGTGCCATCCGCAACGCTTTGAAACTTACATTCAAGATTTGGGCGCGGACGCAGAGACTAACGAGCCGATATTGTCAGGCGAGCCAACGCCGGACGTTTGCCCGGATTGCCTTAAACCAACCGAAAAAAACAGCATCACCGTTCAATTAGTGGACGGCACAACCAAAGACCGCTTTCCAGACGAATGGAAAGCAAACCGATAATAAATAAGGAGAAAATAAATCAATGACAGACGACCAGATAAAACAACAGGTAAAACAATCACTCGCACAGGCAGAGGCAGACATCATTGCGCTCGATTACTCAAAATGGAGTTTCGAGAGACGGCGTGCGGGACTGCCAACCAATCACGATTTATGGCAGGACGCACGCGACCAAACATTAGCCCGGCAACAATCGGACAACGCCGAAGTCCGCCGTAAATATCTAGCTAAACTCGACGACGAGCAAAAGGCACGGCAAGCCGAAAGAGATGCTGAAAATAAGCCGAAACAGATAGCCGCCGAAGCCAGCCTTAAAAGCAGTCTGAAAGCGTCTTATATGGCAAACCCGGCAGCAACTGACGAAGATTTTGAGCGTGATTATCCGCAACTGAAAAGCGATTATTTGCGCGGTGAAGCAATGCGAAATGATGCGATTGCCCGCGAATCAATGAGTAGAGCGATGCGCGATGGTTTCTAATTGAAATTATTAACAAACCAATGATGAGCAAAAAGTAAAAGCCGTGAGCGTCAAAACTCACGGCTTTTTATTATTTAGCAGAGTGTTGCAAAAGTAACACTTTCAATTAACCTTTCTGCATTTGCTTTCTCAAATTGCCCAAAATATACTCCGGCGAATCCGAGTCAATATCATTCTCGATAAGTTCATCCGTCATTGCGTTATACAGTCTTTCCGGCAGCAAAGGATTTTTCATAATCGCTGACAATTGAAGCGCCAAAGTTTCAAGACTTTCAGTTTCGACCGCTTTCTTAACTTCTTTGGCTTCGTTCACACCAAACACTTCATTGTGCATCGCGTGGCTGTAATCCGGCAGCCATTCGGCAAATGCCTCTTGTATTTGAATGAGAAATTGCAGGTTTTCCCGAAATACTACGTCGTTTCTGAGAACTATGCTATTTGTTTCCATTTCCAAATGGCTTTGAGCGTCGAGCGCGACACGAATAAAATAATTTATCGCGCTAACGTAAAAACCTGTGTAGTCAACTCGCGTGTGCGCTTCTTCGCGTTCGTTGCTGTGCATCAAACCTGTTCGGATGTTGATATTGAGTGTTGTGTCCGTTAGTTCTATTGTATTATCTTTCATTGTTACCTTCCTTTTGATTTTTAATTGATTGGAAAGAGAGGCTTAAGAATGTGTCATCATTCCTAAGCCTTTCGTGTTTAGCGAGTGCGTTCGATGTAGATTGCGACCAGTCGAGCGGCTGCGCGATGTTTGCACGGGAAACCGTTTGCAAACGCTTTGCACTGGCAAGTTCCGTTTGCCGTGTAAATCTCGCCGCTCGAATCCGACATCATTAAAAGGCTGTGCGATTCAAGCTCATAGGTCATAAACGGGTTTGTTTCGATCTCGCGTGTAGCTTTTGCGATGGCGTTAATCCATCGTTTGCCGTTTGCTTGATTCGGGCTAATTTTAGCAATTGATTCGGCTGCGATTTGTCCTAAAACTTCTTTGTTTACTTCGGTTGCGATGTTCATTGTTGTTACCTTCCTAAATTTGAATTTGATTGAATGTTTCAATCTGTAACTATATTACTATCGTTAGTATGATACTGTCAATAGGAATAACACGAATAATAGGATTACTTTTGAAAGAAGTATTATTTTTGACAGTATTTCTACCGTGTAGTATAACTATTGATAGAAACTCTTTCTGTTGAAAGGAATAGTCGAATGAAAACCAAAATTAACGAGTTGTCCAAAGCGGCTGGAATTACAACCGCTTATCAACTGCAAAAGAAAACTGATTTGTCGCCGTCGCAAGCTGCGCGATTGTATAAAGATGAAGTCGAAGCCATTTCAATATCAGTATTAGAAAAACTGTGCGACGCGCTCAAATGTTCCCCGAATGAAATTTTCGGCTATAACGAGTCGCAGACAGTCAAACCGCAGTCAGTTAAGGTTGACCCGGAAAAGCCAGCCAGCAAGCCCGAAACGCCTCAAGCAACAGTATCTGACAAGGGAATGACAACCGAACAGGTTGCAAAAAGACTTGAGCCGATTGCCGGAAAGATTTTGAGTAACAGGCGAATACTAGATTATGTAAAAGCGGGGAAATTAAAATCAGAGCAGAGCGGCAACCGAACAGCGCGTTTTTTTAGTGAAGCGAATTATTTGGAGTTTGAAGCCTGGTATCGTCAGAGCAAAGCGAAAAAATAAATTACTTTTTTTTCATAATGAAGAAAGAAGCTCCATTTTCACAGGCTTTAGGGTAATGTCACTCCGTTTCGCTAGGGGGGTATCCGAATTGAGCCTAATTTTGCTCGTTTTTCTTAGTTTTTTAGTTGCATTTTTGACATTCTCAGATTCAATTTTTGTGTGTGAAAATTATACCTTGCACAATGCCTTAGAATTCAGTTATATTGCTTTACAGATTTTTGATTGCTAGGCAATTGAAAAGACGAGCCACCCTCGAAAAGTAAGCTCGTCTAATCGTTCTTTTGATTTATTTAACCAAATTGCAGTTATTGCTTGCCAGCTACCAACTGCGTTTGTGATTTTGGCACAAGTGGTTTGGAAAATGCAAACATTTTCTTAATATTTTCTTTAACTTATGCTAAACAAACAGTTTTCTGTATTCTGATGCGCCGCGTCGGATTAACGAAGGGCATTTCACTTAGGCAAGCAAGTGAAATGCCCTTAACAATTTTCAAAATTATGCTTGCCAGCACACAACCAAAACCCCGAATTTCCGCACTTGAAAAATCGCGCCGACGCGCCCGTCAGAATTTACAAACAGGTAAGAAATTGGGCAAAGTCGCACAAACTCACAAAGATACTGCCGCCGAAGTAACCGCCGATCTTCTCAAATTGTCCGCACACGAAAAAGCGAGCGGCGAGCTGACAAACTTCAAAGACAAAAACGGGCGCGTCTTCAATTGCCCATACTCGTTTATTTCCGCGCACTCCATACTCGACACCAATTATCAAAACCGAACGGCTAGACGGCATCGGAAAACGATTTACGAAGCCTTTAAGAAGCATTTACCCGACATCATAGAACACAATCTCGCCGTTTCATTTCTTACTCCGACATTCCCGAATCTACTCGGAGTTGGATTTGCGGATAACGACAGATTCCAGGTGAGAGCGTGGGAATTATTTCTCCAGACAAAAGTCTTCGACGACTTCTTTTATGCCGGGTATCAGAAAACAGAATCGACGCTGGGCAACAAATCGGAACGCAAAAGATTAAAACGCGCCTTTGACTTACTTCTCGACGGGATTAATTACCATTGCCACGTCCTTTGTATTAACTACAAACCGTTTGCGAACGGCAACACACCTGAGATAGAAAACAAACTTCTTTCACTGCGTAAGAACGGCGCGACTGCGACGGAAAAACGCCCTCTGCGTAACAGCCTCAAAGTCGTTTCAGCCTGGACGGAGTGCATTAAAAAAGCGCATCGTGAGATATTCGGAAAATCCTTAAAAATCAAAACCAATTCACACCGCGCCCGCTTCTCATTTCAAAGCGTGCCGCTTGACCAGATCAAAGAATTTAACCCGGATGAATCCAAGAACGGTATTTTTTGGGAAATAGCCAAAGCCGCGAATTACACGGGCAAGGCTGCGAGCTTCCGTGATTTACCGCCCGAACTCTTACTTGAAGCCGAAAATCTCTTTAGAAATAAACGCCTTATCAACCCTTTCGGCGCATTTAGAAAATACGTTCAAAAGGACTCCGGCGACACCGATCACCTAGTTAACCAATCAACACAACAGACGGAAAACACGCCCTCCAACTCTCGCAAGTGGTTGTCAGATAGCGAGTTACGAGGCAAAAACGAGCCATTAAAAACTTACGGGATTCGGCTATGCGAGCAGGGCAAACGCCGCGTCTGGCTTCAATATTTGAAGGAAAACACAAACGGGATTATAGAAAAACGCCGGGACGCGCTTCTGGAACGCTTTCCGCACGCAGTTTTTACGGATTTATCAGGGAAGTCTTACACGATTGAAGATTGCCGCCGAAAGTTTCGAGTTACTACGCTGGCAGATACCGACAACGGCGCGTGGTATTCAAAGCGGATACCGTCAAGGCAGTCGCCCGGCGTGCTTGATATGTTACGGGAATTAGAACGCGCTGCGGTGTCTCAGTCGATTCCACTCGACGCTGACGCAAGTATGCGCACGCCGTCCAAATCAATAACCCCTCGTTATCCACTTCCTGACATCGCGCCGACTGTAAAGGCAAAACGCTTGTCTAGTTGGGAATTGTTTAACAGTTTTTGCAGTCTCTAAAACGGAGGTTGATTGAGACAGTTTTAAAAGTCTCAAAAGAGACAAAAGGCAGTAAAAATCGTGTATTTTAAGCCGTCTCAAAAACAAAATATCAAAATCGGCAAACAGTAACGAGATTATGAAACAAAAGAAAATTCAAACAATCGGACTCGCAGCAATTCAAACGAGTGTAACCCGGTCAGACATTGAAACGGCGCGGCAATCGCTCGCCTTTGCCATTGGCGCATCTGTGGACGTTTCGGGCGTGGTTTTGAAGCGAGTCAAACGAAGCGGCGAGTGCAAATTGATAATCAACCCGGACAATGCCGCAATGCAAATAATTGCAGATTGCAACGGCGACGAAGAAACCGTTATCACACGCAAAGTGCGAAAAGGTTCGCTTGTGCAGATTCACGGCAGATTGTTGTCATTTGGTAATCAGTCGGTCTGTCTCTCAGATTGCCTATTGGATTGTCCTTAAAATGTCCGCGAATGTCCGTAAATGTCTATGAAAACAAATCAGGAAAACGCGCTCAATGCTTTGCTCGCTTCTGCTTCAATATCCGACGCGGCGATAAAATGCGGATTGTCCGAAAAGACGCTTCGACGTTATTTGGCAGACGCGGATTTTCAAAAAGAGTTTAGATCGGCGCGGCGAATGGTGTTTGAACAAAATATCGTTCGTTTGCAATCGCTTCACACGGGCGCGGTTGACGCGCTGGAGAGAAACTTAAATTGTGAGAATCCGTCGGTTGAAGTTCGCGCCGCGCAAATCATTATCGAAGGAAACCGCAAGGATTTTGAAACGCTCGATATTTTAGAACGCCTGGAGATTTTAGAAAAGGAAATTAACAACAATGAAAACAAAAAGCAGAGTTACTAATTTGGAACAAACCCGGCTGAATTTGCAGTTTGGCAGATTGATTGAAAGTATCCGCGAAATTCCAGCCGACACCCTCAATGATTTATTTAACCGGCTGGGAAACGAACGCGAGCGGCGCGGATTGGTTGAAAAGCCGGAGATTGAAGCTGCGAAAAGTCTTTTTTGCCATTTGACCGAAAATCAGAATATGACCAATGACGATGCTTTGCGGCACGTTTTGGAGGCGGCAAAGGCAAGTGGCTTTGCACTAACAAATGATGATGTTTTAGGTTGAAGCTGCAAGAGAAAATACAAAATGAACATAAAAAGCAGATTGAAAAAGATGGAAAGGGAAATAATCACAGAAGATAAAAATCAAATAGCTTGGGATTTTTCACGACTGACAGATGAACAACTGCATAATCTACTCTCAATGCACGAGAGTGGCGATGAAGCCGAAGTGATTAAATACACGAAACAGTTAATTGATGAAGGTCTTTTGAAGCGGCACACATTTTAGAAGGAAAAACTATGAGCGTAATAAACCGACTTAAAAAAATGGAAAACCAAATAATCAAAGAAGATTCGGAATTTTGCCTCTGCAACGGTAAAGAGCCGCAAGTGGAAATTCGCCAAAAAGAAACAAAATATGATGCCTACTCAACCGGCAGCTATTTGCCGTATCAAAACTCTGAAATAGCCGCACAATTTGACCGCGAAACAGAGAACGAAAAACCGACTGTTGAGAATTGCCAGACGTGCGGCAAGCCGATAAATAAACGCTTGATTATTCTCAACTTTGTCTGATAAACAAAAACAAAAAGGAAAAAATAATGAACAAAAAATCAAATCAAATTGAAAACGAACTTAACCAAACAACCAAAAGGCTTGACGAATTAACCGAGATGCGAGACGGCATCACAGCCAATCTCGAAACCTTGCAGCAAGGCTTTATCGGCGGCAAAACGTCGCTCGATGCGCTTCAAAGCGAACAAGGCAAGCTGACAACTCTTAACAGTTCAATAAAGGCACTCGAAGCCAAACAAGATGAGCTTCACGACGCTTTTCAAAAGGCGAGCGCGTCCGAAACGCGGCAAGCCCTGCTCGAAAAAGCAAAAGTAACTGCTACCGAAGCCGCAACCTTTCATCACGAATTTATAGAGACAAGAAACAAGTTTCACGACTCAATTCGTGATTATACTGAAAAGACGGTTGAAAAAATGTCGGCGTGGCGCGGCAAGCAAAAGGATTTTGAGCGCATTGCAAACGAAACCGGGCTGACTTTCAAGGAATTGGAACAACTTGGACTTACCGGCGAAAGTTATAGAATAGCGACCGCCGAATATATCAATTCGTCACCGCTTGAATACGGCGTTGCTCTTAATACCGCTATAAATTTCTTGACTACAAAATTAGACAGCGCGGCGCGAGCCAAAAGAAGTTCAGAATTTGACCGGGAAAGATTTGCGAATCAAGAGAAAATAAAACTTCAAATCGAAGCGGAAAACAATAAACCAAAACCGCTTGTCGTAACCTATGACCAGCAATAAACGGTAAACTTTGCCGGGCGCGAATCTTCAAACCCGGCTCAACCATTCAAACAAATAACAAAAGCCGCAAGTTTAACGCTCACGGCTTTAACTCTGCAAATTTGCACAGTTATTTATTCTTTCGCTGATTGCTGTTTGAGATTGCCTAAAATCCATTCGGGCGAATCCGCAAACCCTGTTACGTGGCTTAATTCATCGCTCATTACATTGTAGAGATTCGTCGGCGTTAAAGGATTCTTCATCACTTCCGAGATTTTAACGGCTAAGTTTTCCAATTCGGAAGATTCAACAGGCGTTGAAAACTTTCCCGTTTCGCCGTCGGCTTCGCTCATACCAAAGACTTCATTGTGCATCGCGTGGCTGTAATCCGGCAGCCATTCGGCAAATGCCTCTTGGATTTGGATGAGAAATTGCAGGTTTTCTCGAAATTCTACGTCGTTTCTGAGAGAAATGCTATTTGTTTCCATTTCCAAGCGGCTTTGAGCGTCGAGCGCGACACGAATAAAATAATTTATCGCGCTGAGGTAAAAGCCTGTGTAGTCAACTCGCGTGTGTGCCTCTTCGCGTTCGTTGCTGTGCATCAAACCTGTTCGGATGTTGATGTTGATTGTTGTGTCCGTTAGTTCTATTGTATTATCTTTCATTGTTACCTTCCTTTTGATTTTTAATTGATTGGAAAGAGAGGCTTTCATAAGTTCGCGCTTATGAAAGCCTCTCGTATTTATCGAGTGCGTTCGATGTAGATTGCAACCAACCGGGCGGCGGCGCGATGTTTGCACGGGAAACCGTTGGCAAAGGCTTTGCACTGGCAGGTTCCGTTTGCCGTGTAAATCTCGCCGCTCGAATCCGACATCATTAAAAGACTGTGTGATTCAAGCTCATAGGTCATAAACGGATTTGTTTCGATTTCCGCCGTTGCTTTGGCGATGGCGTTAATCCATCTTTTGCCGTTTGCTTGATTCGGATTGATTTTAGCAATTGATTCGGCGGCGATTTGTCCTAAAACTTCCTTGTCGATTTGGGTTGCTACGTTCATTGTTGTTACCTTCCTAAATTTGAATTTGATTGAATGTTTCAATCTGTAAATATCTTACTACCGATAGTATGTTACTGTCAATAGGAACAATGCGAATAATAGGATTACTTTTGAAAGAAGTATTATTTTTGACAGTATTTCTACCGTGTAGTATAACTATTGATAGAAACTCTTTCTGTTGAAAGGAATAGTCGAATGAAAACCAAAATTAACGAGTTGTCCAAAGCGGTTGGAATTACGACCGCTTACCAACTGCAAAAGAAAACTGATTTGTCACCGTCGCAAGCTGCGCGATTGTATAAAGATGAAGTCGAAGCCATTTCAATATCAGTATTAGAAAAACTGTGCGATGCGCTCAAATGTTCCCCGAATGATATTTTCGGCTATGAAAGGTCGCAGACGGTCAGACCGCAGTCAGTTAAGGTTGACGCGGAAAAGCCAGCTAGCAAGCCCGGACAGCCTCAAACAACGGCATCTGCTAAAGGAATAACAACGGAACAAGTTGCAAAAAGACTTGAGCCGATTGCCGGAAAGATTTTGAGTAACAGGCGAATACTAGATTACGTGAAAGCGGGAAAATTAAAATCAGAGCAGAGCGGCAACCGAACAGCGCGTTTTTTTAGTGAAGCGGATTATTTGGAGTTTGAATCCTGGTATCGTCAGAGCAAGGACAAGAAATAAATTCTTGACGCGCAGGAGTTAAAGATTTGCTTTTTCTTTCAATTCAATTTAAGATGCTTTTGTTCTTCATTCCTGCCAAATCCAGACTATTACTGTCTAGATTCGCGGGAATTTTTTGTTTATTTTTGTAATTTCCTTGCGAAATGTATTGGAATTCGGTTATATTGCGGTTGCCGTTATTTCGGCACAGAAAAATGCGGACTCCCCTGTAAAAGTTAGCCCGCATTCGTTCTTTTGATTTATTCAACCAAATTG
>MWWK01000234.1_pt1 | contig 10654 bp, 12 predicted proteins | sample 1047241 | NCBI WGS metagenome assembly MWWK01 (sample SAMN06349964, study PRJNA376086) | soil metagenome | isolation source: BG12-3 sample Antarctic (ecotone) soil | place: Antarctica | reverse complement strand
TCGCTCACGTTTCCCTGTTCTCTCGCTGCACTTCAAAGCAGCCGACAATCAGACAAACAAACCGCCAACGCGCCCGCCTGTTTTTTGTCTAAGCATTTCTATTTCCCGCTACTTTTGACGTGTCCAATTTTTCCAATTTAATACATTCACTTGCGACGTTTCGCCGCTTTTATACCCTGCCAATGCCGCCACCGCCATTCTATATCCAATGGATTGGCAGTCCGATGTCTACCTAGTGACACAGCTATTCGCAACTTCACATAATAAAACCAAAAACTAATCTTTTCTCTCATAAAAAATTCTCCTAAACCCCCTTAGGAATTTTTTCTTACCAACCCTAAATCCATCGCAATTTTACTACAAGCGGCAATCGGACAAACAAACTGCCAACGCGCCGAACGCCTGAAACTTTCCCCGGACCGACACAAGCGAACCTTTCCAAATTTTGCGTTTGATAACAATTTCGGCATCGCTCAAACAATCCGCAAATACAACGAAGCCGGGAACGTCACCCGGCTCAATCACCAATTTGCATTGTCCGTCGCGCTTTACCAACTTCTGAACTTTTCCCGAAACATCCACAGCCGCGCCAACGGCAAAAGCTAACGATTTCCGCGCCGTTTCAATGTCCGAATTACTTAAAACTGCCTGTATTGCCGCTAGTCCGAATGTTTCAATTTTTGGTTTGCTCATCTGTTCAACTTTCCTCGAACTTCACGCTAAACATTTTCCCGTTTCACTTTCGCCGCTCAAATCACAAAAAGAATTGAATAGTTCCCAGCTCGACATCCGCTTTGCTTGTGCGATTGGCGCGGTTTTAAGAAGTGGATAAGGTGAAGTCATCGGTTTGAATGGCTTACGATTCCGCTCAAAATTCCTGAGGGCTGTGGCTTGCCAACGTCTGCCGTCTAATGTCTCAAACGTCGCACAGGGATACATCCTAAGAAGTTGTTGCCGTCTCCATTCCTGAGCGTCTAAGACCTCGATAGAGAGTTCTTTTTTATACTCATCAAGGGTCTGGTGTTTGATACGCTCTCGCCACGGTTCACGGCGTTTGAGCGTGTTTCTAGGAATTACTTCTTTTGTATCTAGATATGTCTCATCACCAACGTTTGAGCGTGTTTCCGCACGAGCTTTGATTACATCATCACGCATCTTTTTGGCTGATTCACGACAAACGCCAAGTGCCTCAAACATTCGGACGCGGCGCGGACGCTCGATTATCTTTTCAATTTCTTCGAGCGGTATGTTTGCCCACGAATCAGACTTTGTGACGTATTTACAAAGTTCCGCGATTGTCTTTTCACGGTTGGCAAAGTTCACTTTTTGGACGTTCACAACTGCATAGTTGTCGGATGTGTTGAGTTCAAAAGGAATTGAGTAATAGCCAAACGCCTTTTCAAGTGCGTTAGTCCAGAGGGAACGAATCAGAGAAAAGTTATCACGCTGGATTTTAGATTTCGCGATTACGAGCAGATGCGCGTGAAAGTTAAAGACTTCGTTTTCTGTGTAAGTAAATTCCGCGTTTTTGAACATTCCGCGAATTAGTTTTTGGTATTGAGTTTGTTTCTTGGTGTCGTTGTTGCGGTGTGTAAAGACCTCAAACGCTTTTTGAAAGACAAGGGTTACGAAGTCCAGCGAATGACCTTTGAGAAGCAAATTCGGCATTGTCAGTGTTACAAAATACCAATTCTCGCCAACGAATAATTTTTCGTTTTTGACGACGTGCCGAATTGTTTTCCGATTGTTCCGGGCTAATTTTCCGATACAGTTTTGGCAAAGTAGCGAGCTGCACGCCCAGAGACTGCCATTTGCGCTGTATGCTTCGCCGTCTGCATTGTGAAGGTCATCGGCAACGAAAACATTTTGAGGGCTGGCGCAACGTTCTATACGTTCGGCACAAGCGAGTGCGGTTTTATTTTCCGATTGCCTGAGACGCTCGACTATGCCGTTTGAAAGTTCCTGTTTGAATCGTGCGCGAATTTTCTGTTCCGGGCAAAAGATTTCGCGGTTGAGTAGAGTTGAGGGATAAAAATTGTCTGACCGTGAATTTTGTTGACTAATGGCGAAAGTCATTTTAGAAATTGGAAAGGCATCAACCTCTTCGCCAAAGGTTAATGCCCTCGTTATTTTCGACGACGCGCACCGAAAACTTAAAAAACTTTTTAGCTAATTTGATTCCAACTGGATAATTTTATCTTACAAGCTAGTTAGTTTTATCTTGCAAATTAAATTCAAATGAGCTAATAATTCAAAACGCAGTGGGCGAAACTTACTGTGTTTTGGTGAATAACTAAAAAGAACGATTAGACGAGCTTACTTTTCGAGGGTGGCTCGTCTTTTCAATTGCCTAGCAATCGAAAACTGGGAGTACCTTAACAGCTAAAACATCCCTATTGCAAAAAACAAAATGCACAATTTAGACATCTCACCTTAAAATAAAAAAAGACACGCAACAATTCCAGCGAATTGCTTTGATGTCCTTCTCACCGATACCGATAAATTTTCCCTAGCCGCATTACAACTAACGCGGACGTAAGTTGAGATAATTTAACCATTGTTGATTTAATGTTGTCAAGAATTTATCTCTTGTTCTTGCTCTGACGATACCAAGTCTCAAACTCTAAGTAATCCGCTTCACTAAAAAAACGCGCTGTTCGGTTGCCGCTCTGCTGTGACTTCAATTGCCCTGCCTTTACATAATCCAGTATTCGCCGGTTACTCAAAATCTTTTCGGCAATCGGCTCAAGTCTTTTTGCGACTTGTTCCGTTGTCATTCCTTTAGCAGATGCGATTGTTTTGGGCATTTCGGAGTTGCTGGTTGGCTTTTGCGTGTCTCTAGGAACTAACGGACGTTTTACCTTTTGCGGCTCGTTATAGCCAAAAATGTTGTTTGGCGAAGTTTGTAGCGCATCGCACAGTTTTTCTAATACTGATATTGAAATGGCTTCGACTTCATCCCTATACAATCGCGCAGCTTGCGACGGCGACAAATCAGTTTTCTTTTGCAGTTGGTAAGCAGTCGTAATTCCAACCGCTTTGGATAACTCGTTAATTTTAGTTTTCATTCGGCTATTCCTTTCAACAGAAAGAGTTTCTGTCAATAGTTATACTACACGATAGAAATACTACCAATAATAATTACTTTCAAAAGTAATCCTATAATTAGTGCCATTCCTATTGACAGTAACATACTATCGGTAGCAAGATAATTACAGATTGAAACATTCAATCAAATCTCACTCAATTGTAGATAAATACCGATGTCCCAAAAACGACCCTTTTTGAGAATAATTTAAGCGATAAAAATGCGACCAAGAAAAATCCTCAAAACTTTTCTAATCTTCCTGTTATCTGCGGGATTCTGCTTTGGACAAGAAATTGTTGAAGATGAAAACTGGCTCAAAGGTCTGGGAACCGAAGCTGACTATTTGCCGTCTCTTATTTATCCGTTCACAACCTTTACCAAAGAGGATTTAACACAGGGAAAACGACGATTAAAGACTGTAAGACAATTCACACCGAAAAACGAATGGGAAGGAATTTATTACAGTAACACGGAAATTGGAGACTCAAAGTTGCTTTGGAGTTCGGAAGGCGGATTTTTCGATTTTTACTTCTATCACTATCTTAAAAGATTCAATTACGGAACGGTTACTGATTCCCCGACTTTTGTTGTAGTAGTTTCCGAAAAGCCTTTAATTTCAACCTCTGGCAAAAAACAAGTTGCCAAGAGCAAGCTGATAAAAGTTAAGTTTGGTGAAAAACATTTCCTTGTTCCTGAAAATCGTTTGCAAGATTTTTGCGACAAATCCGCCGGACTAAGCACAGACTTACAAGATTTTTATTATTACCGGACGAAGGAAGCAGATATGCAAAAAGAAGTCTTTGGTCTGCCAATTCTTCCTTCCGAATACAAACATTTTTTGCGCTATCCTTTACAAGCGAAAATAATTAGTGCTGGAAGTAAGAAGATTATTCCTAATGAACAATCTACAAAAGAATTTAATTTCGATGATATTCATTATTCGATAACTTTGAACGCAGGAAAAAATAAGAATATAAAAATCAAGATGAACTTCTTTGTGGAAGATTTAGGTGAATGGATTGAAATCACCAAAGTTTCTCAAACAAAATCCATCGGATTTATCAGGAGAGATTTTGACGAAAACGGGCAGGAACAATGTAGGGATAGTGAAGGTGGGTCGGGACAATTAATTCCTTGCAAAGAAATTAAAGTTGGGATGATGTCTAAAACTAAAGTGAGTGACCTGTAATTCTAATTTATTACTCAGTAGTAAATCTCAAAAACGCTCGTTTCTGACACTCTCAAAAATAGCATCACGGACAATCATTTTTATTGACGTTCAGAGTTCCAAAACTTATACCGAAAACAAAGTTTCAAAAGCTGTGCTGATTTAGCTTTTGAGACACAGCAAAAAGGGACATTTGAGGGACATTCTTTCTTTGTTCTTTCTTTGTTTTATCGTTGTTCTATCGTTGTTTTTGAGAAACTTCCCGGACAAAAAACAATGTCCCCGACAACAATTGTTTTTTAAGGTGTCCAATCCGTGTAAGTTCGCCCTTTTTAGGAACAGGCAATTCGGACAACGCCATTCTTTTTAGGAACAGGCAAATGTGCCAAAGCCATTCTTTTTAGGTGTGCAAGTTGTGCAAGTTGTGCAAGTTGCGTCCCTTTTTAGAGTGTCCGATTTTGTCCAGATTCGCCTTTTTCCCGCGTCCAACCGAGCAGACCGTCGAGTGAAAACAAAGCGGTTTTAACGAACGCCGTCGAGGTTGGGGCATACCTCTGAAAATTGATTTATTTATCTAAAAATCAAGTCTCAAATCTTAGGTTTTGCAAGGTTTTCTTTTAAGGTTTCCCTTTTTTAATAACTGCAATTCCTGCAAATTTACCGCTCAAAATGTTAAGTTTTGAAATTGACTCATTTTTCAACTTCTCAAACTATTCGGTAATGAACTATACTTTGCCGATGCCGGACACAGTAGAAATAATTTTTTGCAGATGGTGCGATAAAGAAATCATAAGCAAAATGGCTTCAGAACGAGGCGTTTGCTTGCATTGTTTGAGTCTGTTACGAACTGCCGGAATCAGTGATGAGGAAATATTCAGAGAGCGCAAATAAATCAATTCCAATCCATAATAAGGCTTTCTGCATCGTAATTGCCGTTAATCGAATCAACTTTGGGCAAACAATACGGCAACATTTTAATCAATAATTCAAGCCGTTCCTTTGCCGGTAATTGCTCAAACGTCTGCGGCAATGCGTCCAATTCGCCCGCGATAATTCCTTTGAGCGTCGTTCGTAATTCGCTCGTCAATTTGTTCGGCGTTCCCGCGATGCGCCCGCCTGTTTTTTTTCCCGTCATCTATTTCCCTCTACTTTAGATTTTCTTTTTGTCGGAATTTGTCCGCAAAAGTCACGCCGACAAGTTATGACAGGCGGCAATCGGACAAACAAACCGCCAACGACCCGAACGACAGCAGCTTTCCCCGGACCGACACAAGCGAACCTTTCCGAATTTTGCGTTTGATAACAGTTTCGGCATCGCTCAAACAATCGGCAAAAACAACGAAGCCGGAAACGTCGCCCGGCTCAATCACCAACTTGCATTGTCCGTCTCGCTTTACCAACTTCTGAACCTTTCCCGAAACATCCACAGCCGCGCCAACGGCAAAAGCTAACGATTTCCGCGCCGTCTGTAAATCGGCTGCGTTGCTCAAAACTGCCTGTATTGCCGCTAGTCCGAATGTTTCTATTTTTGGTTTCTTCATCTGTTCAACTTTCCTTGAACTTCACGCTAAACATTTTCCCGTTTCACTTTCGCCGCTCAAATCACAAAAAGAATTGAATAGTTCCCAGTTCGACATCCGCTTTGCTTGTGGACGCGGCGCGGTTTTAAGAAGTGGATAAGGTGAGTTGATTGGTTTAGATGGCTTACGATTCACTCCATCAGCTTCGAGCGGTACAGTCTGCTCGAAATATAAGTCTTGATACTTCTTAAATTTCCAATAATTATCGGTTTCAGGGTTGTAGCCGGGTTGTTTTTCCTTTTCTCGCTGCCTCACTTCCTTTACCGCTTGCCAACCGAAATAAGATTGACCGCTCAAATCGGTAAATACAGAGTTCGGGAAGCGTTCGAGCAAGGCTTCGCGCCGTTTGGCTATGATTAAATCTTTGTTCACGTCCAAATATCGCAACCACGTATCCCGTAGCCCTTGCGAACAGAGCCGAATCCCGTATCTTTTTAATGGCTCGTTTTCAGCGCGTAAGACGTTATCAAACAACGAGTTGTAGAAATTGTGGTGTGCGTTTTCACTCTGCTTTGTTGGTGGCTTAACAAGGGGGTCGGATTCGTCAGAGTCCTTTTGAACATACTTCCGAAATGCGCCAAAAGGATTTATTAGACGCTTGCCTTTGAAGACGTTTTCCGCTTCAAGAAGTAGTTCGGGCGGCAAGTCCCTAAAAGACGCGCCCTTAGCCGTGTAACTCGCTGTTTTAGCTATCTCCCAGAAAATGCCATTCGTTGATTCGTCGAGGTCGAAGGCTTTTATCTGGTCAAGAGGAACGTTGTCAAAGGCGAAACGGGCGCGGTGTGAATTGGTTTTGATTCGCAACGATTTGCCGAATATCTCTCGATGCGCTTTTTTAAGGCATTTAGTCCACGCCGAAACGATTCTCAGGCTATTGAGCAACGGGCGTTTTTCCTTTGCCGTTTTGCCGTTCTGGCGCATCCAGAGCAACTTGTTTTCAATCTGGGAAGTCTCGCCACTGGCAAGCGGTTTATAGTTGATACAAAGGGCGTGGCAATGGTAATTGATGCCGTCCAAGTTCAAATCAAAAGCGCGGTTCGTGTTGGCTCGTTCGGCTTTATTTCCAAGTGTCCATTCAGTTTTTGAATAACCGGCATAAAAGAAATCAGCAAAAACTTTCGTCTGCAAAAACAGTTCCCACGCTTTGGTCTGAAATCTATCGTTGTCAGCAAATCCAATTCCTAAAAGATTCGGAAATGTCGGCGTAAGAAACGAAACATCAAGAGTGTGTTCTACGATGTCGGGTAAGTGCTTCGTGAAGGCTTCATAAATCGTTTTACGATGCCGTCTAGCCGTTCTGGTTTGATAATTAGTATCAAGGATTGAATTAGCCGAAATGAACGAATGAGGGCAATTAAAGGCGCGTCCCTTTTTGTCCTTTAGGTTCGTCAGCTCGCCGCTTGCTTTTGGATAAGCCGACAATTTGAGAAGGTCGGCGGTTACTTCGGCGGCTGTGTCTTTGTGAGTTTTAGCGACTTTGCCCAAATCTTGCCCTGTCTGCCCGTTTTGGTTGGCTCGTCGGCGTGATTTCTCAAGTGCGGAAATTCGCGGTTTTTGTTGACTAATGGCGAAAGTCATTTAGAAATTGGAAAGGCATTAACTTTTCGCCCAAGTTAATGCCCTCTGTATTTCCGATAAAAAGTTACCGGGAACTTAAAATCTTTTTAGCTTTATATAGGATTCATATACAAGTTTACTTGCAAATTGTTATCCCATTGTGCTAATAATTCAAAACGCAGTGGGCGAAAACTACTGTGTTTTGGTTCGATAAATCAAAAGAACGAAGCGGGTTACTTTGCACGGAAGCCCGCTTTTTTTCTGTGCCGAAACAACGGCAAAGCAATATACCAATAAAAACACTTCGATTGCAAAAAAAAAATACACTAATTTTTATCCTGCCAAGAATTTACTTCTTGTTCTTGCTTTGACGATTGCCGCGTCAAAGTTTTTTAATGAAGTCATCTAAGTCATCACGCTTCACTCGAAAGCCGCGTCCAATAATCCTACTTTTCAACTTGCCGTCCTCGATTGCCTGTCGTAAAAACTGGCGTGAAAGTCCTGTTAATGCAGAGGCTTCATCTAGTTTCAGCAATGGCTTATCTGCAATTGCTACGGTTGGTTTCTGCAATCCTAAGTTAAAAATTGTTTCTATGACGTTTCGCGCCAATGCCGTGTCACCAGTTGTCACGTCACTTCGCGCCAATGCCGTGTCACCAGTTGTCGCCACGCTCGGTTTTATAATTTCCGCGTCCCGTTCGCGTTTGTAATTTTCTATTTCTTCGGGGCTAAAAATTGCCTCTTGCTTGCCCGAAGCACCGCGTTTGTAAATAACGGAAATCTTTTTCGATTGGACAAGACGTTGCAGACTGCGGACGCTGATTTTTAACTCTTGTGCGGCTTCATCTTTGTTCATTAGTTGTCCTTTGCTCTGGAATTACTTAGCCGCTTCTTTATTTGGTCTGCCAACTTTTCCGTAAACCTTTACTTTTTCCGCATCTGATTTTTTAATCATATTCAACCGCCCGAACTTTTCCGCTTTAATGATACCGTCCAAAACCATACGCCTAATTCGCCCGTCGCTAAGTCCTAAAAGTTGCGCTGTTTCCTGTGTAGTTAATAATTTCTTATTTTCCATTATTTATTTTTACCATACTTAAAAATAATACGCAAATGTAACATTCCTAGCTTGTATTCTATGATACGTTAGTGTATTATTATTACAGATTGTTCAATCAAATTTACAAAAGGCTTGGCAGTCGAAAGTTTCCAAATAGATTGGAAATATCGAAAACACACATCTAGATAGGGGAAAAAAAATAATGATTGATTTTAATAAGAAAATGTATGCCAAGGACAGGCTGGAGTTTGTCGAGTTTCTAAAAGAACAACAAGCTACAATCGGTTTCCCTGTGTCGGCGCGTGGCTGGTGTTACTTGATGGAGCAAAAAAATTATGTCGATAAATCACAGTTCGACAAAATAGAAGAAGTCATCAATAGATGCCGAAAAGAAGGACTTCTGCCCGTTGATTTTGTTGCGGAAGAGGATGCAAGGGCATTCGCCGGGCTTGAAAAGACTTCGAGAGAAACCATGAAAGAACTGCTTTCACAAAGACTCTCTGCCGTCTTGTACGGACACTGGTATTACACGCCGGATTGGTTAGAAGGCGAAACGTATTACATTCAAGTTTTAGTCGAAAAGGTTGACTTGAAAACTATGTTTAAGCCTGTCTGCGGGGATTATCACATACCGATTGCCAACGCTAAAGGTTGGCAGTCAATACTCCAACGCGCCGAATATGCGCGGAGATTTCAGGAAGCGGAGCGGGAAGGTTTGAAATGCGTGTTGCTGTACGCCGGAGATTTTGACCCCGATGGTTTGCGAATTTCAAGCGCAATGCGGAAAAACTTAGAACAATTAAAAGATATTTCGTGGGCGGACGGCGAAGAGGGTTATGACCCTGAGGGTTTGATTATCGAACGGGTTGCATTGAACTACGATTTTATTCAGCAACAAAATTACACTTGGATTGATAATTTAATAACGGGTTCAAAAAAGAAACCGGACAAAGCCGAAAGCCTTGCAGACCCGCGACACACAAACTTCAATTTGCCGTATGTTCAAGACTACTTACAACGATTTGGTGAACGGAAATGTGAATCGAATGTGATGGTTACTACTCCGGACATCGCACGGCAACTACTTCGCACCGCGATTGAAAAGTATCTAGTAGATGCGGTTACTCGTTTCAAGGCGAAACAGCAAGTGATTAAAGAACAATACCAGGAAGAACTTGAAGGTCTTGGTATTGTTGAAATTGCTGATTTGGAAAAGGCAATCGAGTATCTCGATAATGATATAGATGACGATGATATAGATTTCAGTGGTTTCGATGTAGATGATGATGAATGATTGATGTAGATGCAGTTACTCGTTTTCAAGCCAAACGTAAAAGAAGCCGTGAGCGTTAAAACTTGCGGCTTTTTATTTTTAGTAATACCCTCCTTTTGGAGGATGGCATTACTAATCTAACCCAGTTAGAATCTACAGGTAGTCAAATCAGTTTCTTAACGATAAAAAAATAAATATTTTTAGAATTAGATATAAGGTTTCTACTTTTTTCGTGCGTTAGTAGATAATGGTTGAAAATTACAAGCACCCTCGATAGATAAAACACAACTAAGTTGTGTGAATTTCGTTTTTAATAAATAAGGGGGAAACCATAAAATGATGATGGTTGAAACCAAGCAAATTAGGCGAAGGATTGGAACTCTCGAAGTAATTAAGAGAGTAATTTGGTCAAGTCCCGATACTTACTACTGGGTTTGCCAGTGCGATTGCGGAAACGTGCGAACGGTTGAAGAGAGACAGATAGTTGAAGAAACGATTACAATGTGCGTTTCATGTCAGATTAAAAAGAAGATGGGCAAGCTAAAGTAAAAAAGCCTGTCTTATCGAAGAACAGGCTAAATAGTTAAGGATTAAAAAATGATGTTCAATTAGTCACACGCCCGAAGAAATAAAAAGTCGCAAAAAAGAAAAGCCGTGAGCGTTAAAACTCACGGCTTTTCTTTTGCGTTTGTAGATAAATCCGATGTCCCAAAAACGAGCGTTTCTGACACTCTCAAAATCAGCATCACGAACAATCATTTTTATTGACATTCGGAGTTCCAAAACTTATCCCGAAAACAAGGTTTCAAAAGCTGTGCTGATTTAGCTTTTGAGACACAGCAAAAAGGGACATTTGAGGGACATTCTTTCTTTGTTCTTTCTTTGTTTTATCGTTGTTCTATCGTTGTTTTTGAGAAACTTCCCGGAC
>MWWK01000233.1_pt1 | contig 10670 bp, 15 predicted proteins | sample 1047241 | NCBI WGS metagenome assembly MWWK01 (sample SAMN06349964, study PRJNA376086) | soil metagenome | isolation source: BG12-3 sample Antarctic (ecotone) soil | place: Antarctica | reverse complement strand
CGGGCAAATAAGCGGCACGGGCAACGGAAACGCCTCTTTAGTTCCTAATACTAAATTAAAATCGGGAAACGACGAATCAGCCAATAATTCATTGGAAAAAGTGGAAAAAATGAATTGGCGAACACGGTTCAAAATTCTAGGTTTTGCGGCGTGGAAACAATGGCAAACAAAGCACGACGAAAAAATGCGGGCGTTTCGTCGTCGTCAGGTGGCTTTAATGCATCCATTGGCTACATTTTACAATTTAGCGGGTGATTGTTGGGATTTTGAAACGGTAGATAATGAAATGCAGGTCGAAGAAAATCAAAAATATCATTTGCCGCAAATTCCCGTGAATCACTACGCCAATACATACGACGTTGCGCCCGTTTGATTTTGTTATCAGATGCTGTAGCAAATTATCTTAGAATTTTTTCACCCGCTTACCCTACCGTTTGCGGAAAAAGTCTAAAAACCCGTTTTGATTCAACAAACACGGGCATTTTCATTTTCTAAGATAAATTCACCTACTACTTTGAAACGCTTCATTTTTCTACCTACGAGAGTTAAAATTGTAGTAGTAAAAGTCACTTTCTAGGAAAAGAAAACGACGTTAAGCAATTTCAAAACCAATCAACCTGCTACTACATATATTGAAATTTCAAGGTTGAAAAACGGAAGTAGGTTTTGTGTAGGATTTGCGGGTTTTTATATTATTCTCCCGCACTTAGGCACAAATCGGTTTTATTACATCTTCAATCGATTTGTGCGGCAACCGATAATGTCAGTTAGGCGGTTGCACTAGGTAGTTGTTAGTTCCTCGCTGACAACTACCGTCAAATTTAACGAACGGGAACAAACGTATGGAAACAAAAAGTGAGCAGAAAACCCTAGCGCAATTGGAACAATTTCAAGACGAATTGACCGCGCAATTAGAAACCGCACTTTCGTCAGAAAATGATATTGACCCTGATTTAATTATTTCAATTCGTTCACGGTTGAATGCGCTCCCGTTAAAAATAACGGCGGCAAAAATAGCCGAAACGAAAGCGCGATTGAACGAAATTCATGATGAACTTTTGACCGCTGACGAAAATAAACGCCTTATTCGTTCCGAACAACTAGAACGAAAAAATGAGTTGAATGAACAACTAGAATTGATTCAACCTTTTTACACACGTTATGAAGATTGCTCATTACGATTATCATTCATTGAAAACGACGAAGCGTTATTACGTATCGCTCGCCGTGAATCAAAGGCTTTGCTTTTTTCGCTTTCAGACGAAATAAGAAAATGAATTTTTTAGCACGGTGCGGGGCGACAAAAGATTAACTATTAGGAGATTAAAATTATGGAACTTGATTTAAGGAAAACGACCGAAAGCGTAAGACAAAAGTTTTTACTTTTCACAAAGAAATGTTTGGAAAAACAAAATAGTGAGCTTGGCTATTTTTCCGAACCAGAAAAGACGGAAATAAATCTTGATGATGCGGCAATTCTGGACGCGGAAAAACAAGCCCAAATGTATGCACAACGCCGTAATAACGGGTTTCGTAGCTTGGAAAATGCCGAAGATGAACCGATACGGGAATCAATTCGTCAATGGCTTAAAAGAACTAACAGACACAGACCGTTATAAATCTTTTATAAGACTTTTTTATTAGTATGTGTAAAGTGCCGATGTTTGTTGGTGAACTTAGATATTTTGAACCCAATTCTGGAACTTTTTGCTAATAAACCGCCGCTTTTAGAAATAATTTTTTTTTGAAATAAATGGCTTGAGTCTGTAGCCAATGCAAAATTGCTAATTATGAATGTTGTAGGAACAAATAAAGATGTCATTTGCCGTCGGCTTTCCTGTCGTTGTGTGCTAGGCAAAATCATTTTCGACGGCGCGGCGTTTGAAATGGGTCACGTGCGTCTTTGGATAGAATCGCCGCTGACGTGTTCCCTTTGCGAAAAACCCTTCAGATTCCAGCCTAAACCGATGACCGACGATTTATTTACGTTAGACGAATTGGAAAAAGATTTTAACTTTTAACTTTTAGAACAAATTACAAACAGGAGAATTATGCAATTAGGAAATATAACGAGTAGCGGAAACGGTAGGATTATCAAACGAATCCTTGCGAACAAAGACGTTTCAATGACTTTCTCAATAGCGAAAGCGAAACGTATCAACGGCAATCCAGACCATATTACGCTCGCAAAAATCGGGGTTTTTCGTGCGTCTGATATTCCCAAACGCGCCGAAGAATTTTGGCAAATTGCCGATAATGTTTTGTTGCGGCTGGTCAATGACGGGACTTTAATGGTCAATGACGCGCACAAAATTCGCCGTCAGTTCGAGGCTATCATTCCCCGACGCGCCGCATTAGCGGTTAAATATTGGACATCCCCAACTACACGGGTTTAAGTCAATCGGAGGTACACGCGCCAATGCAATCGCTCATTTCCAAACTAAGGTTTTTTCTTTGGCGAACTAATAATAGAACGTTCCATATTAAAAATTTTACTACCTACTAAGGAACGTTCCATATTAAAAATTTTACTACCTACGATGAAAGTAAAAACCAAACAAAATAAGCTACAAGTCGGGCGGTCTATCACGGTCGAACTTTTGAAGCCTATTCGTATCGGCGGCAAGCCTACTCACAAATTTGTTTTTTCGATGACCCTAAAAACCAGATTGTGGAACTTTGGCACGCTAACCCGCGCCGCAAAGGAGCGGCTATACGAATTTTGGCATTACTTGGAATTTTTTTTGGAAGACGAACCGCCCGCAACCCGCAACCGAATCATTTCACAGGTCGAGGCGGTAATTCCCCGACTATCGCCTGCCGATTATGCCGAAACGAAAAAGTTAATGGACGCACGTGCGGCAAGTTGGCGGGCGGAAATGGCAAAGCCCAGCCCGTATGACCATTTACCTATTGCATTGCTTTAAGTATCAAAAACGGTCGTTTTTTCGAGTTCAGCCGACGAATCAATCAACGCCATCGCCTTTGCGCGATTTTTCAAACTCAATAAATACGGGCGTTTCAATTTTCCGCTGCGAGCGATGGCGTTGATTGATTCGTCGGTGGAAACTTCGACAATGCAACCCGCAAATTTTGTATCAAAACCTAACCCATTCTTAAAAACGGTCGTTTTTGCGACGATTTTAAGATAGTCTTAAAACCCGTTTATTTGCCCGTTTTCTTGTATCAAAACCCGTTCTGAAATCAAAGTTCTGAAAGCTACCCGTGTTTTAGGGTTTTGATACAAACCTATTCTTTCAATCAAAACGGCAAAGTGTGCAAAGTTCCGATGATTCGGTGATTTGCCAGCCAACGGCTTCCAATTCGGTTCGCGTGCCGTAATCGGAATTGTCGCAACCGTCGCAGTTGACCGTAATTTTAATTTCGTTTTCGTTCATAATTTTTTACCGTCCTTTATTTTTATTTCCTTTAGTTAATGCGGCTAGGATTGATTCTAGCCGCTCTTATTCATTTTCCGATACCTTATGCGGTCTTTCGTTGTCGGGCGAGTCCTGTGTGCAATGCTAGTGCGCTCGCGGCGTGATAACAAACCAATCCTTTCGACGCTCCCAAACATTCACACGAAACTTGTTTTTCGTTGCCGACTTTTTTACATTCAACCGTGTAAAAATTTCCCTTTGAACCGCTTACCGCATAAACGCCGAACTTAATAAATTTAACGGTTGTGCGGGTTTTTTTCGCTTTTGTTATCGCCTTTTCTAATTGTGCCGCTGATTGTAATATGAACATTTTTTAATCCTTCCTTTTTTCTTGATTCGTTTCCGACTTACAAAAGTAATTATACCTAAAGTATAACGAACAGTCAACACAATTTATACTTAAAGTATAAGAAAAGTGTAATAATTTATACTTTAGGTTGAACAAAAGAATTTTATACTTGAAGTTGAACGACTTAAAATTGTTTATACTTAAAGTTGAAACGGCATTGACTATGATTTATACTTTAGGTATATTAGTAGAATTATGGATAAAAGATTTTTATTAAAACAACAGCGTAATGATTTAGGATTGACACAAATCGAATTAGCTAAACAATTAGAGGTTTCAAATAATACCGTCGCACGTTGGGAAAATGGACGCTTACCGATTTTGCGCGTTGTCGAACTTGCAATGGAACGGCTTGTATCAATTCATAGCTTTACGGGCGCAAGCATAACGGCGAATCAATCTGAACCCGATAACGATAATTTATTGACGTTTGCGGATGCCTTGTCGAAACTTGACCGAATCGGAAAGCCAAAATCTGATACGTCGTTGCGGCGTTATTTGAAAACCAAAGAATTGAAAGGCGAGCTTGTCAAAGGTGAATGGGAAATAAAAAAATCGGATTTTGAAAGTTTTATCAATTCTGATTTTTTCAAAAATCTAAAATAAATCCTTGACGGTTGCGGTTTTGTTTCATGGCACGTTTTTTGCAGTGCGGAAAAAACCCAAAAAAACCGCAAATCACTGAAAATGAAGGACTTAAAGACGCTTAAAATGGCTATAAACGCAAATAAAGGCATAGTTGTCTTCTTAATGGTAAGGTAGCCTCGCCTTAATAAAAACGCGAAACAATATCCCATCTGTGAAACAGATAAATTAAACAAAGTTAAACAAAATAAACAAAATTATACTGGAGTTTTTTCCGCGCCTAATTCTCCCCTAGCTACGGGTTTCAAATCCTTGATTTTATTCAGGTTGCGGGAATTGGATTTATTGACTGCGTGAGTTTTCTATGGTAACTATAATGTTTTCTGATACTTACGGGTTGCAAAATTTTAATTTTCGATGTAGTATTGAATAGTTGTATTCTTTGATTTTTTTGCAAAGAAAAAACCGCCTTGCGTCTGGAAAACTAAAGCGGTTTTGATTCTTAATTGTTTGTTCCGTTCCGATAAATCGGGCGAAACTTTTTATTTTCACTTTCCGCTCGAAACGGAAAACGGCGTTTTTTTCGCCACAAGTAAAAGCACGGGAGCTTTTGACCTATGAATGAATTATACACGGTAAAGACTACAAAACGCAAGCGAAAATTAACCAAACGTGCGGAGCGTCAAAAGCTAAACGCCGAAGAAGTTGCTTTGATTCGGCATAAGATAGGCGTTAAAACGGCGGCACGAATTGAAAAAGTTGCTCCAGCCGAATCTTTCGCGGCGGCGCGTGGTTTCCGAATCGCTAAATGTGCCGAACGAAATAACATTTTTGTAGCCGATAACCTGCAAAATAAAGACGGCGAATTTTTCAAAGGCACGGCAACGCTCGCGGCTTGCAATGATAGATTTTGCCCAAATTGTTCCGTCAAACTTGCCCGTGATTCACGCCGAAAGGGACGCGCCGCCGTCAATAAATTAAATACGATTTTTAACCAATACGCTAAAAAGCGTTTGGGTTTGCGCTGGCGTTCGGTGCTTTTAACAATGCCTTTAATGAAAGGTTCTGACCCTGTTGCGGCAACCGAACGAATACAACGGGCGTTTGGGTTATTGATTGAACGCTCGTTTTGGAAAACCCGTGTTAAGGGTGGCATTAAAGGCGTTGAGTTCACCGTTCGCACTACAGGCGATGTGCTTAACGGCTTTCACGTTCATATTCATTTGCTATTGCTTTCAAAGTTTATAGCGGTTGACGCTGACAAGGCGAAACAATTTGAACGACACTTAAAAAAATTTAATTTGTCCAGCCAAAATCTTGTAAGTGAATGGCGATACTGTTTGAACAAAGCGGGTGCGAATACAGATTCTAAACTTTCTTATAAGCGTCTAGTTGTTTCGGTAATGGATACGAAAAACCATTCAGAACAGATTCGCGGCGATAAAACAAACGAATCGGCAATTATGGAAACAGCCGCTTATATGTGCAAGTTTGAATCTTGGAAAAATATATCTGACAAAGATTTGGTAAGCCTTTTATCTATTGAAAGGTGGGGGCGAATGTTTGAAACTTTGGGCGCGGGTCGCCCGTCCTATGACGCATCGAAAGACGATAACGGGCAAATAAGCGGCACGGGCAACGGAAACGCCTCTTTAGTTCCTAATACTAAATTAAAATCGGGAAACGACGAATCAGCCAATAATTCATTGGAAAAAGTGGAAAAAATGAATTGGCGAACACGCCTCAAAATTCTAGGTTTTGCGGCGTGGAAAGAATGGCAAACAAAGCACGACGAAAAAATGCGGGCGTTTCGTCGTCGTCAGGTGGCTTTGATGCATCCATTGGCTACATTTTACAATTTAGCGGGTGATTGTTGGGATTTTGAAACGGTAGATAATGAAATGCAGGTCGAAGAAAATCAAAAATATCATTTGCCGCAAGTTCCCGTGAATCACTACGCCAATACATACGACGTTGCGCCCGTTTGATTTTGTTATCAGATGCGGTTTATAGCTTTCGATAAACCGCATTATCATAAGCTATTTTCAAGGATAATTTACAAAATTTATTGACTTCTAATCATACAAATATTAAAATAAGTAATACTTATTGCTGGTAGTGATTAGATTTTCTTACAAGTCACTTTCTAGGAAAAGAAACCGACGTTAAACAATTTTATACCCAATTGACCTGTAACTAGATATTTAAAATATCTATCGTCAAAAAGGTTGTATGACTAGATTTAGGGCAATGGCTTTTCGAGTGTCGCCGTTGTTCTAACTAGGTTGCGGTGATTTCCTCGATTGCCGCAACCGCTAAATTTTAATAGGGGTGCGGGGTTTTTATTTATGGAATTAGGAATGACCAATACAACGATTAGAAACGATTCTAGCAATGAATTGCGGCAAAGACTTGCCAATGCAAAAGAGGAACTTAACGCGGCAATCGAAAATGCCGACTTAGAACAAATGACCGCACTACGTCAAGAAATCAAATCTTTGCCCGAACAAATTATTATTGCCGAGATGCGGGAATTAAAGTTACGGCTGAAAGAAATTGAATTGGAAAAAGAAAAGAACGCGGAAAATATCAAATTGATTAACAAGGTGCGTCGTCAAAAAAATATGGAATATGCGGAAAAGGTCAGAGAGTTAGAACCGTATGCAGCTGCCGTTAATGAATGGGATATAAAACTAAGTTTTGCAAACAATGACACCGCGCTGATTTTAAGTGAACGCCGCGAAAAGAAAAGCAAATTATTTAACCTTTCCGAATCAATGCGTGAAACTTTTTAGGAGAAAAATTATGGAATTAAGAAATTTAACCGACGAATCTTTGCAAAGAATAAATCAGCAATTGACTAGGTTAGTGGAACTAAAAAACGCTAACGGTCAAATTGATTTTAATGACACCGATTTGGAAGATGCGGAAAAATCTGCTTTGGCGTATGTAGAACGTAGAAAACAAGGTTATAGAAATCTTCCAAATCCTGAAGACGACGACATAAGAAACGAAATTCGCGGCTTTCTAAAAAATCGCTCGTGTTACCGCGAAAAAGAAACGCGGGATTTGTCAATAACTAAACCGCAATTTTAACAAAAATTATTAGAAAAATTCTTGACTGTTTTTCGGCGGCAGTCCTAATTAGGAAATAGCTTTTCACGCCGATAGTTATTGATAAAGCGGTAAGGAGCATATTAAGAACGATTTTTTTTAGCGGGCAAAACGGCAGAATTCATACTAATAATTATGGACTAATAATGATTTGCTCCCTGACCCAATGCAATTTTAACAAATGGATACAAACGTAGAACCAGAATTAAGTAATACAACCCAAATGAAATGTAAAAGGGCGCGGTGTCGGGAAATAGATTTGGTGTTAGGTAAAATTGTCGAAGACGGTCAAGCACTAGAAATAGGCAATGTTCGCATTTGGCATATCGTGCGGTTTTCCTGCACCAATTGTCACGCGGTTTATAGATTTGAACCCAAAACCTTGAATGATTTGATTAGCCTCGATGACCTTGAAAAATATTACAATTTTTAGAAAACTTTAGGAGATAAATTTATGAATTTTCAAACAAAGGGCGGCGCGTTGCGCGTTGCAAAAGCTAGACTTAAAAACGGTGAACTATCTTTTACAATCAGTTTGGTGCGGAATTGTCGTATAAACGGAAATCCAAGTCATCGTCGCCTTGCCAAAATTTTGACCGTGAAAGAGTCGGAACTTTCCGCTCGCGCCGTAAAAATATATCGAATTTTAGATAGACAAGTAGCAAAACTAACAGAATCAGGTGTTTTGTGGGCAAACGATTCTAGTTTCATAGAAAACCAAATTAAAAAATATATCGCTCGACCCGTTCCCGCACCGTTGCCTAAATCTGACCACGAATTGCTTAGAAATCTGGTGAAAGAGGTTGCGGAAAAAGCGGAAAAACGATTGAAAGCCGAACGGGTTTAGTTTTTCAATGTATGAACGTTACATAATCCGGGACGTTCCGCAAAACCTTAAATTTTCAATCAAAGCGCGTAGGGGTTAGTTTGAAGATAAATCTTTTTAATGTCTTTTCCAGATTTTCGGCAAGTCTGGGTCGGATGAAATAAACGATTGTCTAAATTCTTTATCTTTGATTATACGTGTAGCCAACTTACGGTAATCTATGCTTATACGTGTACCTAACTTACGGTAATCTACCCTATCTACATTAAAATATTCCTTTAATCCAAAAACGGTTCTGTCCTCATTACGAAATAAGAATGCGCTATAATCTTGCTTGTCATTTCTAAAGTGTGCATATTCCCAATAAGCCGCAAATATCCAATTATGATTTTGGTCTTTTTTTGAAAGTCGGGCAGGTATGATTTCATAGAAATGACCTTTATCAGATTGTGTATCCATAATTTTTCTTTCAACCCTCTTACATTCCAATTTGTAATCATAAAAATAAAGCGGCTTACATTCGATTGTAGCCGCTTTTATTCGTTTTCCTATACCCTATGCGGTCTTTCGTTGTCGGGCTAATCCAACGTGCAAAGCTAATGCGCTCGCGGCGTGATAGCACGGCAGATTCTTTTCGCCAGCCTTACATTCACAAATAACTTGTTTTTGGTTGCCGACCTTTTCACATTTAACCGTGTAAAAGTTACCTTTTGAACCGCTTACCGCATAAACGCCGAATTTAATAAATTTAACGGTCGTGCGGGTTTTCTTTGCCCGTTCGATTGCCTTTTCAAGTTGTGCCGCTGATTCTAAAATAAACATTTTTTGTTCCGTCCTTTTTGATTTCCTAACTAGATACAGTATTACTCAATTGTGTAACGAAGTCAACACAAATTTACACAATTAGGTAATAACATTTATACATTTGTATATTACTTTTGTGTGTGTTATCTTTTCGTGTAAATTAGATTAAGGAGCGGAAATTATGATTAAAATTAAGATTGCTGAACTAGCGGGAAAGCACGGGTTAAAGACGGCGTATGCTTTGCAAAAGGCTTTAGATATGCCGCCGACAATGGCATCGCGGCTGTATAAAGGCGATTTCGATAAAATCGGTATTGGAACGATTGAAAAACTTTGTCAATACTTTGGCTGTCAGCCCGATGCCTTTCTTGAATATCCATTCGCGCCCATAAATGATACACAAGCAAGTAATACACAAATAAGTAAAGATGTGGAACGTGCTACACAATCAGGTAATACCGAATTGAGTAACGATACACAAATAAGTAATACACAATCGAATAAGATACAAAACGAATCTGATAACGATAGGTTACTTTCAACGGTCGAGGTTGCCGAAAGACTTGGTGTAAGCCGTAAAAGCGTAAATGATTATATTATTGACGGTAAGCTGCCAGCCGTGAAAGGTAAGCAAAAACACAATTTTGTTAGATTGTCAGACGTTTTGATTTATGAATCTGTTCACGGCGCGAAAGTTTAGATTTAATCTAAAGCCGTAACCTGTCGAAACCTTACCTTATACGCTTCTTCGGCTTTAAGCCTTTGATTTTGTTCAAGTTGCGGGAATTGGATTTATTGACTGAGTGATTTAATTCTGCTATCTATAATGTTTTGAAGTAGTTACGGGTAAATTTATCTTGGATTTTGCTTTACTTTGTATGAATTAATTGTTAGAGTAGTGTTTAGTTCAAAAGAAAAAACCGCTTCACGTCTGGAAAACTAAAGCGGCTTTGATTCTTAGTTATTTGTTCCGACTTTTCAGGGTCGAATTGTCATTTTATTTTAGTTCGTTTGCGCGAACTAAAACGGCGGTTTTTAATCGCCACAAATTAAAGCGTTGGAGGCTTTAACCATATGAATTTAATTATATCGAATGTTGCCACGAAAGGCAAGCAAAAATTAACTAAACGTGCGGAGCGTCAAAAGCTAAACGCCGAAGAAGTTGCTTTGATTCGCCATAAGATAGGCGTTAAAACGGCGGCACGAATTGAAAAAGTTGCTCCAGCCGAATCTTTCGCGGCGGCGCGTGGTTTCCGAATCGCTAAATGCGCCGAACGAAATAACATTTTTGTAGCCGATAACTTACAGAATAAAGACGGCGAATTTTTCAAAAGCACGGCTACTTTAGCGGCTTGCAATGATAGATTTTGCCCAAATTGTTCCGTCAAACTTGCCCGTGATTCACGCCGAAAGGGACGCGGCGCGGTCAATAAATTAAATACGATTTTTAACCAATACGCTAAAAAGCGTTTGGGTTTGCGCTGGCGTTCGGTGCTTTTAACAATGCCTTTAATGAAAGGTTCTGACCCTGTTGCGGCAACCGAACGAATAC
>MWWK01000232.1_pt1 | contig 10671 bp, 13 predicted proteins | sample 1047241 | NCBI WGS metagenome assembly MWWK01 (sample SAMN06349964, study PRJNA376086) | soil metagenome | isolation source: BG12-3 sample Antarctic (ecotone) soil | place: Antarctica | reverse complement strand
TGATATCTGCCTGACGCCGCCATCTGGCTTGGCCCGGTCAAACACAGGCCGTGGGTACGTCCACTCTCGTTGCCAGTCCATCGACGCGGCACCTTGTAGGAGTGAATCAGCCATTTCTAAAAAATCGGCGGGGGAGAGAATGACATTTGAATGCTTTCTAACCGCTGCTTTATAGGCTTCATACCGCAGGAAAGGTGAATAGTAAGCGTCCTTCTGGCACCTGATTAACTTCGTGCCGTTACCCGCTGCCTTTGCGTCGCCTATCTTCTGTAACAGCCGGTTCTTCTCTGCTTGAATCTTAGCCACGCCTTTATGCGTGCTGCTGAGTGCTTCGAGGCTGTCCTGAGTCATGACACAAGCTTTTCTAAGGCTTCTCTAGGAATTAGTACCCTTCGGCCTAGCTGTCTTGACGGCAGCGTGCCATCCTTTACCAGCCTAACCACGGTCTGCTTACTCACACCTAGCCTTTTCGCTGCATCATCGTAGCTGTAAGCCAGTACGTCGTTATCTCTTTCCATGTCAACTCTTTTCCGGGTATGAACCTTCTTTGATTTGGGATTGTTAGCGGTCCTGCTATCAGTCGAAACTTACTAACTACCTATGTATATCTTAGCACATAATGAATAACAATGCTATACCTTGTGACGTATCGACGAAAGATAGAAGGCCCTTTTTCATGGCGTTTGTCAAGTTTACGACGCATCAAACTTGACAAACAACCCGGCATTACACTATAGAAACGTTTGTATTTATATACACACCTATGCATAATCCTATTAGCATTTCGAGGTTTTTTAGCGCACAACGGAAAAACTACTTATTTGCTACTGCGTAATTTCGGGTGTATTTGCCGTGCTGAAGGCAAAAAGTGAAGCAACAAATAGAAAAAACGGCGTTAAAAAAGGACCTTGAAAAGTGCCTAGTAGAAATGCCTATGTTTATCGCAGTTTTATTCGCATCTAGAGTAAAAGGCGGGCAGAGTACAAGCATGACAGCAAAGCTTGCAGGGAAAGTACCTGCTGCTTGGATACCGACCTAGGGTAGGGCGGCTAGCTACTTTTGCCCAAAATGAGAGACAAAGGGGACCCAGCGGCACGATTTCTAATGTTCAATACCCCCGGCTGGGTCTGTTCGACCTGCTAAAAAGACTTACCTCCTCTGCCGACTTAAAAAATTTCGGCGGTAGAAATGGCGCACGCCAATCTCAGTTGAGTACACGCAAGAGTGCTACCATACGCGAGACTTTGGGCAGCATTTCCGCCACTCGCTGCCCCGCCCGGTGGAGATGCCCCAAGTCCTTTAACCCTTCAAAACATGCCCTTTACACCACCCAGCATGACAACCGCCTGTATCTATTGCTGACAATAGAAGCCTATGCTGCTTGATACCGCCGGGGGATGGCAGCGATGCGGATGCGTCAAAAACCCATGAGGGTAACACCTCATTGGGTTTTTCTAATTTTTCGGCGCAAAAGGTCAGGTCTTCAATTTGGCCTAGTCCCTACTCTGTTCGGCGGCGCGCCCATAATCCAGTCGTAAAAATCCGCTTGCTTTAATCGACTTACAAACAATGCGCCGGGATGCCTTGCAAACCCCTCCAGATTGTCCGTGCGGGCGCGCACAGCCATTAAGTAGACTTGGTAGCTGTAATCGCCTCCAGTAGCGTCAAACCGCCTTAGAAGCTGCCATAACAGCTTTTGGTACCACCCGGTAGACTTGGCATCATTCAAACTTTGCGACATCGCAGCAGCTGCTAACTCGACCATCTGGTTACGTTCCTCTTTTCTTGCGTGCCTCACATCTAAAATAGCTTCTAGCGACACCTTGCAACCATCAGTAGCTAGACGTGGGCTAGTTGTATGGGGGGGCAACGTCCACTCCAAAAGTCTTGATATATCTAACTTTTTAGTAGAAGGTTTACTTACGGTTGCATCCCTTGCTTTTAGCATCCTGAACGCTGTTCTTTTGCGCCGAACATCTTTATCCAAATCCCTCCACTTGTACTTTTTCTCGTGGTAGCTAAGCCTTGCTTTTGCCCCTACGCTGGGGTTCAGCCTTACCTCGAAAAGTGTCCCTGTGTTCCTAGTTTCGCCTCTAAGCGTTCCCTTATGGCTTACGAAGTCAATCAGCCCCAACTCACGCAACGCTGGGAGATGTCGCCACGCTGTAACTCTGTGCATCCCGCACACGTCGGCAAGAATTATCAGCGGCATGTGCAAGCTGACGTGCGTCACGCTGGGGCTGTAGCCTTTACTCCGTGCAGTCTCGACGGCAGTCAAAACCAAAGCCTTATAAAGTATTTTTGCTTTGCTAGACAGTGTTTCAGGGACTTTTGAAGTTAAAATTTCGGCGGCGGATATAGAATCGTTTACTGCAAAAGGGCTGTAACTACTAAGTTGTGGCATTAAAAAACGTCCTCATGTGTCGAAAACTACTTGACGGGTAGGACGCTAGACATTACTCTGTTTTTAGAGAGATACAGAGATTGTCTAGATTCCCTCGGTGTTCCATCACCGGGGGTATCGTCCTTTGGCTGTAGGTCAGCGTCCGGCGCTGCTAATCAGTTCTCAATGGCAGCACACTAACATCTTTCCGGCGAAAAATAAAATTTTCGGCGCAAAGGTTAAAGTAAAGTGAGGTAGAGTACGGAATCATAATCCGAATAAACCTCTATCTTAGTTAAGAAAGGCAAAAAACCGTATGAAGTATCTAAGATTCCAAGTAGCTTTACTTCTCTGCATGTTTTTCTCGCTGTGTTTTGCGGATATGGCCTCTGCTTTACACTTTTATCTATCTGGAGTCGATTCGTTTGGCAGAGAAATTAGATGTTCCAGTGAATACCTGAATGAAGAACTAAATGATGTTGCTGAAGAGGTGCGTTGCTATCAGCGTGATGCTGAAATATTTTATACAAGGAATCTAGTAAATGGGACTGTCGAAGGCCAAATTGAAGCGGATGTAATGAAAGGCTTTAGTTATACCTATGAACTAGGTAAGTTCAAAGAAGTCAGTGGTGTAGACACGAAAGTCGTAAATGTCAGTGGTGAGTTGGGTCCTTATGCTGATTTTGCAGGCACTTTCAAACGCAACTACACAATCCAGTTATATAATCAGGGTGGAACGACTATTGTGACTGTATACACTGTGGGGAGTCAGACGCCATATTGAAGATATGTGATACTTTTGCCAGAAACAAAACTTTTCTGTTGTTCGTCCCTTAAAACTGCATACGGTAAGTTAGTACATGGCAATCCCGGACTACCAAACCATCATGCTGCCACTTCTAAGGTCTCTCGAGGATGGCAACGAACATGGATTTCGGGAACTGGTTGATTCGTTAGCTGCCCATTTTCAACTTGGGCAGGAAGAACGAAAGGAACTGCTTCCAAGCGGGAAACAAGCTGCTTTTGACAATCGCGTTGGCTGGGCACGGACCTACCTTAAGAAAGCCGGTCTACTTGAAGCCCCAAAGCGCGGTGTATTGCATATTTCGCCGCGAGGCAAAGCGGCATTAGCCAGTAATCTCGATAAGATTGACGTTAGATTCCTTTCCCGGTTTGATGAGTTTGTAGAGTTCCGCGCGAAAAAAAATGCTGGAGGGCAAGCTGCGCCGGTATCTGTGTTGTCTTTGCCTATTACTACTGACACTGAAACACCTGAAGAGGCCTTGGAGACTGCTTATCAGACGCTTAGGGACAACCTTTCCGATGAATTGCTGACTACCATCAAAGGGTGTTCACCTGCATTCTTTGAAAAGCTGGTGGTTGATGTGATTGTCAGCATGGGCTATGGCGGTTCACGCCGTGAAGCAGGAAGGGCTGTAGGCGGTACTGGCGATGACGGCATTGATGGAATTATCAACGAAGACCGCTTAGGTCTGGATAGCATCTATCTTCAAGCTAAGCGGTGGGAAGGCACGGTAGGCCGTCCTGAGATTCAAAAGTTCGCGGGGGCGCTGCAAGGTTATCGCGCCCGTAAGGGAATCTTCATCACCACATCAAGCTTTACTAAAGACGCACAAGAGTACACGTCTAGGATTGACTCCAAGATTGTGCTGATTGACGGTCAGAGGCTAGCCAACCTTATGATTGACCATGATGTTGGGGTAACTTCGGAAGCCGTCTACGAGGTAAAACGCACCGATTCGGACTATTTCTCAGAAGGCTAGAGTTTGCTATGTCGAGTTGCCCGTATCGCCTTGACGAATAGCGTATACGGCGGTACACTAAAAGAATCAAAGCGCCCGAGAACGGCGCGATTTTTTTGCCTCTCCCAAACTTAAAATTCGGCGCAAAGATAAAGCACTCTCAGGAGTACTATCCGAAGATGAAACGAATGCTGTCTTTGGCGTTGTGCGCCAGCGTCTTGTTCTACGCCTTCGCCACCCCCGAGGAACAGCCCCCGCAGCTGCCGGGATGGGTAGCAACCGCCATCGTAGCGTTATCAGACGCCCTACAGCAGCCAGTTACCTACCTTCAAAACGGACCGCAAAACGTCTTCTACGTCGAAACACTGCCGAAAAGCGGAGAGGAGTCGGTTATCCAAATCTTGAATGTGCATCGGTCAAATGTTGCTATTGGTGGCGCAGTAATCATGCTTGGCTTGGACCCCGAAACTGCTTATTCCGCAACTGCCACAAATGAAGCGCAGCGCATGACCAATTCAACGATGGTCGGTTACTACGCGACCATGATTGACGGTCAAACACGGTTTGGAAGTTCTCAAGGCTTAGGCGAACTGAGTAGCGGTTGCGTGTCAAGTTCAGACGCTAATGGTTCTTCGCTGCAATGCAACTATGGTGGGCAAAGCTTTGGCAGTAGATGCAGCTGGCGCGGCAAATCTTTAGTGTGTCGGTCAACAAACGATTAGCCGAAAAATTTCGGCGCGGAAAGAAAAAGAGTTCCTACCATCTCAAAAGAGATTCAAGCCATATAGAGAACTTAACCAGCGGCCCGTGGTGCTTGTCCTCTACCAGTGGCGACTGTTCGACCGGTCCCGAACTGTTTTTTATTTCGGCGGGTTGTAATGACGCCTTAAAGTCTTCTCTTAAGCCTTTAATCTCTTGTAGTAACAACTGGTTAGTTTTGTCAGTTCGCGCTAAAAGTTCTTTTAAGACTTCCAAGCTGCCGGAATCCTCAGCACTGGCATCTAAGGCCGTAGAGACCAACTCAGTTTTTCCTAAAACCATTTTTAAGGCCGTCTCGACCTTTACGCCTTCAGAGTCAACAAGATTTTTTGCGCGGGAAATAATATCTACTTGAGAAGCACTGAATTCTCTACCATCTCGTTTACTTCGCAACTTGACCTTATCGCTTGTAGCAGCTTCATAGGCAATAGCCCATTTTCTTACCATCGCTGTACCGACCTTTAAGCGCTTGGCAACATCGGCGGTAGACAACATGACTTCGCTGTTAATATCCATACCCCCAAATCTAAAGTAACCGGTGCGATTGTGCAATCGCTGTAATCGTCTGTATCTACAGGTCTAACTACCCGATAGTTTTTGTAGTAATCATAACCCGTGTTATGTGTCAAGTCATGTATTTTTTCTCTCAATTTTATGAGAAAAAAATGTACAAAATATTAGAAGTATGATAGACTTAGGAAGTAAGAGATATGAAGGGACGGTAACTATGACAAATGGCAAATATGTATCAATTCAAGCGGCGCATCGGTACCTAACTGAGTTTGAAGGTTTGAAGCTTAGTTTGAATGGGGTTTATGACAAATGCCGTTCAGGTGAGTTGCAAGCGGTCTTGCTTTCCGGTAAATGGCATATTCCCTCGACCGAACTACTTGAGTACCCAAACAGGCTAATGCTTGCGGCTAGAAACGGTCTTCTAAGCACATCAGCAAAGTAAATAGCGCCTGCTAGTCACGGGCGCTTAAAACAAAAGGATTTCGTATGTACCCTAATAGTAGCACATTTATACCCTCTAGCACAGTATATCTACCGCCATCCCCGCCCGAAAATAATTTTTCGGCGCGGGAGATAGAAGACTGGCAATATGAACAGCTATCAGAACATGCTTTACCAAACCATCGGGACTGGGCAGCTGCACGGGACTATCAACGCTACTGCTTTTCCAACTATCAACCCTTTGAAGCTGGAAGTCTTTATTACCTATCGTTTCCAGATTTTGCGCCGGATAAGTTTTACTCGACCACTCGGCAGAGGAAAGCCAAAGCTAGGCACGCCCTACGCCCCGTAGGATGGGGCACACGCCTGTTCGACCAGCTAGGCCATCCGAACACACCGGCATTCTTTTACTCCCTCCATATGAAGCATTTAGGCCTTCCTATTGATTACGCTGACCCGCGTTACCTGTATGCGCCAACTTTAATAACTGAAATCAAAGCTGCGATAGCCCAAATCATTCCAGCGGCTTACTATTGGAAGCTAGAGGCAGGGAATGATGGTGCTGTACATGTTCACATCCTTGGACCCCACGCCCCGGCGCTGGCACACCTGGTATTTCAAGGTTCCAAGGTAGCGCAGCCTATTCGACCTGGTACAGAGGTGCAGCTACTTGCGTACCTATCAAAACCACCCGCGCCCTTCACAGCTGCCAACTATGGAATCTACTTAGAAGCCAAGGCACATAAGCAAAAAGCGCAGTTACCCCGACTGTCAGGACAAATCGGAATAAAAAAAGGGCGGGTAACAGCATGAACGCGATTGAAAGATACACCCGAGACTTTGCAAAAATTGTGTATGAGGCAGATACGCTAGATTGCTTAAGTAATAATGATAGACGACAAATCAGCAGGATATTCAATACCTTCAAACCTGAGTATCACGATGTTATAGCTGATTATCCATTATGGGTAGTCCAACCGGAAAGTTGGACGCCAAGGGACAAGCGCAGGGTTGAACAGCACAACCGGGAAGGAAAAGGCTGTATGTTCTTGTTTTCTCATGCGCGTATTGCCGCCTACTTAGAACATGCTGAATAGGCATGTTTTGGCAATCTTAGTACCTCCGTGTTTCGGTTTGATTAATGGCCTGCTTTTGACCTTGCCCTTTCTGCTTTTAGGTTTTGACCCCAGCACCACCCTCGGACCGTAGACGGAAGATGGGAACGCAGCGAAGCGGAGTGGACGCGGACGCGAAGGCCGAAGCGCACTATAGGACTGTAGCGAAGCGGAAGCCGGTAGGCGCATATTGATTACTGTCGTTGTGTTTGTGACCGATTACTAGAACGGCGTTTTTTACCCCGCCGCGAAAAAAGTTTTGCCGCACGGATTGAAGCGTATAAACATTCAAGCAAGTGAATAATTACACTAATAGATAACTAACACTTTTTCAATTTCACGCGGCAAAAAAATAAAATCCACATTGTTATTTTCTACACTGATTCGTGTTCCTGACACTGTTTCTACCAGCCCGACCCGAAAAGCATACTTTCTTTAGCCGACAAAGCAAACAGCACGCCACAAAGTACCCCCATAAGGCCACCCGGCTTGCTAGTTTGGCCTGATTCAAGCCATAACAATCCTTTGGTAGCTAGATGTCTAATGTTCAGTACCCCCAACTGGGTCTTTGAGGCAACAAAATCTAGCCGAGTTGCTAAAAAGACCTACCACCCCTGCCGACTTAAAAATTTTTCGGCGGCAAAAACTATGGACTTCGCATAATCTCATCCCAAAAGGCTGTCTCTTTTATCCTCGAAACTAGCAGCTTACCTCCGTTGCCATCTCTTGCAAACCCCTCTGTAACATCTGCCGAACATCTGCTAATCATCAAATGTAACGTTGCAAAATAGTCGCCAGCGCCTCTGTCTCTAAGTTTGGTTAAGCCCCATAGGACAGCCATGTAAAACCTATGGCTACCATTGTCGTTCAGCACGGCACTCATTGCTTTAGCTGCCTCAAAAATCTTTTCGGCGCGGGATTGTTTGGGTACTGCTGGAACATCAAGAATACTTGCTAAGTCAACCGTGCGGGAGTCAACCTTAACGAGGCCTTTACTAGGTTGAGATAACGTCCATCGCCTTATATCACTAAGATTTATCACTGATTTATCTCTTGTAGACTTTGACTCTCGCATCTGTGCCCACGCGGTTCTACCCGCGTCAATATCAGTGCCTAAACAGCGGTACGACCGCTTTAGCCAGTCGAACCCTATTCGTACCTTGCTACCCCATGTTGGGGTTAGCCTCACAGCCCACACAGTGCCATCTAAGCGCGTCTGCCCGTTATGAGTACAGTAGTGGCCTCGACAGTCCACTAAACCGGCCTGACGAAGTTCTGGAAGTTTTCTGTACAGCGTAGCGGGATGTATGCCGACCGCTAAAGCAACCGATTCAGCCGGTGCAAAGAAAGTCACTTCAGTTGTGTTCGCTGAGTAGTTCCTATCTTGAATGACCTCTAAAGCCGTGCCGACTAACACGGTATAAAGCTTTTTAGTTGTCCCTGACAATGATTCTGGCAATCTCTCCGCTATTACAGCCGCAGCGGTTACGGCATCACTTACTGCAAAAGTCGGCAGCATCACTTGCCTCAATTCCGACTCTGCGCTAAGCTTGCTTTGGACGGCGGTGTGCTTAGGCGCATCGTCTATTTTTATTAGCGCGACTATAACCCGATTCGACGGGGTTGTGACAAGATGGGGCAATGTCTGAGAACGTTTATTATCACGCTACCCTTGTGCTGAACGCACCTTTCATTGTCTCTGAGGATAAAAAAAGCGGCGGGGTAAAGATAGCTTTGGGTATGGGTAATAAACCGTTCCCTCTGATTGTCAGAAAGAAACTAGCCGCGCTTATTGAACAAAACCCGCCTGAAGGGGAACAAAGCGTTATTTTGTGGCCGCGCACTGATAAAGAAGGTTTGCTAGGTAGCGGTACTCAACTTGCCTTGTACAAACCACTCGGCGAAATACCTAGAGAACCCGGCCTACACGCATTAGGGGAACTCGTGAAGGTAGACCGTGAAAATGCGCTATTGCAGATTCAGGTTTTCCCGAATGAGGGTCAAGGCGTCCTGAAAAAGCCGTTTAAGCTGCCTCTAGTGGCAAGTCTCGACGTGCTTGACAGCTTGCCAGACTTAGGAAGTGGTTTAGAGGTATGGGCGGAATTGAAGGCGCGCACAGGCCGAATGGTTGTCACTCGTGTACAAGCCGTTCCTTTGCCTTCGAAGAGGGCTGAACCTGTAGTGTCACTACCTGAAACTACGCCAAAATAAAAATTAGCAAGAGTTGTTAGGACAAAATAAGGTTTTCGATTGCTACGAAGGTAAGGTATGGCAAAATTTTCTAATGAACCTTAATTACTCCCTGCTTGTAGGCCGCTATTTGCCCACCAATTACGCGCTTGCAGCTACCTACGGTAACTATGTACCAGGACCCGAACCTAGTGTCACATCGAATGGTGATGGCAGCATCGCCTTTATCACTTCCGTAATTTTTATCGGAATACTTATATGGGCATGGCGCGCAAGCAGAGGGTCCAAGAAAAAAGCTGACAGAAAGGCTGTAGAACAGCAGAGGCATCAAAGTTCAATGCAGTCAGCCTCTACTTCTATAGCGAAACCTGAGACACAGCCTATTGGAAGTGTTTACCTACTTAAAGCAGGGCCGTTTTATAAAATTGGTAAATCAATTAACTTTGAAAAACGACTGAAGCAAATTAAGCTTCAGCTTCCATACCCTGTTGAGGTAGTACACACCATTTCGACACCTGAACACAGCAAACTTGAAGCATATTGGCATCAAAGGTTTAGAAGCAAAAGGACTAACGGAGAATGGTTTTTGTTGACCGATGAGGATGTGGAAGAGTTTGTTGGTTACTTAGGACCGTCTCAAGAAGGACTCTAGCCTGATAATCAACCTGACCAATAAAGAATGGTTCTCATCTCTCTGTGCCCGATTCTCGACCTGTGCCGAACGTCTAAAACTAAGCAACCCACTCTGTTGTTCGTCCCTTAAAACTGCATACGGTAAGTTAGTACATGGCAATCCCGGACTACCAAACCATCATGCTGCCACTTCTAAGGTCTCTCGAGGATGGCAACGAACATGAATTTCGGGAACTGGTTGATTCGTTAGCTGCCCATTTTCAACTTGGGCAGGAAGAACGAAAGGAACTGCTTCCAAGCGGGAAACAAGCTACTTTTGACAATCGCGTTGGCTGGGCACGAACTTACCTTAAGAAAGCCGGTCTACTTGAAGCCCCAAAGCGCGGTGTATTGCATATTTCGCCGCGAGGCAAAGCGGCATTAGCCAGTAATCTCGATAAGATTGACGTTAGATTCCTTTCCCGGTTTGATGAGTTTGTAGAGTTCCGCGCGAAAAAAAATGCTGGAGGGCAAGCTGCGCCGGTATCTGTGTTGTCTTTGCCTATTACTACTGACACTGAAACACCTGAAGAGGCCTTGGAGACTGCTTATCAGACGCTTAGGGACAACCTTTCCGATGAATTGCTGACTACCATCAAAGGGTGTTCACCTGCATTCTTTGAAAAGCTGGTGGTTGATGTGATTGTCAGCATGGGCTATGGCGGTTCACGCCGTGAAGCAGGAAGGGCTGTAGGCGGTACTGGCGATGACGGCATTGATGGAATTATCAACGAAGACCGCTTAGGTCTGGATAGCATCTATCTTCAAGCTAAGCGGTGGGAAGGCACGGTAGGCCGTCCTGAGATTCAAAAGTTCGCGGGGGCGCTGCAAGGTT
>MWWK01000231.1_pt1 | contig 10727 bp, 15 predicted proteins | sample 1047241 | NCBI WGS metagenome assembly MWWK01 (sample SAMN06349964, study PRJNA376086) | soil metagenome | isolation source: BG12-3 sample Antarctic (ecotone) soil | place: Antarctica | reverse complement strand
GAGCGAGAACGCTTCTTGCACGCGCTGGAAGCACTTAGTGACAAGCGAGACGCTATTCACAGCCGACGATCTCTGACCTGGCTGTGAAGCCATTGCTTACATTAAGTGAGACTCAAATGTTGACTGGACTCTCACGCAACACTTTGCGCGATGCGATTGATGCGAAGAAACTCAAAGCACAGATAATCGGTCGAGCGTGGCGAGTGAAGCGCGATAACCTTGATGCTTATGTGCGAAAGCTATAGGTTAGTAATTAACATCTGCTAAGAGGGAAGACATTGACTAGATTTATTGACTTGTTTGCGGGCGCGGGCGGCTTCAGTCTCGGATTTCGTGAAGCATTCAAAAAAGACTTCAAATCAGCGTGGGCGAATGACTTCAATAAATATGCAGTCGCGTCGTATAACGCTAACTTTGGCAAGCATTGTGTTGAAGGTGACATAGTTGACTTATTGGATGACAATCAAACGCAGATACCACAAGCTGACGTGGTTATCGGTGGGCCGCCGTGTCAAGGCTTCAGCCTATTGAATAAGAATCGCTCGGACGACCCGCGCAAACACTTGTGGATACCTTTTCTCGAAGTCGTCAAACGCTCTGAAGCACAAGTGTTCGTGATGGAAAATGTTCCGCAGTTATTAGGCTCTGAAGAGCAGGAGCAGATAATTGAGAAGGCAGAGGCACTTGGATTCCGCTTAGCGTCGGCAAAGCTCCTTGCCGCAGATTACGGTGTTCCACAGCTTCGACAGCGCGCGTTCATCGTTGCCAGCCGCATTGCCGACCCGTCGGAGTTCTTTCCACCTACTAAGACTCATTACAATCCGAACAACGGCAATGGCAACACGGTTGGCCGCAAAGCGTGGCGAACAGTGCGCGATGCAATCAGCGATTTGCCTGTGCCTGTCGGCATTGAAATTAGGGAAAATTCATCACCGTTGGACATACACTTCGGGCGTTCGCCAACGCCGAAGAGTGTGCAACGTTACATGGCTATACCTGAAGAGGGAATGAACCGCTTCGACCTTCAGCGACGCGCACTAGAACTGACACCGAAATGTTGGATTAAGAAAACAAAGGGCGGAACTGACCTTTTCGGAAGACTCTGGTGGAATCGTCCGGCCTTCACCATCAGAACTGAGTTTTTCAAACCGGAGAAAGGCCGTTACTTGCACCCGTCGCAACATCGCCCTATTACTCACCGCGAGGCAGCGCGGCTGCAATCATTCCCCGATTCTTTTCGCTTCATCGGCAGCAAAATCGAAATCGCAAAGCAAATAGGTAACGCCGTGCCGCCGCTCCTAGCGCGTCGCGTTGCTGAATACGTGCGCGCAATGCTCACAGCACACGGTTAATAACGTGGCCGATAGATTTACGCCTGAAGAGCGAAGCCGCATCATGTCACGCGTCAAAAGCCGTGACACTAAGCCGGAAAAGCTAATCAGAAAATTATTACACGCGCTCGGCTATCGCTTCCGTCTGCATCGCAGAGATTTACCGGGCAAGCCCGACATTACTCTGCCGAAACATAAGAAGGTTATCTTCGTTCATGGCTGTTTCTGGCACGGCCACGACGGATGCCAACGCGCAGCACGCCCGACGAGTAACATCGAGTTTTGGAATAAGAAAATTGATTCAAACCTACGGCGCGACATAACGGCGCAGAAAGAACTTGACGCGCTAGGATGGAGTTACTTCATCGTGTGGCAATGCCAAACGCGCGACCTGACTACGCTGACAAATAAGCTCGAACAATTCCTTAACGATGGTGAAGAGAACCAGAGAATATGAGCGCACGCGACAAAATCAGATTTTTCTTTGAAGCTAATCTCAGCAAAATAGTTACTACGCATGAAATCGCAGAAGTCGCAGGAATCCGAGACTATCCGCGACGGATACGCGAGTTGCGCGACCTCGAAGGTTTACAAATCAAATCACATAATGACCGGCCTGACTTAAAACCCGGCCAGTACATTTTAGAAACTCTTGAACGCCTACCGGCTTTCGAGCACGGCATCTCAGCACGCACGCGCGCTGAAGTGCTCGCACGAAACGGCTTCACATGCCAGTGGTGCGGCAGAGGGCCGGGAGATGCTGACCCCATTAACCCAAACCGTAAAATTCGACTCCACATTGACCATATAGACCCGGACGGCGGAAACGACAAAAGCAATCTTCGCGCTCTATGCTCAGCGTGCAATCAAGGTAAATCAAACATTCAACCGGCTAGTGAGAAGGCGCGTGACATCATTGCGCGCATTCGCAAAGTATCACGCAACGAGAAACAGGAAATTTACGAACGGCTTAAAGAGATGTTGGGTGAGTAGGCAAGGAATCTCGCCAATACCGCCATCGGCGGGCGGTATTGGCGAGATTAAATTACTAACCGCTAGATATAGTGGCTCATACTTTCGTGAAGAAGGGTAGGGAATTGTCACGACGCGAGTTTTCGAGTTAAGACACTGACCACAATGGATTGTGCTTGCGTGCGCAGAAAGAGACTCACACGCGAGCGACGACACACGCCCGCGACAAAGCGAGTCTGATAAGCCCTCTTATGTTGATTTATCCGCGCCTTCGATGATGAGCAACGGTTAAGATGACGTGGGGCGAAATCGCCACCAAGCCCGCCAAAGTTTAACGGACAACGCCATAAGAAAGTCGCTGTTTCGCCCTCACGTCCATTGAATTGTTCGACAGCCGATTGGCAATCACGCATCTGATTTCCGCTAGAGATTAATTAAGCAATAGTTCGGACAGTTTTTGACAAGAAAAGCCAATTCCCGCTTAGATGTGTGTGACCAAACGCACAGCAAAGGAGAATTGGCTGATGACCGTAGTCGCACAGATATTAGATTGCATGGACGGGATTCCCAAACCGCAACGCAAGTTTTTATTGACCTTGTTTGTCGCCATGCTGGTGACACGCACCCGGCTTAACTTTTTGAACTTGAGTCGGCATAGTTCCGTGCATGAAAAGACCTATCGCCGTCAGTTTCGCAAACCTTTCGATTTTGCGGCTCTCAATCAATCATCAATTGCTCGCAGCATCCCCGCCGCAAACACTCGCCTCTTTGCCCAGGACGCTTCTTTCTCGACCAAGAGTGGTAAGCAAACTTACGGACTTGACCAGTTCTGGAACGGCTGTGCCGCCCGCGCCGAGCGTGGCTTGGAAGTCTCCTTAATCTCCATCATTGATGTCGAACGCAATCAAGGCTTTGCTCTCTCAGCTGAACAAACCCCGCCGCAACCTGCACGGAAGAAGCCAGAGAAAACGGAAACGCGGATTGACTTTTACCTCGCACATCTCCAGCGCGCGGCTCCTTACTTTCCCGCCGCCCTCACCTATGGGGTCTTTGATGGAGCTTACGCCAAACTGAAATTTGTCAATGGCGTCTGCGCTTTGGGCTATCAGGTCGTGAGCAAGTTGCGCGCTGACGCCGACCTGCGCTACCGCTACGAAGGAGCGCAACAAAGGCGCGGACGAAGACGCAAGTATGACGGCAAAGTTAATTTCACCGACCTCAGTCGTTTCGAGAAGATTGACACGGACGCCGCACACCTGACGCTCTACACCCAAGTTGTCTGGTCGGTCAGCTTGAAGCGACACATCAGAGTCGTGATCGCGCTCAATCGCAAAGATCAAAAGAAGCCGCGCTATGTGGTGTTGTTCTCGACCGACGCTTCTCTGTCAGCCACCGACATCTTCCGTTATTACAAAGCGCGCTTTCAGATCGAGTTCATCTTCCGCGACGCGAAACAGTTCGCCGGCTTTTCTGATTGCCAAGCCAGAGATAAGGAGGCGTTGCATTTTCACTTCAATGCTTCGGTCGCGGTGGTCAACATGGCGCGCATCATGGCGCAAGCAGAACAGCAAGCAGATGAGAAGATGGTCTTCTCGATGGCGAGCATCAAACAACGATTTTTCAATGAACATTTGCTCAACTTGATAATTTCCAAGTTAGCTTTAGACCAAACGGCGGTAATAAATCATCCGCAGTTTGAATATCTCAGGAATTATGCCGCTATCGCCGCTTAATTCTGTCCGAACCATTGATTAAGGGCACTCAAAAATATAAGAAGGATTGCCGTATGGAAGAATCGAGCAAGCATACTTATCAGCTTCAGTTTCAAAACTTGGAGGATCATGTTTTTTGATTTTCTCCAAAAGATATTGTCGCATAAAATTATCTTCGCCTATGTCTCTAAACTGTAATGAATGCTTAATTTCGTGCACAAGTAGAAATATTGTATCGGCATCCTGAAAATCAGGCGGCTCAACTAAGCAAATTGTATCTAATAAAGTAATCCCTTTAATATCACCTTTTAATTTAGACCAGACGTAAAAAAATCTCTTATCATCAATACGCTTAATAGTTGTATATTTGACTGCCTCTAAAACATAATTCCTATCTGCCATGTCAGGTATTAAGTCAACAATTTCATCAGGAATGCGAAGTGCATTATGACGAGCTTCATTTCTTGCTAAACGAATTGCAATAACAACCGCAGGCGTTACAACATCTAGAATATCGCCGAATTTGCCAGTTCGCACAGCATTAGAAAAATTTTGAAGAAATGCTACGCCGTAAAAAGTCGCCGTTTTGGCTAAAAACCAATAAAGTCCGACCCATTTTGCCACCTCATCTGGTAATACATCACTCAATGCATCTTCCAATGCATCTTCTATTACCAGAGTAATTTGATCAATAAAATCAACTAGCGAGTATCCAATCTGGGCAAAAGCATCCGTTATTTGGGCTACAGCAGTTCCTACCATTCCAGTTGCGTTTTCCACAATAGTTGTAACAACATTAACTACGTCATCAAAAAAACTCATAAATTTCTCCTATTCAATGTGAACCGCTTCAATATAAAGACGCTTATGTTCTAATTATGGGACTAGATTCTATTTTTGATAAATTCCTTGCTACATAGATTTCACGCGAAGCTGTCGAACGCTCATTAGGCCGCTACTGGCGTTCTAATTCGACCCTTGTTGACTTTTACCGATAGTGGCAGCCTAACACGGCTGTCAACCGACTTTTACCGATAGCGGCGGTCTAATACCACGCAGGGCTGACTTTTACCGCCTGCATCGGAACGTTTTATATCACACACTAATAAGCGTCGGGGCTGATAAGGTCTATTATAATTATTTCGCGTCGTTATCAGCGTTGGATTGCTTTTTGTATCTAACGAAATTCTTGTGAAGGAAGGTGTCCATGAAACAATTTGTTAGAGCCGTAGTGTTTTCCTTCTTTGCGCTGGTTTGTTCCCCAATATTCGCTCAAGTTGATGAGAATGATCTTTTGCAAAACTTGAAATACAATCGTCGTGGAGAGTTGAGTGGAATTTATTACAGCGATAAAACTCCTGATTGGACTTGCCGAAAGGGATATGAAAATCTGCGCTTAGTGCGAATTCGCTATAGTGACGACGATAATGCTGAAGAAATCGGCGGTCTATTATTTTCTGATTCTAAAGGCAGGAGAGAGGTCTATGTATTCGGCCTGAATTTTACCGATTTCTCTACAGCCCACGCGAGTCATCTCCGTTATTTCATCGCTCAAGGTAATTGGTACAGAGTAGGCTCATTCAGATGTGGCGCTGGGGGTGCGTCTGACCCATCTATCTTTAGCCTAGAATTAATTCCAAGTAGAAGAAGACGAAACTGAAACCTTGTAATTGATATGACCTTGTTCGTATGCCTGCAATAGAATTTTGAAATGAATCTCGTCAACCTATAACTCATTCAACCGGGGCGCGAATAGCATCACTTTTAGCGCGAGGCTCGAATCTGTCAGGCGTTATCAGCCACCTTGAGAGGCTGGCGAAATTCCATCATAAGTGAAGCCTATATGAGTGCGTTCGTGATTCTGTTCATAACATGCGCGGTTCGCTTCTAATATCTTCGCTTGCTCATCAGTAATTGAGCCTTCGATGATCTCCACAAAGTGACAGACGCACTGTGACGAGCGTTGCTCTCTCGCCTGTTCCATCATTCTCTCTAATTGATTCTTGAGTTTTTGAAGGCTCATGCAGCACGCAGACCTTTCTTCGGCTCGCCTAACAATCTTCGCAATTCTTCAACGCTTTCTTGCACGTCTGCGAGTTCCATGCCTTTGAAGCTCAGTTCCAACAATGAACGCGCTGCTGCGTATTGAACAGATGCCGGCACTTCCACAGATGTTGAGTCTTCCATGAGTTGCACAAGACGTTGCACAGCGCGACCTGCTGCGAGCGAAAGCAGCTCTCGCGTTTTTTCGCTGATAGCGTGTCTCGATGCGCGGTACTCTTCATCGAACTGTGGATTCTGTCTCCATCTCCATAACGTTGTGCGTTCGATTTTCAATTCGTCACAGACATGAACTGTTGAATAACCGCTCAATAGAAGCTCAATAGCTCGTTCCTGTTGCGGTGTTAACTTCTCGTTGCTCATGAGGCTCTCCCGTTCTTTTGTTGCATATAGCTGCACCATGTTGAAACGCCGAAGCATGAAAGGTTCGGGAAGACCTTTCATCATCGGCGCGGAGTGACGCTCATGGCTTAGCGTCCACTTGTTAAGCAAGCCCTTCTTCGATGGCTCGCTTGAGTTCGTAATCGTCTAATGAATGTGGTGGCGGTAAGTTGGCGTTTATGTGACCAACATTGCGACCATTGGCAATCTCACGCTTGCCAAGATTCAACCAGTTAGTGAATCTTCTATGGCGGCTGATGAGTTCCACACGCGTTGTTACTCGCTCTTCTAGGTCTAGCTGCTCTTCTGGTGTTAATTCGAGTTGTTGTGACATCATTTCTCCTTTTTACATTCGCGGCACGTTAGTGATTATAATTTGATGCTCACGAATCAAACGCTCTTTATCGTCTTTTCAAGCCTGTTCAAAGTCAGCATCTTTTGCCCACAGATTAGAGGTTAAATAATAGCTCTTCACTTCCAGCTTGAGACGCTTTTGCTCTTCGTCGCGCCGCTCTGCATCTGCGACCTTTACCTGCGCTTGGCGTTCTGCTGTTCGCTTGTTGATTTGGGCGACCTTAGCTTTGCGCTTGCGCTCTTGCTCGTCGCTATTCGCTTTAGCGACTTTATCGAGGTCTTCGAGATTCAGTATTGACATGAAAACTCCTTTCGTTTGTTTAGTTTAACTCAAAATCCACAGTTGTGTGTGCTGCTTTTGTTGACATCGTTGACATCGTTGACGTGGTTTTCATAAACATATTACTAATCGCTCTCATGTAGAGACTTTTGTGTAACCACGTCAACGATGTCAACGATGTCAACACTTCAATCTGTGGTTTCATTCAATCCCAACTCCTTGCCAGCCATGAACGACGCTGCCAGCGTGACGCGCTTTCTTCTTAGAGAAGTTGAGAGATTGCAAGCGTTCCGCGAAAGCGTTACCACCTACTGTGGGAAGTTCACCACGCCCTTTACACCAATTCTCATAAGTAGTGCGTAACGTCGCTGTCGGTGTCCAAGCTGTCTCTGAAATGATGCAGCATTCGTCAATGAAGTTAGCGAAGTTGTCTTGTTCATTGCGATACTTCTGTGTCGCTTGCTCAACTTCTGCCGGAACACCTAAGCCATCTCGCTGCCATTCGAGACAGCCGCGCACAGCCCAAGCGAGAATGCCCGGTAGCTCTGCTTCCAACTTCTTTGAAAGATTCTTGTCTTGCTGCGCTTCTGTGATGCGTACTGTGAAAGGTATGAGCTTTAACCTATCCCAAATGCCATCGTCAGTACCGCGAATCACAGGCTTGTGATTAGTTCTTAACCACATCTTAAATTGTGGTTTGAACTTGAAGAACTCTGAATAAAGAAACCGTGCGCTAATAGTATCGTCACCAGTAACATTCTTAATGCCAGCTTCGTCTAGTCTTTTGTTCTCTTCTGTTTCGTTGGCGAAAACAAAGCGAGCGCCTTTGAGCGAAGCAATATCGTTCGACGCTGCGCTTTCGCGTTTCGCCATCAACGCGCTGGCTGGTGTTGTCTGCGCGTACTCTGCTAACAGTTCGTTGATCGTCTCGCAAAAGACGCTCTTGCCGTTTTTTCCTCTGCCGTAAAGAATGAACATCACACGCTCGCTCACGTTGCCAGTGAGCGAGTAACCCACAGCGCGACGTAAGAAAGTAATTAGGCGTTCGTTCCCACCCATGATGTAATAAATAAACTCCATCCACTGTGGACATTTGGCATCGGGGTCGTACTCCACGTTAATGAGTTTCGTTAGCTTGTCGCTTCTATCGTGCGCTCTAAGATGTTCCGTGCGTAAGTCGAGCGTGCCGTTCGCGCAATTAAGCAACATCGAATCAGCGTCAAACTCGTCAGCTAAGGCGGGTAACTCCGACTGTGACGACCACAGCATTTCGCGCAAACCTTTGCCGCTCTTGGTGAACTTCGACCATTTAATAAGTTGTTCGCTTTGTTTATCGTCAATGGCGCGTTGGGCTTCAGCGAGTATCGAACGCGCTGTTATTTTCGCTCGCAATACAACGCTGTCAGTAATATCTTTTCGCCATCGCTTACCGTCATAGACGAGCCAGCTTTTCCACTGCTTGCAGTAAAGAACAAGGTCGCCGTGTTGACGCACGAATCTGCGAGCGTTCGCATCTTCGTCGCAGCTATCAACAATTATTTCCGTTTCGCTATTATCGTTGTCTGTATCTGTAATGGGTGTCGCGTCGTTATCAGCCGCGACAAGCTGCGAAGCGCGTCTGTTCGTGGCTTCGCTCTTGGTCTTCTGCGAAGCTGCCCAACGCAACGCTTCCGGCCAATCGTGATTATTGAACTTGCGTAGCGTCTCTTTTAGCGGTTCATCTATTTTATGTTTCTCAAACCATGCGAGTTTGAGCGCGAGTGCTTCTTGAGTTGACCAGTCGTAAAGCGCGGCTTGATTCAATAGACTCAATATATAGTTAGAAGGTGTCTGGTCTTTGAGTTCGGGGTTTTGACGTTCCCAACTTGCTCTAAACTTCGGCACAAGGTCTAACATCAAATCAAACTTCGCTTGTGGTAAATGAGCGTCTTCGATGGAAACTTGTTCGCTCGCGCCCACAGAGCGCGGTTGCGTCTTGCTTTTCTCTTCTTCGCTATACTTCTTTAAGTCGAGCGTGCGCCAGTCGAGCAGCAAAGAGCCTTTATGTTCTTCAAAACGATATGGCGCGTCTTCGCTCGCTTTGGCTGGCAAATAGAACATCTGCGCGGGGGATTTCGGCGCAGCGTCAATCGCGCCATCGGTCTTGTCTGCTGCCCACTTCCACAGTGATAGAAAATCTTTTACCGGAATCGGTGTTGCTAATGGCAAGATGATACGAAAGCACTTTTTCGCGTTCGGGTTGGTTTTCGTTTTTCGTAGATGACTGTGAGTAGTATAGACAGCGAAGCGATAGCCCAACTCACTCCATACTGCAACATCGCTTTCTAAATCGTCGCGCTTGTCGTAGTCGAGACCTAACATACAAACGTCAATTACATTATCTTTATCACGCAAGCCCTTAAATGTGGCTGGCGAGAACAACGCGCCATCTTTGGCAGGTCTGACTACTGGCTCGCCACAGAGTTTTACGAACGCGTTCCAAGTTAGGCTTTGTGGTTTTGGCTCATTGTCGCCTTTGTACTTAAATAAAGAGACATCGAAAGTCTGTTCGACTGCTCGCAGTTTCGCTTGTGGTTTACTCATGCGGCACGCTCTCTTTCTGTGTCTGTGTCAGCAAGTCGCAGACACAGCAAGCAATTTCGTGCGTAGTAAACAAACAAACCGAGCGCGCAGCCGTCACTTATGGCGCGAACAACGTGCGAGTAGCGCAATCCATAACGACGCAGCGAATCCAACATCTCTTCGTCTAAGACAATCTCGCCGCAACGGTTCTGTTTGATGTTTTGAATTAAAACGTCAACGTGAACACGCCTAACAGTGTCTATAAGAACTAACTTTTTGTGGAGTGCTTTAGGCGAATTGGAGTTGTCGCCATTGAGTATAGGTCGTATAATAGGCATAGATTGTGTCTCTCCATTGAGTTGCAATCAGTTCAGAGCCACTGGAAACGTTCTTCTTGCGGGAGTTGCGTTTCTGGTGGCTTTTACTTTTTTACGCTGCGTCTTCTGCTGCTATGTTTTCATGTCTCGCTTGAAACTTTTCAATCGTTTCGAGCCGGTATCGGATAGTTGGTCGTGCGTTAGGATGCGGAGAAAGATAGTTGATGTATGAGAGCATTCCAGCTTTACGCATGTCGCTAACATACTTCAACGGCTTATCTAAAAATTCGGCAGCTTCGGCCTCTGTGATGAGCGTCCGGTGTCCGTCATACTGCTCACGCTTGTCTAGTATCTTCTTCAATCTTGATTCTGCCATCAGCGCGTTAAACCTCCTTCGCTTTCGCAATTAACCACGTTGGTAATGATATAAAGTAGATAGAAATGAGTATAAAGTCAACATAAATTTATCGTAAATATAAGAAAGTTCAAGGTTTCTGATTATAATCAAGTTTGGCTTTGAAATTGACTTGTAAGCGACTTTCCCAAAAGCTAATGCTTCTGCCATTCTCGCGCCAGAAAAACGCGCCAGACGCAGAACAGAGCCACGCCCGCGCTTGTGGGGTGGCTCTGTCTGGTAGTTGGTTTTGTGTCTAGTTATTGGAAGCGTCAACGATGCACGCGAGCAGCGTTGACGCTACTGCTGTGGACTCTCGCATTCTGAAAACAAGCACGTTATCCACAGATGCTTGGTCTAGCT
>MWWK01000230.1_pt1 | contig 10739 bp, 18 predicted proteins | sample 1047241 | NCBI WGS metagenome assembly MWWK01 (sample SAMN06349964, study PRJNA376086) | soil metagenome | isolation source: BG12-3 sample Antarctic (ecotone) soil | place: Antarctica | reverse complement strand
CGGTTGTTTAATTGTAAATTTTGAGTGGAATTTTGCATTAAATTCGCCAAACTTTTTAGTTAATGGGCGAATAATGCTTGAAGATTTACAGAACTTTCTTGTAGAATGTCTTCAGAGCTTAGTCGCGCCGGAATCGCGTTAATCTCAGAAGTCGTCAAATGTTTGTAGCGTTTGGCGGCTTCGTCTTTTAAATGTAAAAGAACTTGCTGCCAAGCATACTCTTAACGACCTGTGAGCGTCAACAGTTTTATGCAACTCTGCGTAGATGATTGAATTTCAGAACTTTTCCCTTTTGGCTCATCAACTCAATTTCTTTCCGTTGCCTGTCAATTTCCGTTGAAAGAGTTTTCGTTATTCTCTCGAAGCCCTCAACTCTTTTACTAAGTTCCGCATTTCTCATTTCGGACAAAGCCAAAACAAAAAACAAATTTTTGATTGACATAACTTAACCTCTCGACACGAGCGGCTTAAACTAATCCAAACCCGTTACAAATTCCTGAAAACCAAAAGTCCTAGAATCAAAGACCCTGCAATAGCTGTATTTCTGGACACATTAAAGTTCTTCGCAATATTGTCAAAAATGTCCTTCTCATCTTCGGGAAACGGAATATCAACCGTTCCGACAAGCCCAATGTCAAGCAGCTCGCCGGTCGGAGACGGTGCGCTAGCGCCAGATGGCGAGCTAGTCCCAGACGGCTCAAGATGAAAATGATTTTTATTTCTTTCATCTACCACTTCCCATCCATACTTCGCAACAATCGCCGTCAACGCAGATTTATATTGATTGTAATTACCGTTCTTCGGCGTGATGTCAGCGGCTAATGCTTGAACGTGGTAAGAGTTCGGAACGCCGCCGACCGCCGCGTTATGCGCCGGTGTTCGGTAACCGGAATTGAAAGTAAATTGATTCGGAAACTGCTCAAAAATCTCATTTACTATATTGACCGTAAGTTGTGCATTGCGAAGAAGACTCTGCGGAATCGTCGTGCTTTTCGCATACTGTTTAACTGTCAGCATAATTTCACCGCTTCAATTACTACTTAACTTCTTGACAACAAAATTAAAAGAAGCAGACCACCGCCAATTAAAAGATATTTTTGCTGTTGCTGCTGCTGTTGCTGCTTTCTACCTTCCTGCTCCAATCGTTCCTGCAAACGTCCGCCAAATCTAACAGTGTCCAAATTTTGCATTTCAGCTTCGGTAGCTGCAATCACCCTCCCGTTCTCGGAAAAAGTAATATGTCCGAACTGGTCGCGGTTGTAAGTTACGCCGTCAACTACAATCGTGTTCGGCAACGGTATATATGCTTGAACTACTAATTTGTCTACTGAAACTTCAACGTCCTTACCATTTATTACTTGGTAAGCCTTTCCGTCTAAAGTTCGGTAAATACTACCTTCGCTGTTTCCTGATGGCGCGATGAGTGGCATATAAACTCCTTTGGTTTTAGTCCAAAATTTATAAAATTAATCGGCAAAACTTTGTTTTTATCTCACAAAAAAAACACCGACATTTTTAATGCCGATGCTCCGCTGTGATAGAATTTTCCTACACGTCGAAGCATCGGCGGTTATCAAAATCATCTTGTTATTTGCGTAACAAAATAATTTTGAGTGTGGGCTTAATTACCTTTCTCTTCCGGTCGAATGGTTTGATAAGTTAATTAAGCCTTTTAATTGTCGCTCGGTTCTTCGTCGATTTCCTCGATTTCGTCCGAATTTTCGTCAATTCCAAGCAGCTCGTCGTAATCGTCCTGAAACGAATTGCCATAGGAGTCAACTAACGTCTCTCGAACTTCGTCGAGCGTGTTGACCAACTCAAGACGGCTTCCGTCGCAGTTGTCTAACAACTCGATCGCTTTTAAAACGCCCTCTTCAAAATTCAAAACTCTTTGATTTGCCCGTGCCATAAAATCTTTACTCCTTTTCTAAAAGTGTTTTAACCATTAAAAATAGTCAGTAATATCTTATGAACACTAAAATTAAAAAGTCTCAAGCCTTTTTAATTTTTTCCTTTTTATAGTTTTTGTCCTGTGTTTATGCAGGTTTGAATTGATTTTTTGCAAACGTCCGAAAAGAAACGCTCCTTTTCCGCTTTCCGTTTTCGTCTTTTTCAAGCGAATGTTTCGTTTCGTAAATCTTTTTCCAACGTCCCCATTTATTTACCACCGATGTTATAAAAGCAGATTCGCTTTGAGCCTCACTTCTAAATTCTTCGTAAGCACGTCGAGCAGCTTTCACGCGACTTTCATTTCCCAACTGATTTTCTATAGTCCAAACGGTTGCTCTCTTTAAATAATCTTCTTCCTTCCTACCTCTGCGCTTTAATTTGGATTTACTTTTTAACCGTTGTTTTTTGAATTCCTTAACAAATTTATTGATTGAATTTAATTTCTTTCCTTCCGGCGCGGGCGAACTGTTCGCAAACTCCATTAAGCCTTTAACAAAATCATCATCAACACTTGGATTTCTGAACAAAGCTCTGCCCGTATAATCGTATGAATCAATTTCTCTACACCAAACTTTCTTTAACTCTTTATCAAAAATCACACGATACTTCTTTTTACCAACCTTTATGTCAACCTCATCTCTATCAAACTTGGCATCTATCTCTTCCAAATCCCCTGCATAAACTACCGACACATTGCCGTTATCTTCCAATTCACTTTCTACGAGAACTCCAACCAAATCTCTCCTATTTCTTACAAGCACTCTTCTTTGGGGATAATGCTCATTAGTAGTCCACTTCTTTCCACCTACCAAATTAAGCGTTATTCGCCGCGGCTCGGTCGCAATGAGAAGAACTTCATCGTTTGATTCTGTCTCAATCAAATCACTTTTGTTATTAACATCTTCCGAATTTATTATCTTTTTCATAAAAATCCTGTATTTCAATTCAGTTATATTTCGCTAACTATTACGTGTATACATTTGTGTGTATAAACGTGCGTAAAATGTGTGGTATAACGTGTGCAAACACCTGCGTCATTTTCAGAGCAATATTCCTATGCCTCACCTATGTAAAACCTATGCTCTCGCCTATGCGTTGCCCTACCCGAAAACTATGCGATTCCCTATTACTTTTAACTCCTAAATCCATCTCAAATCAAAGCAATTATCATTCAACAAAAGGAAGCCTTCGGTAAATCAGAAGCCCTTGAAGACTTCTGATTTTTTAAAACCGTTAGCTAGGGTGAGTTGCTTCAATCCTCAAGTCCTAAACTTTTCGCCACGTTGAAATAGATTTTTCTTGCGTAATGCTTGATTCGCCTCGCCGGTCGCTCGAAAAACTTCTGAGCTTCGGTCTTCTTAAAATTGTGATGCTCCGGGCAAATAAAACTTTTCGGCTGGCGGCAAATTTTACAATGACTGTTCGCCTTCCTTCTGCGATTTATTTCCAAAATTACGTCCCGGAAAGGCATCGCATCAACAACTTTTCCGGCTTTATCGAGCCACAGAATAATGTGCATCCCTTTTTCAGCCGTTCCAATATACTGATTTTCAGAAGGTTTTTTAACAGACTTGTTTTGATACGATTGGAAAATCGCATTCGTAACTTCTTCCTTCGTCCAATGTCTCGGAAAGAAGACGGAAGTTCTGCTTCTGCCTTTTCTTCTTATGCCGTCAAAGAAGACGGTCGCAGCATAAACCCCGTTCGCGTCTTCGGGCATTCTGCAAGCGACTTGAACTTTTTCATTTTTAATTGATTCGAGCCGGTAGCCTATAACTCGATAGTTATTAACCTGGTTGATTTGTTTATTTACGTTTGGAAGCAAAGCGCCGTCGAAGATATTTGACAGCCCTTTTTCAGCGAAAATCTCATATTTATCTTGCATAACTATATTTTCCTTATAGCGTCAGGCAAGACGAAAAATGCTAGAATTTCGCCAGCTTGACGCAGCTTTGGTTTAAACGCATCGCGTCGAGTTAGGACACAGGGAGAAGGTTAGAGCTTTCCTTGTGTCCGGTATTCATCTCCACTTCGGAGAATCAAAATTGTATTTACGAAGACTCAGGAACAAACGCAATTGCACCTGTTCTCAAGTTTTCGCTTTCAAGAAGTTTCATCAAAATAACTCTTACAAAATTCATCCAGCGAGCTTCGGTGTATCTTCCAAATTCCCTTCTCACTCGTCTTTTTTGCCAAAATCTTCTTATCCTTCAAAGCCTTTTTCAAATCATCTTCCGGCAAACCGGAATATGCCAAAGCCTGAGAGAAGTTCAAAATCAACTTATCTTTGAAAGTTGAAATGTCCAAAACTTTTTTGTGTTTGTCTTCCGTCCCGGACGCAAGCAGTTTTTGTGTTTCTTTCTGAAAGCCTTCCACAAGTTTTTCAGCAAATACTTTCAAATCTGAAAGCACGATAACTTGTGCATTATTAGTTTTCTCTACTAATGACGGCTTGAAATAAACCTTTTCACGTTCGTCTTTTACTGGCTTAAGCTCGCTTTCTCTATAAACTCTGACCTTCCTTTTTTTTCCATCCTTAGCTTCTCTATATTCTTGCTGATAACTAAGATTCAACCTTTCAAAGGTTCGGCGGTTCATTCCGACATAAGAAGCGGCTTCCTCAATTAAATACGTCTTTTCCATACTATGACAACTGAATAAATGTTCTGCGTTATTTGACGTAGTTTGATATAACCGCTAATCAATGTCAACTAGATAACTCCGACGCGCTATTTGTCATAGTTTGAAATCCTCCGCTTGAAATTAAAAAAGCCAGACTGTGAATGACCGGCTTTTTTGTAGTTAATTGAGAATCTATTTTGAAGTTAAATTAAATTCTGCAATTTCCTTTTCAATTCTCTCGACCGCTACACCATCTAAATATATCGCGCCGCATTCATTACATTTTAGAGCGAGTATATTCTCATATCGGAACTCTTTATCTTTCCGCTCGAAAGTGTGCTGAACTCGCGCCGGTTCCGCTACACCATCGCAAAATTCGCAAAAATCCTGTTCCTCAATCATAAATTACAACGATTTCTTTTTGCTGACTTTATCTTTTTCTACTAAATCCAACAGATATGTAGCATTAATATGAACTTCTCCACAATCCTGACAAATTCGCGCTGGCACATCTTTAACTTCTATTTGATACCCATTAACCCGAATCGCTTCGGTAACCTTTATTTCAATCAAATCTTCGCAATAACAAACATTATTTTTCATAATCCGTTTTTTCGAGCTGTTACAAAGTAAATGTAACCACCGCGGACAACAGCATTCTTACCGTTACTTCAGAACGAATGCGAGGCGGCAAATGACTTAAAATCGCCGTTAGTCCGCGGGGTATCATAAAAATCCTATTATCAGATACCTATATTCCAGATGAACCATTTTTGTTCGTGATTATACAAAATGAAAACTTAGGAACATCTCCGAAAATTTGTTATTCTCTGTCTTTCGTTTACTTAATTTATTTGTATGGAGAACGTGAAAATGGACAACGATAAAGGTATTAAATTCTCAAGATTCAGAGTTACTAGACTTATTTTTAAAGACAATTCCTTTCCAGAATCTGTTGAATTAAGCAGCCATTACTTTAGCAATATGTCTAAACAACAATTGAGCGCAATTCAGTTAGCAGCTGTTCTTACCAAAGATGAAGCTACCAACCTAACGCGAGTGCTAAATGATATTGCTAGTCGGGTCGAAAATGAAATAAGAGATGGGTTAATAGAAGCGAAGTCATAAGAACATTTGCGAATTCACATTGTTCCTAAGTTTTCGTTTTAAAATAGAAAAGGCTAGATATTTTTATCTAGCCTTTTCTATTTCAGTTAATTACTGTCAGTAGCAATTGAAAGCTACGCAGATACAGATACGTCATATAGGTCTAAAACTTCAATGCTAACAACGCTCCCTTTCTTATCGAAGTTAAACAAAACATTTTTGTCGTAATCAAATTTGCTTCGGCTCGATGGAGCATCCGAAAGACGAACAACCAATAAATCAACATCTTTCTGATAATCCAAACTCTTCGCAAAGTTTGCCACCAGTCCAACGCGCAATTCCGCAAGATTCAACAATTCCTTAGATAATTCCGTTTCTAATTGTGTCGTGACCATATTACTCTGCTTTTATTATACTCATCGTCAAAGAAAGCCGTAATAATGAAACCGTCTACCTGACTAATTTCCTTATACATAACGTGTAACCAACGCTTACGACCTAAATTGACGATGGCAATCTTCACACCTTTTTGCCCGCGGGTAACGAACTCAGGATACTCAACAGCGTCCAAAATAGTTTGAAGGAACCCACTCATACCGAGATGCCCTTCTATAATGTGTTCCCATCGTTCATCGGTCAAACGAATAGTAACGCCATCAACTGATTTTATCTCACCTATATTCACAAAGCTACACTTTTATCACAAAAACGAAAATCTAAGAACAGAAGCGAAATTTAATCACCCAACTAAACGCCGTGTCAGAAAACGGTAAATTTTATGACATAAAGACAATACAAACTGACAACGGCAAAAATGAAGCTGCTCGATGCACGGCAGATTCACCGTGACGCGCCGGCGAAAAAAAGCGGTCGAGCAATCACACTTTGGACTGTGAAAGAGCTTTGAATTTTTAGCCTAGTCGAATCACATTTAATTGTTTCAATTGCTACTAACCGGCGACGAGCGGACTAATTAAACATCATTTTGTTTCTGTCGGCGAGGTATCATAAAAGTCCGTTTACCAGATACTTACTATCGGAAAACCGCGTATCTATTGGCTGTTACAAAATTTCGTTTATCAAAACCTATTATAAAAACTCGTCATCTGCGAGGTATCATAAAACAGCGTTTATCGGATACCCAAGACTTATTACAATCAAGCAAACTATGGAAAACATTGACGAAGAGATAGAAAAGTTGAAGCAATTGCGGGAACAGCACCGGCACAACAGCATTAGTAAATTAACCGCCGAAGATAAAGCCGACATTAAAGACGCTCGTAGAGCTAAGAAAGAGTATTTGCAAACCGGAATTAGCCACACGGTTGACGAGTTACGAGCGGAATTTAATTTAACTTCTCGCTGGGTAGTAGCAATTGAAAAAGCCGGAAAATCACAGACAGACGCAGACATTGCATCCGATAATGATTAAACTTAGCGTTGCTTTTGATTATCGGACGGAAAAACTTTATAAAATCCGAAATAGAAAAGGCGAAGTTTAATAACTTCGCCTTTTTGTTTTGAATTGATTTTGCGAGTATCTAAACGGTCGCCAACTGTTTTTCCATAGATTTTTCAATCTGTATCAACTTCGCGCCGTCATAGTATTTCGCGTGGCAGTTCGGGCAAACTTCCGCTTTCGTCTCAAAAGTGAAATTCCTTCCCGCCCGCGTCTTTTCGAGCGAGACAGTTTTCGTTTCGGTCAAGGCGTTGCAGAAATCGCAATGAAGATGTTTCATAGGCTTAATATCAATCGTAACAGGTAACGAACACAATTTGCTGCCGTATAGCATAGAATTGAGCGGAAACGCCTTTACAACTGCTCGAAAGAGAAAGAAACACCGTCGAGCGTCCGAAACGTCGCAAACTTGTATTTAAGGCTCAGGAAACACTTTCGCGCATACCTTGTCTTATCCACCTGTTCGATGAGTTTGTCATAGTAGCTATACAACCCATTCTCTAAAATATATCTTCTCCAGGACACTTCCCGACGCCTTTTCGGAACTTTTTCGGGCAGGTTATCCGGTCCACCAACATTCTCGCCGTCAGATATTTGTTTTGTATGGACGATAGCGAATGGTGTGCCGCTCTCGATGCTTTTCAAAATTTCAAAGACTAACTTTGCGATTAAATAAGTAATAAAAACATTCGGAGAATCTAAAACTAGATTTGTGTTTCTCTGCGTTTTAAAACTTCCGAATATCTCAAACATTCTCCAAAATCGCTTTATAGATGCGATTTCGATTAAATCTTTTTGCGGTAACTTTTCCCAATTATCAGACTTCGTAACATACTTACAAACTTCCTGAATTGCCCCTCTCAAGCCATTTACGGACGAACTGAGACGTTTAATCTTGACCATTGCCAACTTGTCATTGGTCTTAAATTCGCACGGCAAATTAAACTCTCTAAACGCTGTTTTTATACATTCCGTCCACACGCGCCGGAACTCGTTAAAATTTAAGAATCTCGTTACACAAAGCAAATGATAATGATAATGATAACCGTTCGCGGTGAGCGTAAATTCTTCACTTTTCGAGCCGCCGCGAATTTTTTGTTTGAAGTAATCGCGCTTGCGAAAAAGCGTCCAGATTCTATCTATAATGATTCTAGTTTGGATTAATGAAAGATTCGGATTGGGTATCGTTAAGGTTATAAACTGATACATTTCCCCGGTCATCAACTTTCGGTTTTTAAGGGCAAGCTGTAACTCTTTCCGGGAACGATTCGACGCTTTGGCGACGCACGACGGGCAGAGCTTCGAGCCGCAACTCCACAAATTACCATTGCCCGCGTAAAGCTCACCGGTCTCGGTATTATGCAAATCGTCGCCGACCCAATGATTTTCGCGGTCGCTGCACGTCCAAATTCGGTAACACAATCCCCAAGATTCTTCGTCTTTAACTTTGCCCTGTCTTAGCGCGTCTCGCAGAGCCAAAGCAGAAGAATGACCGAAAGAAACACGGGTTTCGGCTACGTCTTCACGGTTGTTTAATTGTAAATTTTGAGTGGAATTTTGCATTAAATTCGCCAAACTTTTTAGTTAATGGGCGAATAATGCTTGAAGATTTACAGAACTTTCTTGTAGAATGTCTTCAGAGCTTAGTCGCGCCGGAATCGCGTTAATCTCAGAAGTCGTCAAATGTTTGTAGCGTTTGGCGGCTTCGTCTTTTTAAATGTAAAAAGAACTTGCTGCCAAGCATACTCTCAACGACCTGTGAGCGTCAACAGATTTATGCAACTTTGCGTAAATTACTGAACTTCAAAACTTTTCTGTGCTTGATTGCTTCAATCTCGTTTCGCTGCTTATCAACTTCAAGCGACAAACTTTTTGTAAGGTTCTCAAAACCTTTAACCTTTCTTTTAAGTTCAGCGTTTCTTATTTCTGACAAATACAAAACAAGGTATAAACACATAAATTTCATCCGTATGCGTATATGTTCTGGCGCGGTTCATAAACTCCTGTAATCTGAACTGAACCCCGAAGCGCGACCGATTCCGTTAAAGCATCAACGAGACTGTTCACAACCTCTTGACTTCCGTATTGGTCATAAACATTTAGAAAAATTTCAAAACTATACCGACTGTTTTTCGCGTCCTGATAGCCAATATTAACCCCGAAAACATTGAACCCTCGGACTTGCAAAGCACTCGTTATTCTAGGCTTTACGCTAATACTAGTATGAAACCAAGTGTTCCAAGTTAAAGACCCAAACACTTGAACGGCGTGCATTCCGTAGGTTTTTTGGAATCTTGTGTCAACTACATTTTTGCTCTGTCCCACCTTGAGTATATTTGTCCCAAACGTAGGTTTCGGTGGAACAATTTTTTTCGGTCTTGGCTTGCCAAGTTCGCCAACCTCATACTCGTCAGAATAAATATAAATTTCGTAATGGCTCATAATTTCCTTTCAACTAAACACTTATGATTTAATTCCTGTTTGGCTCATCAACTCAATCCCTTTCCGCTGCCTGTCAATTTCCGTTGAAAGAGTTTTCGCCAATCTCTCGAAGCTCTCAACTTTTTTATTAAGTTCCGCATTTCTCGCTTCGGACAACGCCAAAGCAAAAAATAAATTTGTGATTTCCATACACTTAATCCCTCGCTTTGAGTAGATTAAACCGCTTCAAAATTTTATTGTGGGTAAGCAAATACAAGGCTTCTCCGCATATTTATCGGCTCAACTCGTATAAAAGACGGTTTGTAAGCGTCCACAATCAAAGACGTATATTCGGCATTGACCACAATTCCTAAGAATTTTGACCAAAGAGTATTTACGCTTCGGCTTATCCCGCCGTCTTTGTTACTCCATTTTTGTTTATGGAAAACGCCGTCTTCGTCATACCATTCGAGTAAGCGAACGGAAAAGCCCGCGCCTGAAAGCATTTCGGTTAAGTTCCGGTAGTTGAAAAGAAACTTGTGGTCGTCGCCGTTCCAGCCCGTCATCGGTCTTACCCAATTGATATAATTCGGCTCTGGATGAAAGCCGTCCGGAACGGCAACGCGAAAATACCCGTCCGGCTTCAAATACTTGAAACAATTCCTCGCAGTTGCGGCGGCTTCGTCAAAAGTTAAATGTTCGAGAACGTGTTCCGCTAAAACGGCATCAAGCGAGTTCGGCAAAAATCGCCGCGCCCAGCTTCTTTCATCTCGAATATCCAAATCGTGCTTTTGAAGCGAAACCCAGCCGAAATACTGCGTGGATTGTGCGCCGACAATGATTTTCATATTTGAAATTAAACGCTAGTGTTGGTTTCGTTCTTACTTCACAAAAAAAACACCGACATTTTTAATGCCGATGCTTCGCTGTGATAGAATTCTCCTACACGTCGAAGCATCGGCGGTCAATCAAAATCATCTTGTTATTTCAGTAACAAAATAATTTTGAGCGTGGGCTTAATTACCTTTCTCTTCCGGTCGAATGGTTTGATAGGTTAATTAAGCCTTTTAATTGTCGCTCGGTTCTTCGTCGATTTCCTCGATTTCGTCCGAATTTTCGTCAATTCCAAGCAGCTCGTCGTAATCGTCCTGAAACGAATTGCCATAGGAGTCAACTAACG
>MWWK01000229.1_pt1 | contig 10751 bp, 18 predicted proteins | sample 1047241 | NCBI WGS metagenome assembly MWWK01 (sample SAMN06349964, study PRJNA376086) | soil metagenome | isolation source: BG12-3 sample Antarctic (ecotone) soil | place: Antarctica | reverse complement strand
ATCCGGGTGGTGAATCTGCGCCAAGCATCGGTACGCAACTTTGACAAGTTCGGGCGGTGCCGTCTCTCTCAAATGTAAAACTTGGTAAGGGTCAACAGCTTTCGGCTTCGGCTTCTGACGTGGCGGAGGTGGCGGCGTCCACTCCGCTTCCGGGTCTGCGGAAGCCTCGCCGCCGATCCACTGGACCTGTGCGTTGAATGTCGTGCGAGCGTAAGAGAGCCAACGCCTGAAGCTCTCCGTCGCGGGTTCGCCGACTACCCACTTGCGCGTGCCCGGATCGTAGAAGCGATAGCAGGGGTTGACGAAACTCTTCAGCGTGTCGAGTAGCAGCTTAAAAATGTAGCTGTCGCCACTCTGTAGCTTGACGTGAAAATCTTGCTGGCCGTCGCGGGCGATGATGATCGTTGTCATTATGCCACCACCCTTTCGCCTACCTGCTCAGTCAGGAAATTCCATGCGGCGGTAACTGTCTGTTCCGCGTAGTCGTCATCTCTCGTACTCGCCTTCGGCCCGATCTCTTTCAGCTTGGCGATGATGGAGTGGCGCGGAAAGCCTCTCTTGAAAGCCGCCATAGCCCAACCACATTCAGGCCCTGAGCGATCACCCGCGCGACTCAAATAGTCGTTGATGTCGGGCCACCCGCCGAACGGCAGTTTAGTTTTAAGCTCGCGCACCTCTTCGGGTGTCGCTTTCCTCGGTAGGGGTGCGAGCAACCCGGCGGCGTCAAGCTCGGCAAGCGAAGTTATCCGGCCCGGCGTCGCGCCGATGAGTTGCACGCGCGGACTCTCACCGTCCACATAACGTCGCAAAGGTTTTCGGTTCAACATGCCCGGCCACCTGATGCTGCCATGCGCGCCGCCGTTAGGCCCTTTCTTGTCCTTCTTTGGGTTGAACTTCTGGTAAAGTCGCCGCTTCTGCGCCTTGAACTCTTCATCGTCGGGTATCACATCAGAGAGCGCGATCCAGACTTGGTAATTGCCGGGGCTGGTCATCGCCACAAGGAAAGCGAAGGGCAATAGCAGGTGCACCACTTCCCAACTGCAATCATCCACTTGAATCAGACGAAGTTTGCTCCGGGGTCTGCCGCAAACGCTGTGTGTCGGGTTCTCTAAATTGTGTTCAAAGTAATAGGGAAGCGCGCGCCGAAACTTATCAACGTCTAGGTGATCGTCGCTGATTAGGTTCTCACCACGAGGAAGGGCGTCATCAATAACGACGGCAACGACTTCCTTAGCTCCGACACTCACGAAAGCGTCTAAGGTAGCTTCGGCCTCCGCCAAACTCTGTCCACGTGGCTCCGGTTCCGGGTCATACTCGACGCCGGAAAACTGCGATTTAAGGGGGACGTTGACATCCCCCTTGAATCCTGACGAATCGCCATTTTCCGCCGGAAATTCGCAATCTTCACTTTCTGGAAATGCTGTTTTTGTCACAACTCCGGCGGGCGGCGCGGTTCCAATTTTTGACGCATCCACGTTTCTTAACACAGAGGAGGAATAAGAAGGGGGATGCGCGTTTTCCGGTTCGGGGGCGCCTTCCGGCCAGAGGGCGTCAATCCACTCGTGCAGTTCGAGGCGTCGGACGGCGATTTCTTCTTGCGTGGCGTATGCGCTCCCCTTTTTCGCCTGCCTGATTGCGCGCTTCAGGGTCTTGAGGTACTGCGGATCGTCAACCGGCGCCTCTCCGCTCTCGTCTTCTTCAAGCAGCGGATCCGGCTCTTTAGACTCCGGGTTGTAATCGAAGTCGGGCGCGTAAGGTTCAGCGGTTTGCCGGAGATGCTCAACGGCGGCGAGCGCCGCGCGGGTGTAGCGCGAGACGCGCCCCCGGTTGCGGTCAACTGTGCGCCCGATCATTGCCAGCACGTCACACATGCGCTCAACGTAGCTGCTCGACTTGCGCTGCTTACCCACGATCCTTCCGGGCGTGCGCTCGACGAGCGGCAAATGATTGCGGCACTGCGCTGGGTGAATGGTGCGCTTCCACCTCTCGCGCCACGCGCGGGCAAGCGATCTCCGGCGCTTCTCTTTTTCCTCTTCGGTTGAGCCGCCCAAATACTCGCGCCGATAACAAAGCTCGGCGGCGCAATCGGCGACGTTGAAGCTTCGCGTGGCGCTCGGCGTGTAGTTATCTCGCTCGGCGTCCTCCTCGGCGCGCATCGCCAGTTCCAAGATGGTCATATACATGCGCCGCAACTCGCCGGGGTCAATTCCCGCATCCGTGCAGATGCGGTCAAAGTCGGTGGCGTGCCACAAGGCATTAAACGACGCCGAGTGCGCGCTCACTTTCTTGCGCGTCTTGATGGTCAGATCGTCGGCCCCGGCTTCCTGCTGGTAGCTTTTCTCGTGAACGTCGTCGGCTTCGGTGAAGCCGAAGGGAATTTCGCTTGCGTCCGGTGTGGTTGGTTGGTATGCTTTCATCGTTCGTCCTCAAACCTGTCGCCGTCTAAGCAAACAGGTTGAAAAGAAGGCCGACGAGAATTTGCGCTCTCGTCGGCCTTCGTATTTTCGTCATGCGGCGACCGCGCTGGCTTGCCGCTCACTGGCTTGCTTGAACGCTTCGACATGGCGTTGTGCGTACACAACCCGCCCGCCAAAACGATAATGAGAAATTCTTTTTTGCGCGCGTAGTATGCGAAGGTAGGAAGCAGAAATGCCTAGCATCTCCGCAGTCTCGCGTTCGGTGAATAGTGGTTCTCGCGCCGCTGAAGCTTCAAAGCTCATCGGTCAAACCTCTCTTTTGTAGTTGCGCGAGAATGTGGGTAGGCTATAATGCAGGGAGCCGCCACATATCGCGCGGTTTTGAATTACAGGGAGTCGCTACAAAGTCCGCCAAGACCTTTTGTGTAGCCTCCCTGTTTTCTTTTCAGGGAGTCCCACCTGCTCTGATTGCGCATAGTGCGCTTGTTTTGAAGTTCCTGTCAAGAGATAAGAATCTATAAATATTTTCTTTATTCCCAACAGAATAAGAGGAACTATAAAGGGCTAAAAAATGCGTCCGTTTTTTAGCTTCTTCCAATCCAGACTATGCCGCGCCAGCAACTTCCTGAAAGCGTCTGTGGTGGTTGGTATGCGCTCACCGTACCTTTTCCTCATCTCACCAGCGCACCTTGCTAGAGTGCGTTCCTTCTTCGGCGTTTGTTCAACAGTGGTCAGAACCGCGTGTAATAATTCAGACCTTCGCCACGCTGGTTGTTTTCCCTGCCGTTGAAGCCCGATCCGCTTTGAGACCAGTTGCTTTGTCTGTTTTACGTGCGCATTGACCTGCTTCCGCAAGTCCATCGGCATGATCTTTTGTTCATTCAGGACGAAATGAATTACATCTTGAAAAAAGAGTGACGCCTCTTCAAAAAGCACCTTTGATAGCCACTGGGTGAAGATGAGGTTCACTTTGCCCGCGAACTCTTCGACGGCGTGATCGTCTTTGAAAAGGTCGGCGGGAAATTCAGTCTTGCCGGGTGACATCATCTCCATGACATTCTGGAAATAATGGAAGTAGTTGTGCAGCGTTACGACGGACTTATTTTTCTCAAATCCTATGTGACCGTCGAGTTCAAACTTGAACGGTGGGAAATTGCGTGAGGATTCTTTGGTGCGCGCTAACTCCGCCTCGAAATCCGCGCGTTTCTTCAGTGCCGCTTCGTTTGATTTGTTACGGCTCACCTATCACCTTTCTCCGCCGAATAAAAATAGCGCATGGGGTCACTTCACGAGCGGGAAATGCTCGCGCAACTCTTTCCTCACGTCGCGCAAGTCCGCCCGCGTCTCGAAAGTCGTAGAGGCCACCCGATCAAGTAGCGTCTCGATGCGGTCGAGGCGCACGCTCAACCTGTCTTCCATCGCGGTGACACGCTCAAGGATCGTCTCTATCGTCGGCTTGGTTACGTTCTCGCTCATCTCTTACCTTTCTCGTCGTATCTATTGGTCGGTCGAACGCTTCCCCGTGTTAGAGAAGCGAGGCACTAACCCCGTCCTTCTTTCTATCCCGTATATCCTGAGTCCGTTCCGCTCTGCCGTCCATATCTTCCGCAGGTCAAGCAGTTCGCCCAGAGTGAAGCCGAGCGCATCATCCTTAGCTTTGGTCACGCCTTTGAGGGCATCCCACGTGAGTATGTCGTGCCGCAAAGCATTTAACACGCGTTGTTGTGGAGAGGCCGTGCTCATCTTCTGTTACTTCCCCTCACGTTTACCATCTTCCCCTGCTCTTTACCCTCTCCCGCCGTGGCCGAACTCGCTGCGGCGTGTCAGGCGGTCCTGCTCGCAATCCGCGCAACGCTTCGGGGGCTTCTTCATTCCCTTTTCATGAAAACCCGTTTGCTCGTCTGCCGTCCAGGTGAAAGTGCGCTTGCAATCAATGCAGGAGAGTTTCTTATCTTCGATCTCCTCACTCACTTCTCGCTTCCCTTCCTTGCGTCCACATCGGTGTAGCGCTGCTTTTTGGCCCTCCTACATGGAAGGCACCGCTTCGGCTCGTTTGGGAACCCCTGCTTGTGAAAGTATTCCTGGTCTTCGACGTTCCAAGTGAATTCCTGTCCACAATCAACACATGTTAATACTTGGTCTTGAAACACCGCTTGGCCCTGCCCTTGTTGCTCGCTCACTTCTTACCGCCTTTCTTCGTACTGCTTTCACCTGAACAATGCTGGCAGAGTCGCAACCCGTCAGGGTTGCTTTCTATTATCTTCGACGCCGACCCGTAGCCCTGATCATGAGTATCAGAGTCCGGCGCAGAGACATATACCCCGCACTTGGTGTGGTTCTCATCCCTCATCAGGTGATAAATCCGCGCGGCATCATAGACCGCATATTTACTCACCACTTTCGCCGTCTCACTTCTTGCCGCCTCTCTTCTTACCGGCCATCTCTCCATCGGCAGTCCACTTGACCGAACTGTCGAGCTTTTGCGTGATCGCTGTCTGTGATTCGATTGTGCCTTGCTTCTCACCGGCGTTGACGATCAAGCCTAAATCCTGTGCGCGCTTCTTTAGCTTCTCCGTCGCCTTGTCTTCGATCATTTCTTCCCCCTCTTCTTACCGCTCATTTGCGAAAGTCTACTCACTACACCTTTGGTGCTGACACTCGCTCGAAAGCCTCTCCGCATCGCCCCTCTCAGCGTCAAGGTTTATCAAGTTCTGTGAGGTTCTCTGCAACCTCACGGCCTTCGCGCGAGCGCACCTCATGTGCTACTAAGCTGGCGATCTCGTCGGCACAAGTCCTGCAGACGCGCTTACCGCTCCTAACAGTTATCGCTTGCGAGTTAATTCCTGCATCTTCGCAAGGCTCGCATTTTTGGGCTTCAGTAGATTCCACCGTCCTTTATCCCTTCTCGGCGTTTCTTCTGCTCTGCTCACCTGTCAGCCTCTCAACATTCGCGTTTGTTCCCGACCGATATTGTCACCATTGTGTGCTGACACCTGCTCACCCGAAAGCCTCTCAACATCGCGCGCCATTCAACCTCGCCGCTGTGAACACGTTGCAGCCTGCTCCAGCGGGCACCTGCCTTGAATGACACCTCAAAGCCGGGCTGTAAGGGTAGGTGCTTCGAGCGCGGGTCACTTCCTGCCGCCCTTTTTCTTGGCGATCCGCCCGACGGGCGCGACCTTCGCCAACTTAGCGTCGGCTTTATTTTCCGCCCTCTCAACGTCGGCTTCGGCCTGCGCCGCGGCGGCTTGGAGCTTGGCTTTGGCTTTGGCAATCTTCGCCTCAGTCTTCGCCTTTGCCGCTTCGAGGTCGGCCTCGGCTTGGGCTTTGACCTTTTCGAGTTTCGCTTTAGTTTTGACTGGATTTACCATCGGTGTTTTCTCCTTAGTCTCTTAGTGTCCGGCCCACTCACTTCTTCCCCCTCTTCTTACCGGCCATCTCTCCATCGGCAGTCCACTTGACCGAACTGTCGAGCTTTTGCGTGATCGCTGTCTGTGATTCGATTGTGCCTTGCTTCTCGTCGGCACCGGCGTTGACGATCAAGCCTAAATCCTGTGCGCGTTTCTTTAGCTTCTCCGTCGCCTTGTCTTCGATCATCGCTTTCCTCTCTTCAAGCCGCGTCTTCTTCTGCTAGTTTGCCTTGAAAATCTTTATAAATGGCAATTTGCTCTAGGTAACTACGACCGCTGTTATAAAGTCCCTCATCAATCTCATCTTCTCCGTAAGCTTCCGGGATAGAATCAGAGTTAAAGTCGCTTGTCTCTTGATCCAATTCCTCTACTAAGGTCTCCCAGAGGGCTGTCAGTTTGGAATTATGGCTTGCCATTCGCGCCTCGAATTCGCTCCGAATCGTTTTGTACTCCGATTCGAGGGATGCAATCTCTGCGGCGTGACTGGCGAGAATGGCTTTGCCGTTTGAATTCCATCCGTGATTCAAGCTCTGTGCGGGCTGCGGAAACGCGCTCATCAAGGCTGGTGTCGTAATAGTGCTCGATGGTCTTTTGGAGAACGCGGCTTAACTCGCCAGGGTATAAAGCCTCTAACGCGTCCAACTCCGTTGCTCCGCTGCCGTATCGTTCCTCAAAGACATCTCTCCGGCGCTCAGTTTCCTTGATCGGTGTCCGTGGAAGATTATATTGCTCGACTTGCTCAAGGGTCAGGACAAGCGGAAAAAGGCGAATATCTAAACGCGGAAACTGGTTGCGAACAAAGTATTCGACCTTGCGTGCAACCGATACTGGCATACACGCACCGGCGGGATCAAAGTCACTGACGTAAAAGATTCGTGCTGGCTTATCACTTTCATAGATGCGTCTGGCAACGGCCAGACTAGCTGTGATACTCAGCTCGCCCAGTCCAGTGACGAGATTCACTTCGTATGCACTACACAGGGGTAGTAAGACATCATTCATGGTGCTTTTCTCGCACCATATTTCCAGGTGAAAAGGCTGTGGAGAGGTGAACCCGGTCAAGGTGTAACTTGGTGGTTCAGGAAAATCCGGCAACTCTGGAGAACCATAAATGAGCGAGTTTTCAACTTCGACTGCTGGTTCATTTTCCTCATCTACGGCAAAGAGACGCGGCTCCGGATTGCGCCTGTCAACAAAGGCGGCTGGATCAACCATCTCTAGATAACGGGCGGCTTTGGAGGCCGCATTCAGCAAATCCCACCCCCGCTCTGTGTTTTCATACGGCTTGCCATTAGGCATTGAAACAGGCGGATTCTGACTGACAATCTGATAGTGAACGCGGCGCAAGTGCACCCCCCATGAATAGCCGAATTGGAGCCACAGGCGAGCGAACCAGTTAGCCAACGCACGGTCGTTCGCTGTACCCATGTAGAAGGGATCATTCTGCGGCGCAAGCGCGATCAAGTCAGTGACGCGGCATCCGTTCTTCTTTGCTGCCTCGCGTATCACATCGTAATTAATTCGCCCGCTCACTTCTTCCCCCTCTTCTTACCGTTCGATTGTTCGGGCTTGGCTTTCGGTGTGCGTCCGCGCTTTGGCGGCTGAAAGCCCTTTAGATCACTTTCGGGTATTAACCAGTACGAACCTACCGGAGACCGTTCAACGCGGGCGCTAGGAAAGCGGCCTTGCCGACACCAAAGGTTGACCGTTGACCGCCCCACATCAAGGCGCTCCGCTACTTGTGCGGCTGTAAGCCCGTCCTTCATGCGCGGAAAGATAGCACGCCCGCTAAAAAATAATCAAGAAAAAGTTAGCAACCCTAGCACAATTCTGTTGACAATACTTAGTAGCCCTGCTAAGATTCTTTTCGTCGGCAACATTCAAGACAAGAGAGGAATCAAGCAAATGTTCATCCTGAGAAACAAAGAGCAGATCACGAAGGCAATCGAGAACGCGCGCATCCTTCACCCGAAAGTAAAAATGATTGAGTTCGGCGAGTATGAGGTAAGCGGCAGCAAGGGTAACACCTACCGCGTGCTCTGCTACCGCGCGGGCGGCGAGAAGATCGTGGATTGCAACTGCCCGTCGAGAGTCCCCTGCAAACACTCGGCTGCTGCTCTTGCCTTGCACATCTACATGGCCGCACGGCGCGGTCACTAAAACAGAAGGGCTAGGAAAGTGCCCTCAGCGCTCGCCTAGCCCTCGCCCCTTCACCCCAAATGAAAGGACTACACAACATGAGTATGACAAAGAGATGGGCCGAGACACAAGAGAAGACGCCGACGGAGCGACTGGAGCAGGCCCGCACGCGCGTCCACGCGGCGCTCAGGACAGCCGAAGAGGGGCCGCTCGACTACCAGTCTTCTGACGACATTGCGCGCGCCCTGACGAGCGTTCTGCGCGAGATGGACACGCTCAAGATGCAACTGATGGTTGCGGAAAGGATTCGCTAATGAAACGCGAAATCGACAACCGGCGCGACGGCGAATACCTCGCCGCCATTCTTGAGCACGAAGAGACGCCGGCAGAGGTCTGCGACTACATCACGGACGTTGTTTTCGAGTTGGCGGGCGAAATCAACCTTCACACGCCGGAAGTGCTGCGCGCCGCGTGGCCGCTCATCATGGCGCAATACGAGCACACGGACGCGACGATCATGCAGCCGCTTTTCATGGCGATCCGCGCGCTCGCCGGTGAAGACGGCAACGAAGTTATAAGTGCCATCAACAAGACGCTGCGCGAGAATGAAGCCAGCGGGCGCGTCCCGGCGAGCACCCAAGCCGACGAGTGGCCGGACACCATCAGCGGAACGGAGGTGGTGAACTAATGCCACAGAGAAGACCGCGCGAGCCCTCGCGCGACTGACGCGCGAACGCGCCGCACACCTCGCCGGGCTGGTGTGCCCGCACAGCCTCTACCACCACGACGCGGACACCCTAGCGCCGGCGCTCATCGAACTCGTCGAAGGCATCGCCGCCGAACCCGACTCGGACGGCGCGCGAAGACTTGGCGCTCTCGGTTGCGACCGCCGCGTACAACAACACGGAGGCTTTCGGGTACGCTTTGGATGCTTACGTCGAGCGTGCGAAGGCGGGCGCTGGTGATTGACTGCGGGAAAGTATAGGCTGTATTGTCTGCCCGCCCTCTACATTTCCCACAAGAATTTAGAGAGTAATGAGGCCGCTGGAGAGCGAGGCTCCGGCGGCCTTTTTATGTCCGTCAGATACCGGCTTCGCGCCTTCTGCTTTCTGGGCGGAAGATGTGGCGCTTTAGCACTCTATTCAAGGCAGCAGAAGAGATCAGATCGGCGTCCCTTCCTCGCGCTTTGGAGAGGGCTGGAAGGAACCACGTTCTATCTCTTCTGTCTTCCCCCGTGCGCACGCGGGCGTCGTGTACGTCAGCGCCCGCGGCGCGCAATCATTTCAGCCCAGATAAGGATAAACCATGCCCCCCTCTGATAAGCCGTCGGCGCCCGTCGCCATGTGCGGACGCCGACATCAACATTCCAGCCGGCAGCAGGCTGTCGAGTGTGACCAGCGCCACGCCAGACGCGTGGCGCTGAAGCGAGCGAAGACGAAGCCCGAAGAGCTGAAGCGCGAAGATGAGGCGTAGCCGCCCCTCTTTTTAGTCTCAACTGACACGCCGCGCGCTCGCACACACCGCCCCTGTGAGCGCGTTTCAGATGTGAGTCTCTACCTACTTCTGCTAACAGGGTGTGAAAGCAAAACGGGCCAGGTAGAGCGTCTCAGCCTATCCAGCCCGCCGCGCATCTCTCTTTCACTGTTGCTGGTTAAGTTGGTCAACAGTCTTTTCGGGAGGATGCGACGCGGACTCTATCACCGACAGTTAAGCAGGGCAAGCATGTCACTCGCTTACGTGCTTTGCCGCCTGGAATCGCGTTTCAGGGGCTAACCCATACCGCAGCATACCCGTTTTAGCACAGGGCAAAAAAGAAAACGGTGGGCAGACATGCTACCCACCTACTCGGTAGGTGACTTCAAATGTGGGGAAGTCTATGCCGGACGAGTTATTCTCATGTAAATAGCGAAACGCCCGATGGTTCCAGTACAAAGCGAATTCACACATCTGATAACTAATCTTTGCGAGAAGATTTGAGGGGGCGCAAATGGCGCTCAAGTATCTCGCCGATTTCGCCCGCGGGCGAAAGTTCAAGTTCTACGTTAGCTGCCGCGCCAATCTATGACACTTCGCGCCAGCCACGTATTGTCACAGGTGAAGCCGCCGTGATATAAGCCCGCGCTGATGGGGAAGGAACTCACGAAAGAACAGGCCGCCAAGCGCCTCAAAATGTCCGTGCGCTCGCTGCAACGCGCGGCGAGCGCGGGCAGGGTGAAGCCCGTCTATCACCGGGGCGCGTCGGGTAAGATGGAAACCTTTTTCGACTCCGACGACGTAGACCGATACAAGGATGAGTTAGCACAAGTGGTAGAACCGGAGCGGAGGAACGCGATGGTTGCCGCGCCAACGAGTGACAGCCGCGCATTGTCACAGATGGGCGCGGGTTCATACGCCGCCGCTTTGCACGATCTGTTAGAGCGCCTTGTGGCGGCACAGGAGGGGCAATTGCCGCCCACAACTGCCGCGCCAGTCAGCGACAGTCATACGTTGTCACAGGCCGCGCCGCTTTCCATCGCCGACAAGTTGACGCTTTCACTCGCCGAAGCCTCGCAGCTCTCAGGACTCTCGCGCAATCACTTACGTCAAGCTATTGAAGACCGGAAACTCAAGGCGCGCATCATCGGCAGGGGCTGGCGGGTGAAGAGAGATGATCTGGACGCTTACGTGAAGAAACTCTAGCGCGCCGGGTGACTATTGACGCGCCGCCAGCAATTAGCATACATTCCGGCGCCACAATATAGCTTCCGGGTGGGCGGCTTGGGCTTATGACTTCTCCCCTAGCTTC
>MWWK01000228.1_pt1 | contig 10773 bp, 14 predicted proteins | sample 1047241 | NCBI WGS metagenome assembly MWWK01 (sample SAMN06349964, study PRJNA376086) | soil metagenome | isolation source: BG12-3 sample Antarctic (ecotone) soil | place: Antarctica | reverse complement strand
ATCCCAGCAGCTTCAAGATAAGCATCTAGATACTCTTCAGCGCTGTGATGAGCCGGAACTTCGTGAAATTTGCCACCTTTCTCGTGAAGTCTAAGCCACCACCGTTTACCATTTTTGTAATAGTCTTCGACCTTCATCCCAACGACTGCGCCGATACGGGCGAAGCTAAAGACCATCACTCCAATAAGAGCACGGTCTCTAAGTCCGACAAGGCTGGTAGTATCAATTGAATCGAGCAGCTTTCTTGCATCCTCGGCCGAAAGCACGTGCGTTTTTCCTTTTCTGACGACGTGTTTCGGGCCGCGAACGGAGGCAGCAGGGTTCGAGGGGATAATCTGACCGGTTACAAGCCAGTCAAAAAGCATCTTGATTGCTGCAAGGTGCTGCTTCTTTGTTGGATCTGAACCGGAATGACTTTCTATATAGGCGGCAACAGCCGTCGGCTGAATACTCTGCAAGGAGATCCCACGATCGTCGCACCACCGAAGGAACTGAGCTACTGCTTGCGCATAGGCAGCGCGGGTATTCGGGTTTCGAATATTGGCGGTGAAGAACTCGAAGAACCGCTTGGCGGCCCCGTCTCCGGCTTCAGCAATAAGCACAGGCAAAAGATGGGCAGAAAGCGGAATGGCGAGATCAGTGGTCACACGTCGGCTCTTTCGATGAAATATCGAAAACCCTTCGCTCTGTCAGCCAGGTTCATGTAGGCCCACCCCAGTCCGTCTGGGAGCTGTGTCCAATCTTGAAAGCTTTGGCAACTTTGCTCCATTGATGCAAAAACATGTTTATCCTGGCAAGAGGTCAGATGTTCCCACGGCCCTCCAATTTTGACCGACCCTTTCTTCCGAAAATGATGCCTGTATGCAACTGCCGCGTGACTTTCCATAGAACTCCTTTTATAGACCATAACTACCTTTATGACCTACTAAGTTGGCAGGCTGATAGCCTTAATTTGCGTCCTCGACATAGTATGCTAATACTGGCATACTATGGAAAAGGCACAGCGAAAACCTCTCTTTTGGGTTGGCTCTTCGAAGAGAGACCTCAAAGAGTTCCCGGAAGATGTGAAAGACGTCATGGGGCATGCCCTGGACATCGCTCAGCAAGGCGGGAAGTCTTCAGAGGCAAAGCCCCTAAAAGGATTCGGTGGGGCAAGCATTCTCGAAATCGTTGATGACTCCGACGGCGATACATACCGCGGCGTGTACACGGTGAAGTTTGGAAGAGCTATTTACGTGCTTCACGCATTCCAAAAGAAGTCGAAGAAAGGGTCTGAGACCCCAAAGCATGAAATTGACCAAATCAAAGCTCGATTAAAGGCAGCGGCAGAACACTACCAAGAGTGGATCGCGTCCCAAGAAAGGCCAAAAGAGAAGTAACTATGAGCGACAAAGTCGAAATAGAAGAAGGAAGCGGCAACGTCTTTGCCGACCTCGATTATCCAAATGCCGAAGAGGCATTCACTAAATCGCGCCTTGCCCAACGCATCGCCGAACTAATTGAGCGGCAAGGCGTATCTCAGGCGAAAGCAGGAGAGCTTCTGGGCATCGATCAGCCAAAAGTATCTAAACTCCTTCGCGGGCAACTAAAAGATTTCTCCACCGATCGTCTTTTCCGTTTTCTGAACGCCCTCAACCAAGACATTGAGATCGTCATTAAGCAGAAGACGGATTCCGAGAAAGCAGAGATTCGTGTGCTTGCGGCATAGCATGAAAGAGAAACGCTGTTTCAACTGCGGCGAGGGCGTAATGAAGAGGGGAACGAAAACCCTTTCCGTTGAATACAAGGGCCGCTCCTTCACAATCGAGCAACCGGGGGAATACTGTTCTCTTTGTGATGAGGGAATTATTACGGGTGCGGATATGGAGAAGACGGAAAATCAGGTGCAAGACGTGCGGGCCGAGGTCGACGCCTATCTTACCGCCGATAAGGCGGGAGATTAGAAGAAGCTGGGCCTGACTCCGCATGCGGCGGCCGAGATTTTGGCGCGGGGCCAAATGCCTTCAGTCGCTATGAACGTGGAGAAGTGCGGCATCCTCGAGCACTCGATCAACTCCTCCGCCTGCTGCAACGGCATCCTGAGCACCTCCAAGAACTTGAGAAGAGAGAGGCCGCTTAGGCCCCGAGAGAGACCATATGAAAAGGTGTGTAGCCTGCGGTGGTGGGCCTGTGAAGCGGGAGACCCCTGAAGCATCATTTGAATACAAGGGGTAAACTCTCCGGTACGATCAGCCCGCCGAGTGGTGTGCTGAATGCGGAGAGGGTTTTTTGGAAGAAAGCAACAAAGAGTCGACTGACCCCGTTAATCTATAATTTCCAGGCGAAGATCGATGGCCGCCTGACTACTGACGACATCTTGCGGATCCGCAAGAGAAGCTCGGCCTCACACAGAAAGAAGCGGGGGAGCTTATTGGAGGCGGTCCCAAATGCCTTCAGCCGTTATGAGACAGGGAAGAGCTATCCCACAAAGGCGCTCGAAAACTTCCTCCGTGCTCTCGACAGGCATCCAGAGGATATCGAAGAGCTGCGTCGAGACAAGATTGCGGCCTAAGCCTAATGACCCGAAATGAGTTCAAGACCCGGCTTTCTAAGCCGCTTTTTCGTGCGTAACCGATAATGCGAACTTTCTGGAATTCCGAAAAGCGCACGGCCCTGCGCCGCCATGAGTCCTGGACTCTCTAGACGAGCAACTTGATCTCTTTAAAGCCGCCCCCGCACGCGTTTCTTTCAATCCGCCAGTTGTGATGACGGTCGGCGGATTGACTGTGAAAGTCTTCGCGCCAGAAGACTGGAAGAAGTCCCGCCCGTGTTCATGGCCATTGGAAGAAGACTTCAAAAAGACCATCCACTTAGCTGCGTCGGGCCGCATTGTCTCGTCGCGGCTCTGCCGGTCCGGACAATAGTATCGTGTGGGGGAATCGGAGACCGGCTGGATATTTTCCCTGTTGTAACGTAAGGTCGCCACCGGTAGAAGCGCAAAGACGCTGCTTCGGCCTGCGTGTCCGCACATCCACTGTTGCGGTACGAATGTCGACGCAGCGAGCTGTATCGGTTTTTTATTTCCGCCTTTCGATCTTCTTCTTCTTCATCACTCACGCGAAGCAGCTCCCGTCGCTCGATCAAACCGAGCCTCGGGAGCTGCTCCGCGCGGAGTGCGTCGTCCTGCCGCAATGTGCTGGCTCGTTGGGACGATTATAAAACAAACCAGCGTAGCTCCGAAGACCTGCCATGGGTCATCGGGGCTCCATCAAAAAACGAAAGAGAGGCGATCATGGCGCAGCTCACGGATCTTCTGCGGCACCGGCTGATCGGGTGTCTGCCGGTCGTGAACGCGGATTTGCTCAAGAGGAAGACCGCCCAGCGGGGGTGGATCGACGACCACTGGATCTTCGTGGCCGGCCTGACGGGAGGCGAGAAGTATCGCGCCGTCGTTCAGTACAGCGGCAAGCCGAGCCTCGGATCGGCGGTCATCCTCGAGCCGGGGGAGATTTACGATTTCCGGCGCCCGTTCTCGCTCCAGTGCTCGACGTTCTTCCACACGATGCTCAGCTGTTGCGTGGCTCCATTCACGCCGGCCACCCGGTTTCAGCTGGTGCTGGAGATCCGGCCCGACGTGATGGGGATGCACACCCCCGAAGTCGCCGCGTGGATCGCAGGCGCGAGCGTCGTGCGCGAGGGGATGAACGGCTTTGACGAGACCTACCCCTTCGAGTTCGAGCTCGGCGGCAAGCACCAGAGCCGCGCCAAGGGCTCCCTGCATGCCCACCATCTCGGGGGCGACGATGCGAGATGGTCCAACCCGTGGGACCGCTCGAAGATCGTCGTCGAGCTCTCCTCGCTGTCGGGCCAGGCGCTCGCCGATGCCCTGACGGAGTTCCTCTGCCGGATGGCGCCGCGCTACCGGCAGGCCGCGCTCGACCAGCCCTGGTGTTTTCGCGACTGTTGGCGGCTCTCCTCGGCCCTTCACCTGTTTCACAGGAACGGTGACGAGCTCCTCGTGACGGACCAGGGCTTCGAGCTGGTCAACCAGCCGCCGCCGTACTGGCTCCGGCTGCCCCACCGGTCAAGCTTCGAGGTGAACAGCGGAGCCTGGACGAGGATGAAGAAGATCCCCGCCGAGCGGCAGTTCAAGTGGCTCCACGCGGAGCGCGGGAGCAACGGCCAGCCCTCGATCGTCGGAATCTGGGAGTAGCGGCACGTAAGGTTTTCCACGCTCCACGATCGCATCCGCGATCGTGGAGCGCATCGCCACAGCTCCTGCGTCAGTCAACTCTCCGCCAGGCTCTCTTCCTCGGGAACCGCTGCCAAAATTTGAACAGTCGGGTGTGATGGAACTTCAGCAAAAGCTCGGTGAGTGAGCGCGCGATCGTCATTCATCGGGGAGATCTCCTCTACGTGATAAACTGGATTATCACGTAGAGGATGGAGGGGCCAAGGAAATGACACGTTGGATAACGACTTTCAACCTCACTCAAAGCGTCACGGGCGTTGCAGTGGATACCCTCGCGGTGAACTCTTTTTTGATTAGAGCAATAAATATGTCTAATACAGATGATTTACCTATAGAAAATGTGATTGTCCTAATCTGTAACCTGAACTAGGGACTGGAAGACTTTTCGTCCGAAAGCGATGGTTGGGCACCACATGAAGCCACGAGCCTTCTGTCACGTCGAGCCGAGACTCAGGAGCCTGAACAGCTCCGGCTCCGAAGCCTGACTTCGCGGCAAAGGGCGGCGGAGCTCACCGGGTCAGAGGTAGCGGGGAAGACCTACTAAACTCGATTAACTAGGGATTTATACAATGTTCGCATATCCGGCAAATATCTGTGATACAATTAATGCATTGATTAATTAATCGATTAAGAGGTTCTATGGAACGACGTGTTGATGCTGCGTTCGCTCGTACCCAGTTCGGACAGATCATGGATCGTGCAGTAGAGAAAAATGAACGGTTCATCGTCGACCGAAGGGGAGAGCCTGCGGTCGTAATTATGAGCTTACAGGATTTCATTCAGACGGTTGCACCTTCTCCTGACTGGCTACAGCAGGCATGGACCGGCTCAAAAATCCGCGGTCTTGATCGAATGACAATGGAAGAGATCAATGCTGAGGTTGATGCTGCTCGAATGGACGCACCAAGCGGCAAGAGCAAAAAGTGATCTCGGTTGTTGTCGATACTAATGTTTTAGTTTCGGCTCTTATCTCATCCGCCGGAAACGAGTCGTTTGTGATCAGCGCAGTGGCTAGTGGGGTTCTTACACCGTTCTACTCGAACGAGATACTTGAAGAGTACCGTCTTGTTCTCTCTCGAACCCGTTTTGGGTTTGAAGAAACGATTCTGGAGCAACTCTTTTTGCTTTTGAGCACAAGAGGTACGCGGATTGCTCCAAGAGGGGATACCACGGTTGTATCGCCCGATCCGGACGATAGAAAGTTTATCTTATGCTCTCTTGAGGCAAGCGCTGACTTTCTCGTAACCGGTAATCGAAAACACTTTCCTCAAGCTCAATATGGAAAGACTGCGGTAGTTAATGCGCGCGAACTTCTTGAGCACGTTCTTATCCGCACATCTTTACCTTCCAAACTATAACTGGATTATTACACTCGTCTGCGGAACGGCCGCCCATTAGAGCCACACGAACGCGAGCCCTTTTTCTTTCCTTTGACTGTGGCCTTACATCGTCTTTCTCTTCCTAGAAGCGATTTTAACATCTAACAGTTACAGATATATACGTGCCGTCTTGATGTAGTTCGTCAGCGTAAGTGGGTAGTTGAGTGAATCCGTCTTCCTGAAGTGCTACTGTCTTCTCGGGTTTTCCGAAGAGTGGTAGGGGAATAAGTAGGCCCGTCTTGACGGCCTTTTATCTTGCCCTACCATAAGCCTTACAACTTGCCTGCTCTTTGCGGGCCTCTTAACTTTTCCTGGTACAAGTCCTTTTCGTCACCCCTTTGCAGCGACGGAGCATCCCCTGCTCGTTCCTTTTCGAGAACGTTTTATGGATGGGTGTCCGCCTTCGTCTCGGCGCTTGAAACAAAGGGATTCTCGCCCGCTCATCCTTACGTAGTCACAAACTTGCCTGAACGCGAGCGTCACCTTTTCCTAGGTACGCTACGGATTTTGGGTTTTTCGTATCTAAAATTTGTGGCGCTGCGTTCGCCTTTCCTGGCTTCTTCTGGCAAATCCTGCGGCCGAAAAATTTATTGCCTGCGCCGCTAAAATGTTAACGGGTATTTACTAAGCATTACCAAGGCTTAAGTCCGTTTCAGCGGCGGCCGTTAACTTTGGTTAACGGGTATACCAACGATATTACAAGCAATTCGGCGTTTCTGTTAACGCAACGTGGTGCATCCGGTGTGGGGAATAATATGTGCATTTTCTCTTCTCTGTTTTTAGGGGTGGTTTGGGTTAGGCAGTGCCGCTGTTCTTTGCTGGAGGTCTTCCTCTGACAAGCTGCCGCGCCCTATCCTCTTCCCCCTGCGTTACGTATCCCCATAGCCCTTGCTTTACAATCCCGACAAAGATTCGCACTGCATCGCCTTTCGCTCTGTTTGCACGCACCGCTGCCGCAGCGAAGTTAAGAAAGTTTGCTTCACTCCGCTCTAGCCACCCGACTTCCGTTGCCTGTTCGTAGAGCATTTTTAATCGAGGTAACCGCCTGAGGTCCTCGGGCTTGATGTTCTTCAGGCTTGGTCTTGTTCCTGCTCTCTCGCTCACCGGAGGTTCCGGAATTTGAGTTAGAGCGGATTGAACTAAATCCCTGAGCATTTCCTTTTCACAAAAACCAGACGGCTCGCCTGTGGCGAGTTTCTGGTTTTTGTACTTCGTAGAAGTTTCCAGTCTTTTAAGAGGGGGTGCAAATTGGGTGCCCTTTTCGGCTTGAGGGGGTGCAAAACAGGACTCTTCTGCTAGTAAGTTATCCACAACGGGTGTCTCATTGCTCTTACTAGGAGTAATTATCTCTTCTCCTTTCCAATCAAGGTTGATGCGAAAATATGCCCCGTCTCGGTTAAGCTTTCGCTGCTTTGATCCGGTATCTTTATCTATCCATCCAAGCTTAATGAGCTCTCGGCGTGCTGCCCTAACAGCGCGCTCTGAGATAACAAATACTAGGCTAATCCAAGAGGCTTTTACGGTTCCTACTCCCCTCACCTCTCCGTTCTTCCGATCAAGGGACAAGCCGCGAAGGAGATATGCAAGGCAGGTTTTCACCAGCGCAGGCTTTGTACACCGCGCAAGGAAGCGGAGCACCCGGCGAGGCACCGGTATCGGACGTGTGGCTTTGCGGCTGTCTGCTGTCCGCTGGATGATCTCTTCCGCCGCTAGAAGCGTTGTCTCTGTGAATGTGATGGCGCTTTCAGAGAACCGCAGCAATCCCACTCGCTCAAGTTGCCTGAGCGCAGACTTTACCTGCGCCTCTGTAACGGCTCCTAACAGGCGTACAAGCTCGGCAGTGCGATAACACTCCCCTCGCCTGCTCTTTGCTGCCTCGGCAGTTCTTGAGCGCCTGGCGGCCTCTCTAATCGCTCGAAGCTCGAAGCATCCGAAATACACCCGGAGTGCTCTAAAGCTTACCGCCCCAGCGTCGTATGCGCTAAGCGCATTAAAGACCTGAATCGGTGTGATAGTTTTGTACCCGCATGCTTGATACACGTATTTTGTTCCTCCAGTATGGAGGCAGAAAGCCCAGATTAAAGGCACAAAAACCCTATCGCATTCAAAAGAACGCCAATTGACGGATCAGCTATGAAGGCTTAGAGTGGAGGTCTCTGAGGTCTCGGATTAAGCCTTCACACATGAAGCGACAAATTAACCGGCTATGCCGGTTTTTTTGTGTCTTGAATCTTGGTTTCTTGCCTAGTGATTCTCCCGCGGATTTCCATAGATTTAACTAACTGAAAGCAACCATCCATTACCACACTGAATCAAGCAACAGATAATTTCAAGGACACCATCATGGGACCTAGATACCTAGATACCATGATACTACGGTACCTAGGTATCTAGGTCCCTTGCTATTTCTCTTGTGAAAATAATGGATTGCGCGTGTGGTGCGCGGTATGCGATGAAGAACTCAGTATCTAGATATCTCGGTACCTAGATACCTCGGTACCTAAAGCTTTGAAAGAAGGAAAATCGCATGATAGACGGCACGCTCACAACGCGGGTAATAGCAGTCGGGAACCAGAAAGGGGGAGTAGGGAAAACTACGAACACCGCTCATTTAGCTGCGGCTCTTGCCAGCATGGGGCGCAAGGTCCTAGCCTGGGATCTTGACGTGAACTATGGGCTTACTTCCCATTTCGGCGTTCCGCCGCAAGCATATTCAGGGACGTTTCATGTGCTCACACGCGACCGCGATCCAGAAGACGTTATCTTAACAAACGACGATCCTGATATCGAGCTTCCAGAAGGGGTGCATCTTATCCCGGCCTCAAGAGAGCTGGAGAAGCTAGAGGCAGTCCTTCGGACCGACGACCCGTTTTTTACGCCGCGGGATGTTCTTGTGGAGCCGCTTAACAAGCTCCGAGGGAAGTATGATTACATTTTCTTAGATACTGCTCCAAATACGAACGTGACAACTACACTTGCTTCATACATCGTCGCAGATTACTTCATCATCTCTACGCTGCCGGAGAAACTGGCACTCGAAGGCCTTAAAAATGCACTTAAGGATATTGGTCAAGCGCAAAGGAAGGATCGAAATCCCAATCTCAAACTTCTTGGCGTTATCGTATCAGGCCTTGATAAGCGAATACGAAAGGCACGGGAGTATGATGAAGCAATTCGCGCTAGCTTTGTTGCAAACGGCCAAGAGTCGCGTAAGTTCAAAGCAACGATCACGAGAGCGGCTGCTATCCCTCGCGCCCAAGATGCAGGGAAAACTGTTTTCCAGACTGAGCCAAATCACGAAGTAATTAAACAATTTCTAGACATTGCACATGAGATAGAAGAGCGCGTCAGTGAATACGAAGGAGTAGGGAAGGGGGTTGAAATTATTGAGGCGCAGATAGCAAATGGGTGAAAGACGGCCAACGGGAGAGAAAGAATATAGCCCGCTCGATGATTCTATGGATCTTATTGGCCGTGTGCTGTCGGATACGGTAGACGAACCAATCACTCCTGCTGCGGTGAAACAACAAAAAATACTTCAGATATCGAGAGCCGAGAAACCATTACTTTTTCAATCCACACCACAGCAGGAAGAACCTAAGCATGGAGCGCCAATTCCAGAAGTCCGACTTGCTGAAAAGGAAGAGTTTCTTACGTTCAAATTTAAGGTTCCTAGGCCAGATTACCTGCATGCAAAGCGCATTCTCTCAGCTCTGGAAGAGGAGCTAGGCGCAAGGATTGATCTGGCAAATCTCGGTCGAGGTTGGCTGACTCGGTTGATAACTGCGGAGAAGGAAATATTAGAAGCGGCGAAGCATCAAGAACGCTTAAAGACGCCGAACCCGAGAAATCCACTCGAAGTTGCGGAAGTGGATCATGCTATGACAGTGATTCAGTCAGTAGCATTTCGAAGGGCTGCGGCAGTAAAGTAGTTAACTGCGTCGTGCGTGGCGGTCAGCCGATGGCATGGCGGTCAGAAGGCTTGTTTCGTGCGCGGATGAATATGGGAATCATGTTCCCGCCAACGCGTCGGCTATCTGCTTGATTTATGGATGCTTAGTGAAGCAGTACATGATGGACCCAACGACGGCTATTACTGGGACGATTTTAGGTCTTTTATCGATCGTCGCCATAGTTAACGTAATACGTCGGAAGAATCTTCGACGTATAGTTCGTGTGATTTGGATCACCGTATGCTTCTTGCCGCTTATCGGCCCACTGGTTTACTTCTTATGGTACTCGACACCTGATCATCATGGACGAGATGATAGTTTCGATTTTGAACCACCGGTCTGACCCGAGGTGTTTTTAAATGGCAATCCGCTCAATTTCATCGAGTGATATTTGGTCCTGAGTCCTGTCATAAAGTTTCGTAGTCTTCGGCGACTCATGTGCGGCGATCATCTGGGCTTTTTCAATAGTTCCACCAGCTTCAAGGTAGGCAGTAATGCCGGTTGCTCGGAAAGTATGGTTACAAACGCGCTTTGAAAGACCTGCGGTCACCGCTCGACGTTTCACCATATCGAGAGCATTATTTCTCCTCAGTGCTCTATCAGTAAGTGTTTTACTTCTGCCGAGAATGGAGCGAAAGAGCGGAGTTTTTGGGTCGCAGGCTATCCCAGCAGCTTCAAGATAAGCATCTAGATACTCTTCAGCGCTGTGATGAGCCGGAACTTCGTGAAATTTGCCACCTTTCTCGTGAAGTCTAAGCCACCACCGTTTACCATTTTTGTAATAGTCTTCGACCTTCATCCCAACGACTGCGCCGATACGGGCGAAGCTAAAGACCATCACTCCAATAAGAGCACGGTCTCTAAGTCCGACAAGGCTGGTAGTATCAATTGAATCGAGCAGCTTTCTTGCATCCTCGGCCGAAAGCACGTGCGTTTTTCCTTTTCTGACGACGTGTTTCGGGCCGCGAACGGAGGCAGCAGGGTTCGAGGGGATAATCTGACCGGTTACAAGCCAGTCAAAAAGCATCTTGATTGCTGCAAGGTGCTGCTTCTTTGTTGGATCTGAACCGGAATGACTTTCTATATAGGCGGCAACAGCCGTCGGCTGAATACTCTGCAAGGAGATCCCACGATCGTCGCACCACCGAAGGAACTGAGCTACTGCTTGCGCATAGGCAGCGCGGGTATTCGGGTTTCGAATATTGGCGGT
>MWWK01000227.1_pt1 | contig 10784 bp, 17 predicted proteins | sample 1047241 | NCBI WGS metagenome assembly MWWK01 (sample SAMN06349964, study PRJNA376086) | soil metagenome | isolation source: BG12-3 sample Antarctic (ecotone) soil | place: Antarctica | reverse complement strand
TAAATTAAGTTACTTTGTAGTCTGGCAGTTGAGCGGGGAAAGTTTTTATAAAGAAATAGTTGTTCCCTAGTCGCAAGGTGTTGGCGCCCTTGCAAATTCGAGTTCACGCTCGAATTTGCAAGGGCGCTTTCGATTCTCCGGTCAGAAATCAAAACGAATTTTTACGCAATTCAAAACGTGGAAAATTCATACCAAGAGAGCGGTAAAATTTCAAACGGCAACCCGCCATTTTAGACATCCGAGTAAAAACTATGAGCAAAGCAAAACGAGAAAAGCTGAAGGCGGCAAAAGCATAAATCATTACCGTTAATTTTACGGAGACGAAATGAACATTCAAAGCCGATTGAAGAACATGGAAAATCATTTAGTAGATAAAGACGGCGGTTCTCAAATCGTTTGGGATTTTTCTAAAACGACCTCGGACCAGCTCTTAAAGCTCGCAGCGTTGATAGAGGAAGAAAATACTTTCGAAGCTGAAAGATATACAAAAGAGTTAATTAGCGAAGGCTTTTTAAGCTACCGAAATGAAAAAGAGAAATAATCATAAAGCGTAATCGGATTTTCAAAAGCTAAGAAAACCTTTGAAAATCCGATGTTTATTGAGTCGTTTGTTGTTTTGAGTTTTAACGCTCGTCAAAGAAAACTCCTGTGTTACCTACTTAAAATCGTTAGATTGCAAAAACAAATCAGTTTTTATAAAAAAATTATGGCAAACGGTAAAATGAAATTGGAACTGCTTTTGAAGGGCGTTGACCAGATGTCGGGCGTGGTTAAAAAACAGTCAGTTTTTCTAAAGCAGTTAGATAAAGACGCTACTAAAACCTATAAAAGCCTTAAGAAACTTTTTGACTTTAAGCCGAAGGGAAACTTTTCCGGTTTCGGAAAACAATCAAGTTCTGAATTTCGCAAAGCAAATTCCGAAGCTCTTAAATACAAGAAAACTCTTGAATTGCTCGGCAAAGTTAAAATGCCGAAGATTAATATTCCGTCCGGCTCAACAGGCGGAAACGGCTTTCCGAAAACCAACCTTGCAAAAGGTCAAAAAGAACTCGATAAGATTTACAATTCTCGGCGAACGTCCAATAAATACCTTAACGGATTAGCTAACCTCAATGACCGAGTGTTTGAGCCTGCCGGACAAATTAAGAATGTCTGGAAAGAGCAATACGACTCGTTAAAGCCTTACGTCGAAGAAACGAAAAAACTTTATCGAGCGCAGGAAAAGTTTAAACTTTTCGATTTACCCGAAGCCGATAATAAAAGAGCTTTTGATTCTGTAAAACAAATAGTCAAAGACATTCGCGGCGCGAGTCTCACCGACGCGACCGAAGACCTAATAGACCTTTACGGGGCGTTGGGCGATTTAACGAGCGCGACTAAATCACTTCCGCTGGCAACCAAATTCAGAACGAATTTTACGGCTTTATACGGCGACAAATTCAGCAGCGAGGAAATAGGAACTCAGATTCAAAGCGGTTTCAAATTCTTGGAAATTATCGGCGCGACGAATAAAGGGGTAGCCGAAACGGAAAGGATGTTTGATGTCATCACAAAGATTTCCAATTCAACGGGCGGTAGGGTTACGGGCGCTAACTTTTTAGCGATGGCTAAAACCGGAAAAACTTCCGTGAAAAATCTTTCGACCGAAGGCTTGATGAACATTTCTTCGATGATAGAAGAAGGCGGCGCAGGTAATACCGGAACGGCGTTGATGAGTATGTATCAAGCACTTGTAGCTGGTGTGATGAAACAATCGGCGGCGGAAAGGTTTGATTATTTCGGACTGCTCGATGAATCGAAAATCGAATACAACAAAGCAGGAAGAATCAAGCGGCTCAAACCCGGCGCAAACGCACTTGGCAGTCCGATGCAGGAAGACCCGTTAAAAGCGGCGGATATGCTGCGCGAGGCAATGGCAAAGCACGGCGTCAATACCAATGACGCGAAAGAAGTTGACGAACAGCTTTCGATTTTATTCCAAAACCGGAACGCACAAGCCTTGATGTCGTCGCTCATCAACCAGCGTGACCAAGTGGCGAAAGAAGCTGGCAGAGCAAAGCAAGCGAAAGGAATTTTAGGAATGGACAAACAGCTTGCAAATTCTGAGTTAAAAAAGATTCAGGAATTTGAAGCGGCGATTAAAAACTTCAAAACGGAAGCCGGAATGCCTTTAATTCAAATCGGAACAAAATTAGCCTCATCTTTAACGCCTATCCTTCAATTTTTCGGCAATCACCCGACCGTTACCCAATTTGCGGTAGCCGCGATGCTCGTTGGTAAAGGTTTTAGCGGAATCGTTCAAAGTGCTGCGCTTCTTAAAGGCAGCGGCTTGACATCTCTTTTTTCCGGCGCAAGCAATTCAGCCGGAAACGCATCAACGAAAGTTGCAGGCTTTACGAGAAATTTAGATACGGCGGCAAATAAAACGAGCGCGTTTCAAAAAATAGCAGGAAGCCCTATAACTGTCAGTTTAATAGCAACAGGCGCGATTCTAGCGGTTGATACCTTAAAGCAGCACTGGGACGAACTAGACGCGCGGATTCAAAAAACTTCCGAAAACGCCCAATCAATTAAACAGACTTACGATAATTTAATGGGGCGGGGTCTGCTTTATAATCCGGCGGGCGATTATAAAGGCAACCAGCCTGAGTTCGACAATTTGGCGAAAAAGTTTGTTGAATCAATTCAAGAAGGTAACACTTTGGAAACGAACCTTCGCCCTGAAAGCGCAAGTTGGTGGGATCATTACAAAAATCTCACTGAATTGCCTTACGGAAGTTATGGCAAAACAGGCGGACAATTCAATCCAACAGTTGCGGCGCATAGGTGGACAGCACAAGGTTTTGGGCAAGGATTTCAAGACCCGAACTATTTAGCGCGTGTAATTCAACAAATTCAGAGTGGCGGCGAATTTACAAAAAGAGAAGGCGAGACGGAAGCTAGAAAAATGAATTTTGACGAGATAAAACTCGTTTTGTCCTCTATTGAAAAAATGGCGGGCGCAGAAAAATTTCAAGCCGCGCTTTCTATTCTTCAAGGAATAACAAATAACCCACAGCCCGCCGCCGACCCAAATAAAGGTCAAGCCTTTATTAACCCGAGAACAGGTCTGTTTGAGTTGCCAAAACAGCCAGCCGCGCAACCGCAGTCATTCTTACAACCTTTCAAAGAAGGAATGTCTGATTTGTCGGGAAATACGAAACAAGTGTCGCAGACTTTCGGGCAGATTCAACAACCCGCTTCCGGCGTGAGCAGAGGTTTTTTTGACTTGTCGGGAAAAGGCGCAACTTTAGGCGGCAGCTTTGCCGGATTGAACGCAAATACAAGTTCTTCGGCTGGTGCTATAAATTCGATGACCGGCGCGGCGCTCGGTTTTGCAAACACGGTAAATACGCTAAAAATCGTGCCGCCGAGTTTCGGAACGATAAACATACCGGGCTTAGGACAAGTTTCTAATCCGCCAGCAAAAACACAATCTTTCGGCACACCTCCAAATCCGAACATTGCGCGCTTATTCGGCGGAGGAAAAGCTAAAGGCGGCAGCGTTAATAAGCGAAAAGCGTATATGGTCGGCGAAGCAGGGGCAGAAATGTTTTTGCCTGAAGCAAGCGGCTCGATTATTCCAAATGATGCTTTGAGAAGTCGCCGCAATACAAATGCCGTTGCTCAAAATACTACGGTGCATAACCATTTCAACATTACCGGAACGAACGCCGATGAAATTGCGAATAAGGTTTTAAGTAGATTGGAAGCTAGAATAGCTGACCTTGAATTTGATACGTCGCCCGAGCGGATGGCGCAGCGCGTAGTTTATGCGGCTAAAAGGGATTCTGAAAGAATCTAAAACCGAAATAAAAAATGGACAATCAAACCGAAAATAAAATAAATATTCTTGAATCCAATCTTGTTATAAACGCAACCGGATGCAAGGAAGAAAACTTACGGTTAATCGTTTCAGCGATTATCGAAGGCGTCAAAGACTCAATGCACGGCATTCCGGTCAACTTGCAAATAAATCTGTATTCGCAAGACGGAGTTCTGCAAACTCAAAATCAATCAAATCTAACGGGAGACGGAAACGAAAAATGGAACAATTAAACGAAAAACAAGAAAATGCGGAAACCGAAACGACACCTAAAAGCCGGAAATTTAACCTGAAATTCGGTTATCAGGACAAAGAAAACCCTGAGATTTTTCACCGTGAAGTCGTCATCAGCCGAAGACCGACAGGCGCGGATCTCTTCAGAGCCGTAGAGGACGGAACGGACGGTAAAGCGGCACAGACTCGAATCAATCTCGCGCTTATTAAATCGGCAATTTCAAAATTCGGCGAGCTGCCGATGTCGGTGCCGATAACGACGCTTTTCAGTCTCAATGAGATTGACGAAGATAAACTGAATGGCGAGTATTTGCTTTTTCTTATCGCCTCACAACCCGAAATCGAGCAGAAGATTTTGGAAAACGAGCGCGCTCAACTCGCGTTCGGCATCGAGCGCGACGGCGTGAAGTATCACGTTGTCGAATTCGGCAAACTGCTGAACGGCTACGACCGAATTGCTATTCAAGCCGACGCGCAAAACGAATGGATGTTTCAGGCAAGAAAAATAGCGCGGGAAGTCGTGAAAATCTCGACGCTCGACGGCTCAAATTCGGTTTCCGGCGAATTGACCTTTGAAGAAATCGAAACGATGGATGCGACAGATTATCTTGTTTTGCGGGAGGCTGAGAGGAATTTTCTAGACTCCTTTCGAGACTAACGAGAATCTTTTAAGCAAAAACATTTTGGCGGAAGTTATTTTGATTTCCCAGGAATGCGGTTGGAGCGAACACGATATTTTAAGTTTGTCCGATATGCGGCGGCGGTCTTATGTCTCGCTTATTCTCGAAAAATACAAAAGTTGATTATGACGGATAAAGCAAAAGAAATAGCCGGGAAACTTAAAAACGCGGCGGTTTTCTTCAACAACAAAAAGGAAACCATAACCGACGGTAAAACTTTGAAATCGGAAGTTGATTTGATTTCAAAAGAATTTGGTTGGAGCGAAGATGAGATTTTGAGTTTGCCTGTTTTGAGGCGAAAAACTTATGTTTCGCTTATTCAATCAGAGACTTCCCGCAAAAGCCCGATTAATAATGGAGAATAAAAAATGAAAACACGCACTTCAACCCAAATTAAAGCCGATCTTGAAAAGACAAACTCACAGATTAATTCACTCAAAAGTTTATCTTCGCTCCAGGCACAACAGATGACCGCACTTGACGCCCGAAAAGTTGAACTTGAAAGCGAGTTGAAAGACGCGCCGGATACTGTAGCGGCTGAAAAATATATCAATTCGCACTACAAACGCCCGGATAAACAATAACAATTTTAAGTTTACAAAACGGAGAAAATGATAAAAATGTCAACACAAACAGCAGCGCGAACATCCGCGCAAATCGAAAACGAACTTCACCAAACGACCAGACGACTCGATGAATTAACAGAGATGCGCGACGGCATCAATAACAATCTGAAAACCTTGCAGGACGGCTTTATTGACGGCAAAACACCGCTCGAAAAACTGCAAGCCGAACAAGGCAAACTGACAACTCTTGACAGTTCAATAAAGACTTTAGAAGCAAAGCAAGGCGAAGTGCGGACCGCTTTCCAAAAGGCGATCTTGTCCGAATCACGTAAAATCCTGCTCGAAAAAGCAAAAGAAAGCGCTATGGAAGCCGAAGCCGCTTTTAATGCACATATTGAATCGAGGCACGAACTTAATAAGCTAATCGGCGATCGCGCCGCAAAAATGCTTGATGAAAGAATTTTGTTTCTTACAAAGCAAAGAGAATACCGCTTGGTATTTCAACAAATTGAGAAACAATCGCCTGAAAAGTCAGGGCAAATTCACGATGAACTCAGTCAAATCGGATTAACCGATGAAGCCGCAAATTTAGCGACTGCCGCCTACGAAAATTACCCAAATTACCCATTGGCTGAATTTGGCGAAGTGATTGCTATTGCAATCAGGTTGGTGGTCAACAAAAGAGAACGTGCGGCAAAAGAAGCGCAGCGGCTGGCGGCTTAGAGCAAATAAGTGAAATGTCCGAAAATGTCTGAAAATGTCCGATGAAAATTGCAAACCGGGAAAAAGCATTATCCGCGCTGCTCGAATCCGCTTCGATAACTGAAGCGGCGAAGGTTTGCGGACTGTCCGAAAAAACGCTCCGGCGATATTTGGAAGACCCGGAATTTCAAAAAGAGTTTCGGGCGGCGCGCCGAATTATTTTCGAGCAAAATATCGTTCGTCTGCAATCGCTTCACGCCGGAGCCATTGAAACGCTCGAAAGAAACTTGAGCTGCAAAAATCCGTCGGTCGAAGTTCGCGCTGCGCAAATTATCATCGAAGGCAGCCGGAAAGATTTTGAGACGCTCGATATTTTGGAACGACTGGAAATTTTAGAAGATGAGCATCGAAAACAGACTTAAAAAAGTTGAAACAAATAACGCACAAATTTTTGATGGTTGGATAAAAGGTTTATCCGATGAAGAACTTGAAAGAATTATTGGGAAGCGCGGCGACGGCAGATTTGCCGAATGGCTGAAGACTTTGACCGACGACGAACTTGAAATAATCCGTTACGATAAACCGGGCGCAAACGCGCTAAAAGGAAAATTCGATGAGTATAAAAAACAGAATCAAAAAAATCGAAGCGGTTAGCCGGTCGCGCACGTCGAGCGGCGAGCTGCACGGCATCACGCTCGACCAGTGGCGGCGGCAGTCGGGCGGCGAAGACATTTTGCCCGAGATACGCGAGCAAAATCGAGCCGCTTTTTTTCGATGGCGGACCCGCGCCGAAGAGCGGCGGCAGTCGGCTGCGGAAACGGTAAAAATGTTTGAGATTTGACGCGCGCCGGACTATTCCGAAGTATCAGATAATTTACGTTTTATGATACATCGCAGATGACGGGTTTTTATAATAGGTTTTGACAAACGAAATTTTGTAACAGCCAATAGATACGCGGTTTTCCGATAGTAAGTATCCGATAAACGGACTTTTATGATACCTCGCCGACGGCGCGCAAAGCGGACAAAAAGGACACCTGAAAAAGAAGCCGTAAGCGTTAAAACTCACGGCTTCTTTTTTGTTCGTTCCGGGACGAAGACACGAAGATTTTTCGCGCCCGTTCAAAGTCGCCGCGCGCTTCCTGTTTTGCCCGGCACAGCTCGCAACTGAAAATCATTTTTTGGAACTGATGCCGGAAGCATCGAAGACGCGAGAGCGGCGGCGGTTCCGCATCATCGCTCATCGCTCATCGCCGCTTTTTGGCTGAACTGAAAAAGTTTTGCTAAGTATTCGGGCGTGTTCTGATATTCGGAAAGTTCTATGTTGGAATCGGACGGCAAATCATTGAAAGCGTCGTCCAAAGCCTTCACAAGACCGTTGTAAACGCCGGTCGGCAGATTCGGATTATTCAGCAAATCGGACATGCTCAAAGCCAAATGGTCCAGCTCGATGTCGCCCGTGTATTTTTCCGTGTCGGTTTGAGCTTCGCGCAAAGATTCGGCAATCTCTTTTTCGTCCTTTTCCGCTTCGGCTTCTTCTTCGTGGTAAATATGCGGCTCGGCGGTCGAAAAAATTAAATGAGCTTTTTTCCTATGCGCGTCAAAAGCCCAGAAACTTTCCCACATCAAATTATTGAAAACGTGCTGTTGCAGATGGAAAATAAGATTTTGGGCATCAACCGGACTTTTCTTGACCGTTTCGCTAATGGTTTGGAAGAAAAAGAGAAATCCGTTAAACAAATAGTCGCCCTCAATTTCTTGTGTGTTGGATATAACGGAAATAAACTTTTTCATTTCTTCTTCCGTCATTTTCGGCGTTTCGGTCGTCTTTTCTTCTGGAGTTTTTATTTCATTGGTTGTATCGTTTTTCATTGTTGAGTTCCTTTTGATTTTTAATTGATTGGAAAGAGAGGCTTTTATAAGTTCGCGCTTATAAAAGCCTCTCGTGTTTAGCGAGTGCGCTCAATATAAAGCGTAATCAAGCGGCTCGCTGCCCGATGGCGGCACGGGAAACCTTGCGAAAACGCTTTGCACTGGCAAGTTCCGTTCGCCGTGTATGTCTGATTACTCGTTTCCGACATCATCAAAAGCGAGTGCGAATCGTGGCTGTAAGTCATATACGGATTCGTTTCAATTTCCGCCGTCGCTTTACCGATGGCGTTAATCCAACGCTTTCCGTTGGCGCTTTTCGGGTCGATTTTGGCAATAGATTCGGCGGCGATTTGTCCTAAAATTTCTTTGTTGATTTCGGTTGCGACGTTCATTTGTTTTTACCTTCCTTTTGTTTTTTTTTCTGGAATGATTGAATCAATCAATCTGTAATATATCTTAGTGCATACACTAATACATTGTCAAGTGAGATTAAGCCTTGCACTAGGAATTTTAAGATTTATTTGATAAATTATTTTCGTATGGAAAAAACAGATTATTTAACAACCAGACAGGCGGCTGAAAAACTCGAAGTTTCGATTGGGCGCGTTCAGCAACTCGTGGCGAGCGGCAGGCTTCCGTCCGTCAAAATCGGGCGCGATAGATTCATTCTTGAAAAAGATTTGGAGATTGTGAGCGACAGAAAACGCACCGGGCGACCGCCGAAAGAGCAAGTGGAAACAAAAATTCGAGAAGATAAAAACGCTGAAAAATAAGGCTTATTTATAAATATGGGCATTGGTTATAAAAACATAGAAATTGAAGGAAATAATGTTTTTCATAAGTTTTGTAGGGATTGCTTAAATTGGGTTTCCGTCGCGGATTGGCGCGGTAGATTTCCCCAGCACGGCAATACGTGCGGTAATTGCCGTGCTACTGCAAAAACGCGAAAGCCAATTAACAAGAAAGTCAGGTTCGATGTTTTTCGACGTGATAATTTCACTTGTCAATACTGCGGAGTTTCAGCACCGAAAATTGTTTTACACCTTGACCACGTTTTACCAATATCTAAAGGCGGCGATAATTCCGCCGCCAATCTAATTACTGCTTGTCTGGATTGTAATTTAGGCAAAAGCGATACTTTGATTGAATAAAGTTTCAATCGCTGCCGGAAAAAGGCAGACCGAAGAAGCAAAAGGTAGCGGAGTGAGACTTTTGACCTAAAAAACGATTTACGGGTGGTTTCTGCGCCATTGCGCGGCATATTTCAACCGATGGAAACACTCATTCAAGCACAAAAAAAGATTGCCGCCGGTGATTTTGACACTTCCCGGGCGGCAATCTTGAAACAAATCCAGTCAACGGCTTTTGACTATGAACAATAATTTAACCGAAAAACCCAAACAAAGCAACAGAAAAACATTACCGCATCTGCAAATCTTAGACAGCACGGTCAGAGAAAGCGTGAGTTTATCCAGTGGAGCTTTCAGGGTTTATATAATTCTCAGATTTCACCATCACCGAAAGACCGGAACCTGTAATCCAAGCGTGCCGACGATTATGAAGGAGACGAACCTCTCAAAGAAAACAGTTGAACGCGCGCTTAATGAACTCGAAAGCGCGGGATGGCTTTTTCGCAAAACAGGGATGGGCAAGAAAGCGAATAGTTACGGTTTCCCCGCCGAGGCTTTAACGATAACACTTGACAATCCGCCGTCGCCGAAAGACGCGGCAGCAGCAAATGCGCCCGCTGCGCCTCAAGCGACGGATGCGCCGTCCGAATCTCAATCTGAATATCTGGCGCGAAAGCAGCGCGAATATCCGCAGCATAATGTTCAAAAGGTTTATCAGAAGTATCTGAATTTTTGCGAAGAAAAAGGTTTGAAGGCGACGCGGCGTTATTTTGAGAAGTGGCTTAGTCAAGAAGATGAAGATATGAGCATTGACTTGGAACCGGCAGAACCTGAGTCAATTTGGGTGAAGAGTCAGAGGAGGTATTTAGAACAACTTAGTCCAGAGCAGAGAAAAGCCGAGGATGAGTTAGAGAAGGATTTTTTAAAGTCTCAAGCTGACCGGGAGACAGAGCAGAAGCGTCGCAAAGGTATTAAATCCGCTGATTGACGCGCTCACACCTTCTTCCGCTTTTTCCCAAAAAAAAGCGGCGGCGGCGGTTGGTTGGTTAGCTTTTTCCTTTAAGAAAAAAAAAGAAACTAACCGCCGCCGCTCGCGCGCTTCTTCTTTTTTTTCTTGTGGTTAAAAACAGTCTGGTTAATACAGTTGGTTTGAGGGGCAAATTTGACGCGTTTCATAGGGTTAAATTTGACGCATTTGTAGGGTCAAAAATGACCCTACAAACTTAAGTTGTTGTTCTTGCGCACCGGAAGTTCGACGAGCGGCTTCAGAATCAAGACGAATTGATGATCGATTGAAAATCTTGCCGTAAAAATCCGGTGCGAAGGTTACAAAAGAAGCCGGGCTATAACACCCGGCTTCTACGTTGAAAACATATAGATAATTCTACGCAGCTTGTTTTTCGCGTTTAAGAAGTTTCTTTTCTAAATCCAAAAGGAATCTACCTTCAAAATGAACTTCGCCGCAGCTCTCGCAAACCCGCGCCGGGGCATCTTTAACTTTCACCATTTGCCCGGCGATGCGTAATGTATCGGTAACCTTCCGCTTTACTAAATTTTCGTGATTACAATCCTTATTTGATTTCATATCCGGTTTTTATTTTTACTCTGCCTTGTTGGATGAAAACAATCACCGCCAACATTCTACCGTCTTTTGCATAACCTTCAAAGCAATATCTGAAATGAGTTTCATCATCAACGAACGGAAAGCGATTGGAAGGCTTTAGAATTACTGCTA
>MWWK01000226.1_pt1 | contig 10787 bp, 6 predicted proteins | sample 1047241 | NCBI WGS metagenome assembly MWWK01 (sample SAMN06349964, study PRJNA376086) | soil metagenome | isolation source: BG12-3 sample Antarctic (ecotone) soil | place: Antarctica | reverse complement strand
CACCAGCAACATCAGGAGCACCCGAAACAAAAGGAGTAGCAGAAGGAAGTGAGGCAGTAGAAGGAGACGAACCACTAAAACAAAAACTTACACCCATCGGCAGAACAAATACTAATAAAATGAAACCCCCGAGAATCTTTAACGCACCGATTGAATTACCCGACAATCCACGCCAGCCGCATTGCATACACCTATTAGCACTTCTCGAAAGTTGAGCACCACAATCTTTACAATTAACTAAAGCCATAAAAAATCACCTCATAAATTAATATCCTTCAACCATATAATGACCATTTGATCTCCACTTCCAACCAGCAAGAGTCACGAATTTTGCATCAGGGTATCTTGAAGCAAGAGCTTCCCTACGCAGCCTCTGTGTGACACCAATCCTTCTATCCAACTCGTATATCCAAATCCACCGTGGCGCCTCTCTAGCAAGCTCTTTTAGGCTTAAAGCAGCCGCAGCAGCTAATAAGGCACCGGCACTAGAATCACAAACAGGTTTTTTAGTATCTATATCAAAATCACTTGACACATTTAATACAAAATCCCCGTCACTTAGAACATTTGTATCTAGTACAGGCGTATTTTCAAGATTCGATTGACCCTCGATAGCTATATCATCACGCCGGACTCGTCTTCTACCGGAATTTCCATTCGCTCTACCTAGAACTTCAAACATCCTTGGCCAGCCCTTGAGTGAATCTCCACACGCACGCGCAAAAGAAAGCAATTCAGAAGACGGAAGCTTCAACCAGCTATCCGATTTTGTTATGTATTTAGATACTTCAAAGACCGCTTTAGACATTGATACATCTTTATCTACAAGTTTTATATTAGTAATCAGCAATCCATCAGACGTATCAATACTTCTTTCAATGCCAACATCACCCCATGCCTTCAAAACACATGCAGTCCACTCACGCCGCAGATCATCTTTGTTAATGAATCTACTAGCTACTAATAAATGCATATGAGAGTGAAAACCATCCTCAGCTAAAGACCAATCTCGTTTTTCATCCTCACGATTTTTTTTATTACCTAGCTCAAATTCAATTCCCTTAACACCCACGCCAATGTTCTCAGTATAGATTTTTCTTTTTCTGAAATAATCCCATGCCTTATTTAGAATTTTTAATGATGTATCTAGCTCGACACCCGGCAGATTAGGAAAAGTTAATGTAATAAATCTCCACTGCTCTCCAACTCTCAAATCAGTAGATTCGACAACTTCAAAAGCACGCCTACGCGATTTTGTACGCTTCTTTGCCATGCATGACCCGCAACAACGCAGACCACAGCCCCACAGCACCCCATGACCATCGAATGCCCTACCTTCATAATTCATGCTGAAACCTAAAAATAAATTTTCCTTAGCAGCACATCTTGAAAGCTTATCTGAAACCCTTAATGCAATTTCATCGCCAGCTAAAGAAGCAGCTTCCGCAATTCGCTTTGCCGTAAGTAATCCGAACAAAGATCGACTCGTAGACACTTCTAATGCACTACGCTTTACAGACTTAATTTTTAGACTTGATTTTGCCAAATGCCATCACCACCTTTTTGGCAGTGTGAGCATTTGATTAGGTAAGAAAATTTGGTATTATCTAATCAGAGTTCGAGCCGCCTTCATCGGATTCGATACTTTAGAATTCGCCATGAGCTTCCAACTCGTGGCGTTTTCGCTTTTATACGAAATAATTTATAAAAGATCAGCTAAACCTACATACAGAATAATCCCAAAATGCAAATCGTGCAAATGACTTTTCCGGCAGATATTTAACAGAACCACAAAATCCCCTAGTTAGCCTTGGACCAACACGAACGAGCGAAGCTTTTGTGCATCGCAAAAAGTAAATAAGGGTAGGCAGCTTGTGCGCTACCCTTATTTTGTGGACGGTTGATTCTAAAATCAAATTCCCACTTAAAAACTAAAAGACTTCACAAACATATACCTAGCTCCCTTCGACCCCGCAACCTTTTCAGGTTTTGATATTCATGCCTTATTTTACATTCTTGCAGATGACTATTCTGCGCAAATAACCTTTTCAGGTTTGAGCATTATTAAAGGTTTACTACGAAGCCTCTGTTCCCCGTTCTTTTTAGATTGCCACATCACAAAAGAATAAGAGGAATCCTCGATTCATAAGAATAACTTTTCATATATGAAAAGTTTAGCGTTTTTTACACGCGATGCATGATTAGTTGATATTAGGTAGTTTCTCTAGCTCTAAGCATTTTTTTCGCCATACGGCTCATCACCACGACACGACCAAAAGGCGCATATCGTTTCGACTTTCGGTTTACGGACTGCAACGGCTCAACCTACTAGCTTAGACACTTTTAACAAAACTTCGCTTTCGCTTACCACATCAACTCAACTCTTGCCCGAAGGCTTTTTCATGACTGCTATAACAGCATTGGCTTTTAATCGCCCAATGCCGCCGCCATAAGAGTTAGAGGTAAATTGATTGAATCAATCCCCCTCTGCAACTTGCAATGCATTCTTACTATCCAAGCGCACCAACCCCAAAATCCAACCGCGCCACGTTATTACTTAATTAAAAGTAGTGATGCGAAAGGTTGCGTTATCATAATGAAGTAGAAGCCGCTTTAGTTTGCATCTTTACAGATACATTCCTTGCAACTCCCCTTCCCGAACCGGACAGGCACCTTGTCGATGCATCCGGCTCTCCAGTACGACAAATTCTTCACGCAAAAAACAGGAGTCATCCCATTTTATGATTTTGGCAAATCATGACCGTCAAGAATTTGTGTTTGAGAAATCTTTTAGTTTTCAAAGAATCGTTATCGAAATTTTTTTGGTCGATATACCTATAGACTTACTTAAATTTACGCCCGGCGCAAGAGTTATTTTTTAATTGTATAATTATATATGCAGCCCTTAAGTAAGATGACTAAATGTTGCACATTTAGATATTTAAGACCGTTTCAGGAGCATTTTAAACATGATCGAATTATCACCACTAGAATCAAAAATAAGTAAGCTACAAAAGGAGATTTTAAACCGCAGAGGAAACCTAACTAGCTACTTTTATAATGAAGATTTGAACGAATACGCCACCCAATTAGCCACTCATTACTTCAAAAAATCTAAAAACGAAAGCTATCTTGAACCAATTATCAGAGCTTTTACAGCAGATTTAATACTCGCACCAATCACCCACACCACCCCTTATCTATTCAAATATAACTACGATGACCTCGATGTTTTAGCTAACTTTTACCGCTTCACCAACAACACAAACAAGTATTTTCACGTCACCACTGGCATACTTCCACACGCAACATTAGAGAATTTTAGAGCAGGACTTGAGCATTTACACATCCAATTAGACAACACAGAAGAACTTTTTAATACATATTTAATTGAAGGATTAAGAGCTAAACTTGCAGCACGCCTTATCGAATCTATCGGTTACATAGACCATGACAAGCAGCTAAATACAACATTAGGCTTTATGAATAACACCGATATTAGAGAAAAAAGTAAGAGAGAAGGTAGAGGTAAATTTAGATATTTAAGACGCGGAGCAGAGTGGATCGCACTAGGAACAGCACCAAATCAAACAACTGATTTACGATATAAACCTTTAGAAGCTTTCGGCTACTCGATAACAATTAAGAAAATAAAGACGCAGCAGAACCGCAAGACGGACGTAAAACAGGAAGTAAGAGCATCAGTAGCACCATACAAAATCGAAAACTTTAAGATAGAAACACAGAATTTATTATATAAAGATGCAACAATAAATTTTCGATTGAGAATAGCTAACGACCACTATCGAAAGTTTTATGAGCAACATAAACACGCCACTACCACACGCTGGAAAGAAATAGACATGTGGTTTAACCGAACAATAGATAAAGCTTTGAAAAAAGCAGGACAAAGAGCAGGCTGGAAGAATTTTCAAGCAGCAGAATTAAAGCATAAAATTGTATTCCCACCGGCGAGAACAAACTTCTTTTGGAATCCATCAGCAGAATTACATTGCAGCTTCAAACAGATATGGAATCCCTATAATTAGGAGTAACAGCAGAACCATACAAATCATTTCCCCAACCATCGCCAAACTTTTCACCCGATAAAGATTCAAATTTTGCAAACTGATAGCGTCCGATAAGCGCTCGTCTTCTATATGTTTGCACAGCAGAAACCCTTAAATATAAAATTTTCAACCATTTGTCTCTTGGAAGCTCTAAACATAGCCTTCTTAAACTTGGCCCACGATCACGAATTACAAAACGACGATTTGAAAGTAAATTTCTAGAGATATTTTCAACGGATCCGTCAAATAAGCACTGTGTATCAAGGTAAGTAGATGCCTCAGTACGTAGACGTTCCGCCACAGAAACTTTAACTTGTGATTCAAATAATGTTCCCCGGGTAGCTTCCAACTCAGCAAGTGAATCTTTATATACTTGCTTTACGGTTTCATCGAGATCGCCTTCGGCTTCTCTCAAAGCATTTAATATTGATGGCAAATCATCATTTTGTGAATTTTCACATGAAGATTCTGCACGCTCAGTAATCTCTCGACATTCACCAAGCAACTCAATCATTCGACCCCATCGCTGGACACTAGCCACTTCTAACAATTGTTCATCAGGAACTTTTAACCAACTTTCGGCTTTAGTCATGTACTTACAAACCTCTGCTATTGCTCCATCCAGCGTGATAGTGTTTCGAGATTTATTACGTTTCTTATCTACAACCAATCGAACATCTACAACAGCCCGACCATGAGAAGTTTTTATTTCATCGCTATATGAGAATTTACGCAAAGCTTTCTTTAAGCATAAAGTCCACTCTTCACCTAATTTTTTCCAAGCAATCCACCCAGATGCAACTAGCAAATGCATGTGAGAATTATATCCATCAACATCAAAATCCCATTGCCGACCCTCACTTTTCAAACGCTTTTCATCACCTAAAGTAAATTCGATTGACTTGATAGCTGCACTAAAATTATCCAGCCACCATTTACGCTTTCGTAAAAGCGAGAAAGCATAATTAAGAATGAGATTCTTTTGAACTAGAGGAACACCACCCAGAGCCGGACATGTTAGAGTTAAAAAACGCCACAGCTCACTTTTTTTAAGTTTTACGCGAGAAACACCTTCACGCACACGCCGACGCATACGACGACTGCGATCAGGTAAACAACAAGGGCAGATTATTTGACGACAATGCCAAAGATTACCTACACCATCAAAACATTCTCCATCTTCATTATGTAAATCTTTACCTAGCCAAAGATTAGATGATGAACCACAAACGCGAAGTCTATCAGCACAGCCTAAAGCAACTTTGTTATCACCTTCTACAGCCAAAAGATGCAAACGAGAAGCTAATTCAAAGCTACGTCGAGCACGATATTTAATAACATCGCCAACGTCACGCGGTTTTTTTATATTAAGTTTTGTATTAAGATTTGTTTTCAAATGCCATCACCACCCTTTTTTTGGCAGTGTGAGCATTTGATTAGGTAAGAAAATTTGGTATTATCTAATCAGAGTTCGAGCCGCCTTCATCGGATTCGATACTTTAGAATTCGCCATGAGCTACCAACTCGTGGCGTTTTCGCTTTTTATAAAGAACAATTAAAACCTACTTATAGGATAATTCTATTTTGCAAATCGTGCAAATGGGTTTGCACACAAGATATAGCGCTACTTTTTAACACACCCCCCAAAAATAGCCCACGTCACCACATGACAGCCCTTTGGCGCGAGTTGACACCCCAAAGCCTAGACAACCCGCGCCAAAGCTTTGACACCCCTTGTCATAGCCTTAAACGCATGGTATAAGCCCACTTCATGAACAAAACCGATGCAGCAAGGCTTTTGAATGTTTCGCCAAGAACACTTCAAAGATTAAGCCAACAAGGAAAAATCAGCGTAGCTTATAAAAATAATAAATCAGGAGCAGAGGCAAATTACGACGAAGCAGAACTTCGCAGCTATTTAGAACAACAGAGCAGCATTATCTATAAACCAGCCAGCCAAGATTTTATACAACAAGAATCTTTAGCCATTAGAAATGATGATCGGCTAATAACAATACTCGAAGCTTTAAGACCAAGGCAGAAACCCATAGTACCTATTGAGAGCAAACTAACACTTTCAATAGTAGAAGCTTCGGCACTCGCAGGTTTATCACGCCAGCACCTTTTAGAAGCTATTAAAGACAAAAAGCTCAAAGGCAGGATTATCGGCAGAGGTTGGAGAATTAAAAAATCAGACTTGGAAGCCTACACGCAGAAACTTTAAAGACCCAACGACAAATCCCATAGTCTAGTAAAATTGATTCATCAGAAGAATAAAAACATAGGAGCTAACCACTATGGCACAATGGAAAAATCAACTTTACTACGGAGATAATCTACAAATTCTCCGCGACCACATAAAAGATGAATCAGTAGATTTAATTTACCTCGACCCACCTTTTAATTCTAATGCAGACTATAACGTAATCTTTAAAGAACAGAGCGGAAAGGAATCAGCAGCACAAATTACAGCTTTTGAGGATACATGGCACTGGACACAAGAATCAGAAGATACCTACCACGACATTATTAGAAATGCGCCAGAGAATGTAATCAACTTAATGCAAGCTTACAGAAGCTTCTTAGGAACAAACGATATGATGGCATATCTAACAATGATGGCACCGCGTCTTGTGGAATTGCGCCGCGTATTAAAGCCATCAGGGACAATCTATTTACATTGTGATACTGCGGCAAGCCACTATTTGAAACTTACGCTAGATGCTATTTTCGGAGCAGAAAACTTTCGCAATGAAATTTCTTGGCGACGGTCAAACCCGAAAAGTCTCCATAGCACTAACTTTGCAAATTGCCGCGACGTAATTCTTCGTTTCTCGAAAACCGCAAACGCGATTTTTAATCCTATTTTCTCAGAACATGATCCAGAGTATGTGAACAAGGCTTACCGCTTTAATGACTCAAGCGGACGACGTTATAGGCTGCTTCCCTTACTCAATCCGAACCAAGATCGCCCGAACTTAACTTATGAGTTTCTAGGAGTGACAAGAGTTTGGCGGTGGACAAGAGAACGTATGGAACAAGCGTATATAAACGGGTTAGTCGTTCAGTTGAAACCCGGCGCAGTTCCACAGTACAAACTTTATCTTGACGAATCACGCGGCAGAACAATTACGAATGATTGGAATGATGTAGAACAAGTTGCGGGCAAAGAGCGTCTCGGATACCCAACACAAAAACCCGAAACATTACTTGAACGTATCATCCAAGCATCATCAAACAAAGGTGACATAGTTTTAGACCCATTCTGCGGCTGCGGCACAACAGTTAATGTTGCCGAACGCCTTCACCGAAAATGGATCGGCATTGACATTACACACCTAGCCATATCTTTAATCAGAAACAGATTAAAAGACACCTTCGGAAAAGAACTTGCAGATTATGAAGTTATAGGAGAACCGAAAGACTTAACCAGCGCAGAGGCTTTAGCACTTCAAGATCGTTATCAATTTCAGTGGTGGGCGGTTGGCTTAGTTGGCGGCAGACCAGCGCAGGATAAAAAGAAAGGTAAAGACTTCGGCATTGATGGAAACCTTTACTTTATAGACGACACTAGCGGAAGGGCAAAACGGATCATCATTTCAGTTAAAAGCGGAAACATTAAATCAGGAGATGTTAGAGATTTAAAAGGAGTGTTAGACAGAGAGAAAGCCGAAATAGGAGCTTTTCTTACACTAAAACCGGCAACTAAAGACATGACAAAAGAAGCTTTATCATCAGGCTATTATGAATCACCACACTACGGAAAATTCCCGAAGATTCAAATTTTGACATTAGAAGAAATTCTCGACGGCGCAAAATTAAAATACCCGGACACAGGATCAGGCGGAACTTTCAAACGCGCCGAACGACAAAGCAAGAATCGAACAGAGCAAACAGGATTATTTTAGATATAAAACTTTCCAATCCAAGAAGGAGCATCCCGACAGAGATCGTCGCACGGCAGCTTAAAAGTAAATGTTAAAGTCTTCGACCTCGCTCTCGCTCGACATTGACTTTCAAGCAATCAGCCGTGCTAATTAGTTTTCACGGGATGCTCTAATTAAAATCAATACATCTAAAATCTTTAGCCTCGGACCAGCACTAAAAAGCTGCGCGTTCTAAGCGGAGCTTGAAGTTAGAAGGGTAGGCAGCTTGTGCGCTACCCCTCTACAGTGGACGGTTGGATTTTGTAAAAATCTAATTCCCACTTAAAAACTAAAAGACTTCACAAACATATACCTAGCTCCCTTCGACCCCGCAACCTTTTCAGGTTTTGATATTCATGCCTTATTTTACATTCTTGCAGATGACTATTCTGCGCAAATAACCTTTTCAGGTTTGAGCATTATTAAAGGTTTACTACGAAGCCTCTGTTCCCCGTTCTTTTTAGATTGCCACATCACAAAAGAATAAGAGGAATCCTCGATTCATAAGAATAACTTTTCATATATGAAAAGTTTAGCGTTTTTTACACGCGATGCATGATTAGTTGATATTAGGTAGTTTCTCTAGCTCTAAGCATTTTTTTCGCCATACGGCTCATCACCACGACACGACCAAAAGGCGCATATCGTTTCGACTTTCGGTTTACGGACTGCAACGGCTCAACCTACTAGCTTAGACACTTTTAACAAAACTTCGCTTTCGCTTACCACATCAACTCAACTCTTGCCCGAAGGCTTTTTCATGACTGCTATAACAGCATTGGCTTTTAATCGCCCAATGCCGCCGCCATAAGAGTTAGAGGTAAATTGATTCAATCAATCCCCCTCTGCAACTTGCAATGCATTCTTACTATCCAAGCGCACCAACCCGAATCAACCGCGCCACGTCTATTTACTTTAATAACAAAGTAATGTGAACACGAAAGGTTGCGTTTTCATGATGAAGTAGAAGCCGCTTTAGTTTGCATCTTTACAGATACATTCCTTGCAACTCCCCTTCCCGAACCGGACTGGCACATTATCTATGCATCCGGCTCTCCAGTACGACAAATTCTTCACGCAAAAAATAGGAGTCATCCAATTTTATGATCTTGGCAAATCATGACCGTCAAGAATTTGTGTTTGTGAAATCTTTTAGTTTTCAAAGAATCGTTATCGAAATTTTTTTGGTCGATATACCTATAGACTTACTTAAATTTACGCCCCGCGCAAGAGTTATTTTTTAATTGTATAATTATATATGCAGCCCTTTAATAGGATGCCTAAATGCTTCGCATTTATAACTTTAATACAGATTTTAGGAGCACTTTTCCACATGCCTGAACTTTCACCACTTGAATCAAAAGTAATCAAACTCCAACAAAGGATTATGGACAAAAGAGGTAATCTAACCAGCTACTTTGCCGACGAAACTTTAAGAGAATATGCCCAAGAACTAACTGCTCATTACTTCAAAAGAGCTAAAAACGAAAGCTATCTTGAAACAGCTTCCAAGACTTTTCTAGCCGATTTAATACTTGCACCCATCACCCATAGCACCCCTTATCTATACAGATACAACTACTCCGAGCTTGATATCCTAGCCAACTTCTACCGCTTTACTAACAACTCAAACAAGTATTTTCACGTTGCGACTGGCATACTTCCACCCACAACTTTAGATAATTTTAGAGCAGGACTTGAGCATTTACACATTCAACTCGACAACACAGAAGAACTTTTTAATACATATTTAATTGAAGGATTAAGAGCCAAACTTGCAGCACGCCTTATCGAATCTATCGCTTACATAGACCATGACAAGCAGCTAAATACAAGATTAGGCTTTATGAATAACACCGATATTAGAGAAAAAAGTAAGCGAGAAGGTAGAGGGAAATTTAGATATTTAAGACGCGGAGCAGAGTGGATCGCACTAGGAACAGCACCAAATCAAACGATTGATTTACGATATAAACCTTTAGAAGCTTTCGCCTACTCGATAACAATTAAGAAAATAAAGACGCAGCAGAACCGCAAGACGGACATAAAACAGGAAGTAAGAGCATCAGTAGCACCTTACAAAATCGAAAACTTTAAGATAGAAACCCAAAATTTATTACATAAAGATGCAACAATAAATTTTCGATTGAGAATAGCTAACGATCATTACCGAAAGTTTTATGACAAATATAAACATGCCACTACCACACGATGGAAAGAAATAGACATGTGGTTTAACCGAACAATAGATAAAGCTTTGAAAAAAGAAGGACAAAGAGCAGGCTGGAAGAATTTTCAAGCAGCAGAATTAAAGCATAAAATTGTATTCCCACCCGCGAGAACAAACTTTTTTTGGAATCCATCAGCAGAACTACATTGCGATTTTAAAACAATTTGGAATCCTTATAGCTCGTAAATAACTACTTTGTATATACCCAACTAGACACAATGCCGTTAGAAAAATTAACAGTAGCCGACTGCCTACCGCCGTAAAACTCCCAAACCGTATCACGAGTTTCTCCACTACTAGAATCAACAGTATGATTATCAAGTGAAACACCTTGAGGTTGACCCCAAGCACGAACGACTTGCTCCATAGTCATACCCACTCGAATTGTTCTTTCACGAATAGCATTTTCAAATGTAGCTTGCCTAACTGCTTCTTCAGCACGCTTCTCATTAGCAGTTTTTTCTTTTTCTTCATTCGACCTATAACGACCACCCTCGACACGAACAACAATATCACTATCATCATTTGAAGAATTAGAACCAGCAGACCCCCTACTAGCCA
>MWWK01000225.1_pt1 | contig 10810 bp, 14 predicted proteins | sample 1047241 | NCBI WGS metagenome assembly MWWK01 (sample SAMN06349964, study PRJNA376086) | soil metagenome | isolation source: BG12-3 sample Antarctic (ecotone) soil | place: Antarctica | reverse complement strand
TATTTCGATGGGCACACGATGTGATACATCAAGACCGAAACATTGTGGTGTTTGTGAATGAACTCGCTCATTCACGAAGTATAAAGCCGCAGCAAGCTGCGGGGTATTACACCCAAAGGGAATAAACCTCCCACTTGTCACGGAATCGCCGCATAAAGCCTCCCAAAAGATAGACCTTGAATTGGGCAACAAGCCGACGCCCTTGCCAACGGCTGAGATAAAGGCGAAGACGAAGAAAATCAGCTGGCAATTGGCGAGAGATAGGCTTGGGATTCCAAATAGTGGTAAGCCCCTTGGTACAGTTCAGGACAAGATCAGTAAAGACTTGTAATCATCAGACCTAGAGTTTACACATCAAGAAGGGCGCATCCGGTCAGAGATGCGCCCTTTTCGCTTGTGCGATTGATTGCTTGCCTAACCTCGTTTCGTCACGCCGGCGTGACACTGACATTTGCAGATAAAAGATAAGGGGCGCGCCCTGTGAATTGTGCGCGCCCCTTTTTGCTCGTACGATTAGTTTCTCAAAGCACCCTTCGCGCCACACTGGTTAGTTACTCGGCAGTCGCGTTGTTACGACGACGGCGAACCGCACCCGCAATGCCAGCCAAGCCGGTGCCCAAGAGCACCATCGTCGCCGGTTCGGGAATGGCTTCTCCGGTAACCACAGCCGAAAGTCTCGTGGTGCCGCCAGTGGCGGTCGGGTCTAAGATGAGCGTGTTGCCGTTCGTCAGGTTGACCAACTGGTAGTTGATGCCGTTGATACTGAAGTTCGTGTTGTTGAACGTGACTGCGAGGGTGCTGCCCAACATGCTCACATCACCTGAAATGTTAGCCGTCAATGTTCTTGTTCCAGCCGGACCCGGAACAGTTTGCGTAAGCGTAAAGGTGAACGGCGTCGGGGCGAGAGGTTGCCTTGTCATTGTAGCGCCGGTAACTTGGAACGTACCCAAATCGGCGGCAGTCGGTGTGTCAACCGTTGTTCCTGCCGGCTGACCGGCGAACGTCACGCTCGCCGTTCCGAATGTAAGAGTAGCCGTTGATCCCGGTGCGCCCGGGGTGCAACCGGCACCGAAGCATCCGGCTGAACCGAACACGACTATATCGGCTTTAGCCGTTTGTGCGGCTGAGAAGCCCACGAGCAAGAGCAACGCGAGCATCATAAGGGGCTTTAAGAAATTCGTCATACTTTCCTCCGTCAGTTCAAGAATTCTTGATGGTTAGTGGTTGATAGTCGCTTAAGAGAGGGTGAGAAGACCTAACCCCTAACTGCTCTTCATTCCAAGCAGAGCCTTGCGCGACTGTTGGGTTGTATGGAGGCTGTGAGGTGAGCTTGTTGCCGACCATCCGGTGCCTCGTTCAGTCCCGCAAGAACATCCCTAATGGCGTGCGTGTTTCACAAAACTCCGGGCTTGGAATTCGAGGACGATTAACAATTTGCTCGCTCAGATCCTCGTCACAAGGATCAAACGCACTCCACGGTTCGTTCCACAACGCGGTCGAGCTAACCCTTTGGCGGCGTGGCAAAGGAAGAAGCGGCGCACCCCTTCACGGTTGTGCGCGCACATCAACCGCGCCGCCGTGTTTGTGCTGATTCGACGGGCGCAAGTGCCGGATATTCGGCACCTAAAAAAAGGGGGCGTGCGACTCGGAATACAGAGAAAAAACAGAGAAAGAATGCCTTTTCGCCGAAGCATCCGAGCGTGATCGGTGCTAGAACGAAACTACGAGTAAACTAAGGGTAAACTAAGGGTAAACTAAGGGTAAACTAAGGGTAAAGCGCGAGTGAAAACTGAGTGAAAACTGAGTGTAACTGAGCAGCACGCCACAAGCGCCGGTCGACGAACTTCGCCAACAAAAGAGCGGGGAGGTGGCGGATATGCGCCACTTAAAAAAGGGGCTTTCCTTAGAGGCTCAGACGGATTTTCCATGCAAAGCGGCGCGCATCGAACGCGCCAAAGCAGACACCTAAAAAGAGCCTGAGCGCACACCTAAAAAGAGCGATGTTTCGCTGTTCTTTCCTTGTTCTTTCCTTGCTTTCGGAAGATCAAGCGACTTAACAAAACTTAACATTTTCGGCGTGATTCCCGGCGCGTCCGGGCGGGCACAGAAAAGCGTGGTAAAACGTGGTATTTCGCTCCGCTCGCCACCGGCGACGCTGACATCTGCCTTGATGCCCGGCGGACGCGCCACAGGGCTTGTAATGCGCGGCAATCGGCTATTCCATGCGCGCACGACGCTATGCGTAAAGTAAGCCTAAAATTCGACGGTGAGACTTGATTAGTTTTTCAAGATTTCAAGCGGCGCGTCCGGGCACGGCGCGCGGGTCACTAAAAAGCGTGACCAAAAAAAGAAGCACCGGAACTGATTTCTTTTTCAGTTTTTCAGTTTCGAGCGGGCGGCAAAATGGAAGGTTTGTGGTAGGTTTTGAGGCTTATCGCGCCGTCAACCGTTTCGTCCGGTCGCGAGCGCGATAATGTAATTTATGTGAGTGTTTCGCACGAAAAGGGCGTGCTAGTCACTGACACGCGGGACATAAGAAGCAGATCGTACTACCACGAACGAAGGCGGGCGCGACTCCGAGGAATCACGCCCGCTCACTCTCTGTGCCTTATCAGCCTAGCCTCTACTTTTCGCTTTCACCTTTTCTACGCCGCCTGCGCACTTGCGCAGCGACTCCGGCTAGTCCCGTGCCGAACAAGACCATTGTCGTCGGTTCGGGGATAACAGCACTAGGAACACTGTTGAAGCCTACTTCGCCGAATCCGGTATTAAAGGGGTCGCCGTAGTTGGACAACACATTAAATCGGAAATGCGTCGCATTCACCACGGAAAAAACAAAGATTTGAGGCGGTAGGTTGGCGGTGCCTGTAACCCGCGCGAAAGCTGACGGACCTCCCGGCAGCGGTGTGAAGTCAATACCGTTCGTTGAGACTAGCACTTGAACGTTCTGTATCCCCGTCGAGCCGGCGAGACCCGGACCACCACCGTTTTGGTTCCAAAACGAGAAGCTGTCTACGGAGAACAGTCCGCCGAGGTTGAACGTGATCTGACCGGTCAGAACGGATGGACTGGACACCCATGAGTTGGACGGTATGGTAGCAGCATGTGTCGCCGTGAGACTGGGGGAGGATAGACCGACACCATTGACCGTGTTTATTATGTTTGTCCCGAAGCCTGCCCCCATATTCGTGGTAACGGTTACGCCGGAAATGCGGTCGGCGCGTGCTTCGGAGGCGGCGGCGAGGAAGAACGCTAAAGTGAGCGCAGTGAAGAGTGGTTTAAGGAAACGAAGCATCTTGTTTTTCCTTTCTGTAGCGGGCAGTGTGAGACGAGGATTGGATAGTGTACTACTCAGCCCATAAGCATTTTGAGGCGCGCACTCTATCCTACTGCCGGACGGTTGTAAATGGCGCAATCCACCCATTCTCACGAAGGTGTAAAAAGAACCGTGTAACCGGTCATCACTGATAGAGGCTACCGATTGAACCCCATGCACGCGCAGAGGCGTGACACTGACACATGCGGACAAAAGAAGAGGCGCGACCCCGAAGGATCACGCCTCTTCCCTCCCCCGCCTTGGCAGCCGACTGTGCAGGTCGCCTGCCGCTTCACCAGTCACCTTCTTTGGTTCATCCACTGGAGACGGTTAATGCTACGCCTCTCCCAGAAACCAAAGACCACAAGTGAAGCGGGCGCGATTAAACTTGAGACCAATTGGTCTCAATTCTCTAGATTCCTTCCACACACGCACGGGCGCGATTGACGAGAATCTTTGCACAATTGTGCAAAGATCATCCCTTCCACACACGCACGGGCATGACGCTCCGTCGCTTCCCAGAACATCGGCGTCGCGCATCCCTTCCACACACGCACGGGCATGACACTGACATTACGGACAAAAGAGACGGGCGCTCACCTTCCGATGAAGGATTCGCGCCCGTCGTGCTTTCGCTGCTCTTTCGCTGCTTTCGCTACTCGGCACAGATGACTTCCGCCCACTCGTCGGACGCATCGGGCACGAGCGGCGCGCTTTCGAGATCGAAGATTCTCCGCAGCACGCGGAACCGTTCGCTTTCGTCTTCACAACTCGTCAACCGATCAAGGCGTGCGTAAAGCTTGGCGGCTTCCGCGTCGCGCCGGTGGCGTTCGACATCTTCCGTCGTGCCGCGCTCGACGGGCGTGCGGCGCGTGATCGCGGTTAGTAGATAGATCGTCCACAAGCCTTCGCCGCGCGTGTAGCGGCACTCGCTCGCGTCGCTTTCGCACACACGAAACTCTTCTCCGTCGAATGAGACGAAGCGACCGAAGCCCGTCCACTTCTTTTGTTTGATGTCGAGCACGGCGACGAGATCACCGGCGCGCAAGTCGCACGGCGGCGTTTCTTCCGCGTCCCACCTATCGCCCGCGTGGATGCCGAGCGGTTCCAGTTCGTCGTTCTCAGCGTCCACGTTGACGATGAACTTTCGCGGCGGCGCGGGCACGGGCGGCGTCTCACGCGAAGCTTTGCGTCGTGAAGCTTTACGCGCGGGTTTCGATGTTGTAGTTTTGTCCATTGCTAGAGCCTTTCATTTTGTGGAAGGTGAAGAGGGGCTAGGGATGTTTGCCGCATCACCTAGCCCTTCGTCGTTAGAACGCAAGTGCCGCGCTCTCCGCAGCGATTTGCATGTGAATCGCGGCAGCCGAAGCAACGTGGTAGCAACACTGTCCGCGCTCGCCCGCCTTGCAATCGCACGCCGCGTACCTTTCCTTACCTTCCTTCGTGAATTCGACGGTGTAAGTCGCGCCGGTCTGCTTGTTCGTCACGGCATACTTCCTAAATGCGACGACGCGGACGAACGGCTTGACGGTGCGCGCCTTGTTGATTTGGTTCTCGATTGACTTGGCTGATGTGAGTTTGACCATGATGCTTTCCTTCCGTTTCGTGATGTGTTGCTGACAAGCAACAATATACGCCACGACGAACTTATTAGTCAAGCTAATTCGTGCGCCTTGACGTATTTTAATTTACGCGGTAACGTATCTCGCATGAGCACGGATGAAACACTACTTTCGACGGCGCAAGCTGCAGACCGGCTAGGCGTGACTGTGCGCGGCGTGCAAAAGATGATTGAAGAGGGACGCTTGAAAGCGTTGAAGGTTGGGCGTGATTATGTCATCTCGCCGCGTGCGCTTGACGGCATCACACGTCAACCGGCTGGCAGACCGCCGAAGGCGCAAGCCGCAGAGAACGGCGCGAAGAAGGCGGCGAAGAAGGGCGGTAAGAAGTGAAGAGTGAGCGCACGAAAAACACACGATGACCACTGACATTGAAGTAAGCCCCTGTCTGTCAGACACCCCCTGCCTACAAGGTAGCCCCTATGGAAAACATAAGGGGTTCGGAAAACATAAGGGGTTCGGAAAATACAGGGGGTACACATCAGATGAGTATAGACAGGATGTCTATAGTGAAAATTTAGAACGACACGCGAAGAGAGGTGGAAAGAGATGAGCGACGACCCGACACGAAGGTTCGACGAAGTGAAGAGTACCGCCCCGACGCTCGAAACGATTCTGCTACGCATTAACGCGGTCGCCGAAGAACTCCATAGCTTCCGCACGGAGATGACGAGAAAGTTCGACGCTTTGGAGATTCGACTTGACCGCATCGAAAGCGACGGCGCGAAGAACCGTTCCGAGATGTTGGCGATGCGCGCCGACTTCAGAGAGTTTCAAGGCGCGTTAAGAGACGCGTTGCCGTCGCTCGTGAAGTGAGTCGCGCCCTCAGCGAATACAGTGGATGTTAGTGGAGTTCAATTAAGCGATGAACACCGGACCGAACGACGCCGGAGCACGACCACGCGCCTACATCTGCACGGCTTGCGGGCATGAGCAGCGCGGCTTCATGGAAGCGTGCGAGCGGGGCGCGGGTCGGCGGCTAATCGCTCATTCCTTCGCGCTGATGATGTACGGCGAAGGCTTCCGTGAACTCTTCAAGGATGCGAGCACGACGAACAATTAGCCGCAGCACTTGCGCCGTCGCCGTGTTGCTGATCGCGTCGGCGCTCGCCACCGGCGCACAAGGCACAGGAGCGCAGCGACGCGAGCGAGCGAGCGGCGAAGTGGTCGAAGCCGTCTTGCGCGCGTGGCGGCGTGACCGTCCCGGCGAACCTATCGCGGTGTCAGTGATCGAACTAAAGACGCGCGACGTGCAGCGAGTGTTTCCGCGCGGGCTGCGCCACTTGCCGGAGACGTTGGAGAAGTTCGGCATCTACCCGGCGACGAGAGAACCCGATGCCCCTCGCTGGCAATACTTGGGCGCACGCACGATTGACGGTTTCCCCTTAGCCGTCTTCCGGCTCATGCCGCGCGAGAAGCGACCGGCTCGTATGGCGTAAGGATGGAAACAGTTCAAGGAAGCACTTGAGCGCAACGGCTCCTTAAACCTGCAATCCGCACCGGAGAGTAACCCGACGGAGATGTAACTAACATGCAACCTATTCGCTCGACACAAATGGGAGTCGGCGCGCCGCCCTCGGCGTTCGACCCCCAAAACAGTCTTACTGATCCTGCTAGTAAGAACGAAGCTATACGGCACGGCATCCGCGTCCTCAGTAACCCTATTGTCGTCGGAAGTTCCGCCGTCGATGCTCCCGCCACATCCGCGAAGTTCCCTTCCTTACCTACACGTGTGCAAGGTGTTTTTCCGCTCACACTGGAGGTAGAGAGCGCGCAAGGGGCGAGGGTCGCTCTGCCGAGCATTCAGTTCGAGGCTGCTCCGGCTGCGGCGGGCGGGATGGAATTCAACAGCAGCCAGCAGTCACGTCACTGGCGCATCTCTGTGAAGATTGATCCCGTCGCCGGACGAATTGATTTACGTTTCGCTTTGAACTACTCGAATCTGAACGCAGACCAAGCATTGAGGTACATCCGTTTCTACCAAGCGCTGGCTCGTGGCGGTGAAATTCGTATTTCCGGCAAGCACCTTATCACGGGCAGCGACTTCCTCATTGCTAGGGGAGCGGTACGACCGGGAGAGTATGAAGGACCGGACGTGCGCTTTGTGGAGGTGCTTGAGCGGTTGGCGCTCATCGAGAGCAAGACCGGCGTTTCTTTCAACATACCCGAAGGCGATATTAGCGGCGAGGAAGTGAGGAACATCGCGGCGACGGCTCGCATTCTGACGACCGGACATGCGAGGTACAAGGCTGAGCCTTGGGTCAGCGTGTCAACTTTAGAGCAAGCCAGAGGCGCGTTGGAAACTTACGATGGCGGCGAGTCTCGCCCAACGGCACTTCACTTTCAAGGTCAAGCGGTAGTTGTCTTCGGCACTAAAGTCCCGCTCGGTCCCGTAACCTTTTTCTGTGATCGGACTTACATCACAGAAAAAGATATGGAAGAGCTTAGGAGGAACGTCGCCACCGCCACTCTAGAGGGTAAGATCAACATACGTTTCACACCCTTCGAGGACTGTCCGATTGAGGCGCGCTACATCAACTGGGTGCCAGCGGACGAGGCTGCCGCGCTGCGCCAACTGCCGATGTATAGGGAGAGTCCGCATGGCTCCGATGAAGGAGAGGAGTTGCTCGGGGACTTATTAGTAACGCCGAAGCCGATGATGACGGAAGTCGAGTTCGCCGAATACTTGGCGGCGAAAGGCGTCGTCACATTGCCGCAACCACTGAGCGCGGAAGAACTCGCCGCCGATGATGACGACTGGGAACCAATCGAAGTCACGGGCGAACCGCTCTCGCAAATGATCATCAGGGAACGGCGATAGATGGCGGCTTACTTCTTCGATTCATGCGCGCTCGTCAAACGCTATGCCCGCGAAGCGGGTACGGCTTGGATGCTCGGCTTGGTTCGACCTTCTGCCGGAAACGTCATCTATGCCGTGCGTATCACTTACGTCGAGACGACAGCGGCAATCGCCCGCAAGCGGCGCGGCACGTATCTTCCACCGCTTACCGCCGAGCGCGCTCTTGCCCGTGTGCGCCGCGACTTCGCGCACCGCTTCGTCATCACCGAAGTCACGCCACGGCTATGCGAACGCGCCGCGCACTTAGCCAATAAACACCACCTGCGTGGCTACGACGCCGTGCAATTGGCGGCGGTTCTCGAAAATCAAGACGAACGCACGCGCATGAGGTTGTCATCATTGGTGTTTGTAACAGCCGATGATGATTTACTGATTGCCGCTCCAAACGAAGGATTACTGACTGACAATCCTGAGAATCACTGACGCAATATGCACGGCAAAATGGAAAACGGCATGAACATCATCGCAATTGCGAATCAGAAGGGCGGCGTCGGCAAGACGGCATCCGCGGTGAACCTCGCCGCCTTCTTGGGAACCAAACGCCGCACGCTGCTCGTTGACCTCGACCCGCAGGGGCACTGCGCGCAAGCCTTCGCGCTTGACGCTTCCCTGCTCACACCGACCGTTTACGATGTGCTGTTCGGGCGCGCACAAGCGACGGAAGCGATCAGGCAATTACGCGATAAGACCGCACTACTGCCTTCAAACCGCGAACTCGCAATAGGCGAAGTCGAATTGCGCGACACGTTCCGGCGCGAAGAACGGTTGCAGGTCGCACTCGCAAATCTCGACTATGATTACGCTGTGATTGATTGCCCGCCGTCACTCGGACTCTTAGCCGTCAACGCTCTGATGGCGGCTCGCTTCGTGATCGTGCCCGTCTCGTCCGCGCTCGCCTATCAAGGAACGAATCATTTATTCGAGGTCATGGCGGGACTAAAACAAGCGTTCAAACTCGAATGGGATTTGCGCGCACTGCAAACCTTTTATCGTCGCGGTGTGCGCGAATCGGAGTCTTTACGCGAGCGATTGAGCACTGACTTCAAAGGCAATCTATTTGACTCGCGCATCAACCTCAATACGGATATTTCGGTTGCAATGTCGTCGGGTCGCCCCTTGCTCGACATGCCACAATCAAGCGGTTATTTAGACTATAAAAGATTTGCCGAAGAGGTGTTGAATGTCGCCGAAAGCACAACGCAAAACGCCAGCACAAGCGAGAGCCGACGAAGCACTCGACAGAGTAGCCGAGTTTAGTCCGACGCCAACCGCCAAAGCACTCGATTTTCTTCTGCGTGGCTCGCATGACGAACCGTTGCCGCAAGCACCTGCGGAAACCATAGCCCCTATGGTTTCCGCAGGTGCGGAAACCATGGCCCCTGTAGAAACCATCGTACAGCCCCTACAATTTACAGCCCCTGTGGAAACCGTAGTCCCTGTGGTTTCCACAGCCAAGCGCGGATACTTACGCCTTCCAAACGAAGTTATTGATAACGTGTTGCCGACGCTCAGACCCGGCGAAGCGGTCGTGCTGCTGCGGTTGTTTCGCCTCTCGCATGGTTACGGCAAAACGGTTTGCACGGTCGGCTTACCGACGCTCGCAAACTCTTGCAGGTTAAGTGTTTCGCAAACACGCATCGCCGTTCGGAATGTAGCCGAACGCAATCTAATTCGCGTGATGAGTGTGGACAGTAAGAATGGTAATAATCGCTCGCGCGGTACGATTTATGAAGTCTTGCCTCAGCTTGCCGCCCGTGCGGAATCCACAGCCCCTACGGAATCCACAGCCCCTATGGTTTCCGTACCCAATAAAGTATTAGATAAAAAGAAATTACTTAAAGGTGAATTCGCGTGCGCGAAGTGTAAGGACACCGGATGGTTCTATCCCGAAGGCGTTGCCAAAGGCGTCAAGAAATGTGAGCACGAGCCGGGCACGGCAGGATGAGTCTTGCGCAAATGCAATCAGCGTAAATTCGTCTTCGTCATCTCGCCCGCGCACAACGGCGGCAGAATTGTAACCATCGTGACCGCGTGCAAATGGTCTTAACTTTCGGCTCGCCTCACCCGCACCTGATCAGTGTGGGGACAAGTCGCTTTCCTTGAGCGACCGGCGAGCCGAATCAAATCAAGGATGAGCCAGAAGGAGGCTCTGAGGCATTGAATCAAAAAAACGAAGAAACTGCCGTTTGTATTGTAGAGATTAAGAAAGGGCGCGAATACGCGCTTGAATACAGGAAAAACCGACGACGTTTTATACGTGTGATCTTCGACCGGGAACAACTGGAAGAAGGCATGTTTGAGCGAGTGTTGGAGGTGCAAAAATCCCACCTTGAAGATGTGTTGGGCGACAGCGAGTTCCTCCAAAAATTAGAAGAAGAACAAGGTTGCAAGTTATCGACCGAAGAAGCTACTCAGATATATGCCGATCAAGTAAGACACGCGGTGCGCCGTAACGTTGATTACTACCAAGCCCGCCTTCCCAGTATTATGCAGCAAATAAACTACCCCGCAGCAAGCTGACGGGGTATTAAAACAGGTCGAGTTGACCTCTTTCCTCCATCGTGCCTTGTTGCCGCACGTAGTTCTTTATCATCTGCTCGGTGCCGTGTGCGCCAACTGTGCTGACGAAATATCCTTCGCTCCAGAACTTGCCACCCCATAAGTATTGTTTGACTTGCGGGCAGGCTTTGAATATCTCGCGTGCCGTCAGACTTTTGATGATTTGCACGATCTGCTTTGGGCTATACATCGGCACACTCTGCACGAGAAAATGAACGTGCTCATCGTCGCTGCCGATTTCCAGAAACGTGATCTCATATCGTTTTTGGATTTCGGCACAAACTTCTTTCAGTTTAGTATCCACGATCACCGAAAACACAGTGCGCCGGTATTTCGATGGGCACACGATGTGATACATCAAGACCGAAACATTGTGGTGTTTGTGAATGAACTCGCTCATTCACGAAGTATAAAGCCGCAGCAAGCTGCGGGGTATTACACCCAAAGGGAATAAAC
>MWWK01000224.1_pt1 | contig 10818 bp, 10 predicted proteins | sample 1047241 | NCBI WGS metagenome assembly MWWK01 (sample SAMN06349964, study PRJNA376086) | soil metagenome | isolation source: BG12-3 sample Antarctic (ecotone) soil | place: Antarctica | reverse complement strand
CAATTGCGATTCAGTCCTGCCCCTAAGGGGCAAGTTGTGCGTGAGACTCATCGTGTATTTGTCTCCATCCCGATGATGTATAAGCTACAGGGACCGATGATGATGCTCATGGCAGCCACCCCATGGATGTTTAAACTGCCATCCTATGCGGCTAGAATCTGGAATGCCTTCCAAAAACTAGAGGAACTGGAGAAGATTATGGCGCAAATCCTGTTGCTAAAAAAGGGGTTCTGCCCTGAAGACATCAAGGCCTTGGAAGAGGGGCTGAAGAAAATCGAGACGAAGTCGAACAATCTCCTCCAGCAAGCGGGGAACTCGAACGATGGACTTGCCTGGAGAATGCAGACCTGGAGAATGCAGAACAAATCCGACGGAACCGGACACTTTGCCGGTACTCGTCTGGCGTAAGTGAGGTCGACCTCGTTGACTCAGGTTTAGAAAATCAAGCCGCACAAGCCGCTACAGCAGACCGGGCTGGCATGACGGTCTCGCCGCTGAGCTATGTCGTTCGACTTAAATGAATATTCGTCTCAAAAACGCCCGTTTTCGACACATCTTTTTACCTCAATAAATAATAATTAAAAGCCATAAAAACGCGGCGTGATTTTGCCGAAAGCGTGTCAAAATTCATCTCAGAATCAAAATCTCATAACTCCGCACCCTTCTTGAGTTTTGAGACAGTTTTAATTCGAGTCGAAATGTCAGGTTTTGTAAGGTTTTCAGAGCCGCTAAACTTGATTAATTAATCAAGAAATCAAGTCGGCTTTTGTCAGACGCATTTTCTAAAAATAGCCGAAAAACAACTGTTTAGAGATTTGCGGTAATTTATTATACGATAAACTTTTTGGATGGTGAAAATCTTTATAGTATTTGCCTCATTTTGGGGCGTTAATAGACAAGGTAATTTATAAAATTAAAATAACAGGAGAAAGAAATGAGTAGTGAGCAAGAAACTAAACAATTAGCAATCGCCGTTATCAAGGAGCTATGGCCAACCGTGAGAATCAATGAAGCTAACATAACGCCCGACGTAGCAACGTATGTTTTCCTAGTTTGTGCTAAAGCGAGGGAAGGAGATAAAGGGGTTAAAGCGCTCTACCCTCTGTTAACAGCAGGATTGGCAACAAGTTGGGGGACTATCGAAACGTAGTACAGCATGGATATTTTTTTGGCTCACGCTTGTACTTGCTGTTGGTTGTGTCATTTATGGATTCGCCGACCAACGCTCCTTTCTAGTAGGAGGAGGAGGCTTTATCTTCGCGGCATTATGGTATTACCTGTCTATTGGCTGGGTGGATCAACATAGTAGTTGATCATAATATAACGGCTAAGAGTCGCTTGGTTGTCACGCATTTTCAAAACAATGATGCCGCCCGAAATCCGACATTAATCCAACATTCTTTCTCTGCAAATTCTCTGCATTTCCGTCTGCTACATCGCTACACGCGCGGCTGATAATCAGCGAGAAAAAAATCAGACTCGCAGACGGCAATCGGATAAACAAACCGCCCGACCACCGAACAAAGCGAACCTTTGCGGATTTTCTGCGCTTTAATCTTTTCCAATTCGCCAGGACAATCGGCAAAAACCACAAAACCCGGCACATTATCCGACTCAATAACGAGTTTGCACAATCCCTCACGTTTGACCACTTTTTGAACTTTCCCGAATACGTCCAGAACCAAACCGAGCGCAAAAGATAAAGCCGACCGCGCCGACCACACATCAGAACCGCGCACAGCATCGGCAATCGTCTGTAATGAAAACTTCTCGATTTCTAATTTCTTCACGGTGTTTTATCGATGTTTTTTCTCTGCATTTTCTCTGCGTTCCGCGTTGTTCTATCGCTGTTATTTCTTCCCTCGTCGCGTGGAATGAATTTATTTGAATTCAAAGAATTAAAACCATTAGGCGTTCTTCCCTCGTGCGCGTGGAGTAAATGGCGGCGCAACTGTTACCGCCGCCGCCGCAAACGTTCTTCCCTCGTGCGCGTGGAGTAAATTTTCACACCCACTTTACACCCACTTTACGCATAGTTTACGCATAGTTTACGCATAGTTTCGGATTAGCTTTCCGATACTGAAAAGTGGACATTTTGCGGACATCACCCAGCGCATTTTCTCTTTGTTCTTTCTTTGTAAATTCCCACATTTTGAGATGTCCAAAAACCCTGTAAATTTTCGACCTTGAAAGCCTTATGTTCGCTACATTACAAAACTCATTTTCTGCCTGTCCGAAAACTATTCTTTTTGGACAATCTAGAAATGAGATGGCTACAAGGCTTATTCTCAGCGCGAACTTCCGCGAACTGATTTATTCTTCAGTTAATCAGATTGAAAATATTGTCCACACACCAAAAAAAAACGATTTTAATAGGTGTTAGGTGTTATCTTTTCCATCCAACATTCAGGATAACGCAAAGATCCAAAACCAAATTTCTCATACAGCGAATGTGCATCAAGCGTCGCCAGTATCCAGCGTCGCAAATTTTGCAAATCAGGATAATTAACTATTGTTTCCATTAGCCATTTGCTTAGCCTTTGTCCACGAAACTCACCTAGAATAAAAACTTCGCCGACATAAGCGAAAGTCGCATAATCGGTTACAACACGCGCAAAACCAACTAGATTTTCACCTTTATAAACACCAAAGGACAAAGAATTTTTTATTGCCGTCACGGTTTGTTCTTTAGTTCTTCCCTTTGCCCAGTTAGTTTCTTCAGTCAAAAATTTGTGAATTTCGTCAATAGGTAAACGATCCCGATCGGTACTGATTGTATATTCGCCCTTATCCCATTTATAATCGTTCATAAAAAGTCCATCCTTTGTTTATTAATTTGCTACTGATTAATCAACTGTTTCGCTGTATTCCACCTGTTTTTCACCTGTTATTCATCGTCTAAACCACGCCAGCCTGTATCATACGAGCCACCGATTGGATCAACTTTCGGCATACAAAACGGAAGTAATTTAATCACTAAATCAATCCTTTCTTTCGGCGGTAATTGTTCCAATGTCTGCGGCAATGAATCCAACTCTTTAGCAATAATTCCTTTGAGCGTCTTTCGCAATTCAATCGTGATTTTGTTTGGCGTTCCAGCAACGCGCCCGCCTGTTTTCTTTCCCTGCATCTATTTCGCTCTACTTTCGACTTCCACTTAGCAACAATTAATTAAATCCGTTTATAAAGGGTAGTTTTCCTTATCGGACGGCACGAGCTTCTCTCGAAAGTCCAACACCATATAGTCTTCGGAAGAAAAGACTAAGCCGTCCAAAGTCATAAATTCCGCGTCCGGGTAAAGTAATGTGAGATGCCGACGGCGAAACGCCCGCCTGACCTCATACGTGCGCTTAATCAACGCTTCGGCTTCGCCCGTTTCGCCTCTCTCAATCAATTCGAGACACTCTCTTTTAAGGCGCGAGCATCTCTCAATAGTTTCTTTTTTAAGGACAGAAGTGTCGACGGTGTCGGTGTCTGCCGAAAATGAAATTATTTCCTGTTGGTTGTCCGAATCGGATTCCAGAATGGTGTTCTTTGGCGTTCCTTTGCCTTTACGCTGATTTGCTTCGCCCAAAGGCTCAATCATTCGTTTACCTCTCAAATAACTGTTGATTTCCAATATTTGCTCAATCGGTAAGTGTTCCAACAAACTCTGTTTGGTAATGTATTTAGCGGTTTCATCAATCGCATCTTTCAATGATATTTCGCCGACGTGCGCGGCTTTATTTTTAATCAAACGAACATCAATAATCGGCAAACCGTCTTCCGTATTAAACTCTAAAACCATTCCGTGTTTTGCTGCCGATTTGATTAACGCCTGCTTCCAATTCTGCGCTAATTCCCGATCATACTTTTCGCCCGTAACTGCATTAACTTTGCGATTTTCCAACCACTTCGCCGCAACGATCAAATGCGCGTGAATATGAAAGCCGTCTTCATCAAGCGACCATTTTCTATTCTGTTCAATCCATTCTTTGCCAAGTGTGAATTCCTTGCTTTTTGTCCCGGCTCTGACCTGGCGTTTCCAATATGCAGAATCACGCAGTTTTTTGAAAGCACCATCAAAAACCGACATTGCCAAGCCGAACGGCACACCACGCAGTCGCGGCATCGTCAGCGTCAGAAAACGCCATTTCTCGCCCTTTTGAAGTTTGACCGCCGATAGATAGCGTTCAACCTCTTTGCGACCGTTCTTAGCCTGTCTCTGCAAATAGAAACGATCTAACCGGGAAGACGTGCCGACAAGATTACCGCGCCCCGTGAAAACTTCGCCGTCCTTACTTGTCATTCCGTAGCCGACGAATAAGTTTTCGTCAGCGACACTTTCGGATAACTGCAAGCCGTAAAATATCGCTTCGGAGTTGTCGGAGTGTTTTAATTTGTTGGCGAGCGAGTGCGTGTCCCTCTGAATGGATTGCAAATAAGTGATCTGCTCGATCTGTTGCGGTTGTGCCCTTGTCATTATTCGCCACCTCTTAGACTTCGGATAAATTGCCGAATCCTGACCGATGCGAGCGCGTGAACGACACGGAACCATTGGCGGCGGTGAATAATGACGGCTGAATTTTTACAGCGTTTGAAGTGACATTGAAGTTGATTCGTAGCGATTTTCATTAAGATTAAGCTAGGAAAGGTATTGACTAATCGCCTAAGTCAACACCTTTCACGGTTTCCGATACTTCTCAGTCATCGAGAACTTCATATTTTTAGCAGATTTAATTTTGTGTCTACAAAATGCTTGCAAAATTTGACTAAATAAGCTAATAATTCAAAACGCAGTTGGCGATTAACTAGCTGTGTTTTGGTTACAAAAATCAAAGATAAAAGAGCGGGTTACTTTCCAGGGCAGCCCGCCTTTTTTTTGTTAAATGAACCATACCTTATCAATAAGTTTTTTACAAGTATTTTTTATTATTAGCCATATAAATACTGAGGGAAGCTCAAAATTACTTTTTTACAAACCTGTGGATAAAACAGGAATTTCAAGCAATTTTCACCCAAAACCTTAAACACGCCGAAAACCTGTAACATCAACATTTATCCCTTTTCTGTAAGCGTTTATTGAGGTTGCCGATTTTTGACTAAAAATAGAGGAAAAAACTTTCCACACAAAACTGTGGAAAACTAGCCATTTCCGGGCTATTTCCGCTTAAACTTTTTTTTGAAATTCTTATAAATTTTCGATAAATTTATCTATATCGGCACGTTTAATGCGGAAAGCTCGACCAATCAATCTTGCTTTTAATTCCTTTGTGTCAATCGCTTTTCTCAAAGTATCGCGTGAAAGCCCGGTTAATGCCGCCGCCTCGTCTAACTTCAATAAAGGTTTGTCGGCGATCTTAACCGATGGCTGCTTTTGTTGTTCGGGCGTTATCGCGTTCCTTAAAATGTCTAGAAACTGCGTCGCGTCACTTCGCGCCAATGCCGTGTCGCTGGTTGTCGCATCAGCGGATTTCACGGTTTCAACATCACGTTGTTGTTTATAATTCTCTATTTCTTCAGCGTTAAAAATTGCCTCTTGTTTACCCGAATCCCCGCGCTTGTAAGTCACAGAAATCTTTCCTGATTGAACGATTCGTTGCAGGCTGCGAACACTAATTCCAAGCACCTTTGCAGCATCTTCTTTATTCATATTGGCGATGTTTATATCAAATGTGACAAAGCGCGTCAAAAAGGATTGACGCGAAGTGACGTGGCAATCTGTGACAAAGGCGTTGGCGCGATGTGACACCCATTTTTAGATAATGTCAAATGAATCGGTTCCGTCACAGTTTCTTCACAGTTTTTTCACTGTTTTTGAGTTAAAACACAAAATTCTCTTTTCATTGGCTGTAACTTCGCCTATTATACAGAGAGTCTTACCAATACTGAGGAGAGGAACAAGAAATGAGCACAGAGAAATGTCTCAAGAACCTGTACGCAAGGTACCGCTATATTCCGCCGAGACAGACCGTGCTGACTGCCGGCCCACAGCAGCCGGTGGATTGCAAACAGGTCAAGTTCACGAAATCGCCGGAGATCAGAATCTTTACAGGACAGGTATCAAAACTGGAAGGACAACAGCCAGACGAGATCATCGGCATTGACCTTCACTGTGCCATGCCTTATACGGACGGTGCTGGCGGCGTCATCCTGCTTCTCCAGGTCAGCTCGTATATCGAATGGGAGATTGAATTCCTATCCGCGCCCGTACAACCGCAATTCTGCCCTGCCCCCTACCAAGAAGGATCCGTGCCCGAGCAATTGCGATTCAGTCCTGCCCCTAAGGGGCAAGTTGTGCGTGAGACTCATCGTGTATTTGTCTCCATCCCGATGATGTATAAGCTACAGGGACCGATGATGATGCTCATGGCAGCCACCCCATGGCAGTTTAAACTGCCATCCTATGCGGCTAGAATCTGGAATGCCTTCCAAAAACTAGAGGAACTGGAGAAGATCGTGGCGCAAATCCTGTTGCTAAAAAAGGGGTTCTGCCCTGAAGACATCAAGGCCTTGGAAGAGGGGCTGAAGAAAATCGAGACGGAGGCGAACCATCGCCTCCAGGAAGTGGGGAGGTCGAACGATGGACTTGCCTGGAGAATGCGGAACAAATCCGACGGAACCGGACGCTTTGCCGGTACTCGTCTGGCGTAAGTGAGGTCGACCTCGTTGACTCAGGTTTAGAAAATCAAGCCGCACAAGCCGCTACAGCAGACCGGGCTAGCATGACGGTCTCGCCGCTGAGCTATGTCGTTCAACTTAAATGAATATTCGTCTCAAAAACGCCCGTTTTCGACACATCTTTTTACCTCAATAAATAATAATTAAAAGCCATAAAAATGCGGCGTGATTTTGCCGAAAATGTGTCAAAACTCATCTCAAAATCAAAATCTCATAACTCCGCACCCTTCTTGAGTTTTGAGACAGTTTCAATTCCAGTCGAAATGTTAAGTTTTGTATAGTTTTCAGATCCGCTAAACTTGATTAATTAATCAAAAAATCAAGATTGAAAAAGATTGAATAATCAATTTTCACCACGCGCACGTATGAAGAATTTGAACTTTTTTCAACTTTTCAGCAATCGGCAATCAACAAAAAAAACCGCCCGAAATCCGACATTAATCCGACATTCTTTCTCTGCAAATTCTCTGCATTTCGCGCTGTTCCATCACTGTTCCATCGCTGTTATTGAGCAAAATCCTTCTCGTTTCCGTCTCGTTGGATTTCCGATTTCGCGCTTTTTTTAGCGTGTCCAATTCGTCCAGATTTTTGCAACATTTTGAAACATTTTTACTCATAGTTTCCGCATAGTTTCGTCTAAGTTCCGTCTTATTTGTTGGTGCTGAAAAACGGACATTTTCCGGACATAGTTTACGCATAGTTTCCGGCGGCTGATAACGCTATTTTCGGTGTGTTCCGTGCTGTTACTGACCTGTTATTTTGAAATTTATCTCCGTTCTTTCTCTGTTTTTTAGCGCGAACCTGGCGCGAACTTATGCGCGGTCTTTACGTTGGCGGCGAGCTTCCCGGCGTAGATTCGATTCGCTCATAAAATTTCGGTAAATCCGACTTCGACATTCTCAAATCAAATAACGGCTTGTCGCAATACGGGCAAGCGCATCCCTCTGTCAGATGTGAAAAATCCGACACCGGCGTTTCTGCATTATCGGACGGCTCATAATCCTTGCTAAATTTCCGATATTCTCCAAATGTTCCGAAAAGACGCATATTCTTTAACCTCAAAAAGTCCGCTAAATCAGCTTTCTCAAATCGTTCAATGTCGAGCGGCTTTGAAATGTATTTCACCACTTCCAAAAACCCGGCTGATAAATCCTGAATTTTGTCCAACCGCAGAACGCGGCTGTCGCCTGTAACCGCTTGCCATTCGTCGCGCAAAAGATTCACATCGAAAAACTTTGCTCGAAAGGCAATGATGTGTAAATGCGTATGATGAAGTCCGTCTTTGCCTTTGGTAAATTCGACACTCCACAAACCGCCCTTAAAATACCGCTTCCAAAAGTCCCGGCGTTGCAGTTTGGTAAAAGCATCTTTTAACCGCTTGACCGATTGTTTCCGCGTCTCTGCTCGATGTTTCTGCGTCAAGACGAGATGCACCGGCTCGACTCGATGCCGCAGCACAAAGGCGTTCATTATCGGCAAATGTTTTTTTATTAATTTACGCGACCGCCGACGAGCGCAGTCCGGGCAAAGTCGAAACTCACACGTCGCGTTCGGGATTATCGCAGCGACGTGCTGACCACAGGTTAAGATCGATAATTGCGAATGACACCGCCGCACCTTGTCCGCCAGTTCGACCTCTCCCAAAGCCGCCGCCAGGGTTATGAGATGTTCTTTCGTCTCCAACCGATTCCGCGCACTTTGCGAGCGTGTGCGCCGGGCTTGTCGCTGCGACTTTGTTACCCTTTTATGAACATAGGTCTGCGGCGATGGTTTCGGCTTCGATGAAACGGGCAAAAAATGACGGCTGATTAAATCCGTTGGTAAGGTGGATTGATTCATTTTCCACCTCTTAAACTTCGGATAAATTGCCGAATCCTGACCGATGCGAGCGCGTGGACAACACAGAACCAATGACGACGATAAATGATTAAGGCGAGACGATTACAGCGTCTGGAGTAACATTTCGGCTGACTTTTAGCGATGTCCATTGGATTATATAGAAAGAGCATTAACTCATCGCCTAGTTAATGCTCTTACGGTTTCCGATAAGTTTTTATCGGGAACTTAATAATTTTCCCACTAGTAATTTTCGTTATTAACAAATTCTTAGCAATTTTCCTTGATAACGAATCTCATTTCGTGTTATTAATTCAAGACGCGGTTGGCGATGTTAAGCGACTGCGTTTTGGTTAAAAAATCAAAAAGAACGAAGCGGGTTACTTTCCACGGCAGCCCGCTTTTTTTTTACAAACAAACTCTACTTTATCAAACAAAAAATTACAAGAAAAAAAACATTATTTCCCGCATAAACACTAAGAAATTCTTAATATTGAGTGTCAAACATCTGTGAGTAAATAATGAACTTTTAAGCAATTCTCACCCAAAACCTTAAACACGCCGAAGAGACACGACTTCAGCCTTTACAGGCTTTCCATCAGTGTTTAATAAGTTTGCTAGTTTTTACCTCATAACACAGGAAAAAACTCAAAACTAAAATCTGTGGAAAACTAAGCATTTTCAGCTAATTTTCTGCTTAAACTTTTTTTGAAATTCTTACAGATTTTCGATGAATTTATCTAAATCAGAGCGTTTAATGCGGAAAGCTCGACCAATCAATCTTGCTTTTAACTCTTCTCTGTCAATCGCTTTTCTCAAAGTATCGCGTGAAAGCCCGGTTAATGCCGCCGCCTCGTCTAACTTCAATAAAGGTTTGTCGGCAATCTTAACCGATGGCTGCTTTTGTTGTTCGGGCGTTATCGCGTTCCTTAAAATGTCTAAAAATTGCGTCGCGTCACTTCGCGCCAATGCCGTGTCGCTGGTTGTCGCATCAGCGGATTTCACGGTTTCAACATCGCGTTGCTGTTTATAATTCTCTATTTCTTCGGGGTTAAAAATCGCCTCTTGTTTGCCCGATTCCCCGCGCTTATAAGTGACGGAAATCTTTCCCGATTGAACGATTCGCTGCAAACTGCGGACACTAATTCCAAGTGCTTTTGCGGCATCTTCTTTATTCATACGGGCGATGTTATAGCAGATGCGACGAAGCACGTCAAAACCTTTGGCGCGATGTGACGCGGCAACCTATGACAGCCGATTGGCGCGATGTAACACCCACCTACTTATCTTGTTTCTAAAATCAATACTTAATTATTTTAACTTTATTGTTTCCAAGTTTCGGCTACCATCTTTAACGCTATATCGTAAGATTTCAATTTCATCATACCCTAAACTTGATGCTTTTATTTTTTGGCTAGAATTAATCAATTTACCTGTTTCAATATAGCGATTCCCCATAATCTCTCTATATTACTGAGGCACAACCGCTCTTATATTTAACGAAATTGCTGTTCCCGTATACTCCACCCATTTAATTTCACTTTGGTCGTGAAGTTCCTGGAGAAATGCTTCCTTAGCCCGTCCTATACGATTATTTTCTATGGACAGACACCGACAGCCAATCTATTCGACATCATTTTTAAGAGTTTTAACTCAATGTCCGAACGACATTTAGAAGCTTCAAGCAGATTTCAAAAGTTGGTTTGCTGTCTGGACAATGGGGTTCACTTTAGTTTAATATTTTGGTCGCGTCCGCGCTCGCTAAATTCGGTCGTTAGACACTTCGCTCTTTTAAAACAACGGTTGGTTGCGCGAAACTTCAGCCAACGCTCCGCGTTTTAGCGGATGCAACGCAAAATGAATCGGGGTAGAGCGTCTCGTGGATGCCGCTGATTTTGGTTGATGGTCAAGGATAATCCTGGCTTCGTAGATCCAAACCATCAACGAAGAACAAGTCCAATACTGAGGAGAGGAACAAGAAATGAGCACAGAGAAATGTCTAAAGAACCTGCACTCAAGGTACCGCTATATTCCGCCGAGACAGACCGTGCTGACTGCCGGCCCACAGCAGCCGGTGAATTGCAAACAGGTCAAGTTCACGAAATCGCCGGAGATCAGAATCTTTACAGGACAGGTATCAAAACTGGAAGGACAACAGCCAGACGAGATCATCGGCATTGACTTTCACTGTGCCGTGCCTTATACGGACGGTGCTGGCGGCGTCATCCTGCTTCTCCAGGTCAGCTCGTATATCGAATGGGAGATTGAATTCCTATCCGCGCCCGTACAACCGCAATTCTGCCCTGCCCCCTACCAAGAAGG
>MWWK01000223.1_pt1 | contig 10832 bp, 19 predicted proteins | sample 1047241 | NCBI WGS metagenome assembly MWWK01 (sample SAMN06349964, study PRJNA376086) | soil metagenome | isolation source: BG12-3 sample Antarctic (ecotone) soil | place: Antarctica | reverse complement strand
TCGACACGCCGGCGGACACGTATGCCGCTTCAATCGTGCCGTGCGCGAGCAGTGCGACAAGCGCCGCGTCTTGTTTCGCCGTCAAAATGCCGTCAGAGGGTTTCAATATGTCTTATCCCCTTTCATGCTACGCGGGGCGCATTTTCCGATTCACCGGCGCTGTTATTTCGGTATCGAACCCGACGCAAGCAACGCTTGCCGGGTCAACTCTTCCTCATATTCGATTGTTCGCAGTTCATCCGGCGAGATACCATCGGCGGCTGCATCGATGATCGCTTGCTTATGTTTTGCGAGTCCGTTTCTCAAGGCGTCGTTGACAGCACCTTTGCGACCTTGAGCGCGCAACTCGTTGCCCGTTATCACAAGATGAACGCCGCGCTCTCGGCAGACGTTGAACACGTCATTGAGCGTCATGCTGCGCCCTCCTGTATCGGCATTCCGAGCGGGTAACGGGTAATGCTGGCCGCTATCTTCGACACTTCGGGCGGAGCAAGCGGCGGATTTACACGTTCCATGTTTACGTCAAGCAACCGTGAGAACAATTCAGATTTCCCCGACACTTCCCCTTTGCCCCATAACGCGCAGCCGACCTTAAACAAGCGTTCGTTGCGCTCGCCCTCGACTATGACAGCGCCGGACACGCCAGCACGTTTGCGGTCACGGTGTGCTTGAAAGTCAATGACGATTTCGGGTTGCTCGCCCGCGGCTGACTTTCTCAGCGCCGCCACGATCCATTCAGGCGCGTCCGCAATGTAAGTATTATCTTCGACTTCATAGAAGCGCCCGGATGCGTGTACCGAACCCGGCGCGACGATCTGCCCGCCGCTTCCTTTTGTATCTATTCCCGGCGCGAGTTTGCCTTTCAATTCGCCGGTTTTCGGTTTGATTTCTTCCGGTAACCGATAAAGCTTATGCCAGCCGCCACCGCCTGTTTTGACTGTAAATGTTTCGGGAAAGGCGTTCTCACCATAAGCTTCTATCAAATCGCAGTAACTTGCATCGCCGTCGTTTCGGGGATCGATGTCAACGCAAATCAGGTTTAGCGGGCCGCCCATCGCAACCCCCAAGTTGATGCGGGAATCTTTCTCAAACCAGCTTCGGATACTCTTCTCGTCTGTGCTTGCGCTGTAAACGCCGTTTCGCGCGAGTTTGCTATAAGGGTGCTTGCCAGCTGTTCGGCATTCGCTTCCTTCCGGGCAATCGCAGATACCATCAGCCACGCCCCACAATGGCAACACGGCGATGTCTTGCGCTGCGTATTCGAGCGCGTACCGAAGTCTCAAATTCTCGTTTTCCGAAAACGGCTTTCCTATAACCTCTTGCGTTTCAACATCTTGACTTTCAGTTGGGGGGACAAATTTGTCCCCCCAAACTTCGGCGGGCGCGTCCGGTTTGCCCCCCTCATCTTGTCCCGCGTTGTTATTACCACCCACCTCTCCGCCTTCCGCCTTTACCCCTTCCGACTTCGGCGTGGTGTCCGTATCCTCTTCGCCCATCGCGTAAAACGCGCTCAGACGTTCCCGCGCGAGCCGTTGCTTAATGTCGCGTCCCATCTTCTCGACTTTCGCCGCGTATTTTTTCGCCACAAGCTCGGGGTCGCCGCCGGTGTCAAATTCTTTCACCAGCGCGCGATCTGCCGCATTGATAATCTTCGTCCACATGCCCTGCAGAATCGAATCGGTCATCAAATCACCGGCGTCCATTTCGGCGCGCTCGCCCGTTGCCGTAACCGACGCAGCGCGCTCGATCACCGGCAGCCGCGCGACGGCTTCATCAAGAAGTTCGGCAGTAATTGCGGCTGAAGGATTCTTGGCATAGTCCGGCGAGTTGCGCGCCGCGAAATACAAAGCTTCAGCCGCGTCGAGAAGCGGATGCCCTTCGTAAGCTGTCAGCTTTTGCGTTACACCATCGGCGCGGCGAATAATCACTAATTGACGCCCGCACGCCGCCTCAGCGTCTGCCAAATCATTCAACCGACGGCAGACAAGCCGCGCCGCGCGGTCTTCCGTGCGAGCGCAAATGTCAGCGATCTGTCTTTCCTTTTCATCCGGCGATAACGATTTGTCGGCTTGAATGTCGGCGATCTCATCGCCGCTCTGATCTTGAAAACCGAAATGCGGAGCGGTGAATATATGCGCTCGAAAATGCGGATTATCTGTCGAGACTTCGCGCCCGTTAAGCATTCCGTGTAAGGCGTGGAGGGTTTGAAAGACTGAAGGCTTGAAGGCTTTGGCGCGATCATGATCTAGCGTCTGAATGAGACGGTTGCCGAGAAGGTTGACGATCTGACTCACGTGCTGGTAAGCGACGCGCGCACGCTTCGCGTCGGCTTTAGTGAAGGATTGTGGCGACGGGGCAGGTGCGCTCATGCTGCCCTCCGTTCCCCGCAACGTACGCGGTGGGACTGATAATGGTTCCGAAAGGGATTGAATTTTGAAGTGGTTTGACTTAGAATCTTCATGCCTGTTGTTCCTTCTGTCGCTAAACAGGTTTTAGACTAGAGCCGGGGTTTGTCGCCCGGCTCTAGTCGCGTCTGGGTTATGCAGCCGCCGCTTGTGCGGTCGCGTGGCGCTCTTCAAAACTGCGCACTGATTCTTGACGCACGATTACGCGGCGCCCAATGCGAACGCCGGAGAGTGATCCGCGCTTTATCAGACTTGAAATATGTTGTTGGGTGCAGCGCCATTGCGACGCAAGTTCGGCGAGTGTCAGGTAGTCTTTTGAAGCAGAGGCATCGAACGGCATAGTGCGGTCTCCTTAAAGGGTCTTGCGCTATGCGGCGTTAGGCTTTAGAATGCGGATAACAAGCCCGTGCTGCAAAAGCGCGGTTTTCAAACAGAAGGCAGCGAATTCTTTGCGGGATCACGCTGCTTTTCTGCGTCAGGCTGAATTCATTCCCCTGATTGCAGAGAGAGATTATACATCAGTTATTTGGATACGAGCGATGAAATGTGCGAAATGGCCACAATATGTTGCAGATAATTGCACACCCGCCGGGTCAAAGCGGCGCGCCTCACAATTGATTAAAATTCAATAATTCAATCTCCGGTCATAGGGTAATCGCGCGCGCCGCGTCGTCGGCGTACATTGCGATGAGATGGTGGTTGAAAGTTAAAAACGGTGTCCGGACGCCGTTTTCATAAAAGTTGTAAACTTGCCTGTATTGACGGAGAGTCCGGGCGGCAATCATCACTTCAGAAGTCGTGCGACATACGCGCGCAAATCTTCCGGCTTGATCTTCCACCCCTTGCCGACGATCCGCGCTTTCAACTTCCCTGCTTTAATCGCTTCGCGCAGATGGTTCGCCGAGAGTCCAGACAGCGCGGCGGCTTCCGTCAATGTCAGCGTCAGCTTGTGCGCGAGGTCTGCCGGTGAGAGTGTCCGTACATGGTCGTTTCTTTGCGCGAGGTTGGCCTGTAGCGCGTCCGCAATCATCATGGTGAACGCTTCTATGCCTTGCCCGCCACCGGCGCGTTCTAGGGCTTGTGATGACGATACTGCGGAAGCGGCGACACGATGTCGCGCGACGTAGGTTGTCGCATGTGCTCTCGCTGTCTCCGCATCTTTGAGGCGGTCCAGCTCCGCCCGCTCAAACGTGCGCTGTTTCCCGGTTGCACCCGGCACATAAGCGACCGAAACGTCGCCGCTCGCAATCTTGCGTTCGAGCGTCTTAACGCTAATGTTTAGATATTCCGCCGCCTCTTTAATATTCATTGTTTGAGGTGCGTCAAAGATACGACACGTCCGAGCAGTCGCATCTTGTCTTAGGTCAATTCTTTCTTTGCTTTTTCTTTGTTTTCAAGGTGCGTCAAAGATGCGACACAACCGAGAAGTCGTAGCTTGTCTTAGGTTAAAACAATTAGCAAAGATAGGGTACGACAAAGATACGACATCGCCGAGGTGGCGTACCTTGTCCTATCGTGAATCCACTATCTTTTTACTACTTGAAATCCTGCCTTTAACTACTCCAATTTGGGCATCCATGTTTTTCACCTCTGTCTTTTCCAGTGCTGAGATTTTAGTTACCTTGTGATGCCAGTAATAAAAAGCAAGTCCGCATCCGATAAGTATTCCAATAATTGTACCCGCGCCATTTACAAGGCTGCCGACAAATCCACAAAAACCGGCGGCTATCGCTCCGCCTACAACCGCCCTAGAGACCGTAGCCTGACGCTCGCTGATAGCGATGTTCATCCTCTGCAAGCGGCGATGTTGAAGAATCCCTAACTCCTCTCGCAATCTCCGAAGTGCTAACTCAGCCGCTGTCTTATCGGTTCCCGCTTGCACCTTTGAGATCGCATCGGTGAGCGGTTTGAGCGCGACCGTTCCGCCTCTGCGCTCAACTATTTGTTGTGTGCCGCAGTACCCACAGGCGAACTTTTCCATGTCGCCTGTGATCTTAAGGTTAGAGCCACAGCTAACGCAGTTCAGAGCCAAGACGCGAAGGGGTTTGGACATAATCAGATGTCACTAGATAACGGTTGGCATCGCTTCTCTGACCTGCGCGCGGAGTTCTCGCACATCGGCGCGCGTCTCGTGCGCCACAGCGCGCACGCGGTCAAGTTCGGTTTCCATTCTTTCGAGACGCTCGCTCGTCGAGGCCATGAACCTTTGCGCTTCGGAGCGAAAAGCACGGAACTCGCTGAGCAGCGTCTCGAGCACCGGCTTGGTTGTTGAACCGTCCATCATTTCTTACCTCTCTTCTTCGTCGCCTTTATGCCCGCGCTCGTAAGTGACAGGAATTTTACCCTTGCCGGTGAGACGCTGGAGGGTTCGCACCGAAGTGCCGAGATATTGCGCAGCCTGCTCTTTATTCATCATCGCTCAAGGTGTGACATGACGCGCCATGTGTCGTGACACAAGCGAAAGGGCGTAAAATCGCCCGGTTATGCTTGACCGTTGCCTTTCTGCTTAGTGGCAAGTTGCCGCACAATCTCCGCGAGGTCGCTGATCTCGGTTCTCAGACTGACAATCGCATCCTCAGTTCTAATCTGCGCGTCGGCTAAAGCGGCGATCCGCGCGTCAGCGTTCGCCTCAGCTTCCGTGAGTGTGTCCATACGCTCGTCGTGGCGGCGGATCATCTCCGTTACCAAGCGCGTATGCTCGCGCACGTCAGAGGCGAAACCTTCTAGCTTTAACACCCGGTCTTCAACGCTCATCGCTTGCCGCCTTTCTTCTCTCCGCCTATTCCATTGAAATTGTGTGGTGCTTATCAAACCAGCGCGCTTCCGCTTTTCGCTCCTGCATCGTCTTCGCATTCATCTTCGCGTTCAGCTTGTAGTGCTTCAGCATAGCCATGATGTGCTTATCTTGCTCGACAGCGGAATTGATGCGCTCGTTCCAATAACCGGCTTTCGTGAGCGCCTCACGAAAAGCAGCGGCCTCAAAATATATCCGTTCGTCTCTCGGAGCATCTTTTAAGAATTCACTCAACACAGCGTTGAACATCGCTGGCGACATTGGCAGCGTCTTGTCGTTTAGTTCCGTTACTGTCATCCGTGACAGTTCAGGTAGCGATTCGTACAGCCGGTTGGTCTCGCGCATCTGGTTCGGGGTCATTATTTCTTACCTCTCTTCTTCGTCGCCTTCGTCGCGGTCGCTACATTCGGCGGTCTGCCGGTTTTTGGTGCTGGCTTGTAAGCGAGCACGTCGCGTTGGCGAACGAAGTTGCGCCCCGCAATCTGCACAGCCTCAAGTGTCCCGGCGCGAATTAAGCTTGTGATCCATTGACGCGACACGCCCTTGAGACGCGCCGCCTGAGTTGGCGTGAGCAGTTCATTGTGATTAACGGCATCCATGAGCGCGCACTATACTACGGTTGCGTAGTGGAAACAAGCCCCTGTGTTATGTGCCTTTATAGTCCGATTCTAGGATGTGAAATAAACTTAGAAAACAGTTTCCAAAGTGCTAAATAATAGTTGACAAGTGGAAACTACTTATGCGATACTTCGTTCACGTTAGCAATTCAAACAAACGGAGAAACGACGATGACGAACTTAAACGAAACAAAACTAGCGGCGGTGGTTGATGCGGCGCTTGTGACGGTCAAAGGTGATTCGAGATGGACGAACGCGATCTTGAAAGCTGAAGAGATTTTGACTTCCGGCAATCCTTATCTTCACTTCACCGGCCACTCGCTCTTGATGCTCTCGGACAGCGGCGAGATTTACGAAGCCAACGGCGTGTGTCAGTGCAAAGCCTTCGAGCGCGGGCAAGCCTGCAAACATCGTGCGGCCTACAAACTTGTGGTGCGCTACAACGAAGTGGTGCACTAAATCGAAGGGCTTCCTGAGTGCTCTAACACTCGGGAAGCCCCCCTCCCTTCAAACCTCACAAATGAAAGGAACTAACACCATGAGTCTATCGAAACGTTTCTACGAACAGCAAGCGGAGCGGGATGCACCGGCAGCACGGCTAGAGCGTGCCCGCCAGTGCGTGCAGAACGCCCTCAGCGCCGCCGCGACTGGTCGGCCTGACATCGTGACGCTGTGCGACGTTGAAAGATCACTGAACGCCGCATTGCGCGAAATGGACAGATTACAACTAACGCTTGCCGTGATCGAGCGGCAGCACGAAAGGATGGTCAGCTAATGACGAAAGCAAAACAAGCTACAGCAAAACTGCTTGCGCGCAACAAACCCGTGCCACACGCCACCTCGCGCCGCCGAGCGCAAGCGATCATTGCCGACGCCGAGCGTTATGACGAGGACACCCGCCGCGCTCTTCAGTTGTCACTCGAACGTGACAGCCCCGACGAACTCGCCGGGATGGTCAAGCGAGCCGAAGCGGGCGAGACTATTTGTGACTTGACCGACCCCGCGCTACAAACGCAACCGAACAACCGCGCTGCGCAGTTTCGCAGAATAGCCGAACACGTCACGGCCATACTGCAAAACCCGTTGACACCCGAAGCCCTCTATCTGGGCATCGTTGACGGTTTGATGAAACTCGACTCAAACATATCAGCTCATGAAAGCGTCGGGTACGTCGAAACCATTCTGCTTGTTAATGACACGAGCCGACAGGAAAGGAAGATAAGCTAATGACGACAGCAAAGAAGGAAATCACACCGTCACAATTCAGAGACATCGCCGAACACATCGCAGCCATACTAAGCGACCCGAACACGCCCGAGCTGCTATACATGGGGATAACTGAAGCTCTCAGCAAGCTCGACATCAGTATTTCGGTAAACGAAAACCCGGACTATGTGGAAGCGATTCTGCTTACTCACGAGGCTCGAAGGGAGGCGCGATGAAGAGGAAAGAGATTTACGAAGCCGCGACCCGGCGCGCACTTAAACGTTTAGGCATCAAACTTGAAAGATTCGCTTACGTTAACCTGCCTAATCGGAAGCCGAAGGCTATATTTGTGGCGATAGAACTCGCGACGGATGAACTAGCCAAGCATGGCATTCACACGGGCGAGTATGCGCTGCTCGAACTCACGGACAAGGCGAAGGAGGGCGATCTACTCTGTGTGCGAACGGCGCGCGGTGGAATGAAGTTTCAATCTATCCCGGAAGATGGAGCGCGCATCATCGGGCGGTTCGTGCGGAAATGCTTTCCTCAGTTGTACAGTGACGAAGTAGAGGCGATGGAGTGGCCGGAGATAATCGGCGAGGAAGGTGGTGCGCGCTTGACGAGCACTGACAATTGAACGCGGAAGAGGGGCAGGCTTTAGAGCTTTGCCCCTTCTTCATTTTTAGGTGGCGAGCGGGATACGCGCTTTTTGCAATCTCAAAACACAAGGCGGTATCAAATAAGAAAATTCAGTGCTTTCAATCTTTCCTTACATAGTCAGGTTTGCTTGACGGGCGGCGCCGCTTTTCTCCTCACGCAACAAGATTTACCCGGAGGGAAAATTATGAAACGTCTCTTAAACCCCTTGCTCCTCACGCTGGCGGTGCTCCATGGCCTTTTGTCTAGCCTGTTGTATGTGATCCTGTTCCTCATAGTGTGTGCACCGGTAATTTTACAGGAAATGTACCGAGGCCCTGAGCCGGACTTTGGTGCTCGAAGAGATGGAATAAACTATTGATGCGCACGTCGAGTTAAATTGACGCAACCATCTAAACTTGAACGGGGCAGGCACACGCTCGGCTTGCCCCTTCTTTTTGTCAGTAAATGTCAGTGTCGCACCCATGCGTGTAGGGTGAGTGCGCGCCTCGAAATTCTCCCGCGGATTTGCCCGGCGTCGCACCCATGCGTGTAGGGTGAGTGCGTTGCCCACGGGCAACGTGTTCTGCGGGACACGTTTCAATCCAACCATACTGCTATTCAAACGGTAACTTCTCGCGCATGACCACAGGGAGCACTGAAGAACTCAGTGCTTTCGCTCTTTCCTTACAAAGTCAGGAGTGCCGCACGCGTGCGGCACCGTATATTCTCCTCAGGCAAGAAGATTTACTCGGAGGAAAACAAATGAAAACACAACGACACGACAAACCTGCCGCTCAAGTTCTCCAGAAACGACTGGAGGGCATCGCACAAAGCATCCTCAGTGTTGATCAGCAACTGCTCAAGGAGAGTTTCTCTGATTCCGAACTGTACGTTCAAGCTCTCGGGCTGATGCGAGTAACGGAGTCTCATATCCGGGGGATGCGGCAGATATTGAACGCCAGTCAGGGAAGTATGTGATTTCGTAGAGTTGTAACAAAACATACATTATCAGTCGCACAAGATGGCAACAGTTTTTCGGGCTGTGACACTCGCTCGATTTCGCACTGTCAAGCACAAGATTTAGTGGTCGGGACGAAGCGTGAAATCCCTCGTCGTGAGCGGTTCGACACAAACACTGGTGAGGTGTCACGGCACTAGATATTGTGGGCGCACAAGCTACATGCCTTTATCTTCGTCAACGAATTCATCGAACTCGCAGCACCCACTCGCTAACAAAAAAGAACCACCCGCAAGCCTCAAATAGAGACTCACGGATGGCTCGGAGTGGTTCGCTGCAGATACGCTGCTAGTCTTGATTAGCTTTGCGTCGGCGGCGAACTTTGGCAGCTATTCCTGCTAAGCCTGTACCAAGCAGTAACATCGTGGCCGGTTCGGGCACGGCCGTAGGAATGTTTTGTGCGCCGCCGATACGAACCTGACGGATGTCAAGTACCGGACCGGTCGTGGTGAAAGCGACGTTGGAAATACTTTGACCGAGGATGGCGGTGATCGTGAAAAAGTTTTGACCGCCCGCGGCAAGAGCAAAGCTGAAAGGATTCGTTTGTCCGTTCGGCTCCGTGACGACGAAGTTGACAGTCTGGGCTGTTAAGGCGTTGATGTTTAAGATCAGCGACGTGAAAGTTGCGCCTGGCAAGCTGATGTTCAGTTGGCTGAACGCGCCGTCGGCCGCCTCAACTCTAGCCTGACCGCTGGACGGGGCGGTGAGATTTTCGTTGCTGCCGAATCTCACTTGAAAACCTGTTTGATTCGTTGTGCCGAAAATCGGATTTCCAGTCTGACCATTGTTGAGCAGAACGTTCTGATCGCCGGGTTGCGGAACGTTACCTGACACGATTACGATGTCGGCGCGTGCCGACATCGCGCTGCCGAGACTAAGCGCGACAAACGCGAATAGCGACAGGATGAATTTACTTTTGTGAGATTTCATTGATTTTACTCCTCGGGGCTACAGAAAAGCCTTGCAAACTGCAATTGTGGTTGATTAGCTGTACGTCGTCTTTATAGATTTCCAGTAAAGCTTATGATAACAGCGCGCACTGAGCAAAAGCACCGTGTACAAGTTGCGGAGAGAGAGTGAGAGCGGAGCAGAGCAGGCGAGATGGTGGGGTAATCACTTCTCTCGTTACAGGCGCCAGCCTCATAAAAGTAACAGCATTAGCGCGTCCAAAATCTTTTGAAGAGTGAAAGATAATCTTTCACCCGGACGATTGCGCTGCGCTGTAAGTAGTTTCGCGCACCTTTGTACTCTCAAGGTATATGTGCTGTCAAGGAAGGTGTCAGAAGGAGGGTGTAAAGGGGCAGCAACCAACTGGGGTGTGCCGAATGATTCGCTTTTGCACAACCGTTAAGGTTGACGGAGCGGGTGCTCGCAAGTATAGTCTCGCCCTCCTCTAATTCTCCAAACAAGTTTAGAGAGAAAATAAGACCGCCGGTGGGTGAGCTTCCGGCGGTCTTATTTTTTTAGGCAAGCGCGGCTTTCATCCGACACCCAGAATGATTGGCCAGTCATCTCCGTGACCTGAAGGGCAGATGAATGAGTGCGACGGCCTTGCGTTTTGCAGCCTCACCGCACTTCGAGCACGCGGAGAGTATCGGCTCGCAGCTGACAACATGCGGATCAGCGCGCGCATTCTTGACCGCCGCTGCAACGTCCCTCTGCGCGCCGGGTGAGTGCCCGCATTGACTGCACACCTCGACACTCTGCGCCTGTTCTAATTTCCCGATTCTAGTTTCTAGGTTCACCGTTTCACCCTCAATAATGCCGCTTCTATTTCCGGCGTGATGTACTTTTGAACAGGCTCCCCCGCGGTGACTGCTTTGCTATAGCACGCCTCCAGCTCTATCAACTCTGCATCCGTCAACCGCGTCAGCATTAACTGCCACGCCGCCATGTCGCGGGCTGCCTGCGCCTTTTCCATCTTGCCGACTCGTGCTTGTAAGCTCATGCCCACTTCTTACCTTTGCCCTTCTCTTGTTCGTTTAGCATCGCTTCTAGGCGTTCGACACGTTCAACCATCTCGCCTAGTTCAATCGCGCCGATGCTGTGGTCGAGGATCGCCTTTGCTGCCGTCACTCGCGCGGACGCCGGTGCATCTCTGTCTTCGGCGACTTCGCGCAGGACACGTGCTGCAATCGTCGCATCGCGCTGGA
>MWWK01000222.1_pt1 | contig 10842 bp, 24 predicted proteins | sample 1047241 | NCBI WGS metagenome assembly MWWK01 (sample SAMN06349964, study PRJNA376086) | soil metagenome | isolation source: BG12-3 sample Antarctic (ecotone) soil | place: Antarctica | reverse complement strand
GGCTTGTCCAGCGCTCGCTTCAAGCGGCGCAGAAGTGGAGGTGATATTTGTAGAAATCGCGCGCGAACATAAAAGGGGCGGCTCCTCATGCCGGGGGGCCGCCCCTTTCACGTCTTTGCTTGCATGGGGTATCCCGCCTTGCATGGGGGGCAAACTTCTATGCGCATGTGGGCGCGATCTCTTAGCAAAAGATTGAATAATCAATTTTAATCAATCTTGCATTCTCCGCCCGTGTGGGCGTGACTTCCTCTCTTTTTATCTTGTGTAAAGTCACAACTTGCACTCCCCACCCATGTGGGCGTGACGATTCATTGCCAAACGTTGGCAATGAATCTCCGTTTAGATTCCCCGCCCGTGTGGGCGTGACCGCCCCGAACATCGCGATTTGATCCGCAAGGGCTTAGATTCCCCGCCCGTGTGGGCGTGACACTGGATTCTAAAGGGCCTTCAAGCAATCGCCAGGGAGTGCCCTTTCCCGCTCATTAGAGCCCGCCAGACGCGCTTTTACCCCTTCGCCTGGCTCTTCCCTAGCCGCTTTTAGAGAATAGCGACACGTAGCGACAATGCCGCCATCCGGTGTCGCTATCCCGGTTTGCGACACCGCCGCGTCGCTATTGTCGGCAGGTGTCGCTATCTGCTATAACGCATAGCCACCATGCCAAAAATCACAAAAGAACGCGCCGCTGAAATACTCGGTAAATCGCTTCGCGCCGTCGAACGCTACAGTAAAAGCAGTGGGGGCGGCCCCGCCTTGCTCTCTGTTACCTATGAGAAGGGAACGACGCGCGATGTACCGATGTATGACGAATGGGAAGTTGCTCAACTGGCTGAAAGGCTCAAACTCCCGAGCGTGCCGGCGCGCGGTGTGCTGGAAGTCCCTCAAACAGCAATAGCGACACGTAGCGACACTAGCGACAACCTTGTCGCCATCCTCGAACGTATGGCCTCTGCGATGGAAGCAACAAGGCGCGCAATACCTCCGGGCGAACCCTCCGCGCCTCCCTCCGTGCCGATCGCAGACAAGCCGCTCTTGAAGCTTGCTGAAGCCGCGGCTTTAACCGGGCTCTCACGCGGACACCTGAGAGAAGCGATCGGAGAGGGGAAGCTCAAGGCGCGGATCATTGGCCGGGGGTGGCGGGTGAAAAGAATCGATCTTGATCAATACGTGCGGAAGCTATAAAACATAATCGCTATAATCAGACGCGATCTTGAAAACGGGTGAAGATTCGAGCGCTCAACCACAAGATACGTGCTGACGTGGTGTGCAAAAGTAGAAACCAGGACGCACTATTTAATCACTTTTTCATTATCAAACAGAGACACAAGATATGGTGCTTTCTGGCCGACGTTTGCGCCCTTGCTACTGTTCACCTCACACAACCGTTAGAATGGTAATGGGACGGCTTCCGCCCCACAGCCCGAGCGCCACAGCTAAGAGCAAATCATCATGCGCCCCGCGTCGCCCCTCATATGTGTCGTTCGCCGCTTCCGTGATTGTTAATTGAAAACTCTGCATCTCGCTGATGAGTGTCGCCGCTTCCGGCAACTGCCCCGCAAACTTGAAGCGCCTCGTTTGAAGTAAAACCTGGACGGTGCTGACGAGAAGACGTTTCGGTACGTAGCACATGCCGCCTTTGATGTTTACCTCATGCCCGCCGGTGATAATGATCGGCATAAAGCGCGCCGGGAGTCTGGCTGCCTTGAACAGATCCGCTACCGGTCTCCCCAGACCCGTCGCGTCAATCGCGAGCGTCGGGCGCTCGGGTTGTTTGAAGACATCGCTCTCAAACATCTTCACGACGCCTTCGACGATCTTCGGGTAGGGCGTGCCCACCGGCCAACGATGCAAATATGTGGCGGCAAAGGTTGGTTCTTGTCCTTCCGAAGGAGTCTTTTCAATAAGAGCGAGCGCTGAAGAGTCCGATACCTGCCCCAAATCCAGACCAACGATCAGTTCCATTTCTGTACCTTATCCTTTTTCAGCGTAGAGCATCGGCAATGCTCCATTGCGGCTGAATGTTTTTATCCATCGCTTCCATGATGTCTTCATAGCGAAAAACGGAATCCACCGCATCCTTGAAGGCGCACATATATTCCTGCTCGAACCAGTAATCGCCAATCGTCGAGCGCTCCTGCTCTAACCATTCTTTAGAGATGCGCGGGCATTCATAAGCTGTGACTTTCGTGCGATGCCAGGACGGGCCGCCTTCAGTCCACACAGAATGAAAGAAACCACGCGCGCCAAACGGCGTGCTTAAAAGGATAATGCGCCCGCCACTAACGGCGAGCATCGGGCGCACGGCCTGGTACAAGGCATCACTGACGCGCGCGGCCTCGTCAACCACAAGGAGCGCAACGCCACTAAAGCCCCGGATGGTTTCTTCCTTGCCGGGCAGAGCGACGATACGAGAGCCGTTCTCAAACTCCATCTCTAATGCAGACTCGGATGTTAACCGCTCCGGGCTCGGTAAAGAGTTGTAAGCGTCTTTCACTTTGCGGAACAATTCCTTGCTCTGACGGTAAGCGGGCGCAAGTAGTAGCGTCAGTGAAGGGGGTATGTAGAGGGCCTGGTGAAGAGCGCGGATTGAGGAAACCGAAGACTTCCCGCCCTGACGTGTGACCAGCATGATGATCTGTTGCACGCGAGAGCGCAGGACATCCGCTTGCCACGGGTCGGGCGTGAGCCCGGCTCTCTCGGCGAGCATCACAGGATCTTCTCGCTCTAATTCTCTCCGGCGCTCAATCGCTCTCGCCGTCGCTTGAATCAGAAGTGGATTCCGTGATGAGTTGTCTTGCTTCGTTAAAAACATCCTGCTCGCTTATCCCGTGCGTTCTGGCCATCTCGCGCCAATCGCGCACGTTCATATCAACGTCAATCGCCTGTTTCGGCTTCCCTTCGGTGCGATCTGCAATCTCGCGCGCCGCCGCCACGTTTCCATTAACGGCCTCGTCGCATACGAGCCTGGCTATCAGCTCGGCATAGGTGCGCCCTTCCGGGTCTTTCGGTACAGGCTGCGAGAGTTGGAGCCGGTACGCTTCAGAGAGCGTGATTGACTTCGGGCGCCCCGCCGGGTTGCCAGATTGACCGCGCTTCCAAGCATTGGCATTGCCTTTCTCAAATGGCTTGCCGCGCTTTTTCACTACGCTGTTTTTCCGCTGTTTATCAGCGATGCTGCTCATTTATATGGATGCCCCGTCTCCGGCCCGACCGTGTACGGTTGATTTTTCTCCGGCTCGCCGATCTGCGCAATGCGCTCGATGGTCCCCCTTAGATTACTCTCCGCCTTCTGGCGCTCCTTTTCTGCAAGGTGTGCTGATGCCTCGGCGTCCTGCGCCCGGACGCGCCAGTCGATAACCTCCTGCTCGAACGTCTCTTTTCGCGAGCGGCGCATTTCCAATTCCTGTCGCAAGGATTTCAACTCGTCTTCGGCGCGGTCTAACTCACGCCTTAAACGAACATCTTCTTCGTCGCAGTTGTGCATGAGTTGAACGAGCGCGGATTCTCTCGCCTGGAGCGTCGTTAGTTCTTCGGCGGAGAGCGTCGGATCTTTCTTTTTCTGGCGGATGTCATGCAACTCTCCAAAGGCGGAGCCGCCGCGCTGGCGCACATCTTCTTGCGATTGTTTTAGGCGCGCGATCTGGCGCGCCGCTTGTCGCAGTAGCGTCAGTGCCGGCGAGGGTGGTTCGATCTTTCGCTCTGTCGTGCTCATCTCATTATTTCCCGTTCCTGCTCTGCTTGACGGCGCTGGCGTTCGTATTCGAGCGCTGTAAGTCTCGTCGCCGGATCAAGGTTTCGCCACACGTCGGGCTTGGCGCTGCGAAGTTGGAGCACCTTGTCATAAAACGCATTCGGCGGACATGCTCGCTCGTTACAATTCGTTGATTTCATGTGCCCTCCCCGCTTGCGGCACGTTCGGCCTTGTCCACCGTCAACTCGATATAGTGTTTTGTCGCCTCACGCGCCTTCGCGGAAACCTCAGAGAGTTTGGCCGCTATCTCTGCCCTCGACCATCCCCATGAGAAAGACAATAAACACCATCTAATATCCGCCACCGAGCGATCCGGCAAACCATCCGATCTTTTGGGAGCCCTCGCTAACTCCCTCGACCAATCCGGCCACGCATGGGGAATCTTTTGGCGCGCCCTAAAATTGGAGGTGCTTTCCCGTGAAGTAATCGGCGGCGCGAGTAAGCCCAAACCTTCAAGCTCCTCGGTGGTTGTCACTTGACCAATCGAAGCGTGAACGACGCGGACAACTGGAAAACTACCGTCTGCCCCCCGGCGCTCCGGCTTAAAGTTCGTACTTCCGGGCCAACGGAGCGCGCCGAAACTCCCGCCATTGCCGCCAGTTCGATCTATAAACCGCAAGAAACGCTCGCGGGCAACCTTAAACTCTGCCTTGTCCAACTCGTCTGAGAGCGCCAGCCAACATTGAAAATTCCCCGGACTCGTCTCGATCTGCAGAAAGCTAACATCCTTCAAAAGCTCTAGGGTCTCCGGCGAGGCATCGTCCACCTGCCATAACTCACTCTCCCCGGAGGGGCGGACTACCATGCTCCAAGATTTCTGCTTGTTTAAGGCAATGTAGTCTCCGAGATGTTTCCTAAACCCGAGCGAGTCAAGCGTCTCATCCCGGCGCCACTTCGCTTCCTGGGGCGAAGGATCATGGAGGAAAACGACCTTAAAGACATCTGCGCCAGCACTTTCCATTGCATCAAGGGCGCGCAATTCATCGGGGATTGCTTCCTCCTCACTCTTGTCCAGGGGGGGGGGGTGGACAGATTTGTCCATACCCCGGGAGAAGGGAGGGACACAGGAGGGGGCGCGCTCCTCTTCGCCCGCTGTGTCCCTTCTGTCCATGCTTTCTTCTCTTAAAGTGTGGACAACTTGCGGGGGGGCGGCAGACTGTGTGGCGGCTCTCTTCTCGTTCATGATGCGGCGCGCCTCGGCGGGGGTGTACTTCCCGCCTGGGGGGGGTGGCTGTGGTTGCTCTGGATTTCCTAAAACCTCCGCTTTCGCCCTCGCGAAGAAATCTTCCAAGTACTCTGCCGGATCCCCGCCGCGCCGTTCATGAATCGCGCAAGCCTGTTTAAGTAGGGTCAGAGCAGTTGCCGGATTGCGGCGGAGTAGCGCGTCGTCGTCCTGGCGAGGAGCGCGGAAGCGTGATTTGAGTGCTTTGGTTTGATCGGCCTCTTCGGCCTCTTCGCCCGCCGCAAGCGCGATTGCTCGCAATGGCTCGCGCTGCCAAAGCCCGCTCATGGCTTGCGCTTGCTCGACGGTTGCGCTGGCGTGCTTCAGGATATTGAGTTTGTACCGGCTTTTGTAAGTTTCATTATTTTTGGTGTCTTTGCCGCCCGGCGAGCATTCGATGAAGGCGATGTTTACTTTGTTCTGCCATTTCATCAAAAGTGTTCGGTGTCTCTGTACCCACTTCTTAGCGGCCTCTTCGCTCATTAGTTCATCCGTTGACCGGGCGCATAGTCCGACCTCGGCGTCGGATTTCTCGAACCAATCTATCGAGCCCTCAGACGCGCCGATTAAATAATCAATCAAGGGCCGCAACTCGGACGGGCAATCTTTGGCCGCGAGGAGTTGATTCACGGCCTCGGTTTGAAAGCTGATGGTTACAGTGTCGGCGTTGATCTCAGGGCCGGGGTGTTCACGGCGGGGTGAAGGGGTTGCGCTCATCTATGCGGCCCTCCTCATCCGCCGCGCGGCGGCGATCTGCTCGCGTTTGAAGGCTTCATCAGCCGCGCGAGCGTTTCTCTCGAGGGCTTCGAGCGCGTCGGGTTGCCGGTCGTGCGGGTAGGGCTCGCCTGGGCTCCAGTGTTGCTGGCCTGGCGAATGTGAGTTTTTGGCTTGCGCCGGGGGGGGGTCTTTATGTAATATTCGCATTGTTAGCTCCTAATTGCTTGGTAAGCACTCGAAGAAGGCCCGTTCATCGCGGGTCTTCTTCATTTTCAAAAGCAAAAGCCAACCCATTTGAGTGACACCCTCAGACGGTTTGGCTTTTGTACTTCTCACGCGACGGACGGCGCGAGAAAACCTATATTTTGTGCGCACCGGTGTCAGGTGGCCCTTTTTGGCCTTTGTCCTACCGGCTTTCTTTGGTATATTCCCCGACAATGACCGGCAAGAAATGGCTGGTTGTCAAACTATGCAGATGCCGCGTGACCCTGGAAAAGTTCGCGGCATCTCCGCTTCTATGGCCATGATAATCACAAAGCCTCCGAAAGGCAAATCGATTTTTACATTAACTCTAATGCTAAGTACTACTTAACCGGACAGAAATCCTCTATATTTGCGTCCGGTTTTCAGTTCCTTTAGATTTATTTCAAAGCGCTTCAGCGTTTTTCTTAATGAATCGCCGGATTCGGGGGCTTTGTCGGGGTATTTTTCTTTGAGCACTCGGGCGATATGGTTATAAGTTTGCTCACGCTTTTTTGGTAATTCTTTGAGGGCTTCTGAAACCGCGTTCGTAAGATCAAGCCTTGTCCATTCCGAGCGGCGTCCGGGGCCTCGTAAATCCAACCTTTCTTTGAGTCTCGCCTCCGCTGCGCGCGTGTGTTCTCTCAGAACCTCCTTCATGTCAATGGACTCGATGCGAAAATAATTCAAGTAAAAGTGAATAATATCGGAGAGGGTAAACACTGTTTCATCCAGCGTTGCCTCTACTAATATTTCTTGAAAAGCGCGATCTATTGTGACCGCCCAGGCCTCTTGCTGTTGCTCGTCTACAAAAAGACTTGCCGGAATCTCACTCTTGCCGGAGATATGGATTCCAATGGGGCCATTATGAGTTTTGATGACGTGGTTTAGAGTAACCACAGTAGCGCCTTTGGTAAGACTCAAATGGCCTTCAATAGTAAAACTAAATGGCGGGAAGTTGATTTCATCGGTCATACCCTGTCATTGCTTCCCGTTTCGCCCGTTACTGAAATACTTTTCAACGACACCGATCTGCGCATCGGTGCGCTCCTGGCGCTCGTCAGACTTCTGAAGGCTCGTGGCGAGCGTTGCCAGGTGGCCAGCCACAACATCGAACTTTCTGTTGATCTCCTCGTCGGTCATAAAAGAAACCTTTAACAAGTAAATCAGAGGCGACCCATCAGAAATAAGATAATCACAATCAACAGGACAAGCCCGAGTAAACCGCTTGGGTAATAGCCCCAACCTCTACTGTGAGGCCATGTCGGCGCTGCGCCAACAAGTAGCAGGATTAAAATGATGATCAGAATGGTTGTGGTCGACATGTTAACTCCTCTATATTTTTAGCCGTTCACTTCAGGCGATTTTTACTTCCCTTCGTGCTGTTCGTGCTTGCTCTCGCGCTCTATTTAAGAGCCGGTATCTGCTCCCTCAATTGCCCGCGCAGTTCCCGAAAGTCGGCGCGCAGCTCGTAAAACTCGGAACCCGTCTTTTTGACTTCGCTTTCGATGCGGTCGAGCCTGACGGCAACGCGCTCGAAGGCTCGCTCGATTCCTGCGAACCCTTTGTGCATTGCTGCGGTCTGCGCGTCGATGCGTTCGAGAAGCGTTTGGATTGTTGGTTGTGTAGTAGCTTCGTCGCTCAAACCTTCCCGCCTTTCTTTGCGTCTTTCTTCGCCTCTTCGTAGGCTCGCAACGCCGCTTGGGTCGCGCCACTGAGGCCCATAAACGCCACTGGGTCGGCGTCTCGCAAAACAATCAGGCGCTCGTAGAATTCGTTTGGCGTGAACCTTACCTCAGTGCTCACTTCTTTCCTTTCTTCTCGCCGCCCTTCTTTGAAGATTTTCCAACGCCCTTTCGCTCGCTTGGCGGATCGGCAGTTGGCGTGGGATTACCACTTTTCATTTGCTCTTGTGCATACTTGCTAGAGCTTACATCTCGTCCTTTTCTATCACTTGTCGAAGATTCTTTTTTGGTTGACATGATTATCTCCTTCGGGTTCGTAGCCGATTGCCGACAGAATCCGCGTTTATCTCTTCGCTTTCTTTAATGGCCTGTGGATGCAGAAAGCGACGAATCACTGTCTGACGCTTTTACTTTTTCCAGACTATCCATGCCGCGTTCCTCCGTTGCCCCTTCCTCGAAGCCGATTGCGAAGCGGGCATACGATCCGTATTGATTGGAATGCCATGTGATGTTTTGAACTGTGGCTATCTCGCCCGTGTGAGTGCCGTAACGCACACGGACCCTATCGCCGACGATGATTTGATTTTGATTAGTCACCTTTTGCCACCTTTCTTCTTACTCATCTTGTGGCGTGCGCGCTTCTGCCATGCGGTTAATATCCTCTTCAGAGAAGCAGGTTTTTTGCCCCCCTCGTGTGCCTATGATTTCCTCCCGTACTTCGTACATCATGGAGCCCATGAGCATCTTTTCCAGCTCGCGCAGGCGATCCTTATGGTGATGTTGAATATTCCGGACATAATCAAGAGCGGCTTTGTGTTCGGCCAATCCGGCATTTTGTAGCGCGACAACTACTCGCGCGTGGTTGCCTGCATAATCGCCTTCAATGAACCCCTTTAACGCTTTCTTCACTGGTCCAGAAAGTCCGCTCATCTCTTCCCGCCTTTCTTCTTGCCCGCCTGCTTCGCGCTGAGTGCTGCGGAGACCTTCTCTTGTTCAGCCTGTGCCCACTGTACCGAATCTTGATACGCTGTCTTTGTAGCAGTCCCGAGCGAAGCCCCGTGACTGGGCTCAAACTGTGCATCTGTTAATTTCGGCTGCTGGCGTAATTTGACCAAATATTCACCTAACAGTGTTAGGTACCGCCCGCCGAGTTCATGTGAGTCCGGATTCAATACTTCCAGCGCTTCATTAAACATCGTACGCGCGTGGACCATTTCTATTTCAAGCTGAGGCGGTGACATTTTTGGTCCTTCCTTTCATCGCTTCCCTTTCTTACCCGCCATCTGGTCTTCGGCGGCCCGCCTGACGGTTCGATCAAGCTTGCGCGTGGTCTTCGTTTGTGAGGCGATTGTACCGTGCTTCTGGTCGGCGCCAGCGTTGACGATCAGGCCAATATCCAGCAAGCGCTTCTTCAGCTCCTCCGTCACTTTGTCTTCCACCATCGAGGGTGACTGCTGTTGGTTGTTCTTAGTCTTCATTTCTTTCCTTTCTTCTTTACTCGCCGAGGATGTCAGGCCATCCTTCCTCTGCTTGAATTTGCATGTCAGTTATTTCGGCTTCACGAAGACTCATGGCTGCCCGCTTCAAGTCAGCGAGTGGTTGCCTCTCATCACCGATTCTCGAGTAGTCAGCGAAGACCGCGTATAAATGCCCCGCGAGCACCAGATTAAGGGCAGCGACCATGAAAGGCGACTCAACACGACCACAATCTCCGCAAAGGGGGTGCAGTCCGGTGGCGGTAAACAGTCCGGGCGTGCCTGTGATGTTTGCACAACACTGGTTACATTTAGCGCACGCTTCTTGCGCCTCTGATTTTGTGACCAGCTTGATAACTAAAGCGTCGCTCATTTCTTCCCGCCTTTCTTCCTACCAGAGCGCCCATTGCCGGCGCTTGCTGCCTCGCTGGCGCGCCTTTCTGTGCTGGCTGCCTTCCGGGCTTTGCCTTTGGGCCATCCAGCGCGCACCGGCGCAAAGCTTTCTACATCCGCGCGGTAGACGAGTACCTTACCGTACCGTTCGATTGAACGTAGTCGCCCACGCCTCACCAAATCGTTAATCGCTGCAAGGGTAACTCCGCGTAGCGTAGCCGCGGCACTTTGGGTAATTAGTTCGTCAGGCATCCGGGTTTGGCTTTGCTCCTGCTCTAAAAATATATTTTCATTTTCTTGCAATCTCTCTTGACAAACTAAAGAAAGATAGTACAATCCATCTTAACTTAATCAAGCAGGTTAATGCAAGACAAAAAGAAAGGGCCACACGAAATGTTCATCCTCAAGAATCAAGAAACAATAGAGAAAGCGATCCTTCGAGCGCGCACAGTTCACCCTCGCGTCAGTGTCCGCAAAGTCGGCGAGTATGCGGTTACTGGAAGCAAAGGCAACTCCTACACCGTCACTTGTGAGCGCCGCAATAACTTGAAGGTAGTTGATTGCAACTGCCAGGCGGGTCAACTCGGGCGGCCTTGCTTTCATGCGGCAGCAGCGGTCGCACAGCACGTCTACTTCGCAGGCGAGCTGGCCACACGCGATAACTACATGGCCGATCTCTATGATCCGCGCGACTAACGAAAGCGGGTCTGGTAAGCGCTCCATACGCTCGCCAGACCCTTCACCCTTGAACCTTCCCGAAAAGAAAGGAATCAGAATGCAGAAAAAAGATACCACAGCACAGAAGCCGCGCGACACAAGGCGAGAGATTGAAAACCTCGCCGAGTTGATCAGCGCAATTCTCAGTAATCCGCACACGCCGGACATTCTGAGCAACAAGATTATTGACGCGCTCTGCGAGCTGAACGACAACCCCGAGGTGTGGGAGCACCCGTGCGCCGTCGAAGCGCTCTTGATAACGCACAATGCCGGGCAAGGAGCGTGACTATGGCAAAGATAAACAAGAGCGCTACCCTCTACCCTCTGACTTCAACTCAGGTGAAGACCCTCACAGAGGTCATTCAAAACGGCGACCTCAACACGAACGACTCAGACATCGGAGCATTCCTTCTGCTCCTGCGTGCTTTCACTTACGGAGACGATACAGCGCGCGAGAACATGCTGTGCGAAGTCGAAGCGGTGATTATGCCGGTGACGCGCTGCGCCGGCGACGCGATAGACGGGCTTGTCCAGCGCTCGCTTCAAGCGGCGCAGAAGTGGAGGTGATATTTGTAGAAATCGCGCGCGAACATAAAAGGGGCGGCTCCTCATGCCGGGGGGCCGCCCCTTTCACGTCTTTGCTT
>MWWK01000221.1_pt1 | contig 10899 bp, 11 predicted proteins | sample 1047241 | NCBI WGS metagenome assembly MWWK01 (sample SAMN06349964, study PRJNA376086) | soil metagenome | isolation source: BG12-3 sample Antarctic (ecotone) soil | place: Antarctica | reverse complement strand
ACTGTAAAACCTTGTTAGGAACGACCATAACGGACAACCCACAGGCAGACGGATATTACAAAACGGGCTTTGTATTCTTGGGGTGGCGTGTAAGCCAGTATGTAGCCCCTGACCTGACGACCTATGAGACGTGGCTTGAGTTGCAAATCTCGGAAGGGAAGCTGAAAGAAAAGAGACGAGAAGAAAAAAACCGCGGCAAGAAGGAAGAATATGAAAACAGCATCAAACAGTACGTTGAAAGCGTCAGAAAAGCAATAGATGGGAAAGCTTGGGTTACGTCATACCTCCATTACAACTCTGGTATCCCATTGGAACCGCTAGAAGAGTTTGAAGGCTTGATAGACGGACAAGAACCCGTATACACGAATTGGCACTGAAGGGAAGGTTAAACAAGCTATCAGAGGAGATAACAGCTTAGAGGGATATATAGCCTTTATAGATTCCCTATATAGAACAGAAGAGATAGTCCAAGCCTCAGCAGTAGGAATGTATCAGTAACCGAGACGAACCGGGCCAAGGCCGCGCATTAAATCCGCTACCGATACCAAGTTAAAGCGCAACACACCTATGCTTTTACTTAAACCTGCTTAAGCTGGGGCTTCGCTATAGTTTTATACTCCATGGGTTCGTAAATAATGTTTGAATAGCATTATGCCGCCCGGAACCATATATATTCTCACGAATCCTGCGCTTAAGGGATTGTTGAAAATTGGCAAGACCACTCGCACAGCAGAAGAACGGGCCGCAGAGATATCAAGTGCCACAGGAGTACCAACAAAATTTTTAGTAGCCTATGAAGACTTTGTAGAAGATTGCGACTTGGCGGAGAGGCGCATCCATACTGCACTTTCTCAGTACAGGTATGGAAAGGACCGTGAATTCTTCTCCCTAAAGTTAAAAGATGCGCTTCCAGTCATCATAAGTGCAATTGAACAGGTTGACGAGGAGATTAAAGCGCCAGCGCTAGACCAAGCTAGCCTACATCAAAAGTTAATTTTCCCGACACCGGCAGAAACACAACTTTCGACCTTTGTCATGGATGTCGCTGAACCCTCGACACGCTTTTCTGACGAAAACCAAGTGGCAGTGGTAACTGAATTTTTCAACGAGAAGCAAATGAGAATTACTGATACCGAACTCATTATCAATCAAGTGGCATACCAACTTAAGGACATACAATCTGCCCACGTTTTTGTTGAAAAGGGACGTTCCTCTGGATACGGAATAGTCGTCGCTACGGTGGTAGCTGCTTTCTTCGTAGTTATAGCAACAGTTGCTTTTTCTGCGGACGTCATCGCTGGCGGGGTCGTCTTTCTTGCTCTCGCCATTGTTGCTTTTTGGGCAGTACTTTCTTCTACTACAAGGTTTCCTCTTTACAACCTTGTTTTATCCATGGTCGGCGGCGAGGTGTCTGTTCCCCTTGAAGATGAGAAGGGCTTTATTAAAAGGCTTGAATACGCAATACAACTAAGCTTAACCCGAGTATCGGCCCAGGCACATAGATAGAAATGGGCTTGGTTTAAAAGGCAAAAAAAATCGCGCCATCTCGGGCGCTTTGATTCTTCAATAATACCGCCGTATGCGAGATTCGTCAAGGCGATGCGAAGGACATAACCTAGCTGGGTCTATACCTACATTACTACAGATGCTTTTTGGGGCTAGGGACGCCTAACGCCTCGTAGACTTCAGCGTCTACTTCCGGCCCTTCTTCAAGCACACCCTCTGCAAAATCGTGGGTTTCCCAAAACTCTGCCTCTTCCTCTGCGGTCATGAGGTCGAAGTCTGGCAGTTCATCAGCCGACGTGATGAGGCTGCGCGGGGCGTCTCTCAGGTTACGGGCTTTGAGGCTACTCATCAGCGCGAGTATAGACGATAGTCAGCATCCGTCGCATCAAACGCTGTAACCACCCGTACACCTTCGGGTAGCCGTTCAAAGATGACTCGCAAGTAGCGCCCGCTCTCTGTTCTGGCAATCATCAGGTAGCGCCTAGCCTCACCGCTGCCCCTGGTGCGTCTAATGTAAGCCTTGGCGTCTAGAAACGCCTCTTCAACCTCTTCGGGTTCTACCCGATGGGCAATCACCTTACGTAAGTTGATTCGGTCCCAGACGAGGTTCATAAGGGCAGTAAAGCATAATTGCTAACCTTAAAACTCTCATACTTTATCGCTGAGAACACGATGGATGCTTAGTGTTTGGGGTGTCCTTTACCCTCTACACAAACGCTTTTAGATTCCGGTAATATCTAAATCTATGGCAAGAGGTGGCGCACGACCTAACTCAGGTAGACCTAAAGGAAACCCTGACGAAACCTTCCGAAAAGTCAGCTTGTCACTTAGTCCTAATGCACTTACCCTTTTTGATAGCTATGCCAGTGAACAGAAGCTAAGTCGCTCTGCAGCTGTCGAAAAGCTTGCAAGACTTGGGTTACAGGTGGCTAAAGCATCTTAGTTAGAACGCCTGTCAGAAGCAAGTTTCTTTCAAAGAAAACTGGTATACAAAAGGTATAGTTTTATGTCGTATTTTGGAGAACCGATGTTCTCACTAGCAAAACTGACTAGTCGGTTAAACCTGTAGATACAAACGATTACACCGATTGCGCGATTGCGCTAGTTACTTTAGATTAGGGCATGGATTCTAATGAGGCTGCTAATAGTGAAGTCATGGCGTCCACTGCCGACGTTGCCAAGCTTCTAAACGTTGGGGGTGCGATGGTAAGGAAGTGGGCTATTGCCTATGAACAAATTACAGGCGATAGGGTCAGGCTGAGAAGTAAACGGGATGGTCGAGAGTTTAGTGCTTCCCAAGTAGATGTAATTGCCAGGGCTAAGAGATACGTAGACCGCGAAGGGGTAAAGGTAGAAACTGCGCTAAAGATGGCGCTAGGACAGACTGAGCTAGTCCCTGCGGCCCTAGACCCCAGTGCTGAGGATTCCGGCAGCTTGGAAGTCTTCAAAGAGTTTCTAGCACGAAATGATGAAACTAGTCAGTTATTATTACAGGAGATAAGAGGGTTACGGGAAGATTTAAGGCAATCACAAGCTAGGGAGTTGTCACAACCCCGCGCCGAGAAAGAAAATTCGGCGCAAGTCACGCAACCAGCTAAGGGTGAGACTCAGCACGGTTTACTTGTTCGGTTAGCTATGAGACTTGAGTCTTTACTGCCTAGGTAACAGTAAGCCTTTGGCGGCGCGACTTGCCTAAAGATTAGTTGGTAGCTGAAATTTGTGACTTGTTGTCATACTGAGGCATGAAGCCTTTGCTGATTCTTTGCGCATTTTTTTTAGCAGGTGTAGTGACGGCACAGGACTCTGTAATGCTTCCCGGTTGGGAGACACAAGAACCAGGCTATGAGTTGCGTGTTATGAGTGAGGGACAAAGCGAAGATACTGGAATTTACCAGGGGGCTGACTTTTCAAGCCTTCAAGAACGCGCTAATAGCTTAGGTGCTACGTGTATCCAGTACGAAAAGCTAGTCTGGCGTAAAGCGCACGCTACTGCTGCGGATGTGAAGTCTTTTGAGGGAGAATCCAGGCATACTTTAGAACTACTTAACCAGTTCAACCCCCCTAATAAAGAGGCCGTAAATTTAGGGTTTCTTACATTCACCACGCCGAGTCCAATACTTGTCGGCACATGGTTTTTCACTGCTGGCAAGATACAAGATGGGGATGCTGATGACACCTTATACTTCGTTTACGAAGCTTGCAGGGCGCTTTGAACGAATAACTTTTGGGTTAGTGGTTGATGGGGCGGCATACCAGGGAGTCACCGCGCCAGCTACATTTACTGCCGAAGCTTTGCCCACCGTAATTGCATTGCAGCGTTGAACTGCTGGCGTCATAACTAGTACAGAAGCATAAACATCTATCTTCTAAGCAAAGCTTAAACACGTATCAGAAGTCTTCTGTACCCAGTGTTTCTTTATTATGTAGATACTGCAAATATCTGCCCAATTCTACCGTTTCGTATACGACCTCTACGTTAATGTCTTCATCTATATGCAAGCCAAGGGTGCCGTTATCGTAAGCCCAGTAAGTAGAATAAGTGCCTTTGCCTACTGCTATTGCTACATCTTCGTTACCGTCACCCTCCTCATATGGGCTGATAAAATATGCAGAGGATTGCAAAGGGGCACCATAACGAGTAATGAGAACCTCCTTCAAGCTTTCGTAGTTCTTCTGCGCAGTAGGAAACTTTTTCCCACTCTTCATATCTGTAATGACGTAGACACTTGCGTTAACTAGTTGATTTCGCTGATTAAACGTAGTAACTACTAAAGCATCGTGATTTAGTACTGTTCCATTAAAGCGCACAAGGTTATTTTCGTCTAGGGCTGTAGCAGTCGTTGTATATCCCTCACTAGTCAATTGCGCGATAACAGTTTCCGGTGAGGACAGCCAGGTAGTACCGGCGAATGTGGGCACGTCGTCTACCTGTGCAAAAGCACCCTGCAGAAGCGTTAGTGCAAGAACTACAGAGGCAGTAAGTAAGCGAAATTTATGCGTGTTCAGCATATCTTTCTTCCCATTTTTCATATTATGACAAGACGGTAGCACACAACGCGAAAGACAGCGTTCGTTTTATCTTCAAATAGTACTCGTTTCGGGAGTGCTGCTATTCCTGCGCCGCGAAAATTTTAGGGAAGAGGTGCAAAAAAATCGCGCCATCTCCGGCGCTTTAATTTCTCTATATTACCTCCATATGCACCATTCGTCAAGGCGATGCGGTGACTTTGTCTAGCCTTCCGAGAAGTAGTCCGAATCGGTGCGTTTAACCTCGTAAACCGCCTCAGACGTAACTCCTACATTGTGGTCAATCATCAGGTTAGCTAGCCTTTGACCGTCTATCAGAACAATTTTGGATTCGATTCTTTGCGTGTAATCCTGCGCTTGTTTGTTAAAGCTAGGTGTGGTGATGAAGCTTCCCTTACGCGCACGATAACCTTGCAGCGCCCCAGCAAACTTCTGGATTTCCGGGCGGCCAACCGTGCCTTCCCAGCGTTTAGCTTGAAGGTAGATGTTATCCAATCCTAGACGGTCTTCGTTGATAATGCCGTCGATACCATCATCCCCAGTGCCGCCGACTGCTTTTCCTGCCTCACGCCTGGACCCGCCGTAACCCATGCTGACGATTACATCGACCACAAGCTTTTCGAAGAACGCGGGGGAACATCCCTTGATGGTGGTCAGCAATTCATCAGAGAGGTTATCTCTAAGTGTTTGGTAAGCATTCTCTAGTGCTACTTCTGGAGTTTCATTGTCAGTGGTGATAGGTGAGGATGATGCAAGTACCGGCGTAGCCTGCCCTACCGTATTACTCTTTTTCCTACGAAACTCGACAAACTCATCAAACTGGGAGAGAAGTTTAACGTCTATCTCTCTGGGATTACTCTCCAGCACCTTTATACCCCGCGCCGAAATGTGAAACACCCCTCGCTTGGGGGATTCTAGTAGACCTGCCTTCTTGAGATAAGTACCCGCCCAGCCTACGCGGTTGTTAAAGGCTGGCTGTTGTCCACTCGGAAGTAGTTCTTTTCGTTCTTCTGATGTCAACTGGAAATGGTTGGCTAGAAACTCAACTAAGTACAACCAGCTTGAAGTTAAACACTAATAGCGCTTAACAGGTCAAGCGTGGAGAAGACGGCCTGCTTGAGGGCAGCCAGCGAAGGGTAGCAACGTCTGGGCAGAAGAAAGCCTTTGAGGACTCGCCAGAAGCCCTCGATAGGGTTGAGCTGAGGCGAATAAGGCGGCAGGTAGCGTAGATAGAGTCCCTTAGCTTGCCAAGAAGCTTCTTTTTCTCTGATGAGTTTGGCCTTGTGGAAGCGAGCGTTGTCTAAAACGACCACTGTAAGCGTTTCAGGGCATGTCTGTGAGGCAAGGTTGTCAAGATAAGCTTCACATTTTGCAGCGTCGTAACGGCCTTGCAGGTCTCGGTAAAAAAGCTTTTTCGAAGCGACGTCCAAAGCCCCTATCAGGTTGAGGCGACCGGCTGAGCCTTTTCGAGAGGGAATCTCAAACTGAATCCCAGAGCCTTTGGGTGTCCACGTCTTAATGGGCTTGAGCGCGAGTGAGAAGCCGACCTCATCGAGGTATAAGAGCCTTAAGCGTCCCTCACTCGCCCCCTTTTTAGCGTTTCCAAAGCTGCTTTGTGCTCGTTGAGTTGTTCATTGCTGGGGCGCTTCTCAGGCACGAATCGTCCCTTCTTCCAGCTATAGCCCAGCACGCCCAAGCGCTTGCGAATCCCCTCGGGTCCAACCTTGACCCCATAGCGCTCTGCGATCACCTCGGCCAGTTGCGCACAGGTCCAGGTCCTTTCTTCAGAGAGCTTTCCTGCCATGAACCCTTCTACCTCTTCGGTAATGACCGCTTTGCGACCATGATGCTCGTAGTGATCCGCCAAGCCGGCGTATCCCTCTCGTTGCCAACGACTGAACGTTGCTCTCACTAAGTTGTAGCTCTTGCCTGTGTGTCTGGCAATATCCGCCATGCTAAAGCCTGTCTGCGACAACCTCAACACCTGTGCGCGTAAACGCACCTTCTTTTGGATGTAAGCGTTCTGTTCTAGTTCGCGCAGTCGCTCATCCTCTTCTTCGCTTAGCCTGATGTAACGGTTCGGTCGGTTCGCCATGCACCATTATTGCTGATCCTTAAGGTGGGTGTACTTAGTTCTCGAAATCCGTGTTCCTGACCATCTTGAAGTGATTGAAGGAGTGGCAGCATGATGGTCTGGTAATCGGGAACAGGCATGCACTAAGGTACCGTACATACTTTTATGGGATGCGCCGAAATTTTTATTTTTGCGGCTGAGGATGGTAGTGTGTCGGCAATTATGGTGAAACCTTAAAACAGCGCAGGTCGCTGTAGCACAGCCGATATGGACGAACCCCCAAACGCTACCAACGCTTGAGGGTTCTGGGCACTAAAACTCTGACTTCGCTAAAGACAGAGTAAGCGCCCAGGTCGTCCCCGTCAAGTCGTTTTAGGCACAAACGGAGATGCAATGGTCTTACTTGAGAATGTAGATAATGCCGTATCCGCTGCGGCTGTATTAGCGGAAACCCTGCCCAAAAACCTGCCAGGAACGGCTATCAAGCTTTACACGGCGCTGTGTGGAGCTGCTGTCGAGACTGCACGCGTCAAGGGCTGCAGCGAACGTACAGCGCACGTCACACTATTCTGTCCGTTGGAAGTCTTAGCGTCGGTTTGTGGAATCAGTAGGATTACGGCTTGGCGTCATTTGAAGCCACTTAAGGAATTAGGGTTTTTAGACTATCGTTCTTGGAAGTCAAACTTGCGCGGCGAGAGTAGGAACGCTGGCACGCTGTTCTGTGTTCGGCTTGGTGCTGGTGGTTCTAAAGTCCGTTTATCCTATGCCGATTTTAAGTTTCGGTGGCGTGATTTAGACCGTGACGTGCGGCAGCGCAGGACAGCGTATAGGCAGCTACGCGACGGTTTGAAACAGTCAGATAAAACCCCTACTAATCAGTTAGAGCTTTTAAGGCTTCTACATTGGACGTTGCCGGAAAAAGAACCTAATAAAACCCCGTTGACTGATAGTTTCAAGGATTCCGGCAGGGATAAACTGCTTGCGCTGCTGGACGCGAAGCACGCTGTTAAAGCCGCAAGGGCCGCTGCGGTAGACCGCGCTGCTGACGCGCTTAACCAGGTGCTAGCAGACCATAGCCGGAAGTATTACTGTCGGCTGCTGTACGGCCTTCTGAGGCGCTTGGAATTGACCGGCGAGGATTATTTGGCAGTGGTGCTTAGGGAAGCACAGCGGGCCGCTGGTGACTTAGCAGAGGGTTTCGCAAGGCGTCCAGGCGCTTTGCTGGTTAGTAGACTAAAAAACTATCCTTGGTATGACGAGGTTATGCGAAGTTAGAACTCTTTGCGCCGAGAAAGTCAAACGAAGATTGACTTTCTGTAATAGCAATCTCTTGTCAGTGCTTAAGTGGCAAGAGATTGCTGGTAGCTAATTGCCTGCTTCTGCTTCGGGCAATTCCGTGAACAAGCTAAATGGCTTGGTAGCAATGAAGTTAAAGTTCAAGTTTTGCTTTTCACCGTCGACCATGACAACCAGAAACAGAGATACGCGGTCACCTATGGAGAGTTCCTTAAAGAGGGGTTCCTCATCCCAGCCGCCGTTGCTTGAATAGTAAATGGCGTTGCTTGGTACTACAAAGTCATCAATGCGCGCGTTTGGCGGTACGTTCGCAGGCGGTTGAGAATTTTCTCTATCTGCATATCTCACGCCCTCGTGAACGACCCTTGATGCGCTTCCATCAAGCCCGACAATTGCTGTTTCGTCCCATATAATTTGAATAGCGTTTTCTGATTTGTTTAGGAGTGAAAAGGCAAGTCCTGAAGGGTTTCGGTCTGATGTTTCAATGTTAAGTTGCAAGGACTCTAGAACGCTGAAGTCTCCGTATGCATCATCTTCAGATTTATCAATCATATGAAACATGTCTGGAGAGGGTCCTATTGCGAGATTATAACTAGGGGTGTCTAAAATGTGGTTCTGCCCTGCCGGAGCAAGTTCTACAGGTTCCCCATTAACTGTTGCCTCTACGCTTAGATAATCACTAGCAGGAGCTGAAGCAACCCTCGGAACAGGAGGACTTATAAGGTTCGGAATACAAGCAGAAAGCGACAGTGTGCATGTTACAAACACGAAGGGTAAGAAGTTGCGATGCATGGTTTGCCTTCCTCAATATTGCTGGGATACCTGCTTTAAGAAACTGTTAGACAAGTTAATCTACATAGTAAGTCTGTCCTTAATCAATTGCTTAGTTCACATGTAAGAGGTTAATAACGAGGTGTGCTAGGGCCTATCCCGACCCTTTTAGAAGGTGCTGTAGGCAAAATTTAGCCCACTGGGGTAGCCAACTGATAGTAGACCTATCGGTTTCAACCCGTGCGGCCATTTTCCGCCGAAATTTCTGGCGGGACTAGGGGAGGTAACGAGGAAACATGGGGGCGGTCGATTTTTCCGGTAGAAATCGCGGCAGGTATGGAACCGAACAGCACGCCCGTTGGTGGTGCTATTTGGCGTCTAGGCCCGCGATGGCACCGCTACTGGTGAGTTTAACAGACCGGGAAGGGCCGGCACCTGGGGGGTACCCCTTACCTTTAGGGGCGGTGTTTTGTCCACTTCTCTCTGCTGCTGTCAGTCCTTGGCAAGAGTGAAACAAGCACATCTGTGAATATCTTCCATCATTCACTGGAGGCATTTTTTGGGGTTCATATTTACCCTAATTTTCTGACTTAATCTCGCCAGTTATGCTGTCTGTCAAGCGAATCGTTTCGCAAACCTAGCACTATATACGCGAATTCAACGACTTTTGAAGCAAAACCCTCGTTTAGCCAGTAGACGATATGCACTTTTCAGGCATATTATTCATAACAATGTATAAAAATACTTCATGCTGAGATGCATAGTTCTGGGTGATTTGTCAAGTTATTACCTCCTTAAGGGCTTACAGGGGGAGTTTAAACGGAACGGCATAGCATCTAAGACTCTCTAGGGTAGACATGTATATACATGATATGCTATGATGCGTATAGGAAGTTAGTAAAGTTCATAGCTGGTCATTAGAACTAATAACCTTCTAAATCTATTAGGCTTTTCAAGTCTGGAAATGAGTTCATATGGAACGAGGCAATGATGTTTTAGCTTACAGCTACGAAGATGCTGCAAAGTTGATAGGCGTAAGCAAGCAAACAGTAATAAGACTAGCAAAGGACGGCACGTTGCCAGTTAAACGGTTAGGCCGAAGGGTGCTGATTCCAAGGGAATCCCTGGAAAGGCTTGTCTCATGAGTCAGAACACGCTTGAAGTCTTAAACAAGACCCACAAGGGCGTAGCCAAGATACAAGCAGAGAAGAATCGGCTGTTACGGAAGATAGGCGACGCAAAGGCAGCGGGTAACGGCACGAAGTTAATTAAGTGTCAGAAGGCTGCGTACCACTCCCCTTTCCTTCGCTATGAGGCTTATAAAGCCGCTGTCAGGAAACACTCAAGCATTCTTCTCTCTGCCGATTTTTTGCAAATGGCTGATTCACTCCTAAGTGGCGCTGCGGCGCTGGACTGGGAACGAGAGTGGACGTATCCTAGACCAGTTTTCGACAAGGCTAAGCCAGACGGTAGTGTTAGGCAGATATCAACCACAGGAGACCTCGAGGATACGGCTAGGGAAACCCTGATTAGGTGGTTACTGGAAGCCGAGTGGCAGGGCAGGTTGGACCCACACAGCTACGGTGTTAAGGGTGGCGGTGTGCCACAGGCGTTAAGGGCTGTTGCAGATTATGCCTTCGGTCGTCCTGTGTTTTATCTCAAGTTTGATATTAAGTCTTGTTTTGACGCTGTGAACCACGATTATCTTCTCAGGCGCTTACAAGAAGAACTGACCACGTTCAGCTATGAAAGACTAAAGCCCTTCCTGTTGGCAGAGTTTACCGATGGGCAAAGCATCTGGGATGTCGAGACGGGGGTGGCACAGGGCAGTTCACTAGCAGCACTGACCCTTGAAATCGCTTTGCGAGACTTAGGCGAGTGCGTGACCGCTGGCTTTACAGACGAAGAACTATTCTTTGCCCGGTACGTTGACGACCTGCTTTTGATGAGTCCTGATGCCGAAATCTTGCAAGTGGCGAAAGACCGGCTTGAAGGGTACCTAGATAGCACGGGTTTGACGTTTAACGACTGTAAAACCTTGTTAGGAACGACCATAACGGACAACCCACAGGCAGACGGATATTACAAAACGGGCTTTGTATTCTTGGGGTGGCGTGTAAGCCAGTATGTAGCCCCTGACCTGACGACCTATGCGCCGTGGCTTGAGTTGCAACTCTCGGAAGGGAACCTGAAAGAAAAGAGACGAGAAGAAAAAAACCGCGGCA
>MWWK01000220.1_pt1 | contig 10900 bp, 16 predicted proteins | sample 1047241 | NCBI WGS metagenome assembly MWWK01 (sample SAMN06349964, study PRJNA376086) | soil metagenome | isolation source: BG12-3 sample Antarctic (ecotone) soil | place: Antarctica | reverse complement strand
CTGACTACGCTGACTACGCTGACTACGCTGATTCTAAGGAATTACCCGAGCCAACAGCATTCCCCACGAGCGCTCTACCGCGTCAGGGACGGCGGTTGGTGGAAGAAGGAGCAGCGGCTATTGACTGCCCGCCCGAGTTTGTAGCCGTACCTTTGTTAGTGATGCTAGGGTCCGCGATCGGTAACGCCCGGCGGGTGCGCCTAAAGCAGGGCTGGACAGAAGGCGCGGCTATCTTCGCCGCGGTGGTGGCGGACGCCGGAGAGAAGAAGACCCCGGCCTCTAAGGTGGCGGTGGAGGCCGCGGTTAAAGCTCAGGCGAAGATGCGCAACGATTACCGGGAGAAGAAAGACGAGTACGCCCGCGAGCTACGACAGTACGAAGTTGATAAGGCCGATGCTCGCAAGGATGGTATGGCCGCTCCTCCGCCACCGGAGGAGCCGATTATGGGCCGGGCGCTGGTAGAAGACACAACCACAGAAGCCCTGGCCGCGGTGCTTGAAGGAAACCCACGCGGTGTACTTGTGATGCGTGACGAGCTGGCGGCATGGGCGAAGTCCATGGACCAGTACAAGAGTGGCGGTAAAGGTGCCGACCGGCAGTTCTGGTTGTCGGCGTGGTCGGGTTCTTACGTGTCCGTAGACCGCAAGGGACGGCCTGAGCCGCTGGTGCTGCCGGTCCCGTTTTTGGGCTTGTTCGGGAGCATTCAGCCGTCTGTACTGCCGGAAATTGGAGCCGGAAGAGAAGACGGTCTAATGGACCGTATCCTGTTTGCTTACCCCGAAACTACCCCGAGCCGTTGGAGCGACGACGAGATCAGCGACGGGGCAATAGGGGGTGTCAAGTGGTTGTATGACAAGCTCCGCAGACTAGAACCGGGCGAGGATGAGAACGGCGATCCCGAGCCCGTCACCGTGAGACTTTCCCCGGAGGCAAAGCCGGTACTGGTGGAGATGTTCAACAGCCACCGGGAAGAGATGGACGCGCCCGGCTTCCCGGCCCGACTCCGGGGACCATGGGCAAAGCTTGAGGCTTACCTTGCACGGCTGGCGCTGATAGTTGCTATGTGCCGCGTCGCCACGCACGACGCCCCCGAGTTAATCGAATCCGAAGACGTACTAAGGGCAAGCATCCTGCTCGACTACTTCAAGAACCACGCCCGCCGGGTGTACGTCGGCTTGCATGGCAGTGATCGTATCGACGCCCTGGCCGGGGATGTTGCGAGGTTCTTGGAGGAGCTGGGCGGACACTGGAAGGGTCAACCTACTGAGCTTCACAACCAACTAAACAGCCGACACAAACCTGAGCGGGCTAAAGACTTGAGCGCCGACCTTGCCAAAGCCGCACAGCGCTCCTCGATGCTCACCTTTGGGCGGGGACATCCCGAGAGGTATACGAAAGAAGACGGCACGGAAGGAAGGCGGCGCGTTTGGGAACTAAAACTTACAGAATCAGCGTAGTCAGCGTAGTCAGCGTAGTCAGTGCAACACGTCGTGTTTGGGCTTTGTTCTTAGAAAACAGCGTAAACAGCGTAAACAGCGTAAACGGTGAGGGAGACGAGTCTTGAGCCAGCCATCCCCGGTCTTCACCATGATCTACGACCTCCGCCACGTAGGCGCGTCGGATCGAGTGTGCCGGGACCGCAACGTGTGGGGCGTCCGCTTCACACGTTGCGCCATCCTCGGCCAGGACCACGTCGCCTTGAGCTTTTACCCGTCTCCGGATTCGAGCTGGAGACGTTGGGAGGACGTGCGGAAGAGCTGGATACTGGAGTGGGCCTCGTGAAACGAGAGCGGAGACAACCCACCCGCCGCGAGCTGGCGGCTATCACGACCAGGCGTCCCGTGGTGGTGGTGGTGAAGAGAAAAAGGCCGTCTAAAGGCTTGCCGAGAGTCTCATCGCTTTCACTCAACAGTAACGAGAGGAGTTCTTAGCGTGGATTTGTTCGAGCGGGAATCTATCGAAATCGCGGAAGCCGAGCTGGACCGGTTCATTGAGAGACGCGCCCGGGAGGCCGGAGAGGCGGAGCTTATAGAGGTAGCGTGGGCCGAGAGCGTCCGCCTTCACCATGCCCGCCGGCAAGAGACGAACCGCGAGGCGTGGCGCTGCTTCTACCTCGAGCAGGCCGAGCGGCTGGAGAGGACCGCCGCCGAGCTTGCGGCCTCTCACCGGGCGAGGGCGGCCAAGCTAGGGGCGGAGCCGGGGGGAGGGTGATCGTTGATGGCTAGATGTGCCGCTTTCAAGCCGGATGGGACCCCATGTCAGAGCATCGTTGGGACATCTCAGACCTACTGCTACGCACACGATCCCGCCCGTGCCTCGGAGCGTAAGCGCAACGCCTCGAAGGCCGGGCGGGGACGCGGTTCGGGGGAGATCGTCGGCATCAAAGCCCTCCTCTCCGAGCTCACCGACCGGGTGCTCGGCGTCGAGGGCACAGCGCCCCTCGGTACGGCCGCCGCCGCCGTGGCGAGTCAGCTCATCAACACTCGTCTGCGTGCCATCGAGCTAGAGAAGAAGATCAAAGAAAGCGACGAAATGGAGACGCGGCGGGGCGAGGAAGCCTATGGGATCTTGCTCAACATTCTCGAGGAGCGGCTCCCGCGTGACGCGTTCGAGGAGGCCGTCCGTGCTCTGTCCGATATCCCCTCGGGGGTGATCGGTATGTGATAGCAAGCAATCGACCCTGCGCGACCAAGACGACGACGAAAGGAAAAAGACGATGCCAGAGAAAATGACTGTAGAGGAATTCGAAGAGCAGCGCGCTCAACGGCGGGAGGAAGAAGAGAAGACCCAGCGCGAGGCGTACGAGGCGAAAGAAAAAGAGTCCGCAAAGCAAGACTGGATCGCGGTGGGCGGCACGGCGGAGACATTCGAGCGCGAGTACCCGGAGATCCGGTCCGAGCGACTCCGGGCGGAGGTCCGCGACCGCCAGCAAGCAGCGCGGGCAGAGAGTCGTCGTCGTACGCACCTGACGTTCTAGAGATTCTAGAGATAGGGGTACTAAATGGTTGGTTTAGAGCAACGCGTCCTTCGCCGTGCCGAGGCACGGCTCCGGGGAGCCGAAGTGGTAGCGAAGCGCTCCGGCTCTAACCTGGGTGAAAACATCAGAGATTACGTCGCGGGCGGAGTCCTCACGGGCTCACGGTCGGAGCACGTCCTTGAAGACCTGCTCGGCTGCTCGTTCGAGCTGATAGACGAGCTTTACACGAGAGTCGAGACCCTGGAGCGCGCCAAAGAGAGCAAGGAGACGAGCACGGTGGCCAAGTCGAAGAGCACAGGGGGGAAGAAATAGTCGAGCGCGGCAAGCCGTTCGCCTCAGATTTCGAGAGAAACGCAAGGTGGTGGCGCGCGCAATCGCAGATCCTAGAGCGCATGCGCGCGATCGAGCACGCGCATGGCCTTGATCCCATGCTTTGCGACCGCTTTGAGGATGCCGCCCGGCGGGCCGTGACCCCAGGCGATGCAGAAGCGGTGGATGCGCTCCATCTCTGCATAGCCGACTTCCTCGAGGCGATGCAGGAGTAGAAGCGAGGGTTGCTGGAGCCGGGTTGCCATGTGCCCGGCGAAGGCGTAAAAGGTGCGGCCTTCCCCCTCGCAGCCGCGGCCGGTGACGCTCCCTCGCTGCGTCACCGGCGCGGGATCTCCCGAATGTGTACGCTGTCACGCACGAGGTTGCCGTCTCCCTGCTTGCGACCGGTCGGTTAGGGGTAGGGCACCCCTGGACGAAGGGGCGGACGAAGGGGAGACCACGGGTAGCCTATGGCCGGACAGCGGGTAGACTTGCAGACAGCGGCGGAGCTGCTAGGTATATCCTCCGACGCTGTACGTAAACGGGCAAAGCGTGGAACCATACCCTATGAGACTGGGGTGGACGGCAAGCTGTACGTGTGGGTAGACGAGGGGACCCCCTCGCCAGGGGGGACAGACGACTACCCGGACGAACCGACAGCGGAGCTGCGAGACCAGGGCGACCTAGTAGCGGAGCTGCGCGACCAGGTCGCATTCCTACGCCGGGAGCTTGAGGCCCGCACCGAAGAGGCCCGGCGCAAGGATCACATCATCATGTCTCTAACCCAGCGGGTACCCGAGCTAGAACACCCGCGGGACGAACCACACGGCCCCGAGACGGACGCGGAGGAGCCGGAGGGTACCGACACCCCACCCGGCCCGGTGAACCGGGAGACAGCATCCTCGCGCCCGCGCAGTTGGTGGCGCAGGTTCTTCGGCTTTGAGTAGCACTAGCGAAGCTGTCACCGGTGGCATTCAATACCCCTTGTTGCTGGGTTGTGCTGGGCTCGCGGCGGATATCAGCCTCTGCAACGCTTGCCGCTCTTGTGCCGACCGTATACCGGTCAGGTAGCGCCTCGCGGGTGGATATCAGCCTCTGCAACCGACAGGTCCCCTTGCAACACGCTTGATACCCCGCTTGATACCGCCCTCTATGAGCAAGCCGGGCGAGTATGCCACCGCTCGCCTCAAGGTCCTGCAAAGGGAGGTAATCGAATCGCCTAGACCCCATATTCCCGGAAACTCCAAGCGTGAGAAGGGCCGGGGCTTTTACACCCTAGCCCTCTTTATTTCCTCCCCTCAGGAAGGTCTTAGATCCCCTCGGGCGGCTCCCCGCCGGTGTGGGCGAACAGCTTGTTGACGATCTTCCATACCCCCTCGATACGCGCAAGCTGGAAGTGGTCGATGAAGGAGAGCGACCCCCAGTAGCCCTCCTCGGCCACCACGGCAACCGCGGCATCTCCCCCCGTCTGCTGCACCGAGAGGATGCGCGACCGGTAGTTGCCGGTGTCAGCGGGCTCGCTCTCCGCCAGCTCGAAGAGCTCCTCGATCGGTATGTCGTAGCGCGTTCCGGCGATGGACCCGAACATCCGCGCGTCCGCATGGAAGGCTTCCCGCAGCTTCGCGACGTCGCCTTTGGCCTCCCCGTCGGTGCACAGCTGCAACACCCGGCAGATCGCGTCGTAGTCATCCACCACATCTGCTGCGACGCCGATGTTGCCCTCGTTGGCCTGAGCCATGCGCCACCTCCCTTACCTGTCTCGGGTAGCCGGTTGCACCACTGGCTCCTGCCGTCCCACTAGGTGCCCTATGTTCAGGACGAAGTTCTCAGCCGCTACCTCTCCTTCTACTACCATGACCGCTCGTAGCGCATCCGTCAAGAGTCTGTGCCGCCTATACCTTAGTAAGGTAGTAGGGGACAGTACGATAGGACAGTACGATAGTAGAGGGCGGGTTGCTTCTATTCACCGAGCTGCCGAGAGCTTGTCTTTTCGGAAACTAGGAGGGTGATAGGGCGTCCATGACGAACTCTCTTAGACTGAAGCCTGATCCGGCGTGGGGATGACGCCAATCTGCTGCATTATGCCTAGACTGTCCATGAGGATACGCTCTCCGCCAACTTGTCATCGAGTTTTTTCGCTTAGGACTTACGCAGTTGAGGACAGGCAGTAGAGCGGAAGCTCCAGGTAGGCACGGATCGCCTCTCGCACGATGCCGATCTTGGCCTCGTACCAACTGATCCCAGTCCTCAACCGCTGCGCTTCCAGACGCAAAAATGCCCGCAGCGCGAACCCGAAGTGCGCCCTTTGGGCTTTCGCCGCGCGCACCTGCGCCCGCTCTATCCCGCAACACTGCTTTATCCCCCGGTGATAAGTCTCGATCCCCCACCCCCAGCCTTCCAACTCCTCGCGGCGCTCCTCGCTCATCGAAAGATCGTCGGTCGCCCAGTGCTCCGCGCCGCCGTTCGTGGCGACCGTCCGGAACACCTTGACCATCCCGTATCCTTTCAGATGCACCATCCGTCCCTCGGGTGGGATCGCTATCTCTTTGATGGCGACGTTGCCCGATCCGGTCGGGTTGAGCAGTCGGTTGCTCTTAAGACGGCACAGCCAGTTCCACCCATGAGTGCGGATCTTCTTTAGGTTCTCCAAAGAGCTATACCAGGAATCGAACAATACGTACTCCGGCTCGAAGCCCCGCTTTTTGGCTACCTCGATCATCGACCGGAAGTGCTCGTTCTTGCTCAACCCGTCTTCGGCCTTCTCGTAGACCCTGAAGTCGGTGGGGACGAGCGCATCCCCCTCAGACCAAAGCAGCGTGCTCAGGTTGATACCTTGAACCACCCGCCCGTGCTTGCCGCTCCAGTGGCGCGTAACCAACCCCATCTTGCTCGCGTAAGGTTTGTCCAGTGTCGTGTCGTCCATAACCAACACCCCGCGCTTCTTATCCACCAGGGATCGGGCCTCTTCCCACAACGCCTCCGTGTCGGGAGGCTTTCTCGTGAGCAGGCGTGTCAAGGAATCGTGGGCCGGTGGATTCCCTCCTCCTTTGGGCTGTGAGCGGGCTGCTTCGGTGCAGGTGAACGTCTTTTGGGCGGCGATCAAGAACTGGATGTAATCCAGATCGTCGCATTTGGGTGGGTTGATGGCAAGCTCCTCCTTCAACTCGACCATACTTCAAGTAAAGTCGTAAACTACCATCCTGCAGCCAACTGCGTAAGTCCTATCGCTATTGCTTTTTAGTTTTCGAAGTTGTCATGCCCGTGAATTTTCGAGGGAACCTAAGTACTTCATCAGGGCGTAAAGAAACAGAATAGCGCCAGACATTTCTAGGAACTCTTCAACCGTTGCAATCCCATGGTATACCCAGTTTTGCTGACCATAAAGATCAACCCAGAGACCTCCTATCATCTCCAAGCCCAAAACGCCCGAGAGGTATAAAGTACCGGCTACGATAAAAAGGCGTTTGATTTCTGCGGGAAGATTAAACACGAACCTACTGTACGCGAGCGCTATGATGACCGCGAAAGCTCCTCCGAGTATAACCCAGGCGAAGTGGAGGAGACCGCCTACGCCCAACAAGGTTCGTAACGGTTCTATGAACCTCTCGTGAACGCTGATCGACTCGTCAAGGGATAGGAGCGCGAAGATGATCGCCAGGACACCCCAGTGTGCCACGTACCGCTCACTGTTCCTTTTTAGGGTGGAGGTGACGATCGCGAGCAGAACCGAACAGAGGAGGAGCACAGAGGAGGAGAACCAAGCTGGGATACTTGCCTCCGAATCAACATCCAAACTGGCTATATCGACATCAAGTGTGTACACCAGGACTTCGAGTGGGACACCTTGACCAAGGACAAGGTATTCTAAGGATTTCAACGCCAAGCTTATGAGGCACAAGAGCGTTGCCGTCAGCATCATACCCATAAAGGTCGCCCGTACTAGCGCCCCTGAAATCAACACCTTCACGGAAAGCGAGGGTTAGATATTTCGTCACTAGCTACCATGGTGTAGCATTTTACGGATATTTAACAAAGTTTTTTAGTAGATTGCCTCTATTCTTGAACTGCCGCTAAGGTTAGTCTTCTCGGAAACCTGCATCCACGATCCTGCATGGAATCTCACCGGAGAGTTACGAGGCGGTCTCGGAGTTCTCTAGGAACGATGAGTGAGGATGCTGAGAAGCGGTCCTGGTGGCGTAGGTTCTTCGGGTTCGAGTAGCACCCCTCGACGGCGAACATCAACCACTGCAACCGACCCTAGTAACACGCTTGGTACCGCCCTCCATGAGCAATCCGCAGGAGTCTGCAAACGCTCGCCTCAAAGCCCTGCAACCGGCCGCATTCGAGTCGGCGCTAACGCTCATTCCCGGAAATCCGCCGTGGTCTAGCGTTGTGTCCGCGTACACTTACCCTCGAAACGGGAACGAATAGACACAACACTAAAGCCGAAGGTAAGAGTGGGCAAAATGTCCACTCTAAACCCGAAGATAAGACTTCCACTCGACGCCACATAGCTACCCTCGAAACTGTGCTGTTTGCCCTTACCTATCGTGTTTCGCCGTGTGTCGATCTCCGGGCATCCTGACAGCTTTGGAGGTTGACGCACGAAAAAGCCGGAGCCCCGATAAGGATCTCTTCAATTCGTCTCTGCCACCAGCCCGTCGTAAAACTTCCCCCACAACATCATTACAGACGCCGTGTTGTCGCCCGGATCCCGGAGTGCGGTGCAATCGACCATCACCTTAGACGCGCGAGGTATCTCTCTCGGTTGGATCTGGCGTATGCACTCGCGGGTCACCTGGCGGAACCTTTCCGCGTCCGGCCCTTTTTCATCCTCGGTGAGGAAGTTGGCAAAGGCCAGTGCCGCGACACGGGTTGTGAACACCGGGTACGCCCACAAGCTCCCGTCAAGTTTTTGGGAGAAGTCAAACAGCTTGAGGCGGCTACTGTTTGGGTTAAGGTCTTCGAGGCCCCATACCTCGACTAGTGGCGCGCTTCTCTTCGGCATCTCTCTCCTCTCGATAAAGGCCGGGACCATGATAGCCCCGGCCCGCTGTTACCTCAGTCGTGCTAACTCCCCGCCGGCGCCGCCTCCCTCGGAGCGGGACGCCACAAGAAGCTGTTGTCAAAAGCTGGCCAGTACGGAAACTCCCGAGGCTCGGGCTCGGAGGCCTCCATCTCCTCGGTGCTCGAAAACATCGGCTTCGGGTGGCTCTCAACGAGCGCCTGATATTCCGCCCACGTAGGCCACGGAACTGATGAGTCTTGGTTCTTACGCTGGCAGAGCGCTCGCAAGCATTCCTCGCAAGCCTCGAACCCATGGGGGTCAACGCGGATGATCACGGCCTTGCCCTTGAACTCGACTTCGCACAGATCGCACGGCTGCCCGTTGGGTATGTCCGCCTCGACGAGCGCCCACTGTAGTTCTACTCTCAAGAGCTTCTCCTCTCCTCGTTATTCGTCCGGTCGCCTGGAATACCTTGCAGCTGGTGGCCCGCGCTCCGAGTTCACGGGGTATCAGCTCGTCACGAGGTAGAACAGAACGAATGCCGGGGCCACGAACAGGGCCCCGGCTAGAACCGCCCGGATCACAGCGCTGCCGCGAGTGGGGCGAGGCTTGCGCGTGAGGCCCTCGCCGTCGTCCGGGCGGCCTGTTCCCTCCGAGCCTTCGCCCGAGCCTTGGCGCGGAATATCGCCGCGGCCGAGAGATGCTTGCAGCTGTACTCCGGGTGGCGGGCGTGGTCGGGGCAGCTGCAGGACTCCTCGCCTCCGAAGACCGCCAGGTCAACCGTGTAGCTACCGCCGGCGCATCCGGGTACCGTGTAGCGTCCCTTGCCGAGCGGTTCGATCTCGTCGCCGCGCTCGCGGTAGAGGGCGAGTCCGCGTAGCTCGCGGGTGGTTGGTGGTGCTGGGTGCGCTAGACTTCTGTTCGTCACAAGCATCTCCTTGTGGCCATGGTCCCGGGGTGTTTCCGCACCTGCGGGGCCGTTTCTTGTTTACACCCGTATTTTCTCACGTTACGCCCTTGCGCACAAGGGTAAAACATGGGAAAATTACTCAGCCAGCAAAAAAGGAGGCGCATGAACGAAGTTAAGCGGCTGCGAAGATTAAAAGGCCTGAGTCAGGTTGAGCTAGCCGAACTTGCAGGTGTGAGCGCGTACACCGTTACAGAGATTGAGACAGGGCACCGTGAGCCTCGGGGCTCAACTCTGCGAAAGTTGGCGGCCGCGCTTGACGTAGAGGTGGCGGATTTCTTCCCAAAAGCCCCAGCCCCGCTGTCGCTTGATGCAACGGCAGCCGGGGCGGGCGTACCCGAAGACCCCGCGATGGCCGCGGCGCACATATCAGGAGTGCTAGGACACGCCGCCAAGCTGTCTGCCGGGTGGAACAAAGACGTGAAGCTCTACGTCCAGGACGGCCGCGCGGTTCCCGCGTACAGAACGTTCGAGATGTCCTGCGCGGTGACGGTTCTGTATCAGCAGTATTTCAGCGCGATTGAGGTTCTGCAGCGAGACGCAATGAAGAAGGGCCTCGATCCGGACGTGGCAACGTGGGACGCGCCGTCGAAGCAGCGTCTAATCGACTCCGGGTCAGCCGTGCGCGCCCTGTCCGAGCTGTACGGCTTGATAGCGCGCTCCCCGACGAGCGCCGCAGAGGACAGAGGAAATCTCCAAGCAAGGCTCGAAGAGTTCGATACCGGCCTCCCCGCAAACTTGGCTCAAGATCCCGCGTGGAACGCGGCGGTTGAAAAGTCGCGAGCGGCCGCCGGACTCACTTGATGAGAAATAAGAAAGGCCGGGCGAGCACCCGGCCAAGTCAGAACCCCTATTCCCAAAGGAGTTAAAAGGATGATACCAAAGGGCGAGCAAGCTAGCACCGAGGAGCGTCTACCGCGCCGTAGCGCGATCGAAACTATTAAAGAAGGCGTCCGTATTGAGCAGGTCGCCACGGAGTACGGCCAGTTCAAGTTCCAGGGCTCGGGGAGGCTTCTGGGCCGCTGCGTGTCGGAGATCCACGAAGACAAGACTCCTTCCATGACCGTATTCACCGAGTCGCAGACCTTCAAATGCTTTGGGATCGGTTGCCAGGCTCAGGGCGACGTAATAGACCTCGAGGAGCTGGCCGGACGGCACGCGGACACCTGGACGGCGTTGGTCGCTCTGAGTGTGCGCTACGGGGTGGAGCTGCCGCGTCGCCCAGGGCGGTGGCACGAGTGGCAAGACGAAAAATCGAAGCGCCGCCAGTTGATCCGCGATGCTCTGGCGGACAGCTACCAACGACGCTGGTTCCGTATCTTCGGTACGTTCCTGGCCGACATAGAGGACCCCGACGAATACGAGCACGAGGCGGCTTTGTTCTTTGACCGGCTGCGACCCGTCGCCGTCGGCGCGGCCATCCAGCGGATGCAGCGATGAGCCGCGCCCGGAGGAAGCTAGACCCCGAGATGCTGAAAATACACCGCAACCAGGACGCCGATGATGTTTACGCTGACTACGCTGACTACGCTGACTACGCTGATTCTAAGGAATTACCCGAGCCAACAGCATTCCCCACGAGCGCTCTACCGCGTCAGGGACGGCGGTTGGTGGAAGAAGGAGCAGCGGCTATTGACTG
>MWWK01000219.1_pt1 | contig 10916 bp, 13 predicted proteins | sample 1047241 | NCBI WGS metagenome assembly MWWK01 (sample SAMN06349964, study PRJNA376086) | soil metagenome | isolation source: BG12-3 sample Antarctic (ecotone) soil | place: Antarctica | reverse complement strand
CAAGTATATCTTTCATTTCAGAACCGAGGTCATACTTAAACCCGACAACGCCTTCCAAGTCACTTTTACTGTGTCCTATATATGCTGTTTTGAATTGAAGCGCATCGAGCAGTGTTTTGTTTTTTAGCCCTTCCAGCGAATCCTGCACAGCTGTAAATTCCTTCATCGCACCCGGCATTAAAGATTCAACAAAGAGCTTATTTATATTTGTGCTGGAAAATCTAAGATTAGTCCCTTTTGCTAATGGCTGATGGCGCGCCAGTTCAAGCCGATCTAATTTTTCATCTTTTTTTGCTATCCTTTGGCGTCGTTTGGCTTCATCGCGTAAAGCGTCGCGCAGTGAAAGCCATTTGGTTATTTCATCCGTTATCGCCGGGTCAACCGCACGCTGAATATATTTGGAGACGGAGGGGCTGTAGATTTTGTAATACTCATTTACTGATTCAGTGGTGGAAGCTCCCAACTCCCAGTTGGCGGCACTATCATCTGAGCTTTCAATGTCGAGTTCCCACTTGTGCAGAGGTATAACATTTTTAAGATTTGGGTCGATATACTCCGCGTGTATGGAAATTTCAAAATGCAATAGCTCGACCAATTGCGTTGTTGACAAGTGCGTAGTTTCAGTTTCACCGTCGGCGGAGACCGTCGTAAGTTTATACTCACCGCCCCTTTTTTCGCTGAGATTTTCTTCTTTCATATATTCGTTTTTAGTTAAGTAGCGTTGCAACTCTGCAACGCTACAACGTTGTAACACTATGACGTTTTAACGTTATTTATCTATTTCTGCCAGATCATCGATTGATGCCGCGCCGCGTGATTTAAAAAGCAAATCAACCGCTTCGATTAGCAAATCGTGCTGTTTAACTTCTTCGTGATAGGCGATAGATCGCAACTGTCTGCGCACGGGTTCGGACAAATACAGGGAAGTGTGTTTCCTGCGCTTTCCGGGCGCATCATCGGTTTTCGGCTCAACTGTCCGATCAGATATTTCCGTGTCTGATAATTCAAGATCCTCAAGTGTTTTTCGTTTAGCCATAAATTTTATTTAATTTTCTTTTGAATCCACTGCCAGAGCCGTGCTGTTTCGTCGGCGGCTTTCCCGTTCGGTTCAAATTCAAGAACACCAAGCCCGATGCCTTGCGCATCTTGATAAACGTTTCGGGTAACGATGTGAACCGGGCAAACATCGCCCAATTTGCTTAACGCTGCGGACGCTTCACGCACGCGAAACGAACGCGGCGGAGTCTGTGCCAGAACGAAGGCGAAAGGCTTGCCTAATCGCTTGATAGTGGCAACGGTTGCCGGTGTTGCCTTCAAATCAGTCGGCGACGGTCGGCAGGGAATAACGCAGAAATCCGATTGCATAATCGCGGACGCTTGCACCGGTTCATCGCGTCCGGGCGTGTCAATAAAAGCAAAATCAAATTGTTTCGCGGCAATGGCAATCGCTTTTGGTAGTTCGGCGGCTGTGATAGTGACGAGCTGCGGTTCGCCTGCTTCGCGTTCTTGATACCAATTCTCCGCTGATGCCTGGTTATCCATATCAAAGATAACAACACGGCGTTTGCGCACGCCTGCGGCAGCCACAGCGCAATTGATACAAAGCGTCGTTTTACCGCTCCCACCTTTCTGTGTTACAAAACTAATTACCTTCATAACGTTGTAACGTTGTAACGCGATAACGCGATAACTACACAACGTTATTTAGTTTGCTTTTTGGTATCGTTCGTAACCCATTCTTCTATTGCTTTACGGACAACGAAAGACAACGATACGCCAGTGTTTTCTGATTTGGTGCGTGCTTTGTTTCGAAGCGCGGATGGGAGCTTAATAGTCAGGCTAACATCCATTTCCTTTTCCGTTTCTTTTTCTGTGTTTATTTTAGCTTTTACCATTTCTCCAAATTACACGAAAAGTAAATACTTTGCAAGTATTTTAAGTATTTTGCATAATTCGTGTTTATGGTGTTGTAAAGTAAATACTTTTATGTAATAATAATTATCAACTTAAGCAATTAAGTAATAAACATCGAGGAGCAAACAAATGTTAGAAATCACAGACACAAACAAATTCGGAAAAGTCGTAGCAGATGCACTTACCAAAATTGAATTATCTTCAACCGATAATCAAACAAAAAAACGCTGGATCAACGCGATTGCCAAAGCCGTTATTGAGATCGAAGAAAACGGCGCGTTTATGACCTACGACGAAAAAGATAATTACCTTGTTATCTGGAGTCAGAAGTCGAATGAAATTTATTCAGCCAACGGCGTTTGCCAGTGCAAAGCGTTCGAGCGCGGAATGGCTTGCTGGCATCGCGCGGCTGCGCGGCTGGTTCGGCTTTACCTTGAACTGCCGGAAAACACCGCGCCGAATTTTCCGAACGCGGAAAAGCTGGAATCAGAAGTAACAATTTATCTGCCGAATACAAAAGAGCCGGTTAGAGTTGAAAAATACGGATCGGTTAGATTGCCGGTCTATAACTAACACACGAAAGGCTTTCCTATAACTTGGCGGTTTAGGAAAGCCTCTCATTTAATCCCTTTTGGGAAAGGAACTACTACAATGAAAAATAATACAGAAAAACTTACAGAAACGAAACTGACAATATCACTGCGAACAGGTTTGATGCACAGCAACAAACGTGAAGAAGCGCACACGCAAAATGACTTCACTTCTTTTTACATCGGCGCAATCAATTATTTTATAAGAATTGCGCTCGAAGCCGAAAGTCTTTTGGAACAGCAAACCGAATCAAAGGCTTTTGTTAATGACGCGCAGTTTCGGGAAAATATGCAGTTTCTCGTTCAAATCAGTGAAGGCTTATCCGAATGGCTGCCGGATTACAGCACCACACTAAGAAAAGACATAGACGAACAAACCGAAAATGAGCAACTGAATGTTGTTCGCGTTCATTCACCAGTTGCTGACTTGCCGGAACAACCTGCAGAAAGTCAGCAACTAGATAAATTAGCTGTTCAAATCTCGGAATTGCTCAAGAATCCAACTTTGCCGGTTGAACTTTATAACGCGATACTGCACGGCACGGATGATATTATTAACAGTTCAAATTTTGCCGATAATGCGAAATATGAAACGTCGCCGGAACACATCAAAGCCGTGCTGAAAATCTCAAAAAGTTAGCAAAACTGTATAGAATAACAAAAGCCGCGCGTTAAAACTTGCGGCTTTTGTCTTTGTAACACCTCATAAATTTGTTTTAATATCTACTAATTTCAGACGCTATGATTGATTTGTGTGTTGGTTAAAATATTAAATCTTTAGATTAAATATTAATGACTTTTAACCATTCAACAAAAACTTTTAACATGGCAAAATCTTTTCTTGCAAAACTTTTTGCTTAATGCTATATTATTTTCTGTGATAGTGTTCTTTCTATCAATCTTGACTGCATCGAACCTTCCACTTATCAACAAACTTCTATTTTTAACTTAGATAAAATCAATTTCGGTGATTATTTCTATTTCCGAAGGTTTTATTTCAATTAAAGAAAAACAATACTTTGTTTTCTCGATGTGGAATTCTCAATTGTAGCGTAGTTCCTTTATTTCTATTTCTAAATCCATCCAAAATTATCAAACAATGAACAATAAATTATTAAATAAACCTGTGGTCAATCAACTTAATTTGGAAGCAACCATAAATCCGATTATTTTTTTTACCGGCAAGACAAAGGCATTCTTTGTTTTTGGTCTGGTATTTGTTTTACTTGCAGTTCTTTTGTTACCTTTGACGCCGACAACCGGAACATCAGCTTTGTCTTCTTTTTCGGTTACTCCAACAGTTAAAGCTAATAGCGTTTACTACAATTTATCCGGCAGTGCTTTGTCGTTAAGCATTACTCCGACAACAACGAACCAAATTACCACAAACGATGATTGGAGCGGAATTGCTTCGGTTGAAGGCTATTTCGGCAGAAATCTGACCGCTACGCACGGCGTTGACCCGCAAACCGTCTTAGGCACGGAATTTACCAATAATGCTCTTCCTTCAATTGGAAATACGCAGGTCAACGCTAACAAAGGCAATCCGAGTGCTTACAATGCCGGGGGCGTTACTGAATTTGATACTGGCACACCGATAGGGATTGGTTTTCAAGGCAATGTTCAGGCAAATCCATATCTGGTTTTTTACCTGAATACGACGGGACGCACAAATATCAAGATGAGTTACACGATAACCGACCTAGATAGCGGAAGTAATAATGCTATCTCAGCGCTTGCTTTGCAATATCGCATTGGCGACACGGGTAATTTTACAAACATTCCCGAAGCTTTTATAGCTGATGCGACAGACGGACCGAATCTCGGTGGTCGTGTAACAACTGTTAAATTAACTCTCCCGGCAGCAGTAGATAATCAACCAAAAGTGCAGGTTAGAATGATTACGACCAACTCCGCGAACAGTTCTGGCTCAAGCACGCCTGACGAATGGACTGGCATCAATAACATCGTAATCGGTCAATTAGGTCCGACCGCTGCTACTGTCCCAATCAGCGGACACGTCACAACTCCATTAGGTCGCGGCATTTCCGGTGTACGTTTGTCTCTAACTGATTCAAATGGGCAAATCAGAACGACGGCTTCGGGTTCTTTTGGTTATTATCAATTCGATGATGTTCAAGCGGGTGAAACTTACGTTCTAGAAGCGAAAGGCAAACATTATACTTTCAGCCAACCGCTTCAAGTATTGAACATCAATGAAGAAACAAGTGAAGTTAATTTCATTGCTAACTCTGAAAAGAAATTAAGAGTTTTTTAGCTGAGTTTTAGCAAAAAGAAACACAGAAGCCATAAGCGTCAAAACTTACGGCTTTTCTATTTTGAGAACTATTAATGCCACTCACGCCAAATAATCTTTTAGGAAATGCTTTGTATAACATCCTTAAATTCGTCAAAGGTGTTTACTGTGCGCCTGAAAAGTTCGCGGTTTGCTTTGGCATGCACAATTAAAAAAGCGACCTCGTCTAATTCTTCTGTGTTAATACTTATTTCGTCGGCTTCACCTTCATTTGTTTGTCTGTAAAATTCCAGATTTTTAGCAGTGCTATGCCTTGAAAACATAAAACCTTTTCCTTGAAGCAGATCAATGATGATTGTTTTTTGAGCCATGTTCATACCGAGAATTATAGCATTCAAAAACCTAAAATCTTTCTCGCATCGATCTTGCCATTGATTCACGCGCCCGTGCACCATTTCGCATTGCTTCTGCTCTGAGGTATTCGCTTTTGAGCTGCGAAAAATACGCACAAATTCTTTTTTGTCTTTTTCAGTGCGAAATATACTCATTGTTTTCTCCTTATCTTCCGCGCATCTGCAAACTTGCCGGAGCGATTTTGACGTTTCGCGCCTGCGCCAAAAGCGATTCGATAGAACGCCGTCGTTCGCCGATTGCAAGTTTTGTTTGCCGAAGTTCTTCAGTGGCTGAACCTACCGCGCCGGACGCAAGGTTGAACTCCCGCTGCATTTCGGCGATTTTCTTTAACATTCCCTCGATTGGTTCAGCGAGTTTTTTCGCGTCGGCGTGAAGCTCCGGCAATCGTAGTTCATCACGGCGCAATAAAAGTCGTTGGAGCCGAATTTGCGCCGATAAAATTTCAATCGGTAAATCGTTGCGCCGGTGTGCAAGTGTGATTAAACTCGCAGAATCGGCATCATCGGCTGCGAGTGCCATTTTCTTGCCTAAGTCGGATTGCTCCGCCGATAACGCTTCTAAGAGTGCTTGAGTGTCTTGTATTTGGGTTAAATTTTCATTTATTTCTGTCATTTTTTTTTCTCCTTTTTTTGTTTTTGGTTTGAGTTTTATTTTATTCAAAACTGTAAAATGTGCCTGGTTTCGCGCCGCCGTTCGCACAAAAAAGTGCCATTGAGAGCGCTAAAACCAGGTCATCATTGTTGCCGACGCGCCATTCCGCGCCCGCGCCGTATGTGTCATTTCCTGAATTTGTAATTTTTGCCTTAAAGTTTTGAAGTTCGGCGGTTAACGTTTTTGTTAACGGAAGCTCCTCTGAAAATTTCAATTTGCCCGTTTGCAAGGCAACCGAAACGTTTGATACGAGATTGCGCTTCGGCACTCTGAATGTATCGCCATCACGACTCACAGAATCGCCGCCGGTAATTACAACCGGCACGAGTCGGGCGCGCATCTTCTCGCGTTTGAATAAATCAACAACCGGCGAACCGACGCCCGTTTTATCAACTGCGAGCGTCGTTTGTGAATGAACGCCTTTGTTGAGCGATTCGCTGTTCATCCATCGAACGCTATCGGCAACAATTTGCGGATATGGCGTTTTTAATTGCCAGCGATGCAGAAACCGACAATCGAACGTATAAGTTTGCGGTGAAAAGCCGCGCCGTTCTAAAATTATGAACGCCGAATAATCTAGTTGTTGTCCGAGGTCGAGCCCGCAAAAAAATGTTGGCTTCTGTGCGTTAGCGAGTTCTGCTCCACTATCAAAAAATTTCATTGATGTTTGTCCCCTGTCTAAAAAATAAGCGGCTTGACATCGCTTGATACCGCCCGTTCGATGTCGTCATAATTAAAAAAAGAATCCAGTGTTTCGCAGAATTTTCCCATATACTCCTGGTCAAACCAGAAAGTAGGCAGCGTGCAGCGTTCAGATTCTAAAAAATCGGGACTTATTCTCGGACACTGTGAGGCGACAATTTTAATGCGTAACCAATCGTCGGCGCCGTTCTCCCAAATATCGTAAAAAATGCCTCTGCGCCCATACGGGCTGCTCAATAAAATTAACTTGCCGTTACTGGTGGCAAGCATCGGCTTGATACTGAAATAAAGCGCGTCATCAATGCGCGATGCTTCGTCAACAATGAGAAGTGAAACGGCGGAATAACCCCTGACCGTACTTTCTGAACCGGGCAGCGCAACAACACGGCTGCCGTTTGAAAATTGTAAGCGCAAAGATGACTCTTCGGTTGCCGTTGGCAAAAACGGTGAAGCTACAGCCGTGTAGAAATCCTTCAATTTTTTGAACAGTTCGACCGACTGACGCAAAGAGGGTGATAAAAGCAAGATGAGCGCATTATCTTGAAAAAGAGCCGTGTGCAGTCCGAGAATTGAGGTAATTGTTGATTTGCCGGCTTGCCTGCTGCAATTCAGAATCACTTGCCGCGCATTGCTCCGCAGCAAATCCGACTGCCAAACGTCCGGCGTGATGCCAGCCCTTTCCGACATTAAAACAGCGTCGCCTTTTTCAAGTTCGAGACGTTCTTTAATCGCCGCTCGCAACGCTTGAGTCCAAAGCGGATTGTTCGATAAGTGGCTGTATTTGTTTGATAATGTCGTGTGTTGATAATCCATATTTTGCGGCTTCGTCGCGCCAGTCATTGACTTGAACATTTAGGTCAACGCGGTCGCTAAACAGTTTGTGGTATTTGCCCAATAGTTCGAGCGTCCGAATCTTGTCGGCAAGCTTGAGCGTTGCGCTGATAGGCTCGCCTTCATTGTCGCGGCGAATCTCGACAAAGTTTTGCCAGTCGGCTTTAGCAATCGCTGACAACTCACTTAAAACTTCATTAGCAGCCATTACAGCCTCTTGGACGCGCACGCCGATAAGCTCCGCTATCTTTGGATTGCGAACCAACTCAAAAGCGCGTTGCGATAAAGCGTTATCGTCCCCGGAATAGCCCGCAGCCCGCGCCGCTTCGCGTGCGTTTCCGTTCGCCTGTCCGATGTAGGCTTCGACAAAAAGACGCTGCCTTTGGGTGAGTTCATTTTTCATACGTGAAACGTTATGACGTTGTAAAAGTGTAACGTCATAACGTTAATAATTATACACGGAAAGCAAAAAACTTACTATAAAAATTTCAGTAAGTTTCAGTAAGTTGTCAAATTAATAGCTTTAGATAAACTAAATTATCGTAAGCTATTAAACATTCTTTACTACCTCACTTGTTTTGAGTGATAATCTCAAACGCCCTGTTTATCTCAATCATCTTTTCGCTGTTGCCTCGTGCGTCCGGGTGATGAATCTTAGCCAGTGCCTTATAGCTCGCTCTAATGACTTCCGGCGGCGCGTTCGGGAGCAAGTAGAGAGTTTGATACGGTGACGCAATGTTTTGCGCGGGTGGTGGTCGGCTTGGCTGTTCGTTGTCATCTTCGATTTCAACCGCATACACGCTCCGCAGCTCGCTGATCCATTCATCGAGGCACCCCCCATCCGTTATGAGCCAGGTTTTCTTCGTCGGCTCGTAATTACGAAAGGCAGCGGGGATAATTCCCTTTAATTCTGAAATTGCAAATGTGAAGGCGTTTGTGTCGGCGGCGAAAATCTTTACTCCGCATCCGCCATCGGTGGTAGTGATTTTAATTTTAATTGATGAAGTAGTGTTCATATTTTCAAATCCATCACCCCAAATTCTGCTTCGGGGTTTTGCCGTAACCAAAACTCACGAAAAATCCAAGATTGAATTTGATTGCACGTTTCGTTTTCCAGCCGTTTGCCATTCGCTTTAAGCGTTATATGAAACAAAGGCACGTCATCACCTGTCCACGGCAAAGAAACGCTGTTGGCGTGTAAATGCGCATCAATAAAACGGTCTGTGAGCGTCTTTAATGCCGCATCTGTCATTTCGCCTTTGGAATGACTAACAACTCCGGCGCAAAGCTCGCGTTCGGTGTCGTATGCGTAAAGTGTGGGCATATTTAAAAGGAAGTCGTCGCCATATTTTGCGGCGGCGGCAAAAAGATAATCAACTACCCGTTGCCCGGATTCGTTTCCAGTAGAAAACACATCTTCAATTATCGGAGAAACGATTTCTGTTTTTTTAATGGCAATAGGCTTGCCGATATTAAAACTATCGGCTAATTGCTGCGCGATAAAAGCCCGCAGAGCATCGCCGCCGTGTTTTTCGAGATATTCTCCCCAGTCGTTGCAGTCTTCTGTGCGGAGCCGCACGGCACGGGCACCGAGCGCCTGAAAAGAAGCCGCCAACGTTTCTGCGCAGTCTTCGCCGGAAGAATCATTATCAGATGCCACGAACACTTTCCGAAACGCGAGCGCCGACGGCACCCAAGCGCCTGCCGATGTTCCGATTAGTGCTGCGGTGTCCAATCCACTTTGATAAAGCGCCATCGCATCCATCGGACCTTCACAGATTGCTATAACTTCGCTTTCGAGCGTGTTCGGCATCTGAAAAAGTCCGAGAGATTTATCACCTTTTGAAATTTTCGGAGAATCAATAAAATCTTTGTCAATTGCCCGTCCGTGAAACGCAATGATGCTGCCTTCGCGGTCCGTCACGGGAAACACAACGCGCCGATCATTGCCGCGGAGATGCCAGTTCCCTGCTTTGTCTTTTTCCCAATGCTCCCAATTAGCCGCAAAACCGCACCCGAACGCTTTTGCAGTCGCCGGGTCAATGCCGCGCGATTGTAAATAATCTTGCGCCGGTGAATTTTCAAACGCCGATTGAAACATTTTCATTTTCGATTGAAGACGCTCTAATTTAGTTTGCGTCTTACTCGATTCGCTTTCTAAGGCGTTTTCTTGCGCTGGCGTGCGGGATAGTAAGGCTTCAACGCTAAAAGCGCGTGCAATCGCGCGGGCTGTGCGAGCCTTGCGCGGTGTAAACGTCTGCTTAGTCCAATTATCTTTTAACAATCCTTTCTCTTTGCATCGGTGGCAAAAATAAGCGCCCGTTTGTTTGTTTAAGGCAAATGAGCGATGTTCTTTATCGCGCGGCTTGCTGTCGCCGCAGCACGGGCTTAAAAACCGCCATTCGTTGCCGTGCCGCCGTGCGTGCGGGTCGTAACTTTCTAGGTCTGCCAGTGATAGCGCTTCGATCATAAATTACACATCGCGAAAAGTTTGCAGCCTGCCGGAAAATGCAAAATCATAAGACACGCCCGGAATGCCGTGCCGATTTTTTTGCATTGTTGCCTTGATGCGCGTTTCGCCGGTTGCGTCCGGTGTTTCATCTTTGCGGGTCAAGTCAATAACTGTTTCGGCTCCATATTCCAAGTCGCCCGAACCTTTCCCGGCGTGAAGTCCGCCGTCTGATTTATTGCCCGCTCGATTTCTGTGTGAAATTGCCAAAATCGGACATTGAAGCCTTGAAGCGATACTCGAAACGCTATCAAGTCCGGCGCTTATCAAATCGTATTCACTTGCGTTTGCAAAGTCTTCACCGTTGCGCCGCACTGACTTTGCCCAAATCTGCAAACTATCCAAAGCAATTAAAACGTGATCACTCTTATATCGGTCGCGTAAAGCGTTTGCAACCTCGGCAATAAGCAGAGGCGATGCGTAAGCCTGCGTTGCGTCCATAAATGCCAATTTCGGCAACTTTTCGATTGTTTGCAAGGCAAGTTTTCTGGATTCAGTGCCGCCCAATTCACCGGTTTTTAATCGCCCTAAAAATGTTTTCGTCTGCCGTGCGATAAGTCGGCGGAAAAGTTCAAGCAACCCCATTTCACTCGTTACATAAAGACACGGATAAAAGCAGTCGCTGGCGGCTTGAAGCGCAAAAGCTGTCTTGCCTGCTCCCGGAGCTGCCTGGACAATATGCACGCCCGGCGAGAGATAGCCGCCAAGTGCTTCGTCAAGATTACTCAAACCTGTCACGGGTCCGCGCGGTCTGCCTGTTTCGCGGGCAAGCGCGGCGGCTTCAGCATCAGCAACGAAGAAATCAACCAAATCGGCTAATTGTGTAACGATGGGTTTTTTTGGTTCGGTCATAATTCAAAGCGCACGTTGTGCGGTATGTCTCGATTATCTCAATGGCTGTGTTTGGCGTTAGCAAAAACACACGCCTTATAGTTATTAGAGGATATTAGAAAAAAACAGCAACGAGTTTATGTCCGTAAACAACGTTGCTGCAATTAGTTATAAAAATGACAAAAAAAAAGTATCTGCCAACGATGGGAGTCACAGC
>MWWK01000218.1_pt1 | contig 10933 bp, 14 predicted proteins | sample 1047241 | NCBI WGS metagenome assembly MWWK01 (sample SAMN06349964, study PRJNA376086) | soil metagenome | isolation source: BG12-3 sample Antarctic (ecotone) soil | place: Antarctica | reverse complement strand
CACAAACCGTCACACCGCGCAAAGTTCGCACGGCGGCCGCTTTGTCTCGGTTTTTTGGGCTTAAAACTACACCGGAGCCTACCCCGCAACAGAAAAACGTCCCAGAGGACGCTTCTGAGGCAAAAGCGAAACTGGAGCGCACGCAATCGAAGATGAAAATCTGGCAATCCCAATTTTCCGGATCACCGGCGCAGGATTATTTACACCAACGCGGCATAACCGCGGAAACCGCCGCCGCCTTTCGTTGCGGCTACGCCGAACGGTTTGAGCATTGGAAAGAGACGGCGGGCGATTGGGAACTAATCGGAACAGACAGGCGCGTCGTTTTCCCGATTACCGACCCCGAAGGCAATGTTCTCGCCATTCACGGGCGAGCTATTGACGCGGAATTTCTTGACACGCCGAAGAAAACCAAAGGAAGTCGAAAAGAGGCTCTGTTTCAAACCGCGGACGCTTTTGACGCCGACATTATTTTTCTTTGTGAGGGTCCGGCGGACGCCATGGCTTTGCACGAGTGCGGATTGGCGGCGGTTGCGTCCGTGGCAACCTCAATACCGAGCTGGCTGCCGAACCGTTTGGCATTTAGAAAGGTTATGGTTGCCTTAGACGCCGACGAAACAGGCGACCAAGCCGCCGAAAAGCATATAAACGAATTGAGAGCGCACGGAGCGCGGGCGGTTCGCCTCAGACCCGAAGGCGGAAAGGATTGGAACGACGTTTTACTAAAAACAGGTATGCCCGAGTTACGCCGTTTTGTCGAAGAAAAGATTGCCGCGGCATACCCTGATTACGAATTATTGATTGAACCGGAACCGCAAGCCGACCCCGTGATTATTGAAGATGTCTTTTCGGTTGAAAATGAATCCGGTCAAATGGCAATTGATTATTTGTTCAAAGCGGCGAAAAATCACGACCCCGACGAGCTGCTTTTGGGTATGCCAACCGTTCGCGCATACGAAAGCGGGCGCGACCTTGTTGTCGGAGTCGGCAAACATTCCAAAGGTAAGTTGACGTCCGCGCAACTAAAGGCGTTCACAGACCGCTACATTAACGCACATTTGCGTTCAAGCGGCGTTTCACTGGCTTGGACAGGCGGCGACGTGCCTTTGTTTCATCTAACGCGCAGAACGAACGGTAGGCGATTAGAGAATGAAACGTTTAATTTAATTCAATCATGGGTTATCCGCGAGTTTTGGTTACGGGAAGACCCGGAAGCGCAAATTGAGATAGTGGAATTATGAACACCTCATCAATTAAAATTAAAATCACTACCACCGACGGCGAAAAGATGGTTGCGATTAATCGGGCGTTTGAGATTATCACTCAAAACAAATGAGGTGCTATTAATTTGACAACTTACTAAAAATTACTAAAATTATATTAGTAATTTTAATAATTTGTGTTACACTGATTAGCAAATGTGGCGTTCTCACACGACGCTCACGACCTCGCAAATCTATGAAAAATGAACTCACTCAAAGGCAGCGCCTGTTTGTCGAAGCATACATTGGACCGGCTCAGGGTAACGCACGGGAAGCGGCGCGGATGGCGGGCTATTCGGGCGACGACAACACATTATCGCAGCGGGGGTTTGAATTAGTCCGCATTCCGAAGATAGCGCAACTGATCGGCGGGCGCGTTGAAGAGGCTGTGATGCGTTCTAACGAAGTCCTTTCGCAACTCTCTGCGATTGCTAAAGCTGGCTGGCAAGACTTCCTGGAAATCCGCCGTGACAGAGAAGGCGACATAATTTCCGCAACTCTCAAACTCAGCGACAAAATCAAAGCATTGGAATTGGTAGGGAAATACCACAAATTATTTTCCGAACGCCTCGACTTAAGTGTTCAAGTCAATGACTGGCGAGCCGAATCGGCAAAATTTGGAGTAAACGAAGCAGATGTTATACACGAAGCAAAACGCATCATCAGAGAATTCGATACTAATTCAGGCAATGAATAACGTGATTGCACGACGCATTGAACTCGAACGCCTCGACGCTGTACTAATGGCGCGGCGTGCTGGCATTTTGCCGGACAACTGGCAAAGCGACTTGCTGCGGTCCGACGCAAGGCAGTTAATTCTAAACTGCAGTAGGCAGTCCGGCAAAAGCACGGTTTGTGCGGTTTTAGCGGTCCACGAAGCCCTCTACACGCCGGACTCATTGGTACTTTTATTAAGTCCGAGTTTGAGACAATCGCAGGAACTATTCCGCAAGGTGAAAGATATTTTCCTTGCCTTACATACGCCACACACGCCGGAAATATCCGAAGAATCGGCTTTGCGTTTGGAACTAAGCAGCGGCTCAAGAATCATCGCTTTGCCGGGCTCGGAGGCGACAATTCGCGGCTTTTCCAATGTCGCGCTTTTGATTGTTGACGAAGCGGCGACTTGTGAAGATTCGTTGTTTTTCGCGATTAAACCGATGCTTGCCGTGAGCGGCGGACGCATTATTTTATTGAGCACGCCACGCGGCAAACGCGGTTTTTTTCACGATGTTTGGACCGAAGGCGGCGCTGATTGGAATAGGACGCGCATCACGGCGAGAGAGTGTCCGAGAATAAGCGAACAATGGCTGGAGCGTGAAAAACAGGCGATGCCGAACTTTTGGTTTCGTCAGGAATTTCTTTGCGAATTTGTCGAAAATTCCGATAGTGTTTTTAGTTTTGACGACATTCACGCGGCGCTTGACCCGAATGTTAAACCACTAATTTTTGAATAACAGGGAGTTTTTTATGAACACTTACAAAACTGCAGCCGAGCTTGCATTGGAGGACGCGGCATCACGACCGGTTTACTACTGCGGTCTGGATCTGGGGCAATCTAAGGATTACAGCGCATTTTGCACACTGGAGCGGGTAGGGACATGCATTGAGAATTTCATTTATCAATGCCGGTTTCTTCACCGATGGCAACTAAAAACGAGATACACGGATATTGTCGAGGACGTTTTGAAATGGACGAACAGCCCGACAGTCACAAAAAATGTGCAGCACCGCACTATTTTAAGCGTTGACCAGACCGGCGTCGGCGCGGGTGTTGTTGACCTTTTCCGGCGGTCGGAGATGCGGAGCAAACTTATTCCAGTAATGATAACCGCCGGTTCGCAAATAACGAAGGATTCTTATTCGATAAAGATACCAAAACGCGAACTGGTCGGCGCGGTTGCGGTGGCCCTACAAGACCACACCTTAAGAATCGCACCGGAGCTCCCGCTTAGCGAAATGCTAATTAAAGAATTAGAAAACTTCAACTCAAAAACCACAGACACCGGGCACGATGGCTACGGCGCGGCGATGGATTGGCGAGTTGGCAATAATGACGACTTAGTTTTGGCGGTTTCGATGGCTCTTTGGTGTGCAGCCAACGGCATCCGACCGGCTAAATTTTACAGTATGTAGACACACACTCAATAAAAATGGCATAAAGCCAAGGAGATAAATAAATGACAGAAAACTTAATTAAACAAATACAAGACACTCAAACACTTTTGGAAACGTTGTCGGCGGAGCAATCCGACTTGGGCGTAAAAATGGCAATTTCGGCTAATGATGCCGATTCTGCGAGTTTAATCTCATTGGCACGCCGGCGCGATGAACTGCCGGTTGAGATTCTATCGAGCCAAATCATACTTGAACGGCTTTTATTACGGCGTGACGAAGAGCGATTGCCGGAGCTTCAAAACGTGGTTGCGGAGCTCGCCAAACCTATCCCGGAAATGCAAAAGAAAATTAATGATTTGCAGCGGGAATTCAACATCGCGAGCGGCGCGGTCACTAACGCCAATGAAGACCTTCGCCAGACCAAACTAGAAATCAGCGAACGCCGCCGGCAAATCGAATCGCTTCTGGCACAGGCGCGAAATATCAAAATCACTCCGTCGAGTTTGTCTATGCGTGGAGGTGGATAAAAATGAATAACGAGAAAACAACGAGTATCTTTCGCACGGAAAAAGACAAAAAAGAATTTGTGCGCCTCTTCCGCGAAAAAACAATGTCCGGCGCTATTAACGACGATCGAGCGATTGAAATTATAATGCGCGATAATCCGCATTTCTTTCGAGTGCCGGACGAGGACGAAGTCAAGAAAATCGCGCATTCGACGATGAATGACGAAATGCGGGCGCGTGCCTTGCAACCGACGAGCAGACCTAACTACGACATCTTCCGAAGACCTGCCGACAAAAAACCCAGCTAAATCCGCCAAAAATCACCCCTCGCCAAGACAAAAAGCCGTGAGCGTAAAAAACTTGCGGCTTTCCTGCGTTTTTAGACGTATCACGGCAAGCCTTTCCGGACCAAACGCGCTCACAAGTCAAGCAACAGACTTAACCGGCTAAATGATGGCTCAAAGTCAGTATTTACCAAGTGTCGGCTCTATGCGGGCGTAGTTTGAATTTCCATACTAGGGAAATTCCCTAGTATGGAACGGTCGGCTCTATGCGGGCGTAGTTTGAATGAAGCAAGACGTGCCGCAAATGGCGTTTTAGCAGTCGGCTCTATGCGGGCGTAGTTTGAATAGTATGAAAAATTTAAAACAAGTTTTAAATTTTGTCGGCTCTATGCGGGCGTAGTTTGAATCGTTGTTATCATTGATAACAACGGTGTTATCTCGTCTAGCCTATGCGGGCGTAGTTTGAATGTTCTCAAGACGCCGTTGACGCGGCTGCAAACAGTCTAGCCTATGCGGGCGTAGTTTGAATGCTATGTAACAATAAATTGTTACATAGCATAACGTCTAGCCTATGCGGGCGTAGTTTGAATGTGTGGATAAAACTATCGTTAATAAGCTGCGCCATGAAATAGAAGAAAATTCCATACTGGCGTTAAACGACAGTATGGAACGCTCATTTATTCACCACAAAACAGGGGAAGTTTCGGTAATGAAAACAGAGCGCATCGGCTCGTCTAGCCTATGCGGGCGTAGTTTGAATTTGTCTACTTTAAAGGAGACAAATGTAAAGGAGGTCTAGCCTATGCGGGCGTAGGTTGAATGCCTTCCGCAATTAATTGCGGAAGGCTCTGATAGTCTAGCCTATGCGGGCGTAGTTTGAATATCGCCAGTGGCGATTTTTTCACATTCGCTCAAGTCTAGCCTATGCGGGCGTAGTTTGAATGTTTTTTCCTTTCAGAAGGAAACCGTCGGCTCTACGTGTGTGCGGGTTGGTTACTCAACTTTGCCCCACTTAAATGGGGCAAATAGTCGGCTCTACGCGTGTGCGGGTTCAATGGATTCCTAAAACGGCGGAGTCCGCCGTTTTAGAGACGGCTCTACGTGTGTGCGGGTTGGTTTATTTGTCACACTTAAGTGTGACAGAAGCGACAAATTATCTGACACACTTAAGTGTGTCAGCAACCAACCACACTCACATCGTCTACACTTAAGTGTAGAAATTCCACACTTAAGTGTGGAAAATGTAAATGTATCCCTTAAGTGATACAAAGTTGAGTCGGTCAGACTCACATCGGAGACACTTAAGTGTCACAACTGTCGCACTTAAGTGCGACAGTTGTGAAGCGTGGAGCAAGTATCACTTAAGTGATACAAGTAATTTATCGGAGTGTCTCGAAAACTATACACAACAAGACGCGCCGAAACCGTGTCTCAAAACGTGTCTCAATAGGAAATTCTCACAACGTCTTAGAGGTTTTTAGACACGCTAACGAAAGAATCAGAAACCGGCTTCCCGATTCTACTCGCTGAAATAAAGAAAGCCGCAAGTTTTAACGCTTGCGGTCGCAAATCATTGTTCATCGTCTCCGCTCTGTTCGCGCTGCTCGTCGTCAGTTCCGAAGGCGTCCTCAACCAGTTTCTCGCGCTCGTCAATGGTCAGCGCGTCGAAATCGGCTTCGATCATCGTGGCATTTGGGTCAAAATATTCCTGCCAGCGTGTAAAATTTTCTGCAACTTCTCTGTTTGTATATTTAGCCATTTTTGTTTTCCTCTTTCCAGTTTGTTTTTTTAGATTTCCTGAATGTTTGAGCCGTTTTGTCAGCGTGTCGCCCCGCATCTATCGCAAATCATAATTCAACTCCGATTTCCGCGTCAATTTCTTTTACTGCTGTTTCGAGTGCGAAATGAAATTCTGACCAATCCATTTCAGATTTGAGCGAACCTAAATCTTCGAAAGCAGTTCCAGACCACTCGCCGTCAACGGTTGTTTCACCGAATTCGTTCCAATACTCCTGTGCCAATTCTTTAATTTTCGCGTCCATTTGGTTTGTCATTTTATTTAGCGCGGTTTTTATCCGAACTCCGCGAAACGTCCAGTAAGTGATATTTTAAGCCGTCCGCGTGCGGGCGGGCTTGAGCTTCTCACTAAAGTAAAACCTTTGTAATTCGTCGGTAGTGCGCGGCTCACCGGTGCGTTGCCATTCGTCGTAGCATTTTATGCAAACTAACAGGCATTCTTCGAATAAAATAACAGCCGTTCGCGTGCGCGGCAATCCGCAATTTTCACAGATTTTTTTATCGTTTGTCATATTTTTTGTTTTCCTCCTTGCGGCAAATCGGACAATAACGCGGCGCACACCGGCGGTTTTTTAAGACACGCTCGAAATTCCTATCGCCTTGCCAAGTTCGCGCCAAAATGAAACCAATGCTGTTTTCCGTTATTACTTGAATTAATCTTGCACCAGCGCCGGTCCGATGCGCTTCTAATCGCTGCTCCAGATTGTCGGTAAATCCGAGATAATGCCGTGCGTGTTTATATGGCGCGTCGAAATGTAAAAGATAAACTATGTTACTCATATTCGCGCTTCTTTGACCTCCGCCTTTTTCATTTCTTTGAGATTGAACAGAACACTTTCAGGGGAACGCCAATCTCTTGGAGTGTGGGAAAACTCGTCGGCCATCACATTAAATAACTGTGTCGGTATTGTGTCGTTTTTCATCACAGATGATATTTGACTTGCAAGTGATTTTAAATCACCGTCGCGGGTCGCGTCTGAATTTTCCGGCGCGGGCGCGTCGTTCGGGCTGTCGGCTTCTATTGGTGTTTCTAATTCAATGCCGTGTTCGTCTAAGCCTCTTTCGGCAAGAAGAGCTATTCCCCAATTTCGTTTGTCTTCGTCGTGCTTCATCGTCCAGGTGAAAAGATACTCTTTCAAATCTGCTATAAAATCCGGCACGTCGAAATTCTTATGTCTGATTGAAAGCATTTCAAAAAGTTCTAAAAAATGCCCGTGTCCCCACTCGCTATTGTATTCTGTAACAACATCTGAGCCGGTCGTAACCGATAAAATATCACCGATTAGGGCTTTTGCGCCGTCAAGCGTTTTAACCTTGAAGTCATACGCCTTTGTGTTGTCGTCCAAAGTTATCAATAGTTTTTGATAACTTGTTAATTCTTTGTTTTCCGTTTTGTTTGTTTTTGTTGTATTATTTTCTCTCATTGATTTGATCCTTAGACTTACTCCTTTTATTAGGGGTGTGGAAGGGCTTAGGTTGCTGGTTACTTCCTAAGCCTTTCGTTTTTAGTTGATTCTTATTCCCGCTATGCGCTCCGCTTTGATTTGAACCGTCGGCTTGAGATACGGGATTTCTTCGGCTTGCGCTTGGACCGGCACGTTTTCCGCTTCCGTATAAAGTCTAATCAATCGAGCAGCAGCGCGGTGAAAACACGGCGAACCTTGCTCAAAAGCGCGGCACTGGCACACTCCGTTAGACGTGTAGATTTGATTAGATTTCTGACTCCAGATGAGCAGGGATTTGTCGTCTTCCATCCAAGTCATAAAGACACCGTTTTCTTCAATCTCGACGACGGCTTTGGCAATGGCGCGAACCCATCGTTTTTTGGTTTGCGCGTCGGTGACGGTTAGCTCAATCTTGCTCAATGCGTCGGCGATAACTTTTCCGAATCTGTCTTTGTTTTCGATTTGTAACATTTTAGTTTTTCTCCTTTTGTTTTGATTTGATTGAATGTTTTCAATCTATGAATATATTGTCATTTAACAAGTGTTATGTCAAGTTAAATTATTACTATTTGACAAGATATTTATAAAAGGTTAAATTATTTATGTATGGCAATGAAAAAAGAAAAATTATTGAGCGTGACGGAAGTCAGCGAGCTGGGTGAGATTTCACGGCAAAGAGTTTTGCAGATTATTGAAGTTGGAGACTTAAAAGCCGAAAAAGTAGGCAACAACTTTATTATTCGTCAATATGATTTCGACGCCTGGAGTAGTTCCCGTCGGGATGCTGGCAGACCGCCAAAGAAGAAAACCAATGAATAAAAAAGAGGCTGCCGAATATCTCGGATTATCAGAAAAAACAGTCGAGCGTTACAAGTCGAGCGGGAAGTTGTCCGCACGTCTGCGTCGTGTTGTCGGCGGCGACGGGAAAACGCGCAAGGTTTTAGACTTCGAGCAGCCGGATGTTGAGCGGCTTAGATGCGAGCTGTCCGGCGACATTGTCTATCCTAATTTGACGGACGGACAGCCTCAGACCAAGACACAGACAGACACCGACATACAGACAAGGACGGATAGAGAAAGCTCAAAAAACACCGGCATTTCAAGAGTAGGACAGACACCGACCGACATCGAGATACAGACGCAGACAACCAACCCCGCAGAGATAATTTTCGCCCGTTTCGAGAATGTTATTGAAAAGAATTTAGAAGTTTTTCGCGCCGGTGGAAAGCTGCTCTTAAACCTGAAGGATTGCCGATTGCTAACAGGGTTATCCGACGCACATCTACGTGCCTCGATTCGTGAGGGAAAACTAGCCGGGCAGAAAATCCGACGTACTTATCGAGTTAAGCGCGAGGACTTGGATAAATTTATTAGTAAATTGTAAGCCGACATATGGAAAAAACGAGTGCAAAAAATAAAAAAAAGGCGCCTCTAAAACGCCTTCCAAAATTACCACGTAACGAAACAATTAATTCGGGTAGGAGTCCCGAACACTATGAAAACAATCGCACAAAACAACAAAAAACACAAGCCTAATTCCGATTATCGAGCGGACGGCAATACAACGAAAGAAGAAAATATCAGCGTAAAAGGTGGCGGTGAGTATAAATTTACGTCCACCACCGCCGATGGTGAAACTGAAACTACGCACTTGTCAATGCAACAATTGATCGAGATATTGCATTTTGAAATTTCCATACACGCGGAGTATCTCGACCCCAATCTTAAAAATGTTACGCCTCTTCACAAGTGGGAACTCGACCTTGAAAAATCAGGTAGTGTCACCGATTGGGAGCTTGGAGATTCCACCACTGAATCAGTGATTGAGTATTATAAAATCCACAGCCCGGAGGTCGCCAGAGATATTCAGCGTGCCTTTGACCCGGCGATAACGGACGAAATGACCAAATGGCTTGCGTTGCGCGACGCTATACGCGATGAAGTCAACCGCCGAAGACAAGCGAAAGAGCAAAAACCTAAACGCAAGCGGACAACGCTGCCGGAAAAACTCCCACACTACACATTTCAGGAAGGGCGAAATCCCGCTATGGCTATCGCCGACCCTGACGGATGGATAGATGTAACGGGCGAACTGTCTTTGATGTACGCTAAAGAAGGCGACCCGATACAAACCAAGCTCACCGCCGGCGCGAACCTCGAGTGGGGGGATATACCGGTAACCTATAACAATTTAAGAGACGAAATGAGAACGCTCGGAGTAAGCGGTGTGTATTGTTTTTATGTAACGATGGGTATGGTTTTACAGGAACGGCACGTCACTCTCTACTACGATGATTTAATGAAAATAATGGGATGGACAGCCCGAAATGCCGCCGACCGTGAAGAAAAGCGGCGTACGCTTTACCGATGGCATACTCTTTTCGATAATCTCAGCGTTCACGGCAAACGCCGGGGGGGATACACCGACAACCTAACCGATAAACCTATTGATACAACAATTCAAAGCAAACTTTTTATGATTAGCGAATTGGAGTATCCCGAACAATCCGAACAACAAATACGGCTCGGCGGTAGTCAAGCGCCCGTTTCCGCCACATTAACTTGCGGACCGTGGCTCGAGCGGTTCCGCGGGAACGATAAGATGCTGGAATACTTCGGGGATATTCTCAAACTTTCAGGGCTTCCGACTGGACAAGCTCACGGTGAGTGGGCTTTAAGTATCGGTATGGCTCTAAACCAGCTTTGGCGTCAAAGAGCTTATAACGGCGCTCAAGTGAATAGAACGGGCGACACGAATCAGGAAGTTGTTGTTTACAAAGAACCGTTTACCAGAGCTGAACTTCTTAGTAAATTCCCGCCTACGAAGTTCAAGATTGATGAAATTCTTAAAAGCACGGACCCGAAACGCGCTCAAAAATATTGGGATGATGCGATAGACTTGCTTAAAGAAAAACCCAACCAAACCATAGAGACTAAAAAACAAATCAGTTATTACAAAGAATTGACTGGCAAACCGCTACCCCGGCAGGGCTGGCAAGACATTTGGCTAAACCAACATAAATTTGATATACGACCAACGGGCGAAGCAAGAGCTGATGCCGTCGAAATTTGCAAAGCGAAAACGAAGCGCGTCGCCGCAGCAAGTCGGAAGAGAAAAACCGCAAAAAAGAAGAAATGAAATAGCACGCAAAACTTCGGGAGTTTCACGCAAAACTTCGGGAGTTTCACGCAAAACTTCGGGAGTTTCACGCAAAACTTCGGGAGTTTTCTCGTAAGTCCTTTATTCTCAACACCAAAATCTCGTAATAAGAATATATAATACTAACCTGGCGTATTTTTACCACTAGCGTGGTAAATACGCCGTAATTCATACTCACAATGTAGCGTGAAAACCACGCACAACCTGAGTATGAAAGACACGAACAACCTACCACCAACCATTGATTTACTCGACCTAATCAACGAGTTTGTCGCGGACACAGACGCCGCCGCCGAAGCTACCCGCAACAACCGCCCCCGCGGCGCGATTACCGGACTCTCAAAACTCGATGAATACTTTG
>MWWK01000216.1_pt1 | contig 10936 bp, 5 predicted proteins | sample 1047241 | NCBI WGS metagenome assembly MWWK01 (sample SAMN06349964, study PRJNA376086) | soil metagenome | isolation source: BG12-3 sample Antarctic (ecotone) soil | place: Antarctica | reverse complement strand
TTTCTCTGCTGTTTTTCCTTGCTATTTCCTTGCAATCGGCAATCGGACAAGCAAACCGCCCGACCGCCGAACGAGTGAAGCCGACCGCGAACCGCAACGCTCGAACCTTTCCGAATCTTACTATCTCTTACTGTTTTAGCATCCGACCGACAATCGGCAAAAATCACAAAGCCCGGCACGTTATCCGATTCGATGACAAGCCGGCAAAGTCCTTCGCGTTTAACCACTTTTTGAACTTTGCCGCCAACGTCCAGAACCGAACCGAGCGCAAACGCCAGAACCGACCGCGCCGACTCGACTCCGACCGCGCCGATCTGGTCAGCGATTGCCGAAACTGAAAACTTTTCGAGTGTCGTTTTTTTCATTTATTTTTTCTTTTTTTTTACATCCAACTTCGTCCAACTTTGCCCGGCGGCGATGATTCTATTTGCTCGTAGAACTGCGGCAATTCGCTTTTAGATAACCGTAAATCAAAAAGCGGCGCGCTACATTGCGGACAAGCGCAGCCCTCGACTAAATCCCGCGTCAGACTCTCCAACTCAAACATTGCAACATCATCATTAGACGGCTCGAAACCTTTGCGGAAGTCCCGGAACTCTCCGAACGTGCCAAACATTCTCATATTTTTTAATCCCAAAAATTCTTTCAAATCAGCCGCGCCGAATCTGCGTATGTCGAGCGGTTTGGAAACGTATTTAACGACCTCTTGAAGCCCGGCGGCAAGGTCAAGGATCGGTTTTAAGTGCAAAACGTGGCTGTCACCCGTCACCGCTAACCATTCATCGCGCAGAAACTCGATGTCGAAAAACTTCCGACGAAAGCCGATGACGTGCAGATGCGTGTGATGCAGTCCGTTTTTGTCTTTGGTAAATTCGAGCGACCAAGTGCCGCCCTTGAAATTATCTTTCCAAAATCCGCGCCGTTGCAGCTTGGTGAATGAATCCTTGATTCGCTTTGCCGACTGTTTTCGATTCTCCTTCCGATGCGTCTGGGTCAAAACGAGATGAACCGGCGTAACTTTGTGGTGAAGCATAAAGCCGCGCATCGCTGGCAAATATTTACTTTGAAGTTTCCGCGACCGCCGCCGACCGCAATCCGGGCAAAGGCGAAACTCACAAGTGAAGTTTGGGATTATCCGGGCGATGTGCCGACCGCACGTTAGAACCGAAAGGCGCGAATGACAACGATCTAGTTTGTCCGCTAATTCCCCCTCGTGAAGTTCACGCGCCAACCCTACCAAGTGTTCTTTCGTCTGAAGCCGTTCCCGCGCCCTTTGCGATCTCGTGCGCTTAGTCCCGCGTTGCGACTTTGTTACCCTCTTATCAAGATAGGTGTGCAATGGCGGTTTCGACTGCGATAAAACGGGCAAATGGTCAGAAGTAGTTAAAACCGTAGATAAGGTGGATTGGATCATTTTCCACCTCTGAGTTGTTGGATTAGTTGCCGAATGCGAACCGATGCGAGCGCGTGAAGCACACACAACCAACGGCGGCGATAGATGATTAAGCCTTGCTCAATGCAGCGTCTTGAATGGCATTTTGGATAGTTTGAAGGTGTTTGCATAATTGAAATAAAAAGGGCAATCCCCACCTTCAAGGAATTGCCCGTTTTTCATCGGAACTAAAAAAAATTGTCCCGAATAGACGAAATGTCTTGAGATTCTCAAACATTTCTGCTAAAAATAGTCAAAGGCACTAACTTGAAGGTGGGTGCTTTTTTGACTCTATGGCGTGTCAAATAATCTAAAAGGTTCGGTGCTTCTAACACCGAGCCTTTTTCTATTACAAATATACAACAAAAAGCTAAACAAACAAAGGAAAAATTCTCAAATGCAAAATAAAAAAACCCAGCTTTCCTCAACATTTACAACATTTGGAAGGCTTTGAAAGCATTTGATAACTTCTGATAGTTTTTGATAGCTTTTGACAGTATTTTCGCTCAAAAATTGATTTATTTATCAAAAAATCAAAATCTTAGGTTTTCTTAGGTTTTCACCTTTTTTAGCGTTTCCGATTCTTCCAATTCTAGCATCACTTTCAGGTCACTTTTCTTTTTTGTGTTCCAACTTGTTCCAACTTCGCTTATTATGCCGATAGATAAAATCTATGAATAAAAAAGAAGCTGCCGAATTTCTTGAGGTATCAGAAAAAACCGTCGAGCGTTATAAATCAGCCGGGAAGCTGTCCGCCCGATTAAAACGCATCATCGGCGCGGACGGCAAATCACGAAAGGTTTTAGACTTCAATCAGTCCGATCTCGAACGTCTGCAACGTGAAATATCCGGCAATGTCGTGTTTCCCGAAGTCACGAACAGACAACCACAGACCAAGACACAGACAGACACAGACGGACAGACACAATTAGACACGGCAAACTTTGCAGAAACTGAAATTAGCATCTACGGACAGACACAGACAGCCAATCTGTTCGGCATCATTTTTAAGAGTATTGAAACGGTTTCCGAGCGACATTTACAGATTTCAAACAGGTTTCAAAAGCTCGTTCTGACGGTTGATGAAGCCGCAGCGGTTTCTGGATTGCCGAAAGCGTACATTGACCGGGCGATCAAAAAGGAAAAGACTCTGAAAGCAACGAAAATCGGCGGCAGGTATCGAATCAAAAGACAGGACTTAGACGAGTTCGTCAATAACTTTTAGAATGTCCCGAAAACGACCCCTTTTGAGACGTTTTCAGAAAGATTTATTTAACGACCTAAAATAATTGTTAAAATTATACTTTGTCATTATAATTCGTAACATTAGTCAAAAAATGGAGGTCAGGCTTTTTGAGAAAAGCCGTAAAAATTATGAAAAGAACTATCCAAATTATCGCCCTTTTAGTTTTCGCTTCAGTTACTATTCTGGCGCAAGAAACGATTGACCGAAAAACAGTCATTGAAAAGTACGATGAAGTCAGCCGCCTTGAAACGATTGAAGAGCGCAGAGAATTTCTCGGCAGACAGACCGAAGAAATGAAAGTTGCTCTTTGGCTGGAAAACATAGACCGAAAAACAAAAGGGATAGAATTGTCAGCAGAACAAAAAGAGATTCTTGATGACATCAAGAAGAAATTTATCACCGTCGAATTTGCTAAATCTGTGAGAGGTAAAAGTGAAGCTGATGCAGGGCAGGAATATAACGAAGTTATGAGTAAGGCAAGCCGATTGTTAGGTAAAAAGAACCTCGGAGATTGGTTTGGACTGATAGGCGACAGCAGCACACTTAAAAAGAAAAGAATCAATCACCTGCAAGAATAAACAGTCTCAGAAACGCCCGTTTATTGGACACTTCTTAAATCTATTCAAAATTCTATCAGGCTCAATAAAGTCGTGTTACAAAACTAATCTCAAAAACAAAATATCAAAACAAATGGTTTAACTTGAGTTTTGAAACACCATCAAAAACAACTATTCTCAATCACTTCAAAAACCAGCCTTTTTGAGACATTTAACGTGTGTAAATTGGAAAGAATAGACTTTGTTCAGAATCCCTTTTGAATATGCCCATTAAAGAAAGGTAATTCCTTAATGTGTATTGTTTAGTTCGCAATCCCTTTGAATCAAAAAGGCTCATTGTAGTTCGTGAAGGAAAATATTCCAGTAAAATGTAACTGGTGAAAAGTTCCTTAATGAAATCAATTGCCTCTCTTTCGGATTCTACTAAGTCTTTGTAAGACCATTCAAATGTCTCAGGTATTCCGTCAATATCTACTCTCAAGCCATCTCCTTCCAATAACAGCCACAAATTAACAGTGTTCTTATTTTGGGGAGAGACTTGGAAGTCTAGTGCAAATGTTCCTGCGGATTCTCGATTAACAATAAAATCAGGGTTCTCATTCAAGTTAGCGACATTTAGTTCACTCAATACTTTGTCCAAAAGCCTCATCTGATTAACAATTGGCTCTCCAAGTTCAAAATCAAATTCCAATTTCTTTTGCATAGCTTGGAAATGTCTCAATAACGGTCGGATACTGTTGTCGAATTCAATTGAACTGAATTTCATTTAATTAAAATCCAGCAAACTCAAAAACTCATTATTCGTTTTTATTGGCTTTTTTGAATTCGACAACAGTATCCGGTCGTTTTTAAGACTCAAATGTTAAGTTTTGTTAAGTCCGCAACCTTAGCAAATCTTAGCACCTCAAATTGATTTATTTTTCAGTTAATCGGTTTGAAAAAGATTGAATAATCAATCCCAATCCATAAGAACGCTTTTTGAATCGTAATTGCCGTTAATTGAATCAACTTTAGGCAAACAATACGGCAACATCTTAATCAATAATTCAAGTCGTTCTTTTGCCGGTAATTGCTCAAACGTCTGCGGTAATGCGTCCAGTTCGCCCGCGATAATTCCTTTGAGCGTCGTTCGTAATTCCTTCGTTAATTTGTTTGGCGTCCCCGCGATGCGCCCGCCTGTTTTCTTTCCGACCATAATCTATTTCACTCTACTTTTGACTCTCGCTTTTCTTTTTTTTAGGTGTCTTATTTGTCTGATTTGGCGGCTGATAATCATCGAGCAAATGCGCCGCGTTTCTTTGTTCTTTCTCTGTTATTTCTCGGTTTTGCGTCTCGTTTCTCTCTCGTTATTCGCGCCCAGAATGTTAACTTTTGTTAACTTTTCCGTTTCCTGTTTCTCTACTGTTTCTCTGCTGTTTCTCTGCTGTTTTTCCTTGCAATCGGCAATCGGACAAACAAACCGCCCGACCGCCGAATGAATGAAGCCGACCGCGAACCGATGCGAGCGAACCTTTGCGGATTTTCTCCGCTTTAATCTTTTCCAATTCGCCCGGACAATCGGCAAAAATCACAAAGCCCGGCGCGTTATCGGATTCAATAACGAGCTTGCAAAGCCCTTCGCGTTTAACCACCTTTTGAACTTTGCCGCCAACGTCCAGAACCGAGTGCAAACGCCAGAACCGACCGCGCCGACTCGACTCCGACCGCGCCGATCCGGTCAGCGATTGCCAAAACTGAAAACTTTTCGAGTGTCGTTTTTTTCATTTATTTTTTTCTTTTTTTACATCCAACTTCGTCCAACTTTCCCCGGCGGCGATGATTCTATTTGCTCATAGAACTGCGGCAATTCGCTTTTAGATAACCGTAAATCAAAAAGCGGCGCGCTGCATTGCGGACAAGCGCAGCCCTCGACTAAATCCCGCGTCAGACTCTCCGACTCAGACATTGCGCTGTCATCGTCAGACGGCTCAAAACCTTTGCAGAAGTCCCGGAACTCTCCGAACGTGCCGAACATTCTCATATTTTTTAATCCCAAAAATTCTTTCAAATCAGCCGCGCCGAATCTGCGTATGTCGAGCGGTTTGGAAACGTATTTAACGACCTCTTGAAGCCCGGCGGCAAGGTCAAGGATCGGCTTTAAGTGCAAAACGTGGCTGTCACCCGTCACCGCTAACCATTCATCGCGCAGAAACTCGATGTCAAAAAACTTCCGACGAAATCCGATGATGTGCAGATGTGTGTGATGAAGTCCGTTTTTATCTTTGGTAAATTCGAGCGACCAAGTGCCGCCCTTGAAATTATCTTTCCAAAATCCGCGCCGTTGCAGTCTGGTGAATGAATCCTTGATTCGCTTTGCCGACTGCTTTCTGTTTTCTTTCTGATGCGTCTGCGTCAAAACCAAGTGAACCGCCGTAACTCGCCGGTGAAGCATAAACGCGTTCATCGCTGGCAGATATTTGCTCTGAAGTTTCCGCGACCGCCGCCGACTGCAATCCGGGCAAAGGCGAAACTCGCAGGTGAAGTTTGGAATTATTCGGGCGATGTGCCGACCGCAGGTTAAAACCGAAAGGCGCGAATGACAACGATCCAACTTGTCCGCTAGTTCCGGCTCGTGAAGCTCACCCGCCAACATCGCTAAATGTTCCTTCGTCTGCAACCGCGCCCGCGCCGTTTGTGACCTCGTGCGCTTAGTCCCGCGTTGCGACTTTGTTACCCTGTTATCAAGATAGGTGCGCAATGGCGGTTTCGACTGCGATAAAACGGGCAAATGGTCAGAAGTAGTTAAAACCGTAGATAAGGTGGATTGAATCATTTCCCACCTCTGAGTTGTCGGATTAGTTGCCGAATGCGAACCGATGCGAGCGCGTGAACGACACAGAACCAATCACGGCGATAGATAACTAACGCTTGTTCATTACAGCGTCTTGAGCCGCATTTTAGGTAGTTTGAAGGTGTTTGCATAATTGAAATAAAAAGGGCAATCCCCACCTTCAAGGAATTGCCCGTTTTTCATCGGAACTAAAAAAAATTGTCCCGAATAGACGAAATGTCTTGAGATTCTCAAACATTTCTGCTAAAAATAGTCAAAGGCACTAACTTGAAGGTGGGTGCTTTTTTGACTCTATGGCGTGTCAAATAATCTAAAAGGTTCGGTGCTTCTAACACCGAGCCTTTTTCTATTACAAATATACAACAAAAAGCTAAACAAACAAAGGAAAAATTCTCAAATGCAAAATAAAAAAACCCAGCTTTCCTCAACATTTACAACATTTGGAAGGCTTTGAAAGCATTTGATAACTTCTGATAGTTTTTGATAGCTTTTGACAGTATTTTCGCTCAAAAATTGATTTATTTATCAAAAAATCAAAATCTTAGGTTTTCTTAGGTTTTCACCTTTTTTAGCGTTTCCGATTCTTCCAATTCTAGCATCACTTTCAGGTCACTTTTCTTTTTTGTGTTCCAACTTGTTCCAACTTCGCTTATTATGCCGATAGATAAAATCTATGAATAAAAAAGAAGCTGCCGAATTTCTTGAGGTATCAGAAAAAACCGTCGAGCGTTATAAATCAGCCGGGAAGCTGTCCGCCCGATTAAAACGCATCATCGGCGCGGACGGCAAATCACGAAAGGTTTTAGACTTCAATCAGTCCGATCTCGAACGTCTGCAACGTGAAATATCCGGCAATGTCGTGTTTCCCGAAGTCACGAACAGACAACCACAGACCAAGACACAGACAGACACAGACGGACAGACACAATTAGACACGGCAAACTTTGCAGAAACTGAAATTAGCATCTACGGACAGACACAGACAGCCAATCTGTTCGGCATCATTTTTAAGAGTATTGAAACGGTTTCCGAGCGACATTTACAGATTTCAAACAGGTTTCAAAAGCTCGTTCTGACGGTTGATGAAGCCGCAGCGGTTTCTGGATTGCCGAAAGCGTACATTGACCGGGCGATCAAAAAGGAAAAGACTCTGAAAGCAACGAAAATCGGCGGCAGGTATCGAATCAAAAGACAGGACTTAGACGAGTTCGTCAATAACTTTTAGAATGTCCCGAAAACGACCCCTTTTGAGACGTTTTCAGAAAGATTTATTTAACGACCTAAAATAATTGTTAAAATTATACTTTGTCATTATAATTCGTAACATTAGTCAAAAAATGGAGGTCAGGCTTTTTGAGAAAAGCCGTAAAAATTATGAAAAGAACTATCCAAATTATCGCCCTTTTAGTTTTCGCTTCAGTTACTATTCTGGCGCAAGAAACGATTGACCGAAAAACAGTCATTGAAAAGTACGATGAAGTCAGCCGCCTTGAAACGATTGAAGAGCGCAGAGAATTTCTCGGCAGACAGACCGAAGAAATGAAAGTTGCTCTTTGGCTGGAAAACATAGACCGAAAAACAAAAGGGATAGAATTGTCAGCAGAACAAAAAGAGATTCTTGATGACATCAAGAAGAAATTTATCACCGTCGAATTTGCTAAATCTGTGAGAGGTAAAAGTGAAGCTGATGCAGGGCAGGAATATAACGAAGTTATGAGTAAGGCAAGCCGATTGTTAGGTAAAAAGAACCTCGGAGATTGGTTTGGACTGATAGGCGACAGCAGCACACTTAAAAAGAAAAGAATCAATCACCTGCAAGAATAAACAGTCTCAGAAACGCCCGTTTATTGGACACTTCTTAAATCTATTCAAAATTCTATCAGGCTCAATAAAGTCGTGTTACAAAACTAATCTCAAAAACAAAATATCAAAACAAATGGTTTAACTTGAGTTTTGAAACACCATCAAAAACAACTATTCTCAATCACTTCAAAAACCAGCCTTTTTGAGACATTTAACGTGTGTAAATTGGAAAGAATAGACTTTGTTCAGAATCCCTTTTGAATATGCCCATTAAAGAAAGGTAATTCCTTAATGTGTATTGTTTAGTTCGCAATCCCTTTGAATCAAAAAGGCTCATTGTAGTTCGTGAAGGAAAATATTCCAGTAAAATGTAACTGGTGAAAAGTTCCTTAATGAAATCAATTGCCTCTCTTTCGGATTCTACTAAGTCTTTGTAAGACCATTCAAATGTCTCAGGTATTCCGTCAATATCTACTCTCAAGCCATCTCCTTCCAATAACAGCCACAAATTAACAGTGTTCTTATTTTGGGGAGAGACTTGGAAGTCTAGTGCAAATGTTCCTGCGGATTCTCGATTAACAATAAAATCAGGGTTCTCATTCAAGTTAGCGACATTTAGTTCACTCAATACTTTGTCCAAAAGCCTCATCTGATTAACAATTGGCTCTCCAAGTTCAAAATCAAATTCCAATTTCTTTTGCATAGCTTGGAAATGTCTCAATAACGGTCGGATACTGTTGTCGAATTCAATTGAACTGAATTTCATTTAATTAAAATCCAGCAAACTCAAAAACTCATTATTCGTTTTTATTGGCTTTTTTGAATTCGACAACAGTATCCGGTCGTTTTTAAGACTCAAATGTTAAGTTTTGTTAAGTCCGCAACCTTAGCAAATCTTAGCACCTCAAATTGATTTATTTTTCAGTTAATCGGTTTGAAAAAGATTGAATAATCAATCCCAATCCATAAGAACGCTTTTTGAATCGTAATTGCCGTTAATTGAATCAACTTTAGGCAAACAATACGGCAACATCTTAATCAATAATTCAAGTCGTTCTTTTGCCGGTAATTGCTCAAACGTCTGCGGTAATGCGTCCAGTTCGCCCGCGATAATTCCTTTGAGCGTCGTTCGTAATTCCTTCGTTAATTTGTTTGGCGTCCCCGCGATGCGCCCGCCTGTTTTCTTTCCGACCATAATCTATTTCACTCTACTTTTGACTCTCGCTTTTCTTTTTTTTAGGTGTCTTATTTGTCTGATTTGGCGGCTGATAATCATCGAGCAAATGCGCCGCGTTTCTTTGTTCTTTCTCTGTTATTTCTCGGTTTTGCGTCTCGTTTCTCTCTCGTTATTCGCGCCCAGAATGTTAACTTTTGTTAACTTTTCCGTTTCCTGTTTCTCTACTGTTTCTCTGCTGTTTCTCTGCTGTTTTTCCTTGCAATCGGCAATCGGACAAACAAACCGCCCGACCGCCGAATGAATGAAGCCGACCGCGAACCGATGCGAGCGAACCTTTGCGGATTTTCTCCGCTTTAATCTTTTCCAATTCGCCCGGACAATCGGCAAAAATCACAAAGCCCGGCGCGTTATCGGATTCAATAACGAGCTTGCAAAGCCCTTCGCGTTTAACCACCTTTTGAACTTTGCCGCCAACGTCCAGAACCGAGTGCAAACGCCAGAACCGACCGCGCCGACTCGACTCCGACCGCGCCGATCCGGTCAGCGATTGCCAAAACTGAAAACTTTTCGAGTGTCGTTTTTTTCATTTATTTTTTTCTTTTTTTACATCCAACTTCGTCCAACTTTCCCCGGCGGCGATGATTCTATTTGCTCATAGAACTGCGGCAATTCGCTTTTAGATAACCGTAAATCAAAAAGCGGCGCGCTGCATTGCGGACAAGCGCAGCCCTCGACTAAATCCCGCGTCAGACTCTCCGACTCAGACATTGCGCTGTCATCGTCAGACGGCTCAAAACCTTTGCAGAAGTCCCGGAACTCTCCGAACGTGCCGAACATTCTCATATTTTTTAATCCCAAAAATTCTTTCAAATCAGCCGCGCCGAATCTGCGTATGTCGAGCGGTTTGGAAACGTATTTAACGACCTCTTGAAGCCCGGCGGCAAGGTCAAGGATCGGCTTTAAGTGCAAAACGTGGCTGTCACCCGTCACCGCTAACCATTCATCGCGCAGAAACTCGATGTCAAAAAACTTCCGACGAAATCCGATGATGTGCAGATGTGTGTGATGAAGTCCGTTTTTATCTTTGGTAAATTCGAGCGACCAAGTGCCGCCCTTGAAATTATCTTTCCAAAATCCGCGCCGTTGCAGTCTGGTGAATGAATCCTTGATTCGCTTTGCCGACTGCTTTCTGTTTTCTTTCTGATGCGTCTGCGTCAAAACCAAGTGAACCGCCGTAACTCGCCGGTGAAGCATAAACGCGTTCATCGCTGGCAGATATTTGCTCTGAAGTTTCCGCGACCGCCGCCGACTGCAATCCGGGCAAAGGCGAAACTCGCAGGTGAAGTTTGGAATTATTCGGGCGATGTGCCGACCGCAGGTTAAAACCGAAAGGCGCGAATGACAACGATCCAACTTGTCCGCTAGTTCCGGCTCGTGAAGCTCACCCGCCAACATCGCTAAATGTTCCTTCGTCTGCAACCGCGCCCGCGCCGTTTGTGACCTCGTGCGCTTAGTCCCGCGTTGCGACTTTGTTACCCTGTTATCAAGATAGGTGCGCAATGGCGGTTTCGACTGCGATAAAACGGGCAAATGGTCAGAAGTAGTTAAAACCGTAGATAAGGTGGATTGAATCATTTCCCACCTCTGAGTTGTCGGATTAGTTGCCGAATGCGAACCGATGCGAGCGCGTGAACGACACAGAACCAATCACGGCGATAGATAACTAACGCTTGTTCATTACAGCGTCTTGAGCCGCATTTTAGGTAGTTTGAAGGTGTTTGCATAATTGAAATAAAAAGGGCAATCCCCACCTTCAAGGAATTGCCCGTTTTTCATCGGAACTAAAAAAAATTGTCCCGAATAGACGAAATGTCTTGAGATTCTCAAACAT
>MWWK01000215.1_pt1 | contig 10957 bp, 6 predicted proteins | sample 1047241 | NCBI WGS metagenome assembly MWWK01 (sample SAMN06349964, study PRJNA376086) | soil metagenome | isolation source: BG12-3 sample Antarctic (ecotone) soil | place: Antarctica | reverse complement strand
TCACTGCTCTCAGTGAATCCGTCAAATATAATGAAAGTGGATTGGGGGAAATGGAAAAAGGCGTGGTCTTTTGCATAGCGCATTAGATGTATCACAAAAAAACATAGAAATAAAGGTTATATTAACAGTAATTATAAAAATTGTGCTTTATTTTGTGAGTTTTGTTGGGAAACTGTCTCATACTTGACAAACATGTGTTATCCGTGATACACTATAACCAGAAGTGAGTTTAAAAATACGGATTAGGGAAAGCTGAAGGAGAAATAATTTTAGAAGTGAGTTTAGAAAAGAGGGCTACAAATCGATTCTGAGCGTGTTTTATCCTTCGACCCTACCCCTTCCCTACCTTGTAAGGTAAAAGACAGCCACAGAGGCTCCTAGGTGGCAAGGCGTGGGTGTTTAGGAGATGTTGATAGGCACAAACTAACGTCATTAACATGGTAGTTCATTGTAAAAGCAAAGTCAAGAATTATTTTTAATAGGTCATAAAAAATGGAAAAGTCGTTAAGTAAACAGGAATTAGAAGAAAAGATTAAGAATCTGATTGGAGTCGAGAAAAGGTATTACGACTTTCTTCCCGATGAATGCTGGATGTCAGAAGAAACTCAAGTTAAACACTTGCGAGCCAAAGGCGTAAACATAGCCAGAACCAAATTGAGAAGAGTAAAAAATACCCTGATAAAGGAGGGTTTGCTTCTGCTTGAAACTCTGCCAAACGGTAACCGTAAGAATTTAAAGCACAAACTCCGGAAAACGTACCCTATAAGACTAGGAGAGAGAGAGGAGCTCTACACCAGATATACCCCAAAAGATGAAGAATATACCCATATATGTAATATACAGTGGGATTTATTACAGAAATATACAGCTCATGAGATTAACAGTATGAGTAGAATAGCAAGGATAAAGCTTTATATGCAGTGTGGCTTTATAGTCCTGCCAACGAACTATCCGGTATTTACAGAAGATGGAGTGAAATGCTCTTGCAGGAGAGGAATCAACTGTGACAGCATAGGCAAGCATCCGATCCACGGCTACAGATTCATCAACCATTCCAATTATGAAAATAAGAAGGATCGTTATCTCAAAGAGTTTGAGAATAATCCAGACCTCAACGTTGGTTTTAAAGTCATGGGTTATAGCGTTCTGGATGTGGACAACAAAAATGGAGGGGATCAGTCTCTTGCCCATCTGCTGCGTGAATACGAAATTAACATGGATAGTGTGATCAGTGTTAAATGCAGTAACGGGCAACACGTTTACGCAAGCAACACACATCTAAAAAATACAGCTGGAGTTCTCGGAGATGGATTAGATGTCAGAAGCGAAGACGGATTTGTGGTAGCACCGGGTAGCGTTCATAAATCTGGAACGCTTTACCAGTGGAATGAGATTGGGGAAGTGGCGACAATGCCTGATGACTGGTTTTACACGGAGACAGAAGAAAATGAAATCTCCTCCGGTAAGAAATCTTCCAACCGGAGTAATCAGGCAGCAGGAGAGGGGCTGAAGGATATTAAATTACCTGATAGATTAACTACAGACTATGTAATTCCAAATGGGAAGAGGGAATTGACTCTGTTCAAATGGGCTTGTCGTGAAAGAGGAAGCGGAAAAAATGCTGAACAGATTTTTGATGTTCTTATTACTATCCGGGACACCTACTGCGAAAAAGGAGAAGAGGGGGTAACAAATGAGCAAGTTAGAGATATAGCTGATTCTGCTGCTGGATATCCGACCAATGCAGAGAAAAGGTTAGGTTCTGTCGATCCTCATAACAACTGAAAAGTTACTCATCTGGCGAAAATAAATTTTCTAGCGTATTTAAGCCTCAAAACTGGAACGCACTTTTATACTCCTTTTCAAAATTTTACTCCTACCCCCCCTATTCATTGGATTTTATCTATCGTGTGTGCATACTAGTGGCAATTTAGCGAAGTGAAAATTTTATGCTCTCTTGCCATTTATGCTGCGTCACACACAAACAGAAGTTTGTTGCTGTGGCTGGAAAGCAAGAAAGCCGCAAGATTAACGCTCACGGCTTTTCTCTTTTTTCTACCTTTGAGCTGTTTTATGGCACAAACGCATTTGGCACAGGCTTGTCTGTTGGATTACCAAATGTTACTCCCGTAAACCCGTCTCGGCTTCTTTGCAGATACCACGTGCCATCTCTGAATACGGCAATGTCGGTTCGACCGTCTCCGTCATAATCAGCTGGTACTGGTTTGTCTGTTCCAAATCCAAACTGAGCGCCGGTAAACCCATCTCGGCTTCTGTTTAGATACCACGTCCCATTTTCAGGTCTAAACACGGCAACGTCGGTTTTACCGTCTCCGTCGTAATCAGCCGGAACAAGTTTATCGGTCGAAGTACCAAAGTGAATCGCGTATAACTGATTGTCGAGACTGCGCAGAACATACCAGATACCGGTTGAAGGGTCAAAAACCGCCGCATCAGCCTTTCCATCTCCGTCATAATCGCCGACGACCGGTTTGTTTCCAGCTGCACCCCAATAAATTGTGCGGAAATCTACTCCCGGCGCTGCCGACGGTCGGTAAAAGAAAAAGCTTTGCGCTCCCGCACTTGCTCCGTTGCGATAAACAGCGACGTCAGCTTTGCCGTCGCCGTCAAAATCAGCCGAAACCGGTATGTCACCGGTTGTTCCGAACTGCTCAAAGCGAAATGTATTGGTGGCGCTTTGCAGAATGTAAAAGTAGCTTTGGGTCGGCGTGGTTTCGCGCCAGACGGCAATATCGGTTCGACCGTCGCCGTCATAATCGGCAGGAGCTAATTTATCAGTGCCTAGTCCGAACCGGGCGGCGGTAAAGCCGGAAGTAGAGTTTAATAGATACCAAAACCCGTTGTCGGGTCGGAAAACAGACACATCCGCTTTTTTATCGCCGTCAAAGTCAAAGAGCGTTCTGACCGGCGTCGGCGATGGAGTAGGTGTCGGCGTCGGAGTAGGTGTTGGTGTTGGTGTTGGTGTTGGTGTTGGTGTCAGCGTCGATTGAACTTCAAAAGCGCCGATGTCCGCGCCGTCGCCGCCCGTCGCATTGGTAATACTTGGATTATCAACCGGGCGAGTCAATCCGCGCTGGTCGGTGGTTAAGCCGAAAGAATTGCCTTTATCAAGCGCCGGAGAATTGGGCAGCAGGGCGTGAGTTTGAGTTGCTCCGCCGTTATTGGCAAGCGGCGCCAGACGCGGGTCAATCGGAGAAGCAGAAGTGCCGACTTGATTGCCATTTGTGCCGTTGGTAATGCCGGTCGTGCCTTGACCATTACCGATCAGGTTAAAAGCACTGTTAAAACCACTTCCTGCTGCGACTGCGCCGCCAAAGTCGGGCGGAGCGGACGCATTAGCGGCGGTGTTTCCGGCGACAATCGTGTTGTTCAGAACTGGAAGAAAGCTATTGTTACTGATGCCTCCGGGGCAATCTGGGCAACCTGTGGAGGTGGATTTGTTCTGGGTAACGGTGACGCTGGTTAGATTTAATGTGCCCCTGTTGAAAATGCCGCCGGTGATACTCGCCGTATTGCTGCTGACGGTTGAGCTGGTCAATGTCGTTGTGCCACCAGAGTCGGTGTAAATGCCGCCGCCGATGATACTCGCTGTATTGCCGCTGACAGTCGAGTTAGTCAAAGTTAGTGTGCCCCTGAGGATGTAAATGCCGCCGCCGTATGCCGCCGCCGTATTACCGTTGACGGTTGAGCTGGTCAATGTCGTTGTGCCGAAGAAGCCGTCGCTGATAATGCCGCCGCCGTTTTGTGACGCCGTATTGCCGCTGACAGTTGAGTTGGTCAAAGTCAATGTGCCATTGTTGTCGCTGAAAATGCCGCCGCCGTTTTGTGACGCCGTATTGCCACTGACAATCGAGTTGGTCAAAGTTAGTGTGCCGTTGACGATGAGAATGCCGCCGCCATTGGCGCTAACGATAGAATTTGTTGTTGCTTTGCCATTCGTGATTGTTACGCCGTTAATCGTTAGATTAGCTCCAGGATTTACAATAAACACGCGGCTTGTGTTGTTACCGGAAATCAATAGATTACTCGCGCCTGTTGAATTTGTAATCGTCAATGTGTTTACCGTCAATCCGTCTCTTGTAAGCGAATTGACGATAAGCTCGCCGAGCGTCAAGGTAATCGTGCAAACTCCTGATGTGCAGCCTGCGTCGCCTGCCGGAATCGCAAAGTTAATTGTGTCGTTGTCAATAGTTGAGTTTGCCGCCTTGACCGCTTCTCTTAAACTGCAGTCAACTCCAGAGACACAAGTTGCATTACGGTCATCAGTGCGCGTGACGGTGAATGGTAATTGTGCCTGCGCGCTTTGCGCTGCCAACAGACAAATTAAAAACGCAAACGCGGCAATCAAGCCGTAGGCGCGAAACGATGATGATGGAAAAAACATGCGAAACGTAGCGGTCAAATCAGACATAAACAAATCTTCTCCTAAATTGAATTGTTTGGAAGTGCTGAAAAATAATGCGCTCTCAAGCAGGAAAAACCTTAAACGGGTCGCTGTCGAGAGCATAGAAGGTCAGTCAAAGGCTCGTCGAATTATCTTGACATATCTGCAACAGCTTTGCAAAGTCAAGCAAATATTCTCAAAGCCTGCCAATGACTTTGACTTGATGCTTTTCGAGCCGCTTGACCACAACATATAGGAATTTATGCCGAATACAATATGGTGCGGTTTTTGGTTAGGAATGGAGAGAGATGATTTTTAGGGAAAGCACAATCGGTTGTGGTTTGTGTCTGTAAACTCTTATAAATCAATAACATATTACATCTTATCAGTCCCAATGCTTAATCTGCACTAGCAAATACGGATGTTTCCTATCCCCTTCCCAAAAAACTTAAATCAACTTCCCTGCCTGTAATTTCTTTCCACCGTTTGCGGTTGGTTGTTAAGATTGCATCAAGAAGCTGTTCTGAATAACCAAGCGAATTGAGCTTATCAACTTCCCGTGTGTAGTATTTGAAGCGTTCCGGTTTAGTGTCTGATTCGCCTTCAAGGATATTGCTCTGAGTTTGGATGATGCCGAGTTCAATAACCCTCAAATCAATGCCATTATATTTCACGCCAACAGCATCATCTTTCGGTTTCCAATCGGTTTGTGGATTAAAAATTTTGTTGTATTCGCGGAATAGATTGATGACGAGGGGGTTAGTTTTATAGAATATCTTCAATCTTCTATCATCAAGGGGGATATTTATCCCCGTTAATTCTTTTTCCATGTCCCCGCTTTTTTCTATGAAACTTGCCAACGCCAGCTCAACTAATTGAGAAAGTTCTAAATCGTTTTTTGCGGCAAGCACCCGTGTTTGTTGCCATATATCTTTATCGAGGCGGACGTGAACATCGGCTTTAGTGCGTCCGGTGGCAGGTCGTCCGCGCTTGTAGATTTTTGGCGTTTCTTCGGATTTACGGGGATACGTTAATTCTTTTGTGGGGATATTTATCCCCATAATTGGTGAATTAACGGGGATACGCTTATCAATTTCTGGGATAATAATCCCCGTTAATTCTTCTTGCGTATCCCCGTTTATTATTTTCTGTGTCCCCGCTTTTTCAGGGAACATTTCGTCAATCGGGTGAACTTCTTTCAATGCTCGTTGTTTGAATTCAGCGAAATAGTCCTGAGTAACTTTTCGGGGTTTTCGCTGGGTTAATTCAATCTTGCTTTCGGTTTGATCCACCCTTTTTTTCTTACGCATCAACTAGCCTCCTTAACCGCTGCTCCGCCCTTAATAACTCGCAGTGAAGTATTCATATCAAGACGCTCCAAAACTTCTTTTGTGAAATTTTCGTAGTCAACAGCACCATGAGATGTTGGGTCGTGTTCATAAATACTTTGCCGACGGGAGGGCGCGGTTTGAAGACGGGTGTTGACCCTGATAACAGTTTCAAACACTTTGTCGCCATACATCTCCTTAACCGTTTGGTATGCTTCTCCGCAGACGGTGTTTCGCACGTCAAAAACTGTCATTAGATAGCCTAGAACCGTTAGGTGCGGGTTAAAACGATGGGCGCGGTTGATAGTCTCCATTAAATCCAGGACACCTTCAAGCGGGTAAAACTGCGCGGCTATCGGTATTATAATATGGTCACTGGCTATAATTGCTTGAGTTAGAGTCATACCAAGCGACGGCGGGCAATCAATTACTACAAGCTCATATTTAGATTTAACGCTGTCGATTGCCTCTTTGAGCCGATATTGCTCCTCCAATTCAACTACCCTTTCCATCAACGCCAGACGGATATGCGACGGCGCTAGATCAAGGTTCTCAAGATGTGTTTGATACAAAGCATCGGCAATTGGTTTTAATCCCGTATAACCAACTAAAACATCAGCAAGGGTGACAGTTAAATCTTTTTTGTTAAAAAAGGTCGTAGTAGAATTTGCTTGAGAATCGAAATCGACAAGCAATGTGCGATAGCCTAGCCCGGCAAAACCAGCCGCCATATTGCAAGCTGTGGTAGTCTTGCCGACTCCGCCCTTCTGATTAGCAATAGCAATTATTTTCATATTTCAAGCCGATTCAGACGAAAAAGTAAGCCAAAAGAGATGAAGAATCATACAACAACTACTGCCTCAATGTAAAAATAAATTAGGCTGCACGTTAAACGGCAGTTTTTGTTTGGAGATTGTTGCACACTTGACAAGATTGTGCCATCTGTGGTACAATTATTCAAGAGTAAGTTTGAAAATACGAAATTAGGCAAGGTTGAGAAAAATAATTTTAGAAGTGAGTTTAGAAAAGTGGGCTATAGATCGATTCTGAGCGTGTTTTATCCTTCGACCCTACCCTTACCCTACCTTGTGAGGTAAAAGACAGCCACAGAGGCTCCTAGGTGGCAAGGCGTGGGTGTTTAGGAGACATTGGTGGGCACAAACTAATGTCATTAATATGATAGTTCATTGTAAAAGCAAAGTCAAGCGTTATTTTTAATAGGTCATAAAAAATGGAAAAGTTGCTAAATAAACAGGAATTAGAAGAAAAGATTAGGAATCTGATTGGAGTCCAGAAATGGTATTACGACTTTCTTCCCGATGAATGCTGGATGTCAGAAGAAACTCAAGTTAAAAGCTTGCGAGCCAAAGGCGTAAAAATAGCCAGAACCAAATTGAGAACAGTAAAAAATACCCTGATAAAGGAGGGTTTGCTTCAGCTTGAAACTCTACCAAACGGTAACCGTAAGAATCCAAAGCACAAACTCCGGAAAACGTACCCTATAAGACTAGGAGAGAGAGGGCGGGAGGAGCTCTCCCCCAGATATACCCCAGAAGATGAAGAATATACCCTTATATGTAATATACAGTGGTCTCTCCTACAAACATTTACCCCCCAAGAAATTAACAGTATGGACAGAATAGACAGGATAAAACTTTATATGCAGTGTGGCTTTATAGTCCTGCCAACTGCTTATCCAGTATTTACAGAAGATAGAGTGGAATGCTCTTGCAGGAGAGGAATCAACTGTCCCAGCATAGGTAAGCACCCAATCCACAGATACAAATACATCGATCCTTTCAATTACGAATGTATGAAAGATCACTATCTTGAGGAGTTTAAAAACAATCCAAACCTCAACGTTGGGTTTAAGGTCATGGGTTACAGCGTCTTGGATGTTGACGATAGACATAACGGGGACAAAACTCTTGCCCAATTACTGCATGACTATGAAACGGACTTCAACCACGTGATAAGCGTCAATTGCAGTAACGGACAACATATCTACGCCAGCAACACGCACTTAAAAAATACAGCTGGAGTTATCGGAGATGGATTAGATGTCAGAAGCGAAGACGGATTTGTGGTAGCACCGGGTAGCGTTCATAAATCTGGAACGCTTTACCAGTGGAATGAGATTGGGGAAGTGGCGACAATGCCTGATGACTGGTTTTACACGGAGACAGAAGAAAATGAAATCTCCTCCGGTAAGAAATCTTCCAACCGGAGTAATCAGGCAGCAGGAGAGGGGCTGAAGGATATTAAATTACCTGATAGATTAACTACAGACTATGTAATTCCAAATGGGAAGAGGGAATTGACTCTGTTCAAATGGGCTTGTCGTGAAAGAGGAAGCGGAAAAAATGCTGAACAGATTTTTGATGTTCTTATTACTATCCGGGACACCTACTGCGAAAAAGGAGAAGAGGGGGTAACAAATGAGCAAGTTAGAGATATAGCTGATTCTGCTGCTGGATATCCGACCAATGCAGAGAAAAGGTTAGGTTCTGTCGATCCTCATAACAACTGAAAAGTTACTCATCTGGCGAAAATAAATTTTCTAGCGTATTTAAGCCTCAAAACTGGAACGCACTTTTATACTCCTTTTCAAAATTTTACTCCTACCCCCCCTATTCATTGGATTTTATCTATCGTGTGTGCATACTAGTGGCAATTTAGCGAAGTGAAAATTTTATGTTCTGCTTGCCATTTATGCTACGTCACAGCGAAACAGAAGTTTGTTGCTGTAGCTGGAAAGCAAGAAAGCCGCAAGTTTTAACGCTCACGGCTTTTGACTGTTAATTTATCAACGCGTTTAGGTGTCGAAGTTTTACTAGTCGCGTTGATACTAATCTTTTTAGTAAGTGCCAATAGCTCCCAAAGGTCTATCGCCCGGGTCGCCAAACTTTTGACCATCTACGACAGTATTATTATTTGAACTTCTAAGGTAATAGAAAGTCTGATTACTCGGTCTCCAGACGGCAATATCATGACGACCATCGCCATCATAATCGCCGCGAACCGGAAGGTCATTGACGCTTTCTACGGTATTGCTTGGATCGCCGATTCCAAAACTAAAGGCAGTTGTCGTACCTGTCGCGGTGTTTCGGATATACCAGGATATCGGTGTGTCAGTCGCGCGAGCTACAACTATATCGGCTCTCCCGTCGCCCGTATAATCTGCCGGTGTGATTACATAATCAGTTACAAAATTACCGTAAGGAAGAGTTAAAACTCCGGCACCGGTATTTGCATCACCGATAACGAAAGTGACGTCTCTACCAGTTTGAGGGTTAAAGGTGAACATAACCAGTTCATCTCTCCCGTCGCCGTTAAAGTCCGCTCCTTCTGTAGGAATAAAACCACTGATTGCTGACGGCGCATTCCCGAATTGAATCGCTCTTTGAGTTCCGGTGCTGCTGCTCAGAATAAACCAAGTTAAGTTTCCGGTTGTGGCGTCTCGGCGTATAACAGTGTAATCAACTTTACCGTCGCCGTCATAATCGCCTTCACCACTTATAGCATCACCCGATTGTCCCCAGGGCACTGCTCGGTCAAGAGTAATTCCACCCGTTCCGGTTGGGAATTGAGCGACGAAATAAATTATGGGTGTGCCGAAACGCACAACCGCTACATCAGTTTTTCGGTCACCGACATAATCTCTCGGAACAATTGCATTGCCTCTAACTCCGTAGTCAAATGCCCGTATGAAGGCTTGATTCGGACTTGCAGGTGCTGGATTGCCTGCTACTTTCCACCTAAGTGTTGCCCCGAGAGGGGCAGGATTAAGCGAATTTGCAATTGTTGCCCAATCAGTTCGACCGTCGCCGGTAAAGTCCAAAGGAACATTTTTCCTCACTGTTTGCGCATTTGTCGTAATTGTATTCGCGCCGCACCAAAGAACCGTTACTAAAACGGCGAAAATCGTAAGCAGTGAGCGCAAATTCATTGTGTTTTTTCTTGATAACATTTTTTTCTCCTCCAAAAGTTATAAAAATAAGAGATAGAATCTCAACCAGCGCGAGAGAATTGTTTTCCTACTCGCGTTTTGTTCTCCAACCTCAAGCATTACAGGCAAAGACATTTGGAACCGCTGAGGTACAGCTGTAATTAACTGCGGCTTCCTTTATCGGTTTGAGCTCTTCAAACAGTAACGCAACAAAACGAACGGTTTTGTGTCAAAAAATCTGAATTTCGATTTCCTAGTAACTCAATCAAGGAGTGAGCCAGTTGATTTGTTGTAACAGTGCAGAAAGTATGTTTCAGACATTTTCTGCACATTAAAATCGATCTTTGAAAGAAAATTCAGAACTTATCTTTTCGATGAAAATTATAGTCAGAAGCCAAAACTACGCCGATTGTATTATTTTGTCAACATTTATTTTTAATTGAATGTAAAAGGCTGTCGCTTAATCTTACGTCTGATAAATAAAAATTGCCGCCTACTTTATAGTGTGGTTTATTTCCTTATTGAAAAACTGAGCGAATTAAGCGGATTGAGATTTAGGATATTGTCGGGTTTCTAACGAAATTAAAAATCAGCTGTTATCTCTAGGCACAAGATATAGAAAAAGCAATGAAAATTGGTGTTTTGATTTCAATAACGATTCCATAAACACTAATATCGGACGCGTAAATATCAAACCACTGTAAAATAGAGCATAAAGTCTTTGGGAAAGCGAATCTCACTTTCCTTTCTTCGCGCTTAAAATAAATTTTTCGAGATGCTTTAGGTATTCCTCTTTGCCGTCTATTACCGCTGCGTCCTCTGCTATGTCCTCGATTACTGGAACACAGTAAGCAAAAGAATTTATCTTAGTTTTTGCTCTTGAGATTGCAGTTAGAATTCCAATTTTACAAACATCATCGGAAAACCTTTTGACTTCTTCCCGCGCTGCTCGGTCTTTGGGTCTGATATTGTTTCCAGTCCATTTCCGATAAAAGATGATGATTTCATCAGTCTCTTTATCTTCATCAAAGTCATCAATCAATATGTGGGCGTCTGGGCGTCCAATAAAATAGTCCATTGATTTCTCTACGGCGTCTTGAAAATCTATTTTATTCATAAAACACCATAGCTCATATTTTTCTACTTTCTGAAATGGGAGTCGTATTGTCTTGCGTTTTCTATACTTACGGCTAGAATATGATTTTTCACTGGGCGTCTGGACGTCTATATTTTTTGGCGTCTGGACGTCTATATTTTTTGGCGCCTGGACGTCCA
>MWWK01000214.1_pt1 | contig 10971 bp, 12 predicted proteins | sample 1047241 | NCBI WGS metagenome assembly MWWK01 (sample SAMN06349964, study PRJNA376086) | soil metagenome | isolation source: BG12-3 sample Antarctic (ecotone) soil | place: Antarctica | reverse complement strand
CGGTTATTAGTAAGATTCGCCGCAATGAATCGCAGGCATTGCGTCTTGATGTCTTAGACAAGCTGTGCGTGGCTTTGGAGTGTAAGCCGGGAGATTTGATTGTTTCTGATAATCGAACTGCTACACGAAACACGGATGCTACACGCAACGCAGATGCTACACGAAACACAGATGCTACACGTAACGTAGATGCTACACGAAACGAGAAACAACCATCTTTGAGCAATTCAGGCGGGCTTCTTACATTGTCTCAAGTAGCAGAGAGGCTCGGATTAAGCCGTAAGCGCGTTAATGACTACGTGAATAAAGGCAAACTGCGGGCGACCAAAGGAAAGCAAAACCATAATTTTGTGAGTGAGGCAGATTTACAGGATTTTATTAAAAATCGTGGCTAGGACTATCACGCCATCTTTTGCGGCAGGCAATCGTGGACGAAAAGCTGAAGGCAAAAATCATCGGACGTGGCTGGAAAGTGAAAAGACAAGACTTGGACGAATTTATAAAAAAATTATAAAAAAGAAAAACGGCTTGACTACGAATCAAGCCGTCCGTTTCTAGTTCTTTGAAAAACTAAAAATTTACCTGAATTTACTCTAGCAAAACTCAAAGTTTTTTTCAAAACAGCAAGAAAAAAAACTCTTGCATCTGTAGCAAAAATTTGCAATAATGGAGCTGTCCGAATTTCAAGTGGTCTATTTTAGGTAATAACCAGGCGAAATTTTAAATATTAATTAGAGAAAGCCACTACACGTGGAAAGCTCGAAAAAACTTTGGAATTGTCCGGAGTTATTTCGAGTTTTTTTTTGTTTAGAACTAAGAATTATGGAAAAAGATAAAAATAAAAAACAAGCGTTGTTGGATGCCTTTGACCAATCACAAACAAAGAAAGCACCCGAAGCTTGCAAAATTGCAGAGGCTTCCTTGAGCGTTTACTACTTTCATTTTTACAAAGACCCGAATTTCCGTCGGCAAATCTTGGAAAAACAGGCGCAGCACACTTTACGAAGCCTAGCGGCTGAGGCATAAAAAAAGAAAGGCAGCGCTGTAAACGCTGCCAAAACCAAAAAATTAACGAACATGTCAAACAATCCAAAATTAGGAGAAAAATCGAACTGTCATGAAAAACTATAGCACACAAAACGAAATAAATCAACAAAAATTACAAAGCGCGGCGTTGGAATACAACGATGCCGGTTTTGCGATTCTTCCGGTAAAAACCAATAAACGACCCGACATCGAAACGTGGACTCGCTATCAAGAAACCAAGCCAAGCCGTTCTGAAATTCGCGGATGGTTTAACGGTTCTAAGCCGAACACGACCGGCGTTGCCATAATTTCCGGGAAAGTTTCGGGCAATATCAAAGTGATAGACATTGATGTCAAATATGACCTGACCGGCTCACTGATGGAAGATTTTTGCTCGCTGGTTAAAGAACATTTGTCGGAATTGTTTCCAAAACTGGTAATTGCCAAAACGGTCAACAAAGGTTTCCACATTCTTATTCGCGTGCCTACTGAAGCCATCGAGGGAAATCAAAAACTAGCTTCACGCCCAGCGACTAGCGACGAAGCAAAAAGCGGCGATAAAGTAAAAGTTTTGATTGAAACACGCGGCGAGGGCGGTTATTTTGTTGCCGCTCCGACTGTCGGCTATGAGTGGGCGCAAGGTACATTCAAAGATGTTCCATTGGTTACCGCGAGCGAGCGCGAAACACTTTTCACGATTGCCCGGTCGTTTGACCAGACACCTGTAAAAAACGCGCCGGGCGAGAAAACCGCCAGCAGCAAGGCGACCAGCGACGGACAGTCACCATTTGACGATTACAACTCTCGTGCGGACGTTCCAGCCCTACTCGAAAAGCACGGCTGGACTCCCGTATACCAACGCGGCGAATCGCTTCATTATAAACGACCGGGACCGACTGACAGCGAAACATCGGCGAATTTTCACACCGGGCTGCGAATTTTTTATGTTTTCAGCACGTCGAGCGAATTTGAAGCCGGACGCGGCTTCAATCCCGTCCAAGTTTACACACAACTTGCTCACGGCGGCGATTATTCAGCCGCGAGCCGCGCCTTGTATGCGGCTGGTTACGGCTCACGGCATAACGAAAAAACCAGTACACAGCAACCGACTGAAATAAATTTTACAGGCGAACCGCGCCCGCTCGATTTAACGCTCAAACCAGTTGAGCCGCTTGGCGATGACTGCCTGCCAAAAGTGATTGTTGATTGGTTGCGCCCGGCTTCAAAAGTGATCGGATGTCCTTTTGATTTTCTCGTTTTATCGGCTGTCATAATGGTTGGCAGCATTATCGGCTCGCGCCTCCGCGTAAAACCTCTTCAAAACTCAGATTGGTTTGTTGCGCCGAATCTTTACGGCGGGCTTGTCGGGTTGCCGTCAACGAAAAAAACGCCCGCGCTCGACGAAACCCGAAAAACGGTTTTAGAACTTCAATGCGCTGCGCGGGAAGGATTCGAAACTGCTAAAAAGGATTATGAGATTGACGCGAAATACTACGAAAAAGATTCGGTTAAAGCACTCAAAGAAAGCGAAAGCCGTGAAGATTACAGGCGAAAGGTAAACGAACTTGACGAAACAAAACCGATACAGCCGACATTAAAACGATTTGAAACAAACGACATCACGGCATCGAAGTTGATTCAATTTTTAGCGGAAAACCCAAACGGTTTGATGCTTTTCCGTGATGAATTAACCGGCTGGCTTAAATCGCTTGAAGCCGAATACGACAAATCAGCGCGGGCGTTTTTTCTTGAACTATGGAAAGGCGCGATTTCTTACGAAATGGCAAGAGTTGACGGACGCGAAATCCAACTAACAAGCGGAACACTTTCTATTATCGGCGGAGTTCAACCGTCAAAACTGCAAAGATTCGTAAGCGAAGCGTATTCTTTCGATAATTCAGACGGCTTCTTGCAGCGTTTTATCTTTGCCTATCCTGACATTCCTAAACGTGCCGAAAAGCCAACAAAGAGCGATTACGAGCAAAATCAGAGCGGTTATGCGGCTGCCAATAAATTGGTAAAGAAACTAAGCGATTATGATTTTCACGGGAAAGTTATCGGCGCAAACGGCGACCAGTTCCACATTGTAAAATTTGACAGTGAAGCACAAATCACGGTTGACCAGTGGAAAGACGAAATCGAAAATGAAGCCGAAAAACTGCAAATTGAAGATGAAGCCTTTTCGTCATTTCTCTACAAATTGCCTAAAAACTGCTTTGCCATTGCCTTAATCTTTCACACACTCGAAAACATTGGACGGGCGTTTTTTCACGACGAAATTTCAGACGAAACCACGCTAAAAGCGATTACTTACATTGAAGTTCTGAAATCACACGCCCGGCGCGTGTTCGCGTTAGGTGAAAATCAAATTTTCGCGCTGGCTCAAATGCTTCTCGGAAAAATCAAGAAAGGCAATTTAGAGCAAGGATTCAAAGCCCGCGATATAGCACGCAAACAGTGGAGCGGACTGAAAACGCCTGACACCATCAAAGACGTTTTAAGCCTGTTAGTTGATTACGGATATTTAAGAGCGGTTGAAACACACGGCGACGGCAGACCAACGGTTAGATATTACATTCACCCATCCTTTAAAAGTGAGGTTATCGAAAACGATGAAAACTAACTGGAAAAACAAATTGAAAACAGTTCTGGGAAAAGCCGAATTTTCAGAAGTATCTACTAACTCGGCACTGACAAAAACTGACAAAAGTCATTTGAGTTTAGTTTCGTCAGCTTTTGTCAGTGGCAAACTAGTAGATACTTCTGAAAAACTCACGGATTCGCCGGAACTTAATAAACAATCAACTTTAGTTTCGTCAGCTTTTGTCAGTGGCAAACTAGTAGATACTTTCAAAAAAAACGATGAGTTGGCGAACTTCAAAAGCGAGAAACTTCACGAAATCTTAAACCGATTCATTTTCGCCGGTGTTTCGTTTGACGTTTCGACAGATGATTTTCAAATCGTTGATAACGCGGGAATCCTAAAGACATCAGACAGAGAATTTCTTGAACTGAATTACTCAATTATTCTCTGCACATTGCAGCAATCGTTGCTGATGAAACATTTATTCAACCATTCGCCGGAACAGTTTGAAGATTTTGCGTTTGAGATTCGAGAACGTGAAGCGATTTTTTCAGAAGATTGTCTAAACTCGCAAGTGACAAAAGGTGACAAAACTAGATTCGAGATTTACTTTCGTGCGGTGGAAAGCGTGACGCGAAAGTGGTTTGACGAACTATTGAAGGAAAAAGACAAAGCACGAACAAGCCTTTGACGATGAAACGCGCTCACAGAGGCTGCATTAAATCAAATATGACAAATAATGAGAAAGAAATGAGAAACGAAGAGCAATACGGGCGCGGTCAACACCCGAACTCGAAGAAAAACCTTCAGATGTTCAAAGAAGGCGATGTGCCAAACCCGAACGGCAAACCAAAAGGCGCGACTGACATAAAAAACCGCCTTGCCAAGATGTTGGAGAATATCGCGCCCGGCAAGGTGCAAAACAGCGAGGCAATCGCCGCTTTTTGCGACGGCTTGTCGAATATCACAAACATTGATGCGGTAAACGCACGCCTTCTATATTGTGCAATCGTTCTGGGCGAATCGTGGGCGGTTAAAGAGGTTTACGACCGCATCGCAGGCAAGCCGACGCAAGCGATTGACTTGGACGTATCGGTTCAGGACTGGCGCGCTATCGCTGCCGATGCCGGACTAACCGAAGGGGAGTTTTTGTATGAAGCAAAACTATTCGTTGATAAACAACTCGACAATGGATTCGATAGCGAATAGCGTTATCAAACATCGCTTCGAACGCGAACGCCTCGACCCGTGTTTGATGTCGGCGCGGGCTGGCATTACGCCGGATTTGTGGCAAGCCGACTTGCTCAAAAGCGATGCAAAGCAGTTGATTCTTCTTTGCAGTCGGCAGTCCGGCAAAAGCACGGTTTGTGCGGTTTTAGGGCTTCACACAGCCCTCTATCAAGAAAATGCGCTTGTCTTACTGTTATCGCCTTCACTTCGGCAAAGCAGCGAATTATTCAAAAAATTGAGAAATATATATAACGAAATTGAATCGCCGTTACAGGCGCAAATAGTCGAAGAATCAGCGACGCGGATTGAGTTTAATAACGGCTCGCGTGTCGTTTGCCTGCCCGGTTCGGAGCAGACGGTCAGAGGCTTTTCGGCGGTCAGTCTGTTGGTAATTGACGAAGCAAGCCGTGTCGAAGGTGCGTTATATCAATCCGTCAGACCGATGTTAGCCATCTCTAACGGGCGCGTCATTCTCTTGAGCACGCCTTTCGGCAGACGTGGCTTTTTCTTCGATGTTTGGAGTGGAGGCAGCGATGATTGGATGCGGACAAAGATTACAGCCGACCAATGCCCGCGCATTGCTCCCGAATGGTTGTCGCGTGAAAAAGAAGCGATGCCGTCGTTTTGGTTTAAGCAGGAATACGAATGCGAATTTTGCGAAACGATGGATTCGGTTTTTAGTTTTGACGAGGTGCAGTCGGCACTATCGGACAAAGTTGAACCTTTTTATTTTGAAGGAGATTTATGATTTTTTTTGAAAACAGCGAAGATTTGGCACGAGCGACATATTTAACTTCAAAACAGCCATCGCATTTTTGCGGGCTGGATCTGGGTCAAGTTTCGGATTATTCCGCGCTCGTCGTCTTGGAACGACGCGGCACTACTCCGCAAAACTACGAATTCGATTGCAAGTATCTTAAACGCTGGGAGCTTCGCACGAGCTATCCGCAAATTGTTGAAGATACCGTCAAGATAGTCAACTCTCCGCAGCTCACGCAAAACGTCAGAGACAAAACGTTTCTGAGCATCGATTCGACTGGCGTCGGGATGCCGATTGCCGATTTGTTCAGGCGGGCGCCGATGAAAGCGCACTTGATTCCGATTTATATCACGGGCGGGACGGACGTTACTCGGGATGGCGCCGTGCGGCGAGTTCCGAAACGTATTCTAGTGGCAAATACTGCGATTGCATTGCAGTCCGGTAAATTAAAAATTTCTAAAAAACTTCCGCTTGCCGACACTTTAATCGCGGAGTTACAAAACTTCAAGGCGAAAATTACCGCGTCCGGTAATGATACTTACGGCGCGGGCGCGGACTGGCGCGAAAACTCGCACGATGACCTTGTGCTGGCTTTGGCTCTGGCGCTTTGGACGGCGAACGACGGCGTGAAAGCCGCAAAATTTTACACTCAATAACAATAAATATGGAGATTAATATGACAGAAAATTTAATTGAACAAATACAAGACACTCAAACACTTTTGGAAACATTGTCGTCGGAGCAATCCGACCTAAGCGCGAAGATGACACTCGCGGCGGATGATGCCGACAGCGCGGCGTTAATCAGTCTAAGGCATCGCGCTACCGACATACCGGTCGAGCTTCTGGCAACCCAAATCAGACTCGAACGGCTTTATCTGCAGCGCGATGAGCTGCGGCTGCCGGAGCTTCAAGCCGAAGCACAAAAGCTAGCTGAAATTGTTACCGAAAAGCTAAAAATACTCGCCGATGCGCAAACACAATTTAACATCGGTTCCGGCGATCAAAGTACCGCAGCTTGGAATGTTCGGGAAACAAAAATGTCAATTAACGAGCGAAAACGAACGATAGAGGGTTTGCTTCGTGAAGCGCGAAACGTCAAAATCTCGCCGTCATCTCTGGCTATGAACGGAGGCAGATAATGAAAACTGAAAAAACAACGAGTATCTTTCGCACGGAAAAAGACAAACAAGAATTTGTGCGCCTCTTTCGCGAAATGACGATGAGCGGCGCGGTTAACGAAGATGTCGCAATCGAAAAAATAATTCGTAATAACCAGCATCTTTTTCACCAGCAGACAGCCGCCGAGCACACGAAAAGTTTTAATGATGCTATGAACGCCGCGATACGCGAGCGTGCGCAACAATCAAACAAACTTTCCATCGACTTCTTTGCCAACGTTCCACCTACCGACAAAAAACCGCTCTAAATCCGCCGAATCACCCCTCGCCAAAAAGAAGCCGTGAGCGTTAAAACTCGCGGCTTTCCTGCGTTTTAAGACGTATCACGGCAAGCCTTTCCGGACCCAACGCGCTTACAGGCAATCACACGGCGGACATAGGCGGCAAAATAGCAACAAACTTTAGTATTTATCGAGTGTCGAGCCTATGCGCACGAGGGCGGAATGATTCAAATTCCAGCGCGCTGGAATTTAATGATGTCGGCTCCACGCGCACACGGGCGGAATGGATGAAAAGTTCAGCGCGCTGAACTTTTGAGTGACGGCTCTACGGGTATGTGGGTTGAATGCGGGGGATAACCATTTGTCAACTCAAGTTGACGGCGAGCCTATGCGCGTGTGGCAAGTGTCAAAACGGCAGCGCGCTGCCGTTTTCATCCCTCGACGAGCCTATGCGCACGAGGGCGGAATGCCATTTAGCTTGAGATATTCAAAGTATGTAAAATTTTTAACTTGGTTAAAATTTTTAACTTGGTTAAAATTTTTAACTTGGTTAAAATTTTTAACTTGTTTCACATAATCCATATAAAACCAAGCGGTTTGCGTTTTAGCTTGAGATATTCAAAGTATGTAAAAATTCTTACTTGGTCAGAATTTTTAACTTGTTCGGCATAATCCATATAATTCCAAGCGGTTGTTAGTGTGTCTTATAAACTATACCTTGTGCGAAAGCTCAAAAGCGTGTCTCAAATTATGGCTTATTCGGATTTTCTCACAACGTCTTAGAGATTATTAGACACTCGTTAGCGCGGTATAAAAAAAGAAGGCGGCTCGAGACCGCCTTCTTTCTAACGAACATTACAATTCAAAATAGGAGGGTTTGAATTGTAAGAAAAGTATAGCAAAAAAATCAACAAAATTCAATAAAAATCACGTTTTTGTGTTGTTTACATTCGCGGTTGGCTTTGCCGTGCGTGCGCGTGCGTGTGTCTGACTTCTAAATTTCAACATTTCTTTTACGCTCCTTTTAGTAGTTTTAACGGACTCGCGTCCGCTTTTTTTAGTGAAAGTTCTTTTTGCCGCATCGCAACCCGCTCGGCTAACAAAGCGAGCGCGGTTTCAATCTGCAAAATGATTTTTTTATCTTCCGCGTTCTCAATGTGCGGAATCAGTTGTTTTATTTTGTCGAGTTTTTCGCCCGTCGCATCCGACTCAAGCATTTTGTCGATTGAGGCGGCAATCTGTTTTCCGATAACGGAAAAATTCGGGTCGCGTGGTTTGGCTTCGGCGTGGGCGAACTCGTAAACATTCACGTCGAGCGTGTGCGTAATTTTATCGGTTGCCAATTTTCCCTCACGCACTTGATTAGCTGTCTTAGTGACGGCGCGTGCAATTTGGTCTTTTGCTTTCTCAAGCACTTCAGGTTTGTGGTTTTGGGATTTTGCTACTTCCGTTGATTGTTTGATTAAAGATTGCGCCCGGTCAACCAAGTGACGAACGGCGGTCATATGCAATCCGTCAAAATCAGCGTGCGTGTGATACCCTGCTTTAATAAGTTTTAACGCGCCGTTGGTTGCTCTTGCCGTATTACTTAATTGAATATTCTTACCGTCCCTTATTTCAGTCCAGCCTAAAAGCTCTGCGACTTTTACAGGTTGCGGCGAGTTTCCGTCTTGGGACGGAAGAAACCCATCCGCCGCTTCCCAAGTCTCCAACAAGACCAGAAACGATGTGCGGTAGTCTTCAAGATTTTCCCTGCCCATCAACTGAAGCATTTGTTCATCCGTAAGCTGGCGGATAATCAAAGGGACGGTTTTTAGTCCCACCAGCCGAGCCGCTTCCACCCGGTGATGCCCAAAGGCAAGTTGAAATTCATCATTGTTTTGACGGGCGATAACGCCTTCCCAAAATCCCGTTGCTTCAATTGAACTTTGAAGCGCGGCGAGTTTTTCTTCCGAATACGGATATTTCTCCAGCATCCGAAACGGATTGGCTTTGATTTTATCCGTACTTACATTTTCAATACTGCTCATTTTGGTTTAGCGCGGTTTATCCGATACCGCAAAACGTCCCGTTTACAACACTTATATTTAAGTGATATTTATGCCGTTTTGTCTCGCGTTGCTATCGTTTGTTTCAGCCAATTTTCTTTTGCTTGGCGGCACTCTTCAAGCGACGGCTTACACGTCGAAAACAATTCACCGTCGGGTGTTCGGTAATCGTATTGCACAAAGTTTTTGCGATTGTGGTGAAATGTTTCAAATTGTTCCTGTCCGTTTTGTGTTGTGCTAATTCCATTTTGTGTCATTTTCATTGTATTTAGCGGTTTATCCGAACTCCGCGAAACGTCCGTTTATAACACTCATATTTAATAAGTTCCGTCTTTATGCGCGTTCAATTTCAACTGTTTTTTTCATTTTCCACCTCCGATTTTAGAAACCCGCTCTTAAGATTTTCAAAAAACTCGATAATGCGCGGTTTGTTCGCAAACTTCGCTTCTGCTTCAGAGAATAAGTCTAAAACAATCTGCCTATCGGCATCCGATTTGTTAAAATTGCTCCACATTTCAAGAACGCCTTCTCTGATTTGTGTTTCAATGTCATTTGTTTTGTTTTGTTTTTTAGTTTGTGCTATTTTTTTCATTGTTAGAAACTCCTTTTAATTTTTAATAATTGATTGGAAAGAATGGCTTAGGTTTCCTCCAGATTCCTAAGCCTTTCGCTTTTAGTTGATTCTTATTCCCGCTATGCGCTCCGCTTTGACTTGAACCGTCGGCTTGAGATACGGGATTTCTTCGGCTTGAACCGGCGCATTTTCCATTTCCATATAAAGGCGAACCAGTCGAGCGGCGGCGCGGTGAAAACACGGTGAACCCTGCTCAAATGCGCGGCAAGAACAGACTCCGTTAGCCGTGTAGATTTGATTAGATTTCTGACTCCAGATAAGCAGGGATTTGTCCGCTTCCATCCAAGTCATAAACACGCCGTTTTCTTCAATCTCGACTGTTGCCTTAGCAATGGCGTTAATCCATCGTTTTTTGTTGTGTGCGTCCGTGACGGTTAATTCAACCTTGGTTAACGAATCGGCGATAACTTTTCCGAATCTGTTTGTGTCTGTGATTTCTAGCATTTTAGTTTTTCTCCTTTGTTTTATTGATTAATTGCTTAATCTGTAATAATCTTACTATACTAAAGATGTAGTTGTCAATACTAAAAGAATAATAATGTGTTTTTATTTGCAATTATTTTTCCTCTATGGTATATGTTTTAATATGGAAACGAATGTATTAAAACAAAGGCGAGAACGATTGGGAATGACGCAGGCGGATTTATCAAAATATCTTGGCGTGGCTTCAAATACCGTCTCACGTTACGAAACCGGCTCACTACCAATTCCGGCGCATATGGACTTGGTTTTAGAAGCGTTAGAGGTGAGGCATGTAGAGGATATGCAAAAAACGATACGGGAGGGTAGATGACGATGGCAAAAAAACCGCAAGCTGTTCAAACGACAGCGAGAGATTTACGAAAAATTACCCAGTGCGAAAAACAAATTGACGAAAGTTTAGAAAATTATCTTAACGGTGAGTGTGATTGTGACCTTGAGGACAAAGATGCACAAAAAGGCGCGATTCTAACTTGTGTAGAAGATGTCGCACTTAATGATTTTGTTATTCAAACCGTAAAAAAACTTTACTTATCGGCAGGATGGGATGAAGTGTTATATAAACAAATTCTAGATGACATGGGTTGGCAAAATGATGTTTTTATTCTAATTCCACCATCACCAAAACAAATAACACAGCCTGTTGTTGGCATTAAAAAGGTAGCAAAAAACCCAAAGCGTGGTTTTGTGTATCTATTTTACTGCAACGGTAAATACAAAATTGGAAGAAGCAAAAACCCTACTGAAAGAATGAAAAAAATGGCATCGGCAATAATGCCCTTTACGATTGAGCGTATCCATTCAATTG
>MWWK01000213.1_pt1 | contig 10981 bp, 13 predicted proteins | sample 1047241 | NCBI WGS metagenome assembly MWWK01 (sample SAMN06349964, study PRJNA376086) | soil metagenome | isolation source: BG12-3 sample Antarctic (ecotone) soil | place: Antarctica | reverse complement strand
ATTACAAAGTAATCGGCTATCGGCTCGAATCAGTCCAGAGCGAAAGAGTCCGGGTAATTTGTAAAATGCCGGAAGACGCAAACGGAGTTTATACAGCTACCGTTTTCTTCGATGGCATAAGGCGAAAAGGGAAAAGTAAAACTTCCGTATTCTTCCCGAAACATTGGACGAAAGATGAAATTACAAACTCAATTTTCGAGGCGTATCAAAACAAAACTGTAAAGAAACCGTCTGATAATCAATACATCGGAACTTCAAAAAAGGGAATGCATATTATTCTTTGGCTCGATGAAGTCGGAGAGGTTATAGACGCGATGCCCTTTCGAGATGTGGTGCTGGAATCAATACGCCGGACAAAGATAAAGAGACATTGTAGTATCTGCCAACAGCCAAAGCATTATATTTGTTTAGAACATCACAATTATAAAAAGACCGAAATTAAGAAATTTCTTGACCGACCGGCGAAGCGGATTAGATATTACTCAAGAAAAGTTTATTTTAACGTGGCGAGAAAATTAGGAATTGAAAAATGAATCAATTTACCTTGTCCACTTCTTAAATTTTGAGAAAGAGAAGATTTCAACATTAGTGGTCAATGGAGTTTTGAAGAATGTGGCAACCACCCTTGTCCACTTCTTCAAACCCTTTGAAAAGTAGATAGATTAAGATATAGGTTGCAACATAGGTAATGCTATACATTTACATAGGTTTTACATAGGTTTTTACATAGGTAAGGCTATAGCCTAGAAAGACAAATGTATTTTGCTCGTATTATGAAGAATTGATACAAAAACGCGCACAAAACGCGCACAAAACCCACAGAAAATGCACAGAAGTCTCACACAAAAACCACAGAGAATACACAGAGAATACACAGAAATTCTACACGTTTCTACACAGATAAAATAAGTAAGGATAATTAGATAAAAGGCAGGATTTTATGAAAAAAGAATCGATTACCGCTAAGAAATCAACCCACAATTCTAAGAAATTGAAAGATAGAAATAACGAAAACAGTCTAATTAAAACAAATTCGGACAATGAAAATCTTCTTATTGCTACCGAGCCGCCCCAAATAACTATAAATATGGTTGGGGGAGAAAAATGGACTACTAATGAACATTATCCTCAAAGAAAGAGAGTTCATAAAATAACTGAAAGAGTTAAAAGAAAAGATGATTTATCAATTACATACAGGCGTGGAAAAATTCTTTATTACAAAGCTCACCCAAAGGCTAAACCAGAGATTCTAGCGGTCAATGGTTTAGCAATTTGGAATTACAACGAGTTTTTCGCTGATATTGATATGGAAGGAATACCGCATAGAATTTTTTATAATCCAATGTCGAAAAAGTTTTTAGCTAATGAAATTGTTTCTTATGATTACGATGGAAAAGGAAGCGTTTTATTAAAAAATCCCATAAATACTATTGTTAGTTCGCAAATAACAAAACTTCTTGATGGAATCCCACAAAATGAATGGCTGGATACTTTGAAAGATGTAAGAAATAAATCAATAAAGAAAAAGCAACAAAATAAATCTAAAAGTCCATTAAAGAAAAAAGGTAGGAAACCAGAAGTTAAGTTAATAAGAGCAACCCTTTATTGCATTAAAACTTACAATCCAAGCAAGGAAAAGAAATATAGACCTTATATAGAAAAGGCTTCAGAATGGCACAAAGTAGAAGGACAAACTATGGAGACATTTATAAGCAGGGTTTATAACAAATGGGCAAAGGTAAGAAGGGATTTTGGGAGACTGAACAAAGAAATTAGAAATACAAAAACCTTGTATCAATACGCAAAAGAGGCGTTAATAATTCCCAGAAACACCTCAAAACAAACAGTTTAGATAAGTAAAAAATGATTTTTTAAAAGTGGCTTGCTAAACATAAAAGCTCACAACAATAATTATTAATGGCTATTGAAGATAGTTAATTTTAATTAAAGGAGTAAGAATTTTATGGCACGTCCGAATAAAAGAATTTTAGACTTGGAGGAAGGTATTTTGAACTCAGTTGAGTTATTAGACAATTGCGATGGCAGTCGAAGCAATTTGGTTAATACACTCGATGAAGTTCGGGAAACATTAGTTAATTCCTACGGCGATACATTTCAAGAAGAATACGACGAGATGTTAGGCGTTGAGAGCAGCGACGAAGCAACCGAAGACGACGACGAATAAAAGGCTTAATCACTTTCCAAACCATTGCACCGGAGGGAAGTTGATTAAGCCTACATTCAACAAAGCTCTGTTATTCAAATAACAGTATCTTTGCTTAACCGTCGATGCTTCAACGGGTAAAAAAATTCTACCACGTTGAAGCATCGACATTAAAAAATGTCGGTGTTTTTTTTGTGAGATAAAAACAGAAATATCACTGATAAATCAAAGGAGTATATATGCCAAATGCACCATCGGGAAACGGGGAAGGCAGCATTTATTTAGGGTTAGACGGAAAGGCTTATCAAGTAATAAATGGTAGAGATGTTGAAGTTTCTACAGACAAATTAGTGGTAACAGCTTATAAACCTTTGCCGGACACAATTACAGTTGACGGTATAACTTACAACCGTGACCGTAACGGGAATATCACTTTTTCTGAAAATGGAAGATTGATTGCAACTACCCAAGATGAATTTCAGAAATTAGATGCTCAAAGGTTTGGCGGGCGATTACAAGAGCGATTAGAAGTAGAAGGTAGAAAGCAACAGCAACAGCAGGAACAACAGAAATATCTTTTAATAGGCGGAGTGGGTCTGCTTTTTTTACTGCTTTTAAGACGATAGTAGCAATTGAAAGTTAAGAGGTAAAAGTATGCTGACAGTTCAACAATACGCGAAAGGCGCGACGATTCCCCAAAACTATCTTAGCAATGCTCAGATTACGGTAGGGATAGTGAATGAGATTTTTGATACATTTCCGAATCAATTTACTTTCAATTCCGGGTATCGAACATCAGCGCATAATGCCGCAGTTGGCGGTGTCGCAAACTCTTACCACGTCAAAGCCTTAGCCGCCGACATCACGCCGAAGAACGGTAATTACAACCAATATAAAGCCGCATTAACGGCACTCGTTGCAAAGTATGATTGGGAGTTGGTAGATGAAAGAAACAAGAATCACTTTCATATTGAGCCTTCGCGCGGAAAGGCTGTATCAACGATAGTTAATTATCAATCGCAGAATCAGCAACCGGCACAGACGATTACGGAGAAATATAACGCTTTAAGTTCGCAGGATAAAACAATTATTGTCGGCGGGGCTTTTCTCTTTTTGTATTTGATATTAAGCGATTAGCAGGAGTAGAAGCCTTATGAAAATCATTGTCGGCGCAGAATCTACGCAGTATTTCGGTTGGGTTTCGCTTCAAAAGCACGATTTAGATATTCGAGATGAGAGAAGCTGGGCGTGGCGGTTTTTGCCGAACTCGCTTGATGTGGTTTTAGCGGAACACGTTCTCGAACATTTAACTTTTGATGAAGCCGCCGAAGCTGCGCGGAATTGTTTCAAATATTTAAAACCTGATGGATATTTCCGCGTTGCCGTGCCGGACGGCTTTCACCCAGAGCCGAATTATATTAATTGGGTAAAACCTGGCAATTGGTGGAACGGCGACGACCACAAGTTTCTTTTTAATCACCGGAATTTAACCGAGATGCTTTTAGACGCGGGCTTTTCCATTCGCTTGCTTGAATGGTATGACGAAGACGGCATTTTCCATAAACAAAAATGGAGTAACAGCGACGGCGCGATAAGTCGAAGCGTAAGTACTCTTTGGTCAAAATTCTTAGGAATAGTAGTTAATGCTGAATATACGTCTTTGATTCTGGACGCTTATAAACCGTCTTTGATTTCAGTTCAACCAAAGGGCATAGCTCAAAGGCTTGTATTTGCTCATCCACAATAAGATTTTGGAATAAATTTAAATATATGAAATTCACAAATTTATCCATTGCTTTGGTTTTATCCGAAATAAGAAATTCGGAACTTGAGAAAAAAGTTAAGGGTTTCGAGAACCTTACAAAAGTTCTTTCTACGGAAGTTGATAGGCAGCGCGGAGAGATTGAATCAATGAAAAACAAAGGAAAAGTTTTGAAATTTAATCATTTACGCAAAGTTGCATAAATCTGTTGACGCTCACAAGTCGTTAGAGTATGCTTGGCAGCAAGTTCTTTTTACTTATAAAAGACGAAGCCGCCAAATGTATTCAGCATTTGACGACTTCTGAGATTAACGCGATTGCGCCGCGATTAATAACTCTGAGGGTATTCTACTCGAAATTCCTGTAAACCTTCAAGCATTATTCGCCACACAACCCAAAATTGGCGAGTTTAATGCAAAATTCCCTTCAAAATTCAGAATTAAAAGACCGTGAAGATGTAGCGGAAACCCGTGTTTCTTTCGGCGCTTCGTCTGCATCAGCTTTGTTTGATGCCCTGAGACAAAACAAAATACGAGATGAAGAGGTTTGGGGCTTGGGCAATCGTATCAGGATTTGCAGCGAGCGTGAGAATCATTGGATAGGTGATGAGTTACATAATACCGAGACCGGCGAGCTTTATGCTGGAAATGGTAATTTGTGGAGTTGTGGCTCGAAGCTCTGTCCGTCGTGTGTAGCCAAAGCGTCAAATCGTTCCCGGAAAGAATTAAAACTCTCTCTTAAAAATCAGAAATTACTTACCGGGGAAATGTATCAGTTTATAACCTTAACAATACCTAATCCGGGTTTGTCCTTAATTCAGACGAGAGCGGTTATAGATAGAATTTGGACGCTCTTTCGCAAGCGCGATTACTTCAAAAGTAAAGTGAAAGGCGGCTCGAAGAGTGAAGAATTTACACTTACGGAAAACGGTTATCATTACCATTATCATTTGCTTTGTGTAACCAGATTCTTGAATTTTAACGAGTTCCGGCGCGAGTGGTCGGAATGTATAGAAATTGCTTTTAGAGAGTTCAATTTGCCTTGTGAATTCAAAACGGAAGATGGATTGGCAATGGTTAAGATTAAACGTCTCAGTTCGTCCGCAAGTGGATTAAAAGGGGCAATTCAAGAAGTTTGTAAGTATGTTACGAAGTCCGATAGTTGGGAGAAATTACCACAGAAAGATTTAGTAGAAATTGCGTCTATCAAACGATTTTGGAGAATGTTTGAGATATTCGGCAGTTTCCGCGCACAAAGAAATGCAAATGTAGTTTTAGAATCTCCGAATGTTTTCATTACCTATCTACTCACAAAACTTATTGTTGAGATTTTGAAATACATCCAGACCGGCGAGCGAATCACTATTCTTGATACAAAACAAATATCTGACGGCGAATGTTCAAGTGAGTTTGCAGATTTACCTGAAAAAGTTCCAAAAAGGCAGAAAGAAGTCTCTTGGAGAAAATATATTTTAGAAAACGGGCTGGAAAGCTACTTTGAGAAACTCGCTGAACAAGTGGAAAAGACAAGGTATGCGCGGAAGTGTTTTCTAAGCCTTAAATACAAGTTTGCGACGTTCCGCACGCTCGATGGCGTTTCTTTCTCTTTCGAGCAGTTATAAAATCGTTTCCGCTCAATCTCTTGCTGTTTACACAAAGGAAGCCATTCTATAATCTTGCGCCGTTTTTGAGATTATTTTGTGGATTTTGATCTAAAACCGATTTATGAATTGTTATACTTTCGGTCTGATAACCAAAAAATTAGTTATTATCGGATGCGCGAAATGAATGGCGAATATCTATACAACAATTCAAAGGAAAGTTAATCGTTAGAACGAAAATGTAATATAATTGGCATTATGGGTGAAATCGTCTTAAAAATCCCGCAAAGAGTCGCTCGTCAATATACGTTGACCAAAGAATACGCCGCGCAGATATTAGCCGAACTCGATTTAAAATCTCGACGGCTGAAATCTAACCCGGACGAAACCGAGAAGCTCGCCGAACTAAAAAAACTGATGGCGGGCTACCGGAAAAATCCACCGGCAAGCGTCAAACAATCGGTTAAAACCGCCGAACGGCTGCGCGCCGGTTGGGATAGAAAATGATTTTGCTCGATACGAATATTTTGATAGAGATTTGGCGCGGCGGCAACGCGCCGCTCGAAAGCCGGGTTGACGCTCTGGACTGCGCGATTGAAACGATAGTTCGTCTGGAATTTCTTCAGGGAACAAACAAACGCCGGATGATTGAAGCTAAAGAAATGCTTGAGCGTTACGAGTTCATACCGTTTTCGGCTTCAATATCCTACACGGCAATTGATTTAATCGAATCTTACGCGCATTTGAAAGGCTTACGGCTTGCCGACGCGATTATCGCCGCCGCCTGTCTGGAAAACAACCTGCCGCTGCTGACCTTAAACACAAAACATTTCAAGTTCATTCCCGATTTGGATTTGATTTGAAAATTCTCTTGTATGAAGGATTTGAGTAAATGCGCGTGTGAAAATTTAGTCGAGCGGAAAGTTACCGATACACTCCCCATCGCCGGGCAAATGGTGAAAGTTAAAGACGCACCGGCGCGCGTTTGCGTCGAAGGACAAGGCATTTTTACAGATTAAACGTCGAGCAACGGCAAAGTTGACGTTCCCCGCGGCTAAAAAGCGGGTTTATAAAGGTGGATTGCAACCCGCGTACCAAAACTGTTGGTTTTTACGTTGAATTTATGCAAAGATGTGTCGTTCTCAAATTTCAACTCAAAAGGTAAAACAATGAAAAAGATAATCGTCTCAATTTTTCTTTTATTGTGGAGAGATTCATTTTGAAGGTAGATTTCTTTTGGATTTAGAAAAGAAATTTCTCAAGCGCGAAAAACGAGCCTGTAAAATAAATTGTGTAACTGTTCATTAAAAATTAACTTAAAATAGTGAGGTAAAAATGAACAGAGAACAAGAAGAGAAATTGAAATTCTTAGCCGGGGAATTGGCTCAGGACCTAAAAACCGGCGAAGATTTAAGTGCTTTGTCCGCCAAATTAGTGAAATTGACCGTTGAAGCGGCACTTTCTGCGGAGTTAGAGAACCATCTTGGTTATCCGCGTCACGCTTCGATAGGACATCACAGCGGGAACAGTCGTAACGGGAGTTCGCCAAAGATTTTGAAAGGCAATCACGGTGAAATTCACATTGAAACTCCGCGAGATCGGCTGGGAACTTTTGAGCCGGAAATTGTCAAAAAAGGGCAAACGCGGATTACCGGGATGGATGAGCAGATTCTGTGTCTGTATGCCAAAGGGCTCTCAACCAGAGATATTGTCGAAGCCTTTCGGGAAATGTATGGTGCGGAAGTGTCAGCCGGATTGGTTTCTCAAGTGACCAATGCCGTGCTTGATCAAGTCAGAGAATGGCAGGCTCGCCCGCTTGATGAAGTTTATCCGATTGTCTATTTAGATTGTTTGGTGTTGAAGATTCGCCAGGACAAACGAGTTATCAGGAAATCAATTTATCTGGCATTGGGAGTCAATTTAGAAGGACACAAAGAACTGTTGGGGATGTGGATTTCCGAGAATGAGGGAGCCAAGTTTTGGCTTTCGATTCTGACGGCACTCAAGAATCGGGGATTGGAACAAATGCTGATTGCGTGCGTTGACGGGTTAAGCGGATTTCCCGAAGCCGTCGAAGTTGTTTATCCGCAAGCAAAAGTGCAGTTGTGTATAATTCATCAGGTCAGAAATTCTCTGCGGTATGTCTCGTGGAAAGATTACAAAGCGGTAACGGCTGATTTGAAAAGCATTTACCGCTCGGCAACCGAGGATGAAGCTCGGCTGGAATTGGAGAAATTTGCCGAAAAGTGGGATGAGAAATACCCGAAAATAAGCAAATCGTGGGAAACGCATTGGATAAATTTGCGGACAATTTTTGACTATCCGGCGGAAATCCGCAAGGCTATTTATACGACCAATGCGATTGAATCATTAAATTCGGTGATTAGAAAAGCGACGAAAAAGAGAAAAGTTTTCCCGACGGATGAATCAGCCTTGAAGGTCATCTATTTGGCAACTCAGGCTGCCGCCGCAAAATGGACGATGCCGATTCAAAACTGGAAACAGGCAATGAACCGATTCGCCATTGAGTTTGAGGAGCAACTGACTCCTTATTTGTAAAAAGGCAGTTACACAATCTGCTTTACAATCTCCGAAAAACAAGCTGCGTAGGTTATTTGTTATCTCGAATATCGAAGCCGGGCGATTGTCCCGGCTTTTTCAATTGCTACTTTTGACCGTAAAAGTTTTAGGCATCTGATAACTTGATAGATTTTTCAAACTCTTGCAGCTTCGCGCCGTCGTAATACTTTTCTTTGCAGTTTGGGCAAACTTCGGCTTTCATCTCTAGGTTAAAAGTTTTCCCTTCGCGTTTCTTTTTCACCGAAACTAATTTCGTTTCGGTTATGCCGTCGCAAAATTCACATTGCAGATGTTTCATAATTCTAAAAAACGCTTTGTATTCTCCGCTCTTAGCTGGTTAGTAGCGATTGAAACTATTCAAAGTGTGATTAGTCGACCGCATTTTTTCGCTAGTGCGTAGCGGTAAAGTTGCCGGTTCTGCCGTTGCTTCAGTTCTTAGTTTCATTAGAAATTAAATTAAATTCCGCTCGAAGCTCATTTACAGAGTAGCTTTTACCGATTTGCAAATATTCTTGTTTGGCTTTGCGGGCGGCTCGGATGTCGGCTTTATCTTTGATAGTGAGTTTAATATTACCGTCTTCGGGCATCCCCGATTTTCCTGTTGCTTTAGTTTTCATTTGATTTACATAACATAGTAGTTCTTTATACCAGATTATTACCGCTTTCTGATACGGGGTTTAATTGGATGTGATTGTCCTGGAATTTTTTTCTTTGTTTTAACTTCCGGTGATTTTTCAATTGCTGGTGATTGAATTATTTGAATGGCATCCTGCTGATAAACGGTTATATTGTTTCCGCTAAATAACATAATTTGCACTAAAATTGTAAAAATTGGTGTGAGTATCCAAGTTTTTTTCAACCGGAGTAAAATTTTTCCGAATTGAAATTTGAAGTTATAGTCAATATTTCCGCTCGCGCTGATAAAGTTTGTTTCGTTTTTCATATCAATTAATTTTTCCATAAATATAATCAAGTTATTTTTTGACTAAATTTGCTTTGAAAAAAACAAATTTTCTACACCAGCGAATATATGTAAAAATAAATTTTTAATGTTGAGAGTGATTTTTTCGGTCGAAAATTGATGACCGCGGAGTAAATTTTAATCAATGATTAGCGGGATAAATTTTTATTTTTGTTTTCCGTAGTCGCAGAAAATTTAGTATCAATTCTGGCAGAGAAAGAGTGGTGAGCTTTCTAATTCTTAGTAAAGCACTAATAGGCTGTTCACGGTCAGCACGGAAATGCGAAAACGCAGGAACTACTAAATTTCGTTTCTGTTCATAGGTTTTCGTTTTTGTTATTTTATGAGTAAAAATGGTTTGTTTAGAGTTTAAGTATCTGATAAACGGAGTTTTATGATAGCTCGCAGATGATGAGTTTTTATAATAGGTTTTGATAAACGAAATTTTGTAATAGCCAATAGACACGCGGTTTTCCAATAGTAAGTATCAGATAAACGGATTTTTCTGATACCTCGTAGACAGCGGTAACTTTGCCGTTATTGCCGGCAGATTTGGATCGAGCAACGGCAGTTCCGCCGTGTGGTCCGGTCGTTGTAAAAACTGTGAATGCTCGATTAAATTTTGTGCCGGTTGAGTCACAAATGAATGTGATGCAGCTCGAACATTTTTCCCCGGACAATCACGGAATAATGTGATTGTCCGGGGAAATTTCCTTCTAGGTCAATCACATTCATTTGTGACTGAGCTTTGAATTTTCTTCCAGGACTAATCACATTTGCCTTGGATTACAACGGGAGTTTTACCGTTACTTCAGAAAGTTTTAATCAAGCAATGGCAACTAACGCAAAAAGTTTATCCGGTTGACATTGATTAGGAGTTATATCAAACTACGTCAATTAACGCAGAAGATTTATCCAGTTGTCATATTATGGAAGAAACATATTTGATTGATGATGCGGCATCTTATGTTGGAATGAACCGCAGAACCTTTGAAAGATTGAATCTTAGCTATCAGGAAGAATATAGAGAAGCTAAGGACGGCAAAAAAAGGAAGGTCAGAGTTTACAAACAAAGCGAACTTAACCCAATAAAAGAAGAGCGCGAAAAAGTCCATTTTAAGCCGTCATTAGTTACGACAACTAACCCTGCACAAGTTGTCACATTTTCAGATTTGAAACTATTTGCTGAAATGCTTATGGAAGGTGTTCAAAGGGAAACACAAAAATTACTCGCGCCTGCGACCGAAGACAAACATAAAAAAGTTTTGGACATTTCATCTTTCAAAGATAAATTGATTTTGAATTTTTCTCAGGCTTTGGCTTATTCAGGATTGCCGGAAGAAGATTTGAAAAATGGTTTGAAGGATAAAAAGATTTTGGCAAAGAAGACCAGTGAAAACGGGATTTGGAAGATAAACCGAAGCTCGCTGGATGAGTTTTGCAAAAGTTATTTTGATTAAAAATTATAAAAACGAAAACCTAAGAACATTGCATTTTCACGTTTGTTCTTAGGTTTTCGTAAATACAATTTTGATTCTCCGAAGCGGAGATGAAAACGGACACAAGGAAAGCTCTAACCTTCTCCCAGTGTCCTAACCCGACGCTCAAGCGTTTAAACCAAAGCTGCGTCAAGCTGGCGAAATTCTATCATTTTTCGTCTTGCCTGACGCTATAAGGAAAATATAGTTATGCAAGATAAATATGAGATTTTCGCAGAAAAAGGACTGTCAAATATCTTCGACGGTGCTTTACTTCCAAACATAAACAAACAAACCAATCAACCGAATAATTACAAAGTAATCGGCTATCGGCTCGAATCAGTCCAGAGCGAAAGAGTCCGGGTAATTTGTAAAATGCCGGAAGACGCAAACGGAGTTTATACAGCTACCGTTTTCTTCGATGGCATAAGGCGAA
>MWWK01000212.1_pt1 | contig 10986 bp, 13 predicted proteins | sample 1047241 | NCBI WGS metagenome assembly MWWK01 (sample SAMN06349964, study PRJNA376086) | soil metagenome | isolation source: BG12-3 sample Antarctic (ecotone) soil | place: Antarctica | reverse complement strand
TGTTCCCCATTCGGGAGCAAGAGTCATTTCAATAAATTTTAAATAATCTCTAGCTTCATCTTCGATAGGAACTTTTCGTAAGGACACCTTGCCATTATCATCGAATTCGAAAAGGATCGTATCACCCGAATGAAGATCAAGGGACTTTCGAACTTCTACAGGAATGGTGGTTTGGCCTTTACTAGAGACGGTGCTAATTTTACGAGCCTTCATGAGTTTAATGTACCATAGCACGTGACGAAAGTAAAGAATCCTTACTTCTTTACGGTAAAGACCACTGTTTTTTAGGTCGTAATAAATATCTTTTAGCAAAAGCTAGCAATCTTAAACACTTACCATATCCACTTACAACTATAAGTGAGACTCAGCTAATTTTTTAGACGCACCTTTGTGTGCACGATGTCAAATTCAATAGTTCAGTTCTTCCCTTGAGTTTCCGTTTTCTGTGTAGTTTCATAATTATAGAAACTAGGGGGCTTATGGAAAAGTCAGTTACTTTAAGAGAAGTTAGTTCAATCCTTCAAATGACACCTCAAGGAACGGGCAAACTTATCAAAAATCAAGAGTCATATATTAAGGGGAATGCGCGTTCTCTTCCTCCTCAGACTGTAAGAGGAATTTTCGAAGCGCGCGGATTCAAGTACCCGCAGAAAAATATCATGTTTCATGCAGTAAAAGGTGGATCATCAAAATCGAGTCTCGCATACAACTCTGCCTACCGTATCTCTCAGCTTGGTGCGCGTGTTCTTATCGTTGACCTTGATAAGCAAGCAAATGCGACACGCTCATTCGAACTCCCAGTTTTTGAAAATGTCTTCGTTGATCTAATTACAGGTAAAGCAGAGATAGCAGACGCTATTGTGCCGGTAAGCCCCTTTCTTGACATATTACCTTCGTCGTTCAAAAACGCACGTATGGAGTTAGAACTGATAAATAAACAGCATAATCCTCGGCACTTTTATCAACGTATATTCCAGTCTGTACGCAACAATTACGACATAGTGATATTTGACTTGCCGCCTGACCTTAACCACAACAGCTATCTTTGCTCGATCTATGCAACAACAATTTGTATCCCGACAAACCCGGATGAATACAGTGTCAGTGGCACAAAAATGACGTTAGAGTCGCTCGAAGGATTAAAGGAACAGTATCCTGATCTCGAACAAGAAATCCTAATTGTCTGGAGTAAATATGATGCCCGCGAGCGTAATTCCTTTCATTACATCACTGACGCAAGTGGCATGGGTACAGCTAAAGTAATGCCGGTTGTAATTAGAAGCGATGCCACTTTCAAGAATGCGCAAGCAGAACGTAAATCAGTATTTGAAATCTCGAAGAAGTCGAATGCACGCGAAGACGTAGACATCCTTGCACAAGAGCTTCTAGGTCTTCGCGACTTTTTTACAATTACTGGGAATACATGATGGCTAAAGGAAAAGGTCCCATTTCAATCAAAGACATCGCTGCAAAGGGACAGCAGAAAGAACGTAAACTATCACTACCCTCGCCGAATATGAATGCTCGGGGAGCTTATGAGTACGTTACAAAGTATTCAGAAGCTCAGACAAATACTACGGAAATACTACGGAAAAACCACGTAAATACTACGGAACAAGCCCTATTTAAACCTACGGAAATTATACGTAAGAACTACGTAAATACTACGGAAGAAAAAACCGAAAACTACGGAAATACTACGGCTAATACTACGGAAGGAAAAATCGAAAACTACGGAAATACTACGGAAATACTACGGAAATCAGGGGTACCAATGAAGGATCTTAGCCTTCTTGCTGGACTCCAAGAAAAAGTATTTCGATACATCTTTGAGCGGTCTAAAATGTATGGCTCAAATACACCCGATGGTGATCGTTTATGCCCGAGAATTGGCGCTGCTGAAATAGCTAGAACTGTTACCAGGAGCGACGAAAAGAAGGTTCGAGATATTATTCGGGCACTTAAGCAGGGCAATTTCTTAATAAGACATTTGTACAAGCCGGGTCCTGGCGGTTGGACGCAATTTCTAATTCCTTCCTCAATTTATAGCAAGGCTCTTTTAAGTGAAATCCACGGAAAAACTACGGAAGAACTACGGAAAAACCACGGAAATACTACGGCTAAAACTACGGCTAAAACTACGGAAGTTACTGCTAGTAGTAGTAGTAATAATATAATTAATACTACTACTGGGGATGCAGATGACGGTTGGGATTTAATTTCGATACCTCAAAGTTTGAAAGATATTGGACTTGGTAATTCGCAGCTTCAGCAATTATCAAAACTTGGCACGCTCAATCCTCTTGATGTTCAGGACTCGCTAGAAGCTTTCGCCTACGATCTAGAGGCAGGCAAGGTTCGCTCTCAGGGATCAAAGCTAGGGTTCATTATGGGAATTTTAAGAAAAAGCGGAAGATACACGTCAGATGCTTACTTGGCAGAAATGAAGTCGTTCATTGATGCAAACGAAAAACGCGCACTTGAAATGGACTCGATTAAGAAACAGCAAACCGAGGACGCTCTTACTGAAAAGGCAAAAGCTCAGCTTCAAACGCTCTCTGAAGAGGATAAACGTAAGCTCGCGCCGGAAAATTCGATCGCTAAGGTAGGAAGTATAAATCATGACCGACTCGTTATAGCGGTCCTTATAAAAAGACTATTAGATTCCAAGCCAGCTCAATGACACGCCGCTCAAGGCTCGAGGTTGTCCCAGGATTAAAGATTGTAGGTGAGGGCACGGGAACCTTATGCCCAGGCGTGTAAGTCCTTTTATAGGTCAAATTTGTGGCCTGAGAAGAAAAAGGAACTTTTAAACGAACTTAAAGAAAATAGCGTAGAAATTTGATAAAAGGATAACTGTGCGAGCATTAAACTTTTCAGATCCAAAATTAGATGAACTTTTAAGTCGGTTAATTCCAGAATTTCAGCCTACAAAAGTATTCTTGTTCGGATCACGCGCAAACGGTAACTCCCAATCACATAGCGATTACGACCTTATGCTTATCGTAAAAAGCTCTCACCTCTCTCGACGTGAAAGAATGATTAAAGCCCTAAAACTCATATGGGGATCGGGAGTGGCGACAGATATATTCGTCTACACGGAGGACGAATTTAATAATTGGAAAGATGAATTCAGTTCCATTCCACACACTGTGGCGAATGAAGGTCTGGAACTGAAAGTTGGATAGCCCAAGCAACATTGTTCAGGAATGGCTCAAATTTTAAAGGCAAGATCTCGTCAAATTAAAGGATTAAATAAATATGGCAAAAACTAAGAAGAAAACAAGTAAGAAAAAATCTGGTGAGATTCCGGTAACAAAAAATCTACTCGATTTAACTGAGCAAAAATTAACTAGTCAAATTACCTCTCTTCGACTTGAGATGAAGGCTGGGTTCACCCGTATTGATAGCAGGTTCACGAGTATTGAGAGTAAGTTCACAAGTATCGAAAGTAAATTTACGGGTATGGATGCGAAGTTCGCAAGCCTCGATGCTAAACTTTCAGGAATGATGGCCTTGTTAGAAGAGCAAAACTCTCGAAACAGATATGTTCTTGATGGTTACACTTCCCTTAATGACAAGCAGGAATCCACTGAAGCAAGGGTTGAGGAACTCGAAAAAAAGGTTTTTGGTAAAGAGCAAAACTAACTTGATTGCAATAGACGCAGAGTGGGTTAAAAGGATTACGATGACAAGAGGGACTTTTTTTCTTAAAAGTATAAATATATGAAAATTACAGATCAACTGTTTTCAGGGTTTTCCCAAGTTGCGGTTGCTATTGGGTTAAGCTTACTTGTTTTTTGTATTCGTTGGCTATTTTTTAGAAAATCTCGCAGGAACGAAAATTTTTTTCAGTTTATTGGTATAAATTCAGTAAAGAATATTGACACTATTTTTTTGTTATTGCTTTTTGCAATGTGCGCCTTTGGCGTTTTAAGCACAGCGATTGGGTTTGCTTTTAGTCCCACCTTTAAAGAAATGTTAATGAGCGACAATTCTCCCTATGGAAAAATATTAAATGTTGAGCTTGGATTTCCCGGAATTTTATCTGCATTGATTTATTGCTTTATTAACGCAGCACTTGCTGAAGAAATTCTCTTTAGAGGGTTGATAGCAAGACGTTTTTTCTCGATATTTGGTTTTGCAAAAGGAAATATTTTTCAGGCGCTTATTTTTTGGTTAATGCATTTAATAATATTCAGACTAATGACTGGTCAGTGGGTATCATTCCTCCAGCTATTCGGGTTTATAACTAGCTTTAGTATGGGACTAATTTCTGGTTATGCTAATTATAGAAAACATGGTGAGAGCATTGCCCCCTCTTGGGTCCTTCATGGATGTGCCAATTTTTGTACATTCTTAACTTTATTATATATTTGGCCCAAGTAATTGAACATAACCCTTGATTGCCGAAAGTTTTCTTCTTTTTTCACGGAGCTGCCTCAAGGCCAACCGTCTGTACTAAAACTATTTGGAGCACTGTCTAATGTGAGGGGCGCATTGTAAACCGCTTGTCTGACGAACGAACGCTCGTCATGAATATGCGGACTTTGAATTCGCGGTCATTCTCGCGACAGGCTGTAAACTCAATTCACTGAGCAGCTTTTACTAGCTAGCTGCGCGGGTGCTTTATTAAATCACTTAAACAAGTGACCCATTTATAGCAGTTTCGACCCGTCTTCGGCACTAACGACCCATATATGGGTTATCCCAAATAATCCTTGCCTGATTAATTTATAATCAAATAGTCTCTCAACGAACAATGTTTAGGGCCTCAGATGATTCGCAACCAAGTTCGTAGGGTAGTTCGTAGGGCTTAGATTAAAAAACGTAAACGAAGACATCCAGTTAGCGGTTTGGGTGGCTCATCTCTCACACTTCCCGACCAACCCCCTCACTACGTGATGAGGTTGGTCGGGAAGTGTGAGAGATGAGAAGTAAGTAGTGTGGTAAGGGGGTAGGGGAAGATGGAATTAAGAGAAGAAGAGAAGAGAAAGAATACGGGGACAGGGGTCGATTTACAGAGTCGTGATGTAGATTTGTTGCTTTATTTGAATGAGATGGGTTGGGGTCAGGCTGATATTTTATGTATGAGATTTTTTTGTAAGAGGCCGGCGGAGTTCAATGAAGCGCGATTAAAAACAGCCAAAAGACGCCTTTGGATTCTTCAGGAAACGGGCTATTTGAGGACATTTCGAGTTGCAAACGCCCCCCTTTGTTTCTTCGTTACGCATAAAGGGGTGCAGGTGCTTGAGCAAAAGCGGCCGCATGTGATCCATTTAAAATCGATGAAAGCGCTTTATCTAAGCTTAAATGAACATACGAAACGCATCCATTGGGCTCGAATAGCGCTTGAGTTTTCAGGTCAATGTAAAGGATGGAGATCCGAACGCCGCTTGAAAGTGGATGATTTCGTCGCTCAAAACAAAGTTTTTCAAGGTGCATATCACGCCTATATGCCGGACGGGGTGTACCTCAATCAGGATAATAAAAAGGTTCTATTTGAACTCGAACACGCTGAAAAAACAAAAAAACAAGTCGATGAGAAGCTCGGCCAAATCGACCGGCTACTTGATTTAATGCCAGATCGTTACCAAGCCTGTCATATTGTTTCGACCACAAAAACCATGCGAGACAAATATAAAGAAAGAATGAAACATAATTATTATGTTTCAGAGTTCAATGAGGTTTTACTTCAAGGAGGGCTTAATGTCCGATCACTCGTCTAAAAGTAAAAATAAAAGTTCGGGCGACTCGTACACACCGACCGCATTTGAGGGGTTTATTCTCTTCGCTGTGCTTGCGATTGTTGCTATAGCGATGCTGATTCATGTTGTTAAATTTGTGCCGTTTGTGGGCTTTATGGGTCTATTCGGTTTGGTGTTTTACGATTCGCTAGTGCAGAAGAAGTTCTTTATAAAAAATATTGTTTTTATTTCGCTCTATATTTCAGTGCTGACGGGTATACCGCTTTTACAAAATCCGCTCAGGCCGTCGTATTTGGGCATTCTTGGTTGGGATATGATCCAATGGCTTACGCACGGATTTGCAAAGCTCCACAATGATCTATTGATGAATTTTAATGGCTATTTCCCGAAGGTCGTAAAACGAGCCCTTATAGAAGATGTTTATGATTTTACATTAAGCGTTTGGCTTTGGAGAGCGTTTTTTTTGGGAATTCTATTAGGGCCAATACTTTATTTTTATAAAGAGACAGCAAGGAGGACTCATTTTACGACGGGTTTAAGTGGCTTTTTTATATTTTCAGGACGCTGGCTTGAAGCGAAGCCTGAGGATTTATCAAATGTCGCAGTGATGGGTCAGGATGTGGAGACGGGAAGATCTGCGCATTTGACAACAAGTAATCTAAACTACCATGTGCAGATCGTCGGAGGCTCAGGAGCTGGGAAGACGAATTTAATAAAAAACATCATTTCTAATCGAGTTATGGCTAACTCTGGGCTTATTTTTTTAGACTTAAAAGCAGATTTTGAAACTGTAAAATGGCTAACAAGGTGTGCAAAAGCGGCCGGACGCTTAAGCGATTTACGTATTTTCTCTTTATCTGACATTGCGATTTCCTCAATCTATAATCCGATTGCCTGGGGGACTGCGAATCAAATTCACTCTCGAATTATGAGTTCGCTCAATTGGTCAGAGCAGTATTATAGGAAATCTGCAAGCCACGCGCTCTCAGACGGCCTTCTGTTGCTTTGCTATCTAAGGGATACCTATCAATACGCCTTTTCGATTTCAGACGTGGAGAAGGCCGTTTCAAGCGTTTCGTACTTAAGGGCGCAGATGCTTAAGTATCAGCTGCCTGAGGATTTGGCTCAAGTCGTTCGGGAGCGGATTACCGCGCTTGAAGGGCGCGATGGAAAAAAAGACGTTCATGGACTTTCTATTGATCTCATAAACCTCGTTCGCTCAAGTGCTGGACCTTTAATTGAACCTCGGCCAGGAGCGTATAGCAATATTGATCTTTTTGAAGCGATTAATCAAAAGCAAATCGTCTACTTTTTATTAGATTCAATGGGGGATCGCGAGTCCTCGATTATGATTGGGAAACTCATCTTACAGGATTTAATATCTACCGTTGGCCTTATATATAATAAAGTGGCTGAAAATCAGAGGGTGCCTTGTCAGGTAATTGTCGATGAATTTGCATCATTCGCAACAGAGAATTTTATTGATCTCATTAATCGCGCCAGGGGCGCTAATGTTGGGATCATGGTCGCACATCAATCAAGAGGAGATTTAAGGCAAGTGGACGATTATTTCTGTGATCGATTAGAGCGAAACTGCGCAACGAAACTGATTTTTGGAACCGATAACAGCGAAGATGCCGAATACTTTGCTTCGATGCTAGGGACTCGGACGGTCGTCAAAGAAACCTGGCAAACGAAAGAAGAGTCTATCTTTTTAGGGTTAGGGGCTAAGGATCAGGACACGGGAACGAAGTCCATGCGAGAGGTAGAGGAGTTTGTCATTCACCCGAACGTGATTAAAACCTTAGGTCAAGGGCATGTATTAAGGATTTCGAGGCTTGTCGATATTGTCTCGCAAGTCGTAAAAATCGATAGAGCGCCGGAATATTTGGAATTAGGGGCATTAGATGAGCGTTCGATGCTTCTCGAAGCTGAGCGGCCAATTGTTGAGATTAGGAAAGATATGGCAGTCTTGGATGCGGTCGTCAAAGAGATGGTTACAAGAGATGATGAAGTTTTTGTTTAAAAGTGCTGATTGTTGGTTCGAGTACCGAAAACTGAACCCGCTTAAGAAAACATAGACGCAGAGATAAAAGCAGGCTTTCGGTGCCTGCTCTTTTTTGCCTTCATGGTCCAAAATCCTAGCTTCTGTTGATTGCGTTCAAGATGCCACATTGTTGATGACGGTCTCAACTGGGCAGAGAAATTCAAGAGCCCGGTAAAAACCTGCCGGGCTCTCGTCCGAGATTGAAGGGGTCTAATTCACCCTTTTTGCATCTGGTAATGATGAATCTAGGGGGTGAAGTGTTTGACCATTATTCTTGATTTCGAAATCTAGAGTAAATGGTTCAGCGGTGACTGTGCAGTCAAAGCCCTCGAAATCTTTTGAATTTTGAGCAAATGATAAGATGGTCAAAGAATTAGAAGTAACGCTTGCTGGAGTTGTAACTGTTACGGATAAGGATTTTCCATCGATTTTTCTTTTGCATACAGATGTTGTAGTGACCTTATCAGGCTCAACTTTTATATAAAGAGATGTTACGTGAGTGTCTTCATCATTATCAAGCAAGTGCCAAACACCAAAGATTGAATTCTCATCAGCGTGAACGTTAAAACCAAGACAGAAAATCATTGTGTAAAAAAGATACTGCATGGGAGCCCTTCAAAAATTATTTAGTGGCCTAAATTAATCCAACAAGAAGTGTAATGAAAACAGTTTTAACATTTTAGTAAAAGTAATATAGTTTTTATATGGCGACCGTTGAACAAAATGCAATCTCAGTGAAGCCCAGCTAGGCTATTTTTGAGCTGGCATCCTGCGAGGTGGGGGAAAATAGCCCGCTACCACCAAGATACCTATTTATTCGCCTGCTTCAGAATCGGGGCTTTTGAAGCGTCGAACGCTAAGTCGGTGTTTTCGAGAGATGAATTTTTGTCTGAAAAATGCCCGTCCATCAAGCGGATTAGAATGTACCTATTGACATGTAGCTACAAAGTAGCTACATTTAGAAAATGACTGGTCTTCAAGGTAAACGTTGGTATTTTTTTATTTGGGATGAGCACAATGAAGAGCATCTAGGACAACATTACATTGAAACAGACGAAGCTGAGGAAGTCTTTTTCAATCGTTATGTTATTACACCAAATAAGAAAAAGCATGGTCCTAGACGCTATAGGATTGATGGTCGAACAAACCAAGGCCGACAGGTGAGGCTTATTTTTGAAGATATGGGCTCTTTAACGGCAAGAATAATAACAGGATGGGATATATGAAAAAAAAGAAAACTTATAAGTACAAATCCTCTGACTGGGATGAATCTAGATCTGTCGAAGTAACGCCAGAGAAAAAAGCTAGCGGTGTCTCTACGAGCATTCGTTTGCCGTTAGAAATGGTGGCCAAGCTTCGCAAGGTAGCCAAGAAAAAAGGCGACGTCGGTTATCAGACATTGTTAAAAATTTGGATTGCCGAACGACTTGAGAAGGAAATAGCTTAGAAAATTCCAAACTTCAGCGAGTTCAAACGGTCTGATTTTGGAGTCGCCCCCATGAATCTCTTTAGCTGTGTGCCTTAAGATAACCCACTCGTTTGAGTACAAATGAGTGGGTCGTTTCGAAACCAGCAGTAAATTATCTGCTTAAAAAATAATCATCCGCCCTGGCGTTAGTTGCAATTTCTGAGTACTCAAAATCGAAATTTGCACTCGTCATAAAAAATCCTGACCAATATCAGCTCCTCGCCAGTTCACTTATGGCTATTAATTGCAGCAGTTTTTATGGATTTTCACTTCATCAATTTTTTTCCAGTTCTTGTCAGGTAAAAAAATGATTTGCCACGTATCTTTTTTGTCCACATCCTGGGAAATAATATATGCAGGTATAGCGTCATTTTCAAAATATCCGTCTGGCGACCCAAGGAGTTCTCGCACGGAGTTGAACGGCTTACCGATAAATTCTTTTTTTAAAATCATGTCAGCTGCCATTTCACCTTTCATTTTTAGGCTTGCAGCCTTAAATTTTGCAGAATCAAACTTTGCGTTACCAAATTTTTTCTGAGCCTCTAAAGGGGTAAGATACGTTTCAGATTGGGCTACAGAAAACCCAGGCGTGATGAAAAATAAAAAACCAATGAACAAAAATTTCTTTAACGTTTCCATTTAGGAACCTTTCCGGAGGGTGTAATGACTTTTAATACGCCTGCTTTTATGCCATTCAGAGCTGCTTTTTCAAGACTTTCTTGATTAATATTATTTTCTTTAATTAATTTTTCAGCAGTCCCTATACCTAGATTATTATTAATTTCATCCATTTCCCGTTCGCCGCGTGGGGCGCCTACATCTGCTTCGTGCGCCTTTAAGAAAGCAAGTGTTCGCTCAGCACTAATTTTCTCACGCATGAGTCCAGCCCACATAAAGTGGCGATAGGCATCGCTCTCATCGTTACGAAAATTACCTTCGAAAATTCTTCTAGTTGATTCTAAAGCGTCTTTTTTCGCCAAATAAGCGTAAGCCGCATCGACTGGGTATTTTGCAATAAGCGATTTTTCAGCTGGTGTAAGGGCTCGTGTTTCAACGTAGCTTGCGATCTCATCTACTGCGCCGGGTTTAATATAGGTTTTGCAAAATGTCTTGCATTGATTAGCACAATCAAAGGTTCCCATATCAACCGGGATGATTGCGCATTCGAGGTCGCATTTTTGTGTACCTGCGTTCACGCCTGATTTTAAGAACCAGGCTTCGCACGTTGTAGCAAGGACTTGGCTCGTAAATGCGAACAAACAGTACAGAAAATAAGTCATAAATTAACTTTTAAAGCCCTATCATTTGGCTTAAAATTTTTTTAACTTGAGCAATGTCTGATTTAGAGAGATTTCCGACTTTATTTAAAATGAAGCCATTGTCGGCGGTGAAGAACTTAAATCTCACGTAGCAAGGTTTTTTAAGGCCAGCATCTTCCCACCGAGTGAGCTCGGTGTCTCCAAGCCAAGACGAGTTTTGTCTTGAAGTGATCATCATAAGTGTTGTGACACCGTTTTGTTCATTCATTGATTTTGGCGTGAGCACTAATGCTTTTCTGAGTTTTGATTGTGGAATATCCGTAAATGGAAATGGCACGTCCACCACGTCAAATCGATCATAAATCATCGTCATCGTCTGTTCCCCATTCGGGAGCAAGAGTCATTTCAATAAATTTTAAATAATCTCTAGCTTCATCTTCGATAGGAACTTTTCGTAAGGACACCTTGCCATTATCATCGAATTCGAAAAGGATCGTATCACCC